>OBLW0100001462.1_pt1 | contig 19974 bp, 16 predicted proteins | sample 1520161 | NCBI WGS metagenome assembly OBLW01 (sample SAMEA3539309, study PRJEB22396) | soil metagenome | biome: tundra; feature: field; material: soil | place: USA | collected 2010-05 | depth 0.15 m | reverse complement strand
CCGCGAGGGGCTCGACCTGGCCCGCTGCTCCGCTTACAGCGACTCCATCAACGACCTGCCCATGCTGGAACTCGTCGGCCACCCCAACGCAGTCAACCCCGACGCCGATCTCCGCACCGAGGCGAGGACCGGGGAGTGGCCGATATACGACTTCCGCTCCGGCCGCCGGGCCACCCTGATGGCCTTGCCGGCCGCGGCGGGGGCTGGCGCCGTCGCCGGCGGCGTCGCGGCTGCCGTCGCGTTGCACCGGCACCGCACCCGCGACTGACGCACTGGCCTCAGCACCACTGGCCTCAGCACCACCGGAACCAGCACCAACCAGGATCAGCAGCCAGGTCAGCCGAAGGCGGGGCCGCGCTCCTTGAGGAGTTCGTCCAGCTTCCGCTGGATCGTACCGTGCACCGCGGCCGTGACGTCCGCGATCACCGCCGGGTCCTCCTCCGCGCCGGCCGGATAGCCATCGGTGGGCACGGGCGGGCAGAACCCGATGATCCACTGGGACGGCAGCGGGACCGCGCCAAGCAGCCCCAGCCAGGGGAACAACGGCGTGATCGGGAAGTAGGGCAGCCCAAGCAGCCGGGCCAGCGGCTTCGCGTTCCCGATCATCGGGAAGATCTCTTCCGCGCCGACGATCGCGCACGGGATGATGGGCACCCGCGCCTGGATCGCGGACACCGCGAACCCGCCGCGGCCGAAGCGCTGAAGCTTGTACCGCTGGCTGAACGGTTTGCCTGTCCCCCTGAACCCCTCAGGGAAGACACCGACCAGTTCGCCGGAGCGCAGCAGCCGGTGCGCGCCGGACGGGCTGGCCCGGGTGTGGCCGCCCTTCCGGGCCAGCTGCGACAAGACTGGCAGCTCATAGACGAGATCCGCGCCGAGCAGCCGCAGGTTCCGGTGGCCGGGGTGCTCGTCGTGCAGCCCGGACTGCAACATGATGGCGTCGAGCGGTAGCACACCGGAATGGTTGGCCACGACCAGGGCCGGTCCCTCGGCGGGCACGTGGGCCAGGCCTTTCATGCGCACCCGGAACCAATGCTGGTACAGCGCCCGGGCCGCCGGCATCAGCACATGGGAGTTGAACTCAGGGTCGAACCCGAACGGATCGACCTCGGTCCCGCCGGCCATCTGGCGGCGGGCGAACTCCACGGCCTCGCCGATCCGCGCGCACCACTCGGCCCGCGCCGAGCCGTCCCCGGCGGCCTGGCCACGATCGGCCGCTTGGTCACCGTCAGAAGGGACCTGAGACGGGGCCAAAGATCCGTTGAGCTGACCTTTGGCGGTCTTTCCGTTACCGTCCGCCCCACTACCGCTGCGCACAGTTCCGTACCGCGCAACGTTCGGCATTCCCCCCGGCGTGCCGCGAAGTCCGCCGCCAGCCAATGCTGGAGGCTGCTTCACCGTGTCCCCCTCCCCACGGCGCGCCCGCCCGGCCAGGGCCAAGCCCGGCAGGCGCCGCCGTCCGGCCACGGCTGTCGTGGCCGGCTGGCCAGCGCCGGTGCCCGCTCAGGTGACCAGCCTGGGGGCGCCAGCGCGACGTTACTTCTTGTTCCGCCGCTGGACGCGGGTCTTCCGCAGCAGCTTGCGGTGCTTCTTCTTGGCCATTCTTTTACGACGCTTCTTGATGACGGAACCCACAGCACCTACCCTCGATCGACGCTCTCGCACCCGGCGCACCGGAACTTGGGCGCACGGGTAACGTGAAACACGGGCAATCAGGCATGCAACGCGCAGGCCCGACGCCGACCGGCTGGGCACACGCCAACGCCACAGGGTACCGCCCCGACGCCCGGGCCCGCGAAGTCGGCCGCGTCCCCGTGGTCAGCTCGCCGCGACGAACGACTCTCTCAGGTACCGGTTGACCGCTTGCTCGGGCACCCGGAACGACCGGCCCACCCTGATTGCCTCTAGTTCCCCCGAGTGAACCAGACGGTAAACCGTCATCTTTGACACGCGCATGATCGTGGCCACTTCAGCCACGGTCAGGAACCTGACATCGCTTAGGGGAGTCTCACCTGCAGTTGCAGTCATGGTTTCCATACCTCCGCGCGGGTGCTCGTGCGCCTCAGCCGGATTTTCGGCGCACCAGTCACCTCCGTCCCCAGCGTAAGTCCTGTACGGAAAAGGGCAACCCCCCTCATCGGGGCATGATCGGCTACAAGGGTGATTGGCGGAGGTCACGGCCAGTTACGGAGCGGGCAACAATCCGTGTGAGGGGAAGACCTCGGCGCGGGTGGCCATGATCGCCCGGTCCACCGCTTCGGCCGGGTCGTAGCCGGCGGAGAAGGGGATGAACGCGGCCTCCGCGCCATCTGTCATCCGTTCCGGCGCCCGCACGCCGGTCCGGGCGCGGGCGTACTCGCGCCATTCCTGGGGCGTGGCCAGCTGCGGGTCGAGCGGGCGCCCGGCCGCCTCGGCGATCAGATGGGTCCAGGTTCTCGGTACCACGCGGACCAGTTCGTAGCCGCCCCCGCCGGTGAGCAGCCACCGGCCGCCCGCCGTCTCATGGGCCAGCTGGTGCAGCGCGGCGTGCGCGCTGCGCTGCCCGTCGATGCTCAGCTCCAGGTGGGCGAGCGGATCGAGGAAGTGGCTGTCGCAACCGTGCTGGCTGACCAGGATCTCCGGGTGGAACGCCTTGAGCAGCGGCGGGACGACCGCGTCGAACGCGCGCAGCCACCCGGCGTCACCGGTCCCGGCGCGCAGCGCCACATTGACGGCCGTTCCCCCGGCGTCCGGGCCTCCTGTCTCGGTGGGCAGGCCGGTGCCGGGGAACAGCGTCATCGGATGCTCGTGCAGGCTGATCGTGAGCACCCGCGGGTCATCGTAGAAGGCCGCCTCGACCCCGTCCCCGTGATGGACGTCGATGTCCACGTAGGCGATCCGTTCCGCGCCCTGGCGCAGCAGCCATGAGATCGCGATGGCCGGGTCGTTGTAGACGCAGAACCCGCTGGCCATCCCGCGCATGGCATGATGCAGGCCGCCCGCGATGCTCACCGCATGGTCGGCCTGGGACGTCCAGGCGGCCCTGGCCGCGGCCAGCGTAGCGCCGGCGACCAGCGCCGAGGCGTCGTGCATGCCGGCGAATACCGGGTCGTCCGGCGTGCCCAGGCCGAAGGCGGGGTCGGCGGCACCCAGCCGCACGGCGGCGATGTACCGCGGGTCATGCACGAACTCCAGCTCGGCGACAGTGGCGGGCTCAGGCGCGGCGACCGACACGCCGGTCGCATCCAGCAGGCCGAACGCGCGGGCCAGCGCGATCGTGAGTTCCACTCTGACCGGCGCCAGCGGATGCTCAGGCCCGAAGTCATACCCGGCCAGCCGCTCGTCCCAGGCAACGTGCAGGGTGCAGGTCATTACGCCCGGCCCAGTTCGGCGCCGCGGTCGCGGGCGGCCTCGATGGCGGCCAGGAACGCCGCGCGGACCCCGTGCCGCTCCAGTTCACGGATGGCCGAGATGGTGGTACCGCCGGGCGACGTCACCGCCTCCCGCAGGATCACCGGATGCTCGCCAGTCTCGCGCAGCATCGTCGCCGCCCCGTACACCGCCTGGGTAACCATCTCCAGTGCGGTGCCACGGGGCATGCCGAGCAGGATCCCGGCATCCACCATGGCCTCGACGAGAAAGTACACGTAGGCTGGGCCGCTGCCGGACAGTGCCGTGGCGGCGTCCTGCTGCGATTCCGGGATCCGCAGCACCTTCCCGACCGGGCGGAGCAGTTCCTCGGCCCGCTCCAGGTGCTCGCGACGGGCATGCGCGCCCGGCGAGATGACGCTCATCGCCTCGTCCACGACTACCGGGGTGTTGGACATGACACGGACCACGGGAACGTCCACACCCAGCCGGCGCTCGATCAGCGCGGTGGTGATGCCCGCCGCCACGGAGATCACCAGCCGGTCGGCGGGAATGTGCGGGGCGATCTCGTCCAGCAACGCGGGCATGTCCTGGGGTTTGACCGCGAGGATGAGCGTGTCGGCGCCCTTCGCCGCCTCCGCGGCGCCGACCACGCCGATCCCGTACGCGTCGCGCAGATGGGTGGCGTGTTCTGGCCGCCGGACAACGGCGATAACCCCGGACGGCGCACGGCCCGCCCGCAGCAGTCCGGAGATGAGCGCCTCGCCCATCTTGCCTGCACCGAGGATTGCGATCACTCATCGGAGCTTAGCGCGGTGCGCGGGCTCGTCAGTTCCGCGTGGCCAGCGAGCGGAGGAAGAACGCGAGGTTGGCCGGACGCTCAGCCAGCCGGCGGACCAGATAGCTGTACCAGTCGCTGCCGTACGGCACGTAGACCCGCACCGCGGCGCCGGCGCCGGCGAGGCGTTGCTGCTCGGCAGGCCGGACACCGTAGAGCATCTGGTACTCGAAGGTGCCCGCGGCCCGCCCGGCCAGCCCGGCCTGAGCCGCGGCGATGCTGATCAGGCGCGGGTCGTGGGTCGCTACCATCGGGTAACCGGGGCCGCGCAGCAGCGCCCGCAGGCAGCGCACGTAGCTGCGGTCGACATCGCGCCGGACGCTGAAGGCAACGCTCTCGGGGGCACGGTAGGCGCCCTTGCAGATCCGGACCCGCGAGCCCGGGCGGGCCAGCGCCAGGCAGTCCGAGACGCTCCGCCGCATCCCGGACTGGATCACGCAGCCGAGGTCGGGGAACTCCCCGCGCAGTTCCGCGACGAGCCGCAGGGTCGGCTCGACGTGGGTGTGATCCTCCATGTCCAGCGTCACCGTGGTGCCAGCCTCGCGGGCCACCGCGCAGATCCGGCTGATGTTCTCGGCCGCGGTCTTGTCCCCCCGGCCGGGAAGGCCGAGGCCGACCGCGGTGGGTTTCACGGACACCTCGGCGCGGCCACCCGCCGCCAGCCCGGCCGCGGCGAGCCGGCCGATCAGCCGGGTGTACTCACCGGCCACGGCCGCCGCCTGCTCCGGATCGGCGGTGTCCTCGCCGAGGTAGTCGAGGCTCACCAGGAGGCCGTGGGCCAGCAGCCGCCTGCTGACCTCCACCGCCTGGGCGGCGTCGTCCCCCGCCACGAACCGGGCGACGACGCCACGCGCGTACGGGGCCGACGTGGTCAGCCGGCGCACCCTTTCACTGCCCGAGGCGGTCAGCAGGATGCGGCGGAGCACGGTGGACTACCTCCCGCGGTCGCGGCCGGATGGCCGTCGCGCCCGCGCGGCCGGTTGCTGCGCGCTCACGTTACTCCGGGCGCCGGCCCACCAGGCCACGTGGCCGCTTGAGCGTTATCTTCACGTTCGCCCCGGCATCCGGCGGCACCACGACTTCCTGCGTCGCGGGGATGCCTCCCGCGGTCAGCGGCACGTCCACTGGCACGGTCCGCTTGATGAGCGCGAGCCCGACAGGCCCGAGTTCGTAGTGGCGTGCGGCCGACCCGACGAAACCGACGGTGGCATCCGCCGTGGCGACCGGGTCGCCGTGGCTGGGCAGCCGGTCATCGCTCCCGTCCAGGTGCAGGAACGTGAGCCGCCGCGGGGGATGGCCAAGGTTGTGGACCCGCGCCACCGTCTCCTGGCCGCGGTAGCAGCCCTTGCTGAGGTGGACCGCGGTCTCGATCCAGCCGACCTCGTGCGGGATCGTCCGGTGGTCGGTGTCCAGCCCGAGCCTCGGCCGCCGCGCGGCGATCCGCAACGCCTCATAGGCCTGCATGCCCGCCGGCGCCACCCCGCGCTCCCGCAGGCCGGCCGCTATCGCCGCGAGCCGGCCGCGGTCGACGATCAGATCCGTACCCAACGAGCTCCGCACGGCGATTGCCGTCCCGGCCGGCGGGTCGCCGGCATCCGGGCCCATCAGGGTGAGCACGGCATATTCGCCGGTAACGTCAGCGGGCTCGACCCGGAGCATGAACCGCATCGACTCCAGGAACTCGAGCAGTGCCCCCGCGGAGCCGGGCTCTACGTGCAGCCACACCGCGGTGCCGTCGTCGGCCAGGGTCAGCTGGTGCTCTACATGGCCGTTCGGGCTGAGGATGAGCGCCTCGGCCGCGGCGCCGGGCGCGAGGTGCTCCAGGTCCTGGGTGGTGAGGCTGTGCAGCCAGGACAGCCGGTCCTGGCCGGTGATACGCAGCACACCCCGGTGGGAGCGGTCTACCAGGCCGGCTGAGAGAGCGAGCGCGCGCTGCTCCGCATAGGGGTCGCCGTAGTGCGCGGCGACGCCGGTGTCCGGGCCTTCGGCCTGGACGGCGCCCTGTATCTCGAGCAGCGGGCTCGCGAGCAACGGGGTCTTCATGTGAGCCAGGCTATTTGACATCTTCGCCCGGCCGCAGCGACAGGGACTCCTGTGTTTGTCCAAAAGTTCGCGTTATTCAAACTACCCTCAGTGGTCACCATAGGCCTGACCTGCACCGTCCGCTCACCCGGACCCTACGGGCCCGGGTTCGGCAGCCGGTTTTGAATAACGCTCCTGGGCCTGCGGCGCAGCCGGCGCATTGGCTCGCGGCGCACCCGGCGCAGCCGCTCCCCGCCCAGCGGCACGGCACTCCGCGCACCGGCCGAATACGGTGAGATGACCGACATCGGTCTCGAAGCCCTGAGTGTCTTTCAGCGCGGCGACGAGCGCGTTCACCGCCTCGGGCCCGATCTGGGTAACCCGGCCGCATTGCGAGCAGACGAGGTGGACGTGCTCCGCCTCGGCCGCCAGGTGGTAGCGGGGAGCACCGTGCCCCAGGTGCGTATGCGTGACCAGGCCGAGCTGCTCAAGGAGCTCCAGCGTGCGGTAGATGGTCGAAATGTTCACGCCACGCGCGGTCAGCTGGACATCCGCGCATATCGCCTCGGGGGTGGCGTGCTCCAGCTTCGTCACCGCCTCCAGCACCAGCTGGCGCTGCGGGGTGACCCGGTAACCGCGGGCCCGTAGCTCCTCGTCCCACGCCTGCGCCATGCGCCGAGAGTAACTCCGGTGGCGCGGTCGCTGGATCGGCGGGGTGGTCGCCACGCGCCGTTACCCACTTGCCGTTACCCACTTGCCGTCCAGGCGGTGCCTGACGTAATCTGCCGCCAACGCGGGAAAGGAGGTGGTCCAACAGTATGCATAGATGTAGGACTCGCGAGGTGGCTGTCAGCTAGCCGCCGTCCCGCCGATGCACAGTCCGTGGCGTATGCCGCGCAGTGCGAATCATCGGTCCGGACGTGGGCCGGCATCGCCAGATGCTGGTTCGCGGCGCCGCAAGGGCGGCGGCCGGCGAATACTCGGCAGACACCGAACCCCCGGGCTGACCGGTCTGTCCAACCGGTCCCCGTGTGGCTCGCCCTCCGTTCCGCGGAGCGGCTGTGCCCGTCGCGGTGTGAACCGCTGCGGCGCATGAGTCGTCCGTCCCCGGGCGTGCCGCACGAGAGACGCCCGGGGGTTTTATTTGCCCTTCCCGGTGCAGCCCCCTCCCGGCGCCAGTTCTCCCCCGCCCGGGAACCCAGTTCCACCCCCGCTCACACCCCGGCCCAGCCCGCCTCGCACCAGCGGCGCCGTGCCCGCATGACCGGTAATTGGCACACAATCAGCGATATTTGACTAATTGTCCCGGTGCCCCATTCGAATTCTTTTCTACATCAGCGCTGAATCCTTGCGTAATTTTCGTCCGGTCACTTTGCTGTCCGCGTAGTGTTGTCGGCACATTGCCCAGCCGCAGGATCCAAGTCCCGAAAAATACCTTCCCTGAGGCTCCGGCCATGCGAGTCCAAGTGGTTAGCGAACCAAAGGGTCATGCGCGGACAACATGCCCCTTTCCGCCCGTCCCTTCCTGGAATGCGGCCGGAGCCTGGGCGCCGGCCGGAGTTCCCGCGTGAAAGGACGCCAGATGACGAAGGTCCACGTCGCAGGTATCACCCTCGCGGCACTGAGCCTCGTGCTTGCGGCGAGCGCCCTTGCCCCACGGACCACGGCAAGTGCCAGTTCAGGCGCGGTCGCGGCTTCGGTCGAGCCTGGCCAGCCGATGATGCTGGCCAGCGGCTCTGCTTCACTGGCGATCGACTCTGGGATCAACACCAGCAGGATCAACTCCACCAACTGGGCGGGATACGCCGCCGCTCACCCTGATACCGCGTTCCGGTACGTGCAGGCGACATTCTTCGTGCCCTACGTGGATTGCACGATCACGCCGAATTCGTTCTCATCCCACTGGGTCGGACTCGATGGCCTTAACAGCCGTACGGTCGAGCAACTCGGCGTGGAGGCCGCCTGCGTCGGCACGAGTCCGCAATACTACGCATGGTACGAAATGTACCCAGGCAGTGAATCGTCGGTCTTCACCGTCAATGCTGGTAATTCGATCATCGCCAGGGCATATTACGGCGAGCGAGCCAAGAAGTTCGTGCTCGCTCTGGACGACACCACCACCGGCCAGCATTTCAGCCGGTCCCTGCCGTGCGGGGCAGCCTCGTGCTCGCGCTCGTCCGCGCAGGTCATCAGCGAATCGCCGGCCAGCAGCTCAGGGCAGGCCCTCCCGCTCGCCGACTACCGGGCGTCCAGTTTCTCGGGCGTCTCCGTGACGGATTCGCATGGCCATCACGGCACGCTGAACTCGCGGTGGTGGGCCAAGTACCAGATCGTGGAGGTCGGCGGCGCCAGCAGCAGCGTGGCCGGGCAGCCTACCTCCCTGTTCCAGGGCAAGGCGTTTGATAACTACTGGTTCCGCGAAACCTGACCGGGCCGCTTGAGCTGTGCGGACAGATGCGGCTGCAACGGCTGGCCGGCAGCCGCCATGTCGTAGGCCCAGGCGAGGTCAGCGCCGACCATCCCGTAGAGCCGGTGCCCGGCCGTCACCTCCTTGGACGAGGAGGTGCGAGCGACCACATCCGTGCTCATCTCGATCTTCGTACCGGTCACTTCGCCCAGGTAGATCTCGGTGATCCCGGTTGGGTGTGCGAGCAGGACCTCCAGCTGCCGGTCCGGCCGCGGACGCCAGAATCCGGTCTCGGTGGCCAGCGGGCGCCCCCGGTGCCCCTCTTCGTCCAGCAGCCAGCTCCGGCTCCTATAGATGAGGAACGGCTTGCCGTTGTGGCTGAACACGACTTCCTGGCCGAACTGGAAGCTCTCGATCGTCGGATAGCCGCCGACACCCGCACCTTCCCAGCGGCCCAGCAGGAAGAGCAGCGGGGCCAGGTCGGGATGCGGCGGGGGCGCGTCCCGCTGCGGTCCAGCGGGTTCGCCGAGAGCCGGTGCCTGGCCCTGCGCAGAGTGGCCCTGCACAGAGTGGCCCTGCACAGGGGCTTGGTCCGGCCCGGACTCGGGGCTAGGCATCGGATGGACCATCGGAGCCGTCGCCGCGAGTAGCACGCAGCAGCCTGGCCGCCAGGAAAACCGCCGACACCGTGACCGCGGCGAAGACCGCGACCAGGAGCGCGCCGCTTACCGTCCCTTGCATACACGGCAGTGTACGGACCAGTGCCTTGGCGCGGCGCCCGCCATGCCCACGACCCGCCCATCACGTTAAGGTGCGTGCATGACAGCGCGAAGCCTTGTCGTCAAGATCACTGCTGGCAAAGATGACCCGGAGCGCTGCAGCCAGGCGTTCAGTGTCGCCGCCACCGCCGTGGCCAGCGGCGTCCGTACCTCGCTCTGGCTTACCGGCGAAGCCGCCTGGTTCTCGCTGCCCGGCCGGGCCGACGACTTCACGCTCGCCCATGCGCCTCCGCTGGCCGACCTGCTCCAGGGCATCCTGGCGGGTGGCACGGTGACGCTGTGCTCGCAGTGCGCCGCGCGCCGGGACATCACCCCTGAGGATGTCATCGATGGGGTGCGCATCGCGGGCGCGCCGACGTTCGTCGCCGAGATCTGCGAGGACGGCGCCCAGGCGCTGGTCTACTGACCCGTGCGGAAACGGCCGTCGCTCGCCCGCGGCGGCTTTCGCCGCCGCTTCGCCGGCCGGAGGATCATTCTGCCGGCTAGCCGGGAACGGCGGCGAGACGCTGTTCCCGGAGCCGGAAGACCCACTCCTCGTCGGCCGGTTCCAGCGGCTGCAGCGGGCCGGCCACCCAGCTCAGCAAGAGATCCGCCAGGCCGGGGTTGCGCACGAGCGCCGGCCCGTGGAGGTAGGTGCCGAGGATCCGGCCCGCGTAGGCGCCCTCGGTCCCGTCCCCATTACCCACGCCTGTGACTACCCGGGCTAGAGGCGCGGCATCGGGACCAAGCTTCGTCACCCCCTGGTGATTCTCGAATCCGGTCAGCCTGGGCACGCCGAGCGAGGAGTCGACGTCGGCGAGGATCTCGCCGACCCCGCGGCGCTGCCCGCGCCCGCTTCGGCTATCCAGGATCTCCAGGCCGGGCAGGGGCTGCCCGTCCTCGCCGCCGAACTCCGCGCCGACCAGCTGGTAGCCGGCGCAGACGGCGAAGATCGCGGCACCCCGGCTGGCCGCCGCGGCCAGGCCGCCGTCCGCCCGGAGCCGACGGGCGGCGAGGATCTGCGGCAAATCCTCCCCCCCGCCCAACAGGTACAGATCTCCCTCACGTGGTACCGGCTGATCGGCGTTCACCAGCACAGACTCCACCTCGATGCCTCGCAGCCGGGCCCGGCGCTCGAGGACAAGGAGATTGCCCCGGTCCCCGTACGTGCTGAGCAGATCGGGATAGACCCAGATCAGCCGGAGTCCGCTGGGGCCACGCGAGTCCGCGCGCCGGTGTGTTCCCATTCCCCACCACCTTCAGGCCGCCCGGCCGACAGCCGTCCGGATCTGCTGGAACGCCGTGTAATTGGCGATCACGTCGAGACTGCCGCCGGTCATCCGGTCCACCGCGTCGTCAATCCCCTCGGCCAGTTCAAAAGGCACCTCGTCTGCTTCGAGCCGGACCGCCAGGTCGAGCCGGCGCTCGCCGGTCACGAAGACGCGGCGTCCCCGCAGCAGACGGTAGTCAACGTCCCACAGCCAGGAGGTGTCCCGGCCGTCGGGCACCTGGGCGTTGACGGCTAGCAGGACAGGCACGGGGGGCGGGACGAGCACGTCGAACGCCTCCAGCCAGCCGGCCGGGTTCTTCGCCAGTAGCAGGCGGACCTGGCGGCCGCGCCGCTCCACCTGGGTGTACCGGCCGGCTACCGAGGCCACCTCGCGGAGCCTCGGCAGCGCCTGCGCGGGTCCGACGCGGAAAACCTCGGCCACTGCCAGCGCGACGACCGCGTTGGCCCGGTTGGCGCGTCCCGGCAGCGTGAGCGACAGCTCGGTCACCTGGCCGACGGAGTCGATGACGCTGTCGCCGTCGAGCACCCACCTCGCTGGCGGACGGGCGAAGCCGCATTCGCCACAACGCCAGCCGAGATCATCCCGGTCCAGATGAGAACCGCACACGGGGCAGCACCACGAGTCCTCGTGCCACCGCTGGCCCGCCGCCACCCAGGTCACCTGGGCCGCCCCGCTGGCCGCCCAGGCGATCAGCGGGTCATCGGCGTTGGCCACCACCCGGCAGTCCGGGACCGCGGCCAGTGCGTCCCGCCACCGCCGGGCCAGCAGCCAGATTTCGGCCGCCCGGTCCATCTGGTCGCGGCTCAGGTTCAGCAGCGCGACCACCCGCGCCTTGGTCGCCTCCAGCACGGCCGGCATGTAAGCCTCGTCCACCTCCAGCACGGCGAACGGCGCTTGAGGGGCTTTGCCCAGCGCTGCGGCCAGTCCGGCCTCCATGTTGGCACCGAACGCGTTGGACGCTACGTCCTGGCCCAGCGCGCCGAGCGCGGAGGTGATCAGCCGGGTGGTGGTCGTCTTGCCGTTCGTCCCTGTCACCAGCACGATCTGGCGATCCGCGGCCAGCAGGGCCAGCAGTTCAGGTTCCATCCGCAAGCCGATGACGCCGCCGATCACCGACCCATCGCCCCGTCCGGCCAGCCGGGACATCTTGCCCGCCGCGCCGCCAATGGTCGTCGCGAGCCGCGCACGGATCGGAAGCTTGCCCATGGGCGACGATGCTATCCGCCCACGGCGTCATGCTCGCATTCGTCCGGGCCGGCCGCCCACTGCTCGTGATCGGCGATGAACCGGCGCGGCCAGGACAGCACCACTTCGAGCCACCCCGCGATGCCCATGATTTCTCCCGCCTGGCGCACCTGAGTGCGCAGGCCAGCCCCGACCAGCGCGCTGGCCAGGTCGTCGGTGAAGGCCCGCTGATCGTCGTCGCCGAGCAGGACACTCCATGCGGGCGCCCTGTTGCGCGCCAGCCCCATGGACAGCGGGTGGCGGCGCAGCACCCGAAGCCGGTGCCCGACCTGCATGTCCGGCCAGTCCGCGAGGCCGGGCAGGTCAAAGTCGAGGGGCGGCGCCCGGTCCATGGCGCCAGGCGCCGGGCCGCGTAGCGGGCACACCCGCTCGATCTCATGCAGCCAGCGGAGCTGCGGGATGACCCAGCCCGGGCCGGCCTGGGTACCTGCCCCTGTCCCATGCTCCAGCATGCGCAGCGCGACCGTGGCGACGCTCGCCGCCAGCCCGTGCGGATCGTAGCTGGACCGCACCGCCTGAGCACGGTTCCCGGTCACCCTGTCGATCACCGTGGCCAGCAGGCATTCGCGCAGGCGCCCGTCGAGCCCGGCCCACCTGCGCTGCAATCGCGCGGGAACCGAGGGAAGAGGACGGTTGGTGAGGAAGGCCAGGGCAAGCGACTCCACCCACGCCCGGAGCCAGGCGTCGTCGGCCGATCCTGGCCCGGCGAGCAGGTCAGCCGTGCGGAGCTCGAGCAGCGTGCAGGCGCGGCCGCCGACGCACCGCGGGCCGCAGGCCGCACTCCGCCGGCCCAGGACCGGCGGCGGCAGCAGGGAGGGCGGCGGGGGGCTGAGCAGCGTCACCTCCCGGTCGCCGCCGAACGGCACCCTGATCCGCAGCGGCCGGTCCATGCCGTCCGCGAACACCGCGGCCACTCCCGGCTCCAGCGAGACCACGTGCCTGGACTGGGCGTCGTCCAGGTTCATGGCCGCCCCGACGACGTCACGGTCATCACGGGCAGGCAGCCGGTGGACCACCTTGAGCGCGGTGTTCTTCACCACATCGGAAACTAGCTTGGCGGGAATCTGCTCGGCGACCACGATCCCCTCGCCATACGCGCGGATCTCGGCGAGCATGTTCGCGAACAGCTCGACCGCGTGCGCGCTGGGCCGCCTTTCCCGGCCGGCCCGGAGCAGGCGGTGCGCCTCCTCGATGACGATGACGTGGCGCAGTCCGTCCCGGCGGTCCCGGCGGGCGCGGACCCGGAGATGCTCGACAATCCTGATGATCAGCGTGCCCATCAGGAAGGCCTTGTCCTCGTCGTTCGCGACGTCCTCGATGGCCAGCACCACATTTCGGCGGAGCAGCTCACCGATGTCAGCCGGGTGGCCGCCCTCGAAGAACCGGCCCGCCGACCCGATGCGCAGGGAGCGGAGCCGCACGTCGACGAAACCCCGGACGTCAGCCTGGAGTTCACGGCCGTACCCGACGTCCTCGATCACGGCCAGCGCGGCCCGCTGCAACTGAGCCAGCGTCGGGATGGCAGGCTGGGTCAGCGATCCCGGCGCCGCGCCCCCGGTGACCACGTCCCAGCCACTCGCCTCGTAGACGCGCTGCAGCGCCTGCGACATGATCTGCGGGAACGGTTCCTCCGCGTCGAAGGCGGCCATGAAGAGCGCCCGCACCATGTCGATATGCGCCTGCACGGGGTAGCCGGGCTCGGGTGCCAGCGGGTTCACCGACAGTGGCACGGCGCCGGGGTCAGACGGATTGATCACGGTAACCTGGCCCGCTCGGCCCAGGCCAGCGATCCGCCCCGTCATCGCGGCATACTCGGACTTGACCGGCTCGATCGCGAGCCAGGGCAGCCCTAAGCCAGCGAGCTGCTCCAGCATGTGCCGCACGGTCTGCGACTTGCCCGAGCCGGTGGCCCCGGTCACGAATGCATGCCTGTTCAGGGTGGGCAACGGCACCTGGAAGGTGCCCACAGGCCGGTCCTGGCTGTCCAGGATCGCGCCGAGCTCGATCACCTCGCAGTCCCGGTGTCCGGTCTCACTAGTCACGTCGAAGTACGCCGCATCGAGCACCCGCAGCCCGGGCACCTCACGGCGGGGTAATCCGGCCAGGCTGGCGAGCGCACCTGCCGTCGCCGCGAATGGCACATGCGCGCCCTCCGTCGCGTCCTGTACCTTCGCCGTCAGCGCGTCGGCCAGGCGCTGCGCGCCGACCGCGGCGCGCAGCCGGTAGGGGTGGTTGCCGAGGTCCACCGAGCCGACGAGCACCGGCGCCAGCACGCCGAGGTCCTTCTCCGTGGCCGCACCGGCGAGCACCCGCACATTCCACAGGCCTGCCTCACGGAACGCGTCCAGCTCGGCCAGGCGGCGTTGCGCACGCTCCACGTCGAAGCGGGATTGCTCCTCGTCATGGCGGCGGAGCACGTTGAGATGGGTGCGCAGGCCGACGACTTCCGCATCGATGAGCTCAGTCGGCTCGGCGACCACTAGCCAGCCGAACGGCCTGGCCATGAGCGTCACGAGCGTCGACTCGAACAAGGTCGCAGGCCGACTCTCCTGGCTGGTTTCCCCAGTGCCGGCTGTGCCCAGGGGCGGCGCCTGCCTGCCGGGGCAGGGCGCCCAGACCATGCGGTCCAGTTCAGCGAGCCAGCTGTCCGGGGCGGGTATGCCCCGGGCTCCGCTAGGGAAAAGCAGTTCCAGCGGATGGCCGAGCTGGTCTTCGGCAGATCCCGGCACCGCGGTATCCGGGCCAGTGGAAGCGGAGACCGCGGTGCCCGGGATCTCGGCCGCAGTCAGCGGGCCCGCGTTGGTGATCAGCTCAAGCGGCGCTCCGCCGCCGCGCGACAGCCAGCCGATCGCGAACGGGCGGCAACAGCGGGCCGCGGACAGGACCGCGGGCAGGACCGCGACGAAGTCCTCTTCTGCCGAACTCGCCCGGCTGGGCGCTGTGATGGCCAGGACCCGGTACCAGGGCCCAGCAGCGGCCCGCCAGAGGCCTGGGATCGTCCCCACGGTGTTGTGCATATCAGTCCGGCGACTCGCGCGCAGCCAGTCGGGGGCACGCCATGCGCAAACCAACCGGCCGCCCGGTCGCGTCGAGCGGGCGCCGGATTCGTGGTGCCCCGCCGCGAAGCCCCAGCCTGCGAGGGAGGCCTCACTTACGGCGCTTGCGCCAGTCCAGTGGCTCGGGAGGCGGGCCGAGATTAGGCGGGAGCTTTTCCTCGGCGTCTCGCCAGCTGACCGGCGCCGCGGCGGGATCCCGGGTCGGCGGCGGAACCGGGCCGGCCCCGGCTGGCACCCTGGGGCGGCCCGCGGTACCGGCCCCGGGTCCGCCCGCCGGGCCTGAACCGCCCGCCGGGCCCGGTCCACCGCCCAGGCCCGGCCCGCCAGCCGGGCCCGCTGCTCCGCCCGGGCCGGTGCCACCGTGACCCCCCCCGTAGCCGCCCGCACCGGCCTGGACCGGGCCTGCGGCCATGGGTGCGGCGTCCCGCATCTCGTCCAGGCTGCGCAGAGTGGCGGTCGGCAGGGCCAGGATGCCCGGGTTGGCGTCCACCATCACCAGGCGGCGCCCCCGGGGCGAGGCGTAGCTGACGATCATCGCGCTCGGCGGAAGCTGCTGCAGTTCGTGTTGCTCGACGAGGAACTCCCGGGACCGCTGGCTGGTCCGGGTGAGAGAGGAGTTGGCACCGATCGCCTTCGAGGTGTTCACTCCCCACGCGGTGCTCAGGTTGATCCCCTCGGTGATTGACTCGGTGTCACTGGTACCCCACGAGCGGCTGCCGTCCCGGCTGCTGGATCCGGTGTGCTGCGCGAACGGCCCGAACCCAGCCCGGCTGTGGCCGGTCCCCCGGCTCCGCCCAGTCGTCTCGCTGGTCGAGGCGGATACCGAGACCGAGTCGGCCGCGCCGATGGTGCTGGTGTAGGAATCCCCGGTGGTGCCAGTGACCGAGGTACCCACGGTGTCGGTGAACTGAGTGAGCACGAAACGGTGCTCCGTCCCGATCTGCTCGCTGGCGATCTTGGCATCCTCGGCGTTTCCGAGACGCATGAACGCGACGGCGGCGTTGCCCCGGCCGAGCCGCTCCTTGACGTGGGCGGGCAGCGATCGGTAGGCGAGAACCAGCCCGGTCCGTGTTGCCTCGCACGCGTCGCAGAGCCGGTCGAGCACGTCACCGCGGAGTTTCTCGGCACCGGTCAGGCAGAGCGTGCGGCGCCACCGCTGTCCCGGCGGCGCCTGGCGGAGCACGTGGGTCAAGGCGGCGGTCACATAGGTCCCGACCACCGCGGCGCCCGCAACGCCAGCCGCGGCGTCCATGGCGATCACGCGCAGCCTGCTCGGCGGCAAGGACACTGGGACCGACCCGAGGGTTTCCAGCGTACGCAGCTTGGCCTCCAACGCCCAGGCGCGCTCGATGACCACCCGGTCCGCCGCGCCACGGCCGTAGCGCGCGGTGATCTTCTCGAGTTGCGCGGCGGTGATCAGCCCCCGCCCGATGTCCTCCCGCGGATCACCCACCTGGGCGAGGGCCCGCAGACCCGCCGCGACCTGCGCGATGCTCGCCTCGCCGCCGATCACCTCGAGGATCCGCTCCAGAATCGCGTAGTCGGGGGCTGGATCGGGTGGGCCGGCCCGGTCGCCGCCGCTGGCCACGCTGATCGCCAGCACGTCGGCCAGGGCCTGCGGGGGCAGGCCGGCCCCGAGTTCGAAGCTGGGCAGGTCGGCGGGGAGAACCCAGACCAGCGGGTCGACGCCCGAGCCGCGGGCCACGGCCAGCAGGTCCTGAGCAACGGCGCCTTCGGACAGATCGAGCACGGTCACCTCACCGCCGGCCGCCAGCCGGGGACCTGCGATCATCGTCAGCATCGCTGACCAGCCGGAAAGAGTGCCCCCGGCCACGTCCACCCGGTCGATCTCGTCGGGCAGGGCCACGGCGTACCACTGCAACTGCCCGCCGAAAGCGCGCCCCCGCGCCTGCCAGTCGCGGGACATCCTGGCGTGCTCCTCCTGCCAGCCGAACAGCTGGGCCTCCTGCCCGGCCCGGGCCCTGGCCACCCGCTGTTCCTCCTGCTCGATCCGGCCGCGCAGTTCCTTCTCCCCCCGCCAGATGCCGCGCCCGCTCAGCGCCGCCCGCGCCACCAGGACCGCGAGCCCGAGGCTGGTCAGCGCGGCATTCAGCACCCCGGCCACGGCCAGCGCCACCACGAGGGCGGCGAGGGCGGCGCAGCAGGCGATCGTCAGCTTCAGCGGCCGGCTGAGCCGGTTCTCCTCCCGGCGCTGCGCGGCCAGCCAGCCCTGATTGAGCTGCTCCTGCTCGGGCGGCACCGGGCGGCGCGGCGGCGGCCCTGGATCCGGGTGCACGAGCGCGTACTGCCAGCCCAGATAGACCCGGTCGGGCCGGAAAGGCGCCGCCGTCACCGTGGTCCTCCGTAGACGAACCGGGCGGCCGGCACGACCCGCCTGGCCGGCCAGGTGACGGCCAGGGCGAACTCGTCCTCGCGGAAACGGGACGGGGCAGCCGGGACGCGGTGGGGCGCTCCGGCCAGCGCGCCCGGAGCAGCCGTGTCGCCAGCGCGCAGCGGCGCGGCGGCCGGCGGGGCCAGCCAGGCGGCCAGCACGGGATCATCCAGGCGGCGGGTGACCAGGACGTTCACCACCGCAGCGAGGCGCTCCGCCGCTTCCGGTGACGCCGTGCTGAGCAGTGCGGCCAGCCCGGCCTGGGCGCCGGTGCCGACCAGCCCGGCGAGCGCCGAGTGGTCGACCGCCTCGCAGGGGCCGAACCAGGCGAGCCCGTCCCGCTCGACCTCCAGCCGGTGGGATGCGGCGAAGACCGCCGCGGTGTCCAGCGCGACCATGTTCGCGAGCATCGCGGCCGACTGGCCGTAGGTCGCCTGGTCCAGCGAGAAGAGCGCTACGGCCCGGTCCCTGACGATCCCGCTCAGGCTGATCCGCATGGACCCGGCGGACCGGCCCGAGGGAGGTTCCGGGCGCAGCCACCGGCCCAGCTGGGACGCGCGCAGCCCGGTCAGTTGCTCGGCGAGGACCGCGGCCGCCGAGGGATCCGCCTGCAGCAGGCTCGCGGATACGCTGACCCGTTCGGCCAGCGGCGCGCGGCGCGGATGGTAGGCGGGCACCCGCTCCGCCCGGGCCCGCAGCGCGGCCGGGCTGAGCAGGTGGACGAGGTCGTCGATGACGGGGATAGCCGGATCGCCCGGCGCCGCGGCAGCAACGGCGAACAAATCGTTGAGGTAGCCGTTGCAGGTGCGCCTGGCGTGGTCCGCGACACCGCCCCAGTTGATCATGCCCATCACCAGCGCGGCCTTGTGGGCCGGATCGCCGCCGCGCAGCGGCTCGTAGTACCCGGGCCCCGACGGCCCGAAGATCCGCAACGGCGCGGCGGCCGCCCCGCACACGGCCGCCAGTGACTCGGCCAGTGCCGTGGTTCCGGTCAGGTCCACCGCGATGACCGGCTTGCGCCGCCGGATTGCGGCGTGCACCACCTGGAAGCTCGTCGCCGCGACCGCCGCCCAGGACGATCCCGTGCACAGCACGCCGCGCTCCGCCTCGGGCCAGGAAATCGCCACCCGATCACCGGTTCCGGCGGCGATTCCGAGGCAGGCTCCATCCCTGGTAACAACCCCACCAGCCGCAACGGAAGCAGCCCGCAACTGCCGTCCGACCAGGGTGATCAGCCCAGGCCGCGGTCGCGGGCTTTCCTGCTCGTCAGTGTGCAGCCAGCGCAGCCACCAGGCGGCTGCTGCCTCGCCGGAGGCCGCGATCAGAGCGAGCGGCAACTGGCGCGCCAGCCAGTGGCCCAGGCTGCCGAAGCCTGGGCTGCCGGATACCGTGCCCAGATGGGCCATGCTCGCGGGGTGCAGGGCGATCTTGGCCAGGTAACCCGCTACCTGGCGGGCACCATCGGCAAAGCCGGCCAGTGCGGCGGCTGGCCCGATGGCCAGGACCCACACCAGGCCTGCGGCCGCCGGAACGGCCAGCCACTGGGGCCGCCACCGGCTCGCCCGGCTGATGACGTGGAATCCGATCGCCAGCAGCATAGTGAGCTGAGCGAACAATAAGTGACCGAGGAACCCGAGGGCCGCGAGCGCAGCGATGATCTCACCGCGTCGTGGGAGGTCCCTCGGGATGAGGTAGCGGGCGCGCCGCGGTTCGCGCGCCGCCACCGCCAGCGGGGCGGCAGGCATATCGGGTCAAGGTTCCCAGTCCTCCGCGCCGTGTGTCCAGGCGACTGGCGAAGCATCTGCCCTCAATGCCCGAAGTGAGGGCGGCCGTGACTCCACGACGATACGGAACAGATCGGGCCGGAGCACCGCCACGGTCAGGGCGACAGGCCCGCCCGCCGGATCACCCTCGAACCTGATGGTGACAGTGGTCGCCGGCTGGCCGACGGCCAGCCGCAGGCTCCGGGCCACAGAAGGCGGCGGCGGCTGCATCTCCATCTGCAGCGCGCGGGCGTACCCGGCCTGCACGGAACTCCCCGCGGGGGAGGATGCGGCGGCAAACTCCGGAAGCAGGCCGGCCAGCCGTTCGGGCAGGTAGGTCGCGGAGAACGCGGCCGGCTCACCACCCACCGTCCACAGGCACCGGATAACGAGCACGCTGTCGCCGGGAGCCAGCCCGAGCACCCGGCCGATGTCCTCGGGCGCGCGGCGCTTGGACACATGCCGCGTCTTGGCCGCCAGTTCACCCCCCATCGGGTCTACCTGCGAGGTAAGCCCGGCCATGCCCTCGATGGCCAGCCGGTACTCGGCCGGGCTGGCCCGGTACACCTGGCCGTCGGGCAGCCTGCGCAGCAGATTCCGGTCGCTCAGTTCGTCGATGGCCGCCTCGACCTCGGCCGCGCTCACGTTGTAGCGGCGGGCCAGGGCGGTGTGCCGGGGCAGCCGCCAGCCGGGCTCATGGTGCAGCAGCGCGGCGGCGATCCGGTCCGCGAGAACGCCCGCGGACTGGGCACGGTCAGGAGCGTGTCCCCGCCCGTCCCACTCCACAGGGCGGCCGGTCATTCCGCATTTCGCCTGGAAATCGAAATGATCACCCGTCCCAGGATGATGATCA
>OBLW0100001460.1_pt1 | contig 19998 bp, 22 predicted proteins | sample 1520161 | NCBI WGS metagenome assembly OBLW01 (sample SAMEA3539309, study PRJEB22396) | soil metagenome | biome: tundra; feature: field; material: soil | place: USA | collected 2010-05 | depth 0.15 m | reverse complement strand
GCTCTTCCGATCTAGCGTGCTCGGGAGTATAGTGGCGCTGTTTTGGCATGGAGATATTGTAGCCGTTGCGCCCTTCATCCCGGTGGCACAGGCCGGCTCGTGCTTCGTAAGGACATCCTCAGAGAGCCAGTTTCAGGCATCCGCCGAGGGTGCTAGCATCTAATGAGGCAACGGCCCGGAAAGCGGGGCATCTTTTCGCGGTCGCCACGGTGGTAAATTAGTGCTTGCGGTTGTCCTCGCTGCTCCCTGAAAGATAATCAGTTGGCAACATCGAACAATTCGAATGGACGTCCCACCTCGCGTAAAGGCGGAACCTGGCTCGTGGTCGGGATTGTTGCCGCTTTGGCGACCGTCCCGATGTTCACTCGCCGATCTCCGCTGAAGGTCCGCATCACAACCGTGGAACGCGGATCAATCCGCAGTCTGATTTCGACGAATGGCAAAGTAGAGCCCATCCAGAATTTCGAAGCCCACTCGCCGGTCGCCACGACCGTGAAGCGCCTACTGGTGAAGGAAGGAGACCACGTTCGTAAGGGTCAGCTCTTGTTGCAACTCGATGACGGGGACCTCCGCAGCCTGGCCGCCCGAGCGCAAGCCCAAATGAAAGCTGCCCAAGCCGATCAAGCTGACCTCACTACCGGCGGTACTCGCGAAGAGGTTCTCACTCTCGACTCTCAACTGATCAAAGCTCGCAGTGCACGAAATGACGCCCAGCGCAACCTTGACGCGCTTCGCCGCTTGCAGCAGCAAGGAGCGGCCTCTGCCGGCGAGGTCCAGCAGGCCGAAGAAGCCTCGCAGCGCGCCCAGGCCGACAGCAATCTGCTGGAGCAAAAACAGAAAGACCGCTACTCCAAACCCGAGGCCGCAAAAGTTCAAGCCCAGGGAGCCGAAGCGCAGGCCGCCTACGAAGCCGCCGAGGATGCCCTCAGCAAATCCAGCGTGCGCGCGCCGTTCGACGGCATCGTATACACATTGCCTGTCAAGCAGGGCGCTTACGTGCAGACCGGAGATCTGCTGTTGCAGGAAGGTGATCTCTCGAAGATGCTGATACGCAGTTTTGTCGACGAACCCGAAATTGGCCGCCTCGCTACTGGCCAGAAAATCGAAGTTACATGGGACGCTCTGCCGGGACGCATTTGGAATGGCGCAGTCAGTACCATTCCCTCCACCGTCAAACTCCGCGGCTCGCGCAATGTGGGCGAGGTGACCTGCTCCGTCGACAACCACGATCTGCGCCTCCTGCCGAACGTCAATGTGGGCGTCACCATCATTACCGCTGAACATGGCAACGTGCTCACCCTACCTCGCGAAGCGGTGCGGATGGACGATACCAAGCCGTATGTCTATCGGGTGGTCGACAACGAACTCAAGCGCCGCGATGTCGAAGTCTCCCTGCAAAACCTCACACAAGTCGAAATCACCTCTGGCCTTCCAGAGCATTCCCGAGTGGCTCTGTCCTCGGCCGACACCAAGCCCCTGATCGACGGTGCCCGCGTGAAGGCGGTTCAGTAGCTCATGGAGTCGACGAGTATCCTTGAGGAAAACCGTTGTCATCCTAAGCTAGCGTTTTTGCCGCAGCGGAGGATCTGGGCGAGCCGCGCGAAGTGTCGCGTTCGTCGCGACCGATTAATCACGCGTCTGGCTCGCCTTCTTATTTGCACCTTGTCGCTGGTGTCACTTCCCCTTGCTGCCGCCGATACGCCTCAGGAGCTCCTCGCCGCCGGCCGCGTTGACCAGGCCATTCAAATCCTTGAACAGCAGATCCACAGCGCTCCCACGGCGGAAGCCTACAACCTACTTTGCCGCGCTCATTTCGAACTTGATGCTTGGGACTCCGGAATTCCTGCCTGCGAAAGGGCTGTTGCTCTCGCCCCTTCTAACGGCCTCCATCATCTGTGGCTGGGACGAATCTACGGCGAGAAGGCAGATCGAGCAGGATTCTTCAAAGCCGCCGGACTGGCAAAGAAAGTTCGGGTTGAATTCGAGCGTGCCGTCGAATTCGCTCCCGATAGTTGGGAGGCCCACACCGATCTCGCGGAGTTTTATCTGGAGGCTCCCGGCATCGTCGGCGGTGGTGAGGACAAGGCGCGCGCTCAAGCCGATCTGCTATTGCCGCTGAATCCAGGCATGGCGCATTGGGTGAGGGCTCGCATTGCACAAAAAAATAAAAATGCCGACGCAGCGGAGCAGGAATACCGCATCGCCATCGACGTCAGTCACGGCGGCGCTCGCGCCTGGGTCAATCTTGCTGGATTCTATCGGCACACCAACCGTCTCGACGAGATGGAACAGGCTCTCCATACTATGGAGTCCCGTCCCCTTGATCGTCCCGCCGCCTTGATGGATGGCGCCAGCATGTTATTTCGTACCAGCCGTAACGATGCCATGGCCACACGACTGGTTCGCCGCTATCTCGCCTCCACCACTGTGGAGGAATGGCCCTGTTTCAAAGCCCACTACCTTCTCGGCCAACTGCTCGAGAAACAAGGTGATCGTCCGGCTGCTGAAGCCGAATATCGGGCCGCTCTAGCTATGGCCCACACCTTCAACCGCGCCCAACAAGGCTTACAGCGCTTAGGGCGCTAGTCGCAAGCCCAGCGATATCCATCGCCGATCACTTGGTTGAGTCAGAGGGCACGTCGAAGCCGTAGTTCTTCAACACATCGCTTATGGCACCCGTCTTGATGAATGATAAGAATTGCCGTGCAACGTCCTTATTCTTGGACGAGCGCAGGATCATGCATGCCTGCTCAATCGGTGGATATTCTTCTGAAGGCACTTCAGCGTAACGTCCCTTGCCTTTCATGTTCGGCGATAAAGCCAGCGACAGAGCCACGATGCCCACATCCGCCGCGCCCGAAACAACGAACGATGCGGTTTGCGAAATGTTTTCGCCCAAGACAAACTTGTCCTTCAGTTTGTCGTAGATCTTTTCTCGCTGCATCGCAGCCACTGCGGCCTGCCCATATGGAGCGTGTTGCGGATTGGCGACGGCGATTTTCTTCACCGAAGGATCCAGCAACGCCTTCATTCCGGAACCCAGATCGAGTTTCGAACCGCTCGGAACCCAAATCACAATCTTGCCTCTTGCGTACTCGTAGTAGCTGCCTGGCTCGGTTAGTCCACCAGCCTCCAGTTTCTTGGGATAGTCGAGATTCGCGGAAAAGAATACGTCGAAGGGCGCGCCACTCTGAATCTGCTGGAAGAAGTTTCCCGACGAACCATAGATTGGCTTTACCGTCTTGCCAGTTTCCTTCTGAAAGCGGCCAGCAATATCCTGCATGGCGAATTGCAGGTCCGCCGCCGCTGCGACGCTTATTTCCTGGCTCACACATAGCTGCGAGATACAGCCAACCACCATCATCGCGATCAGACTCAGCCGGCGGAAATTCATGAGCTCTCTCCTGACTTATGATGACTGCATGCCAATCTCAGCCAGAAATAAACTGCGGGGAACAATAGAAGAAATTCAACTGGGCGACGTTATGGCCCACGTGGTCGTTCGCGTCGGAGACAATCTAATCGAGAGCGCCATCACCCGGCGTAGCGCCGACGAACTCAAGCTAAAGAAGGGCGACACCGTCACCGCTGTGGTCAAAGCCACGGAAGTGATGATCCAGAAGGACTGACCCGCTTCACTGCACGTCTACGATCTTCAACGTCGTTACCTGCCGCACCCATCGCGCCATTCTTTTCTCGCCCGGTATCACAATCCGGTACGGCCCTTCTTTTTCGTCCAGCGGCTTCCCGTCTTTCAGGTACGCGAGAACGATTTGCTTATCCGTGAATGCAGGATCAATCTCAGGTAGCGCAATCACGGCACGATACCCATCTGCAGCTTCCACCAATAAACATGACGCCAGTCGCTTGCCCTTTAAAGTATCTCCAAACCCAATTCCCGCTTTTTCTAAAATGACACTAAGCGCGACCGCATCGAATGTCGCGGGCGCATTGGAAAGAAGCGCGGTGACCTTGACGTGCGGCAAGGCTGCGATATCGGCTCGAGTCAACACACTCGTTTTACCAGCCTCATTCTGCACCACCAGCTGCTGAGCGCGGGCCGGCGCAGCGTACAGGATCAAGGCCAAGATCAGAGTAAAAACAAATCGAAGGTTTCTCATGACACACGCAGGATCATCACTTCTGTTGCCTTGATCAGAGCGGCGGCTGTTTGCCCCGGTTTTAACTGCATCTCGCGTGCCGAGTGCGCGGTGATGATCGATACAATCTGCTGGCCCCCGATCGAGATGGCCACCTCCGCCATCAAGCCACTGATGCGGACTGAATCGATCCGCCCCACTAATTGATTCCGACCGCTGACGCGACGGATAACCTGCTTACGCTCTTTCTCGGTTTTGCCTCGCGTCCTGAAAAGCAGCCGATCCACTTCCCTTTCTGGAATGCGGTGATGGCCTCCAGCGGTTCTAATGCTGCGAATTTTCTTCTTGTAAATCCATTGCTTTATAGTTGGAAAGCTAATCCCCAGCTGTAAAGCCGCGTCCCGCAGCTTAAGCAACTCTTCGCTGTTCTTCGGTTCAGATTTTGCGTTCCGCGGCATTGGAACGAAATCCTACAATCAACCCGAGGCACGGTCAATAACTGCCCACGCGTCCGCGTAAACAAAGAGGGTCAAACATCCGCATTAAACCGCATTGCATTGGACATTATATCTGTCGGTACTATACACCTCAGAGTTTTACGTCGCAACAATGCATAGGGGTGGATGCGTCATCTTCGTCTCCATCGTGCTTTGTTTTTCGTCAACGTCGTCCTCTGCGCAGAGCGGATTCTTTGCCGATTGGTTCAATATGGTATCCGCAACACAGGCCAACAGCCTCACTGGATCACTCCGCTTGCCACGACCACTCCTCGGCTTGAACAGGAGTTTTGCTACGACATCCAGTGGCAGACCCACAATAGCGGCGTAACCACGGACAACTACGGCGTGAGCAAGGGTCTTGAAATCATCCCAGCCAAGAATGTCGAGGTCATCTCGCCGTGCCTCCCTACATCGAGAACAACCCGGGATTCGCCCCACGATGGATTCGGCGACTGGCAGTTCGTTGTGAAATATAGAATCGCCGCCGGGCGCGAGGAGCACGAAAACTACATCTTGACGGCCTTCTACCAGATGACTTTTCCCACCGGGCAGTATCTGGAAGGGACGTTGAGTCCGGTACTCACACCCACGATTGCCTAAGGAAAGGGCTTCGGAAATTTCGACGTACAGGGAACATTTGGGGGGGAGCCTGCCGACCGGAAACGTGTCGGTCATCGGAAACACTCTGCTGTGGAATAACACGTTTCAGTACAAAATCTTCAAAAACTTTTGGCCGGAGATGGAGGTCAATTTCACTCACTATTACGGTGGGAACGGCAAGATTGTCCCGACCAGCCACCCCGGTCAAACGGTCAAACATTGGTATATCTCACTCAGGGCCTTGTGCTCGGTAGATTTCGCCTGAAGGATCGTCTCTCTTTCACCGTCGGGGGCGGTTTTGAGATCGCAGAGACGTCATTTCTTCCCACAAACCACATTCCCATTTTATCGATACGTTTCCCCTTCTGAAGCAGTCGGCCGCAACCCACGCTTCCACATAAATCCCGTCCGTATCGGAAAATAGATGAAAATGGATTATGACTTCCGTGCGTATGGACAAGTGGTTGTGGGCCGCCAGATTTTTCAAGACACGATCACTGGCTGCACGCGCCTGTGAACTCGGGCGAATCAAATCCAACGGCCAGCCAGCTAAAGCCGCGCGCGAAGTCCGGATCGGCGATATGCTGCGCGTGACCAACGAAGGCGGCGACTTCGAAATAGAAGTCCTGCTCCTCAGTGACGCGCGCGGTCCTGCCTCAGTCGCTCAAACGCTCTACCGCGAGACCGACGCCAGCCACGAGCGCCGCCAGAAAGTCGCAGCCGAGCGCAAAGCGATGCGACAGTTCGAAGAGTTACCCGCGGCCCGACCTTCAAAACGCGATCGCCGCAGAATCATCCAATTCCGCGGCCGAGCCTGAGCAATAAGAGTGGAGCGGAAGCTTTTGTCTCCGCTGTCTTTGTTCGAAACGACACGCGAGTCGCCATCCGGCGAGTTTGAGAGCGCCCCGGGCAATGCAAGCCTACCTCACAGTTTGAAAAAACCTACCTCCATTGTCGATATCGCGCCTCCTCATTCGACCAATAAGTAGAAGCGAAAAAGTGGTCTTAACGGGAGCGCAAGGCAATGCAACGGACATTCTTCCAACGCACTCAATCAATCACGGGAGCAGTCCTTCTGGGGCTTGGAGTCTTTATTCTCTGCGGAAATCTGGATCGGGCCGTGACCCAGTTGAGCCACTTTCTCGGCACAATTCCTCCGCACGCGATAGGAGTACTGCCCTCAGCCGTCGTGGCGGCCTCGCAAGTTGTGGAGGCCTACGCCACCGATCACCAGCGGTTTATGCAGATTCTTCTTCTGGACACGTTGGCATCATTCTGGCCGCTGCTGCTCGTTGCGGCCGGAGCGGTATTATCGCGGGATTCTGTCACAGATTAGGTCGAGGAATTTTCCAGATGCTCACTTGTCGATTCGAGCGCGGGTTGTTCGACGTTAAAGTAGAGGTACTCTGAAACTTAAAAGGAGACGCGACATGCGATGCATCGTGATGGTCAAAGCCACCAAGAATTCTGAGGCGGGCGTTATGCCGAAGCAAGAGCTGCTTGCCGAAATGGGGAAGTTCAACGAAGAGCTGGTCAAAGCTGGCGTGCTGCTTGCGGCTGAAGGGCTCCAGCCCAGCTCGAAAGGTAAGCGGGTGCGGTTCTCCGGATCGAATCGAAGAGTGATCGACGGACCGTTCACCGAGGCCAAGGAATTGATCGCCGGCTTTTGGCTATGGCAGGTTAGATCGATGGAGGAAGCGGTCGAATGGGTCAAGCGCTGCCCCAATCCCTTTGAGGGCGAGTCCGAGATTGAGATTCGTCAAGTGTTCGAGGCAGACGACTTCGGCCCCGAGTTGACACCTGAACTGAGGGAGCAAGAGGAGCGCTTGCGCAAGCAGGTTGCGGGAAAAAAATAATCCTCGAGCCTATGTCGATTTTGTAGTCTCGGGTTCGATGTGCTAATAGAGCTGGGTTCAAAATCGAACGAGACTGTCGAAAAAGCCCAGCTCCTAACCTGAGATAAAAGGAGATATGACAATGCGATTCATAATGTTGGTGAAGCACGCTGAGAAGCAGGCCGCCCCGCCCAAGGAACTGGTGGACGCAATGGCGATCCTCCGCGAAGAGGCCATCAAAGCCGGCACGATTCGAGGAAGTGGTGGACTCGCTCCCACGGCGCAGAGCACCCGCGTCCGACTGTCCGGCGGGCAAGTGAGAGTAATCGACGGACCGTTCACCGAGGCCAAGGAGATTGTCGGAGGCTACGCGGAGTTCGAGTTGAAGTCGAAAGAGGAGGCGATCGAAGGAGCGGTACGCTTCATGGAACTTCACAAGAAACACTGGCCGGGATGGGAGGGCGAGACCGAGGTTCGCCAGATCTTCGAGCCGGAAGACTTCGCGCAATCCTGCAAGGGGCCAGAGCTCACAGCGCATAAGCAAGCTTCATAAGGGCGAATCCCCCCTTGCACCAGGCGCATAGCAGTCTCAATGCGGTTGCACAAAATGAAACAGACAGAGGAGAAATGAAAGATGAAATTCTTAAGCATCTACAAAACGGCGGAAAGAAATGGTCCACCTTCACAGGAGGGGATGAGCAAGGTGGGTAAGCTCATCGAAGAAGGAATGAAAGCCGGCTACCTGCTTGGCACCGAGGGCTGCCTGCCCAGCGCTCTTGGCGCACGGGTGCGCCGCTCTGGAGGAAAGCTGACCGTAACGGACGGGCCTTTCAGTGAAGCCAAGGAAGTGGTCGGCGGCTTCGCACTGCTTCAGGCAAACTCGAAGCTAGAGGCTATTGAATTGACCAAGCAATTCCTCCAGGTAGCCGGCGATGGCGAGTGTGAAATTTGCCAGATATTCGAGCCGGGACAAAACACGTGCGCTGACTCGGCCGCATGATCCGAGTCGCATTGCGTCCCTGACTTTCACCAGCGGATGGTTTTGCGTCGCGGCCCAGCCCGGATGACTTCTACCGGGACCGCCCTTGCCCAAACCCAAAGAAGATGGTGTGATGGGTGGCAGTGACAGCCACTGATATCCATCGCACCGTCGATGCCGTCTGGAGGATCGAGGCGCCCAGGCTCATTGCTGGTCTCATGCGAATCGTGCGCGATATCGCCCTGGCCGAGGATCTGGCACACGACGCTCTCGTCGCAGCGCTCGAACAGTGGCCGGAGTCAGGTGTCCCCGAGAATCCCGGCGCGTGGCTGATGGCTACGGCAAAGCATCGTGCGATTGATCATTTCCGCCGCAACACGCGGCTCGCACGCAAACACGAGGAGCTGGGCCGCGAGCTTGGTGCGAAAGAGATGGCCATGCCAGATCTCGATTCCGCTCTCGATGATGACATCGGCGACGACCTGTTGCGCCTTGTGTTCATCTCCTGTCATCCGGCGCTCTCAACCGAGGCTCAGGTCGCGCTCACACTTCGCTTGATTGGAGGCCTGACGACCGAGGAGATCGCGCGCGCCTTCCTCGTTCCTGAACCAACCATCGCGCAGCGCATCGTCCGAGCCAAGCGAACTCTGGCCGACAAGCGCGTGCCGTTCGAGGTCCCCCGCGGTTCTGAACTTGCCGCGCGTCTTTCGTCGGTACTCGGGGTGATCTACCTCATCTTCAACGAAGGCTACTCGGCGACTGCGGGCGACGACTGGATGCGGCCCGCGCTCTGCGAGGATGCGCTGCGGCTGGGGCGAATCCTGGCCGGGCTCGCGCCCCAGGAACCCGAGGTTCACGGCCTGGTCGCGCTCATGGAGATTCAGGCATCGCGTTCCCGCGCCCGCTCGGGCCCGTCAGGAGAGCCGATTCTGCTCTTCGACCAGAACCGTGCACACTGGGACCAACTGCTCATCCAGCGGGGCCTCTCGGCGCTCGCAATTGCTGAAAGGCTGAGTGCCACGAATCTGGGCTTCGAAAAAATGGGCACCGAACAGGGTCCATACACTCTGCAAGCCGAGATCGCGGCCTGTCATGCTCGCGCTCGCACTCCGGAGGCAACCGATTGGCCTCGCATTGTGAGGCTGTATTCAATACTCGCCCGGGTCGCGCCCTCTCCCGTTGTGGAGTTAAATCGTGCGGTCGCGGTGGCCATGGCGTTCGGCCCGGCAGCCGGGCTTGAGCTCGTGGATTCGCTGACCAGCGAGCGCACACTGCAGAACTACCATCTCCTGCCGAGTGTGCGCGGAGATCTTCTTAAGAAACTCGACCGCTTCGACGAAGCGCGCACGGAGTTCGAGCGCGCCGCATCGCTAACCCAAAACGCGCGGGAGCGCGCTCTGCTCCTCGGTCGCGCCCAGTCCTGCGTAACCGGCTCGCAACTGTAAAGTCAAAGGCAGCGGACAGTGTCCGCTCCACCCGTGCGAGGGGTGGGGGATATAATTGCGCGACGCATGCCTCTAACCTCTGGCACAAAACTCGGTCCATACGAAATTCAATCTCTTCTCGGTGCGGGCGGCATGGGAGAAGTTTATCGCGCCCGCGACACTCGCCTCGATCGCACGGTCGCGATCAAAGTTCTGGCCTCGCATCTCTCTTCTTCTCCAGAATTGAAACAGCGCATGGAGCGCGAAGCGAAATCGATTTCTTCGCTCAACCATCCTTACATCTGCCAACTCTACGACATTGGTTCACAGAATGGCACGGACTATCTGGTGATGGAGTTTCTCGAGGGAGAAACTCTGGCCGAGAGATTGCGCAAGGGTCCTCTGCCGCTAAACGAAATTTATAAAATCGGGATCGCAGTCGCCGAGGCACTCGCAATCGCGCATCGCCAAGGCATCGTCCATCGCGACCTGAAGCCCGGGAACATCATGCTGATCCAAGGCGGCGCCAAGTTGATGGACTTTGGCCTGGCAAAACCGATCGGCGCGTCCGCACCGAAAACCGGCTCCGGAGCCGCGCCCTCTTTCACCGCCGCTGCCACACTCAGTGGACCGAGCCCCCTTAGCCCGCTCACTACGGCCGGCAGCATTGTCGGCACGATTCAATACATGTCTCCCGAGCAAATCGAGGGCAAGGAAGCCGACGCCCGCTCTGACATTTTCGCCTTCGGCGCCGTGCTCTACGAGATGCTCACGGGAAAGCGTCCCTTCACCGGCAAGAGCCAAATCTCACTCGCATCCTCAATTCTGGAATCAGACCCGCAACCCCTTGTCGCCGTCAAGCCCGAGACTCCATCCGCCTTCGAACATGTGGTAATCACCTGTCTGCAGAAAAATCCCGAAGAGCGATTCCTGGCTGCGCACGATATCAAGCTCGAACTGCAATGGATTGCCGCGGATCGTTCCTTCCCCGCTGTTGCGACATCACCGCCATCGCCCACGCCCTTCCGTGAGCGAGTTGCCTGGATCGCAGCTCTCGTAGTCGCGATCCTAGTAAGCGCCCTCGCCGGATTTCTCCTCAACCGTCCCGCTCAGTCCGCTCAAGCCATTCGCACCGTCATTGATCCTCCGGCGAAGACCACGCTCAGTCTCACCGGAGATTTCGCAGGACCGCCCGTCTTGTCCCCCGACGGTTCATCACTCGCATTTGCCGCCACCGGCGCTGACGGCAAGACCGCCCTCTGGATTCGCCCCCTGAACACGCTGGAAGCTCGTTCCCTCGCCGGAAGCGACGGCGCGATCTTTCCTTTCTGGTCGCCCGACAGCCGCTCCCTCGGATTCTTTGCTGAAAGCAAATTGAAGACGATCGATATCAGCGGCGGCTCGGCTGTAGCCATTTGCGATGCTCAATTCGGTCGCGGAGGAGCGTGGGGACCGGGCGGGGTGATCCTGTTCACTCCCGGCACACAAAGCTCATTGATGAGTGTAAGTGCCAACGGTGGAACTCCGACTCCCGTCACTAAGCTTGACCCGGCCCTGCACACCTCGCATCGTTGGCCCTTCTTCCTTCCCGATGGCAAGCACTTCCTCTATCTCGCCATCAACCATGATCCTTCCCACGCCGCCAACGACGCCGTGTACTACGCCACGCTCGATGGACGCGAAAATCGTCAACTGTTCCGCTCTCAGTCCAACGTGGTCTACGGCAGCGGCTTTCTTTTGTTCGCCCGCGGCGACCAGCTAATGGCACAGCCGTTTGATCCCGGCGCTGGAAAACTCACCGGAGAAGCTCAGTCCCTGGCCAGCGGACTGGTGGACGACATCAGTACCTGGCACATGGACGCCTCCGCGTCCAACACTGGCATACTAGTTCTCGGCAGTGGCGGCACCGCCGATTGGCAACTCGTCTGGATGGATCGCAGCGGAAAACAGATTGGCACGGTCGCCGACAAGCTCACGAACCTGCAAACTGCGGTCATCTCCCCTCAGGGCGACCGCGTCGCCCTGCAGATCGATACGGGCGTAAACGACATTTGGGTGCAAGATCTGGCTCGAGGAATTCGCACACGGCTCACCTTCGGTCCAGTCTCGAACACCTTCCCTGTCTGGTCGCCCGATGGCAAGTGGATCGCCTACACTTCCGACCGCGACGGTCACGCCAAGATTTACCGTAAGCCCTCTGACGGCAGCGGCGCCGAAGAACTTCTGCTCACCGAGGAGCAGGTGATCGTGCCGGACGATTGGTCTCAAGACGGCAAGTACCTTATCTACACCCACGGTGCAGTCGGCAGCGACTCGGAAATTTGGGCCCTGCCTCTTGAGGGAGAGCGCAAACCTTGGTTGGTCGTGCCCCGCGCCGCGAACTCCTTTGGCGCTCAGGGACGTCTCTCCCCGGACGGCCATTGGATCGCCTACACCTCCACCGAATCCGGATCCCCGGAAGTCTACGTCGTAGCCTTCCGCGGTGGACAGGGCAAATGGCAGATTTCCACCAACGAAGGTTCGAAACCCAAGTGGAGCAAAGATGGCAAGGAGTTCTATTACGCCAACGACATCAGCCGCGTCTTGTCCGTGGTCCCCGTCAAACAAATCGACGGCGCCTTACAATTCGGCGCCGCTCAATCTCTGGTGACCGCTCCCGCCACTCAGCAATTTATCTACGACGTTACCCCGGACGGTAAAAAAATCCTACTGAATGTAGTCTCCCAGCAAGTCAACCAATCAGTCACAGTAGTCACCAACTTCCCCGCCGGATTGAGAAAGTAAAAAACTCGTGTGGAGCGGACATTCCTGTCCGCTGGCTTTGATTTTGCCCGTTACCTTCACCGCTTCTCAGAAGTGGAAAATCAAATCGCTCGCCACGGTAAGCTGATTATGTCGTTGACCGTTGTCGTAAGCCTTCCGGTCCCAGGCTCGCTCGAAACGCACCTCGGGACGAATCTGCACCGTGGCGCCGATCCAATGACACCACATGATTGTGTTCTCCGAGTATCTGGTCGCGTAGCCCGTGCGCTGGCCTTTTTTGTCGTCGAGAAAATCACTCCGAAAGGAGAGGAAGTTATGCGGCGACAATTCCTTCTGCAGGAAATTCGCCACGGCATACTCGGGAGCCGTGCACCGCTGTTCGCCCATCAGGCAGTAAGCAGCGTTCGTGCCAGTTTCTGGATGAATGCTACCCCCCACGGCAGGCACGTCGCGCTCATACATGTACCAGGTTTCAGTCGCCATATGCACGGTCTTCGAGAACTTGTGATACCAGGTCGCGTCATACTGCTGCAAATTGTTGTAAGCGTACTTGCCATCGTTGATGCCGTTAGCACAGGCATAGAAATTGTCATTCACGGACTTAGTCGTGTAGCTAAGGCAGGCTGTGGCCGAAGGCTTCGCATCAGGCGTCCACAAGGCGACATCGTGACCGGCGGTAATCCCGAGTTGCACCAGCCACTGGTCGTTCAACTTAATTGTTGCAAGCAGCCCGGTGTCCGTAAACGGATCAATCGCATACAGAAGCGAGTGGCTAAAAATGTAATTATTGGGCGCCAGTTGCGCCTCGATCCCAGGCACGGAGATGAAGCGGCCCACCCTCACATTCATGCCCTGCGCAACCTGCGGAATGTAAACATCGACGTATTCCAGCGTAGGATCAAATCCATATTGACGATGATCGTTCAGCCAGGGGCCGCTGAAGTACCCTTTCGCTACCGTAAACCGGTAGTCCGTGCCGTAGAGGGCGGTAAGGTGGTATCCCCAGTCGATGTGGTCGCGCTGCACTGAATCCGGCAGACGCTCGGCGTAGAGAACAATCTGATTCATCTCAAATCGATTTGAGTAGACGTCATTAGCCTCGGGCGCATTGGCGTGTGCTGATGTGCTGAAATTTAGCGTCGGATCAATCCATCCATAAAGCTTCGTTCGACTTTTCGCCTGATTGATGGCGGTCATCAGCGGATAGCTGTTCGTGTCCGGCTCCCCGATTACCGGCGAGCCGCCATAGGACCAATCTGCATTGGGAAATGGAGGCGAATCCAGTGGGGATGGGACACCCCGCCGCGCCGGAGTCGGAGACGCAGTCGGTGTTCCCGACCAATCCTGGCGATAAAAGTCAGCCCAGCGCGCAAAGAAGCTCTTCGGCTCGGAAGTGCTCTCGGCCGCGCCGCGTTCAGGGGTCGAGTCGGACTGGTCAGGCACCTGCTGTCCCAGGGAAATATCACACGGCAACATGCACAACAGTAAGAAATAAAGACAGCGGCACGGATTTAGACGCATAGATGATCTTGGGCCACCTCAGTCTACAAGGTCTTGCCGCGATCCCCCGTCGTAATTCGGAGTTCGCTCCACAACCCGCCGCGCAATGTCCATCGCTTCACCAAGAACGCGATGATAGCCGGCCCTCGAATTGATCTCACCGTATGGGCCTGCCATTCCTATCCCGTCTCTTCAGTCGCTATGTTCGTTCGGCAGTATACAAAGACATTGCGGCGATTCGTTTCTGCGATCCATGATCTAAACGGCGCTGGGGAAGTCGGGCCTTCCGCTCCGACTCATCCTTATCATCTCTCTCGCATCAAATTGTCCGTAGAATCTTCCTAGCCATCATGCAAGGTGAAAACCATGAAAAATAAGTCACGGAGTGCCGTTGGCATTCATAAGCTTTCATTGGCGAGTCTTCTATTCTTGCTATTCCTGCCCGCGTCATTATTAGGCGAGCCACTCACCCTGAAACATGCGGTGGAACTAGCGCTACAACATGCTAATGGAGCAGCGATTGCGGCGGCCGAACAACAAAATGCTGCCGCGAACACTCGCGAGCTCCGCAGCAGCTATCTTCCTCAACTCACGACTGGCGCAGCGTTGGGATGGTCCTACGGATTCCCCCTTAGCCTCGCCGGCTCTGCGCCTTCGATTTTCAACATCAACGCCCAATCCGCTTTATTTCATCCCGAACTGCGGGCTTTTATCCGCGCCGCTCAGAGCGAGACTTCCGCAGCAGGCTTTCGCAGCAAGGACGAGCGCAACCAGATCATTCAGGACGCGGTCCTCAGTTACGCCGAACTTGAAAAGTGGGAGCAGCGCCTCGATCGTCTGCATGAGATCTATCCCGATGTCCAAAAGATGGAAGCTGCAGTTGCCGATCGGGTTAAAGAAGGCATCGACAGCGAACTCGACGGAACCAGAGCTCGCCTCTCGGAAGCACGCCTCCGCTTGCGCATCGCCGAAGCGCAAGGATCCGCCGATGTGCTTCGCGAGCATTTGTCGAAACTGACCGGCGTGCCCGCTGACAGAATTCAGACGGAAGGCGACGCGCTGCCCGCGTTCCCCGCCTCTTCGGATGATGACGCCCCGAATAAAGCCGCCCAGGCAAGTCCGTCCGTCAAGTCCGCCATTGAACACGCCCGGGCGCAATACCTCCGCTCCGAAGGGGAACATCGGTCGCTATGGCCGACCGTGGATTTTGGCGCGCAGTATGCTCTGTTCTCCACTTTCAACAATTATCAGAACTACTACATTCCGGAACGCATTTGCACCGGTAGCATCGGCACTTTTCTGTGTCCGGCCAGCGGTTTTCAGAAAAATAACGCCACCATCGGCGCCAACCTACGCATCCCTCTTTTCAACGCCACGCAACGCGCCCGGGCTGCAGCCGCCGATGCCGATGCACTCAAAGCAAAAAAACAAGCAGACGCCGCCCGCGACCGAGTCTCCGAAGAAACTCTCCGCCTGCAGCGCGGGGTGACCCAGATGCAAGCCGCCCACGACGTTGCCGAAATCGAATACGAGATAGCGCAGAAAAATGTCGAAGCCGTCGAGACTCGGATGAAATCCTCCACCGCAAATCTCCACGATCTGGACAACGCCCGCACCCAGTCCAACGAAAAATTAATCGCGCTGCAAGATGTCATCTTCGAACTGGATCGCAATCAAGTCGCACTCCTCCGCGCCACCGGAGATCTGGAAGCCTGGGCCCTGGGAAAGAAGTAGCTCACGGATGCGTCTTTCCCGCCATTCACTGCATCAAACCGCGTGTTCAACGATGAACCTGCGTAAACACTGCTTTTGGAGCACATCAAACGTATCCAAATGTTAGAATAGACGCTCACCCACTATGCCTTTAAAAACACTATTTCTGAACCCACCCTCATTTGAAAACTTCGACGGCGGCGCCGGCTCCCGTTGGCCAGCCACCCGCGAAATAGAGAGTTATTGGTACCCTGTTTGGCTGGCTTATCCGGCGGGGATGCTGGAGGGGGCGCGGTTGTTGGATGCGCCGCCGCATTATGTTTCGGCGGAGCAGACCATTGAGATTGCGAAGGACTATGAGTTTCTGGTCCTGTTCACGAGTACTCCGGGATTTCCGGGAGACATTGGGCTGGCAGGAGCTATCAAGGCGGCGAATCCTGGAATCAAGATTGCTTTTGTGGGACCGCATGTCAGCGTGCTTCCGGAAAAATCTTTGCGCGATTGTGAGGCGATCGATTTCGTGGCGCGCAAAGAATTTGATTACGCGGTGGTTGACTACGCCAAGGGCAAGCCGCTCGAGGAAATTACCGGGATCTCGTACCTGACAGATGGGAAAGTGGTGCATAATCCGGATGCGCCGCAGGTTCAGGATCTCGATGCGCTTCCGCACGTCACCGATGTTTATAAGCGGGATCTCGATGTGACGCGTTATAACGTTCCGTTCCTGCTGAATCCTTACGTATCGCTTTACACCACGCGTGGATGTCCGGCGCAGTGTACGTTCTGTTTGTGGCCGCAGACCTTGAGCGGACATCCGTGGCGCAAGCGGTCTACCGATGATGTCGCCGCGGAGATGGCGAAGGTCAAAGCGTACTGGCCGGAAGTGAAAGAATTCTTTTTTGACGACGATACCTTTAACATCCAGAAGGCCCGCACCATCGAGTTATGTGAGAAGTTAAAGCCGCTTGGCCTTACCTGGTCGTGTACGTCGCGAGTCACGACGGATTTCGAAACGCTGAAGGCGATGAAGGAATCTGGATGCCGTTTGCTTATCGTGGGCTATGAATCCGGCGATCAGCAGATTTTGAAGAACATCAAGAAGGGTGCGACCGTCGAACGCGCGCGGCAGTTTACGAAAGACTGTCACAAGCTTGGACTGGTCGTCCATGGCGACTTCATCATGGGGTTGCCGGGCGAGACTCGCGAAACCATCAACAATACCATCGCGTTCGCAAAAGAGCTTGACGTGGAAACCATTCAGGTCTCCGTGGCCCACGCTTACCCGGGCACCGAGCTTTATGACTATGCCATGAAGAACGGATTTATCGTGGCCGACAACAAGATGGTGGATGAGGGCGGGCACCAACTGGCGCACATTGAATATCCCGGATTGCCGGCGGATGAGATTCTTTCCGCGGTGCACCGTTTCTATGATGAATATTATTTCCGGCCGAAGGCTGTGTTCCGTATCTTGAAGAAGGCCGCCTTTGACAGTAACGATCGCAAGCGGCTTTACAAGGAAGCGAAGACCTTCCTGAAGCTGCGCTCGGCGCGCAACAAGCTGGTGAAGAAGCACAGCGACGATGCGGCGGCGGAATTGGTCAAAGCCTGATTGGTGTGCGAGCCTTATCAATGACAGCTCTCACCACCACGTGATTTCCCAGTGAACTTTCGCAAGTATCTTGTGCTGGCCGGAGTCACGGTATTTGCCGCGGCCGGAGACTCCATGCTCTCGCATGGGATGAAGCAGACCGGCAGCATTTCGCTCAATCATCTGCAAGGCGTTATCTTCGCCATTCTCAATCCATGGGTCGCGATCGGCATTCTTCTTCTGCTGGCGTTTTTTTCTACTTACATGACTGCGCTTTCCTGGGCAGATCTCACCTATGTTCTACCGGCGACCTCGCTGGGGTATGTGCTGCTCGCGCTGGTCGCAAGGTTTCTACTGCATGAACACGTCAGTCCGCTGCGCTGGCTGGGGATTGCTTTGATCACAGGTGGCGTGGGATTTATTGCGGGGGGGCCGGAGCTGACGGAGCATCCGAAGGCGGCCGAGCTCGATGACCAGCGCGCCGTGGCTGCGACGAGTTCCCCGCTTCTCTCAAAGGACGCGAGTAGCAGGGCGCCCAACGGAGTCCGGTCATGAAGGATGTTTATACCTGGGGCGCGATTCTGGTTATTGTCTTCGCCTCAGTGGTGGGCGATGTGCTTCTGGCGCGGGCTATGAAGCAGGTCGGGGATGTTGGAGCGTTGCGTCGGCGCGTGGGCCTGCTCGCGGTGATTCGACGGACGCTTGGCAATCCCAATTTCCTATTCGGGGTCATCGCCATGGCTGTGGCATTCTTCAGCCTGCTGTTCGCGCTCTCCTGGGGTGATGTAAGCCTGGTGGCTCCCGCCGCCGCTTCCCTCACCTTCATCGGCAACGCTGTCGCCGCGAAAATCTTTTTGCATGAGCGCGTGGATCGGCGACGGTGGATTGCCGCTTCGCTGGTGGCGGCGGGAGTGGCGTTGCTGGCGGGGTGAGCGGTGGTTGTTAATTAAGGAATCGCGCCTGTACTCGAGAGCCCCCGCCAGGGGCGAGATTGTGAAACCCTAGCTTTCGCAGCGAAAAGAAGCCGAAATAGATTGGGGGGCACCCGGCAGCCCTTCGTCAATGAACGTCACCCGCCAAACACCAGTCCCGTACAGAAGAAACCCGGCGCCTTCAGCTTCCTACGGGGAGGGCTGTAGGAACCGAATCCCAGGTGGGATGAAAGATTTGCTCACACTGGTTCAATAATTTGCGCCACGCGGGAGGGCCCGCTGGGTAGCGTGCCAAGCCAGGAAAGGCCTCCCACCACGGCCTTGAACGACAGGGAGAATGGGCGCGCCGCTTGCCCTTAGCGTCCATGTAACTCCTAGAGAGAGCTCGGCAATTTGGGATGATCGAAAGCCGGCAACCGAGGCTGGGTTAGGCGCGCTGCAACCGAAACGCCCCTTTCTTCAACGAAATCTGGTAATGAGCTATCTTGCTCGGAAGTCTGGCATGTGGAGTGCTAGATTCAACGCAGGGTCGCGGGCGAGTCGTCCCGCAGCCGCAACTGGCAAGGACTGAGGTATGGTGAGGCGAATTGCACCCATCGGGGTCGTTTCGTTTGTATTGTTGGCGGCCTGCGGAGCGTATTGCCAGAGTCGAGATCAATCGCTCCCTGACGCTCCTTCGGTGCAGATTGCAGCTGGGACACAGGGATTTAATATCCCCGAAAAATTCCGGACTTCAAGAGTTGGGGCGACGGGCGGCGCCGAGCGCCCGATGACCGCTGGCGGATTTTCGCCTATCGATAAGAGGTTCAGTCGGAAAGATTCGAGTACAGTTTTTGACAAGTATTTATCTCCGTCATCAGTGAAGCTGCGATCGGCCTATCAACTTTCCGGCAGCGGAACCTTGATGGGCCGGGCGACGTACGCGGCTTCGAGGATATTCGTCACGCAGGATGAAACCGGAAAGGGCAGGCTGAACACTTCGTATCTTCTGCGGGCGCTGACTTCCGTGGCTGCGGAGACTGCTTCGCGGCCGTATTGGAGGCGATCCGGAGCTCAGCCGTTCAGCGATTTTGGATCGACCGTGGGCAACGATGCAGGAATGAATCTGCTACACGAGTTTGCACCTAATCTTCAGGAAGTGATGAAGAGCCACGCGCCGCGGTTTGTGTCCAACCTGGCAGCGCGTATCGGCCGCAACTAAGTCCCCCGCATTTCAACTAACCAAAGACGCGCATTAAGCCGCTGGCAGGCAGGTCCGCAGACAGGAACCGCCGAGAACTGATTCCTGCCGCACGGGTCACGGCTTCGGCGGCGAGATACCCGCTGCGGACGGCGCCTTCCATGGTGGCGGGCCAACCGGTGGCGGTCCAATCACCGGCGACAAATACGCGAGGCCATGCTGTGGTTTGGGGCGGTCGGTAGGTGTCAATGCCGGGGCGTGGCGAGTATGTGGCGTGGACCTCTTTGATCACGGTGGATTTCAATAACGTAGCTTCGCGGGATGCGGGGAAAAATTCGCGGACTTCTTGCAAGGCGAGGTCGACGATCTCAGCGCGCGACTTGTCGATGAGGGACTTTGAGGCGCTGACCACGAGTTCGATGTAGCTGCCGCCTGATTCTGCGTTGGCGGCTGCGCCTCGGGTGGTCAACAGGCGAGACTTGTGGAACATCCATTGAATGGTGCGGTCGAGGAGCACGGCGTGATCGAGGTCGGTGATTTGGCGATCGAACCAGAGGTGGATCCCGGTGATGGGACAGGATTCAAAATGGGCGAGTTTCTGGCGCAGGGGGGCGGCCTCGGGACTTTCAGGCAGGACGCAGTCGACGGAGTTGAACGGTAGCGCCAGGACGAGATAGTCGAACGCGACTTCCCGCTCTCCCTCTTCCCTGTCGGCTATGCGAATTTGGACGTGCGATGGTTCGGGAGAGAAACTTTCGAGCGACGTACGAAAGCGGATTTCGCCGCCCCGGGCTCGGATGTAATCTCCGGCTTTGTTGTAGAGATCGGTGAGGGGAATGCTGGGCACGCCCATGTGGCGGGCGGCGGGGGATTTCATCGAC
>OBLW0100001459.1_pt1 | contig 20004 bp, 19 predicted proteins | sample 1520161 | NCBI WGS metagenome assembly OBLW01 (sample SAMEA3539309, study PRJEB22396) | soil metagenome | biome: tundra; feature: field; material: soil | place: USA | collected 2010-05 | depth 0.15 m | reverse complement strand
TACCGCAAACTACGCTTTCATTCAAAGTAGCCCACTACCCGGGAGGCTGCACATTTGAACTCCCACCCTCCGCGCTCGTATACTTACAGCCCGGATGAAGGTGGTTGTCATAATTCCAGCGGCGGGTCTCGGAACCCGCATGGCGCTGATGCCTCCCGGCAACAAGGGCAAGCCAAAGACACCTTCGAAGCAGTTCACCGAGTTGGGCGGAACTCCGATTCTCATCCACACTCTTCGCAAGTTTGCCGCCGTCGATGCAGTGAGCGAGATCTGGATCGCACTACGCGACAACGAGATTGCCGGATTTCGCGACCGTTTGGAAAAAGAAGCCAGGGATTTGTTGAAGCGGAAAATCCAACTGGTGGTGGGCGGGGAACACAGGCAACAATCGGTGGAGAGTGCGCTGAACGCTGTGACCGTAGCAGCCGACGACATCGTTTTAGTACATGATGCGGTACGGCCATTTGTGACCACTGAGATCATTCGGGAAGTTATCGAAGCTGCAGTGAAATACGGCGCGGCGATTGCCGGTCTGCCTGCCGTAGACACTGTGAAGCAAGTCGAACGTACAGCGGAGGGCGCGTTGATTAAGGCGACTCTCCCGCGCGCGGGTGTCGTCATGGCGCAAACGCCGCAAGGTTTTCGCTACGAGGTTATCAAGAAGGCATTCGATGAGGCGTCAGCGGATGGATTCCTCGGCACAGATGAGGCGTCGCTAGTGGAAAGGTCGGGGCACGACGTGGCAGTAGTGATGGGCTCTCCGCGGAATATCAAGATCACGGCGCCGGGCGATATGAAGCTGGCGGAGTTTTACTTGAAAGCTGAGCGGAGTGAGTACCATTGACGCGGATACCTAAGACTGAGGCCCGACGACAGACGAGAAGTCCTGCCTTCCGAATTGGCTACGGCTTTGATTCGCACGAATTCCGTGCCGGGGTCGCGCTCAAGATCGGCGGCGTCACGCTAGCGCACGACAAGGGCTTAGGCGGGCATTCCGATGGCGATGTGCTCCTGCATGCCATAACCGACGCGCTGCTTGGGGCCCTGGCTGCGCCCGATATTGGCGCGTTGTTTCCACCCTCCGATCCGCAGTGGAAGGGTGCGGATTCGGTTGTCTTCCTGCGTGAAGCGCTAAAACGCGTGCACGACGCTGGATATAGCGTCGCCAACATGGACGCCAGCCTGATTCTGGCGGCTCCGAAAATTGGGCAGCACGCCGCGACGATTCGGGAGCGGGTAGCGAAGTTGTTAGGAGTGCCGTCCGATTGCGTCGGCATCAAAGCAAAAACTCCCGAAGGGCTCAATCTGGACAATACGGCGATCGCGCACGTGGTCGCGCTGCTGGAGAAGCGGAAAAATCCGAAAAATATGCCGAAGAAGAAGAAAAGGAAGAGACCGAACTAGTTTATGGCGCACGCCATACGGCGGGCGGGCTGCAAGTTTTGGGGTTCACTTCACGCTTTCAAATTCACCTTTCAACGCATTGTGTCGCGCTTCCGCGGCTTCGATCAGAGCCCGGAAAATTGCGCGGGACGGTTCGTCCTGGTCCACGGAGCGTTCGGGATGCCACTGCACTGCGAGCACGAAGTGATCTGAAGCAGTCCCCTCCAAGGCTTCGATAATGCCGTCGTCGACGCAGTGCGCCGCAACGCGCAGGCCACCGCCGACCGAGTCAGCCGATTGGTGATGCGACGAATTCACCGGAAGCACGATTTGGCTGGCACCTTGCTTGACGATCCCTGCAAGTTTCGAATCCGGCGCAACCTCAACTTCATGCGCCACCGCGACATTCTTCCCCGCTTCATGGTTGACTCGCGTGCGCAAATCTTCAGGCAGAAAATCGGGAATGTGTTGGATCAGTGATCCGCTTCGGTAAACGTTGAGGCTCTGCAGGCCGTAACAGATTCCGAGGATGGGCTTGTGCATGTTGTAGGCGTCCTGCAGCAGAAGTTCGTCGACTGTATCGCGCCGAGGGTCGGCGGCGGCACTGTGGGGTGAGCGAGTTGCGCCAAACTTGGCAGGATCGACATCGGCCTTGCTGCCGGGCAACAGCACTCCGTCGCAGCGCTCGATGATTTTCATCACCTCAGCCGGTTTCAGATCGAGAGGAATGCGTACGGGTTCGCCTCCGGCAAGTTCGACGGCGTGTTCGTACTGAGGGATTGACCGCTCCGCATAATCCGGATCGGCGGAGTGTGGTAGAGGGACGGCAATGCGCGGTGCCATGATCAGATTGTAGCGCCAGTGAGGTTGGGACTCGCCTCGCTACGCTCGCCGGGACAGCCGAGGCGGCTGTCCCCACAGCTTCCAAAGTTCAGCTAACCCTTTCGATGCTTGCCAAAGTCTTTGATTGGCGGTAATGGCGGATTTCCATGGTTAGTGTGAGCACAAAAATAATGCTTCCCGCGACGACCGCTGTGGGCAGGGCGATGTGGCGATATGCGATGGTCATATTGGCATGTACGCCACGCAGAACTGAGACCGCGCCCGTTCCGACGATTCCCAGAAACAGAGAGACCGAAAACGAGATCAGAGTGCCGAGGAACGTCACTAGCAAAACGCGTAGTGGAATCCCGTACCAGCGGGGCGGGTGCGGTTTCGGCGACATATGTCTAACCTACACCATTCAGGGCGACTTCATCTTCGTTGCTAGCTTTATTGCCGGCCGGCAGCGGTGGCAATAAACAGAGTTGAATCATGGCTCCGGGATCGCCTCGATTCGTCCCAGCAAGAAGATATAGCCAGCGATCCCCATCAAAAGAATCAAGGTTGCGGTCACGAAGGCGGCGGCGAAGGAGTGCGATGCGGAGACGATGTAACCAGTAACGATGGGCGCGCAGATCGCTGCAATCTGGCCACAGAGGTTCACCGTCCCCGCAAGTGTACCGACGCTTTCCCGTGGCGCAATCAGGGAAGGAATAGTCCATGCCACGGGCGCGGCTGCAGCCAGCCCTCCGAGAGCCAGGCTGATCCACACGAGGGCGGCGGCAGGGCCATGAGCCCGCGCCGCCCCGAAGATCGCGAGACCGAAAGACATCCCAGTCACCAGAACGGATTGGCGAACCCGATGTGCGTCGTAACCACGCTGAATGAGAGCGTCCACCAGCCATCCCCCCACCAAAAGGTCCGTAGCAGTCGCAAACAGCCAGGGCACACTGGTGTAGAAGATTGAGTGGAATAAATCCACATGAAGCGAAACTGAGAGATAGCTGGGCAGCCATGTCAGCAGTAGAAAAAAAGTGTAGTTGTAAGCACCCCAGCCCAAAGCGAGTCCGTACACCTTTCGCTGTGTCAACAGGTAGCCTAGCGAACTGCCGCTTCGGGCTCTGACCTGATCTTCGGGCTGAGTCCCGCCACGCAGAAGAAACTGGAGTTCCGGTTCCGAAAGTTTCTCGTCTTCGCTGGGATTGCGGTAGACAAGGTAAAACAGAACAAAATACAGAAGGCTGATGAAGCCGGTGGCGGCAAAACTCCAGCGCCAGCCAAAATACAGAAGCAACAGGCCGATGAACGGAACTCCAATCGCGGTCGAGAATTTCGCGGCTGCATCCGTGATCGAGGTTGCCATACCTCTTTCATCTCGCGTGAACCAGTACCCCAAAGCTTTGGCATTTGCGGGGAACGTGGGGGATTCGCTGACGCCCAGAAGGAAGCGTGCTCCGAAGAACCAACTAAGGCCTGGGGCAACGGCGGCCGCGAACGAAGAAACGCTCCACAGCAAGGCGCTGACTCGTCCCACTCGGCGCACGCCCCAGCGGTCGAGCAATACTCCGGCGGGCATTTGCATCAAGGCGTAAGTCCAACTGAAGGCGCTGGAGAGATACCCGAAGGCAACCAGGGATAATCCAAACGAGTCATGGAGCGCATCGCGAGAGACCGACAAGTTGATCCGGTCGAAAAAGTTGACCAGCACGCCAAAGGCAAGCAGGAAAGCGATTCGCCATCGTCGACGAGGCACGATTGACGGAGTCATCAGAATTACCAGCGCCTGTGGCCTACAAGACTTATGGTTGCAACACCTGCATCGCCTGGGGATGAACTTGTTGATTCTTGATTTCGCTTGAATCCCACCCCCCGCCGAGAGCCTTCACCAGAAAGACGGAGCTGACCATCTGCTGCCCGAGCAACTGAGTCTCTAGCCGTTCGCTGGTGAGCAGAGTGGTCTGCGCAGTAATGACATCAAGATAGGTTGTAACTCCGCCGACGTAACGATTGTTGGCGATTTCGAGCGCGCGGCGCGCATCGTCCACTGCCGCATGTTGCGTGGCAAGAGCCTGCGAGAGCGTGCTCAGATTGCTGATGCCGTCCTCGACTTCTTGAAACGCGGTGAGCACTGACTGACGGTAGTTCGCGACGGACTGATCATAAGCGGCGCGCGCGGCGGCTAGATTGGCGCGGTTTCGTCCACCTTCGAAGATTGGCTGCAAGGCGTCGGCCCCGAGTGACCAGAAGAGGCTGGGAGCGTTGAGCAGCGAAGCGATCTCGGTGCTCTGCCAACCTCCGGCGCCGCTGAGAGTGATGTGCGGGTAGAAAGCCGTACGCGCGATTCCCACTTGCGCGTTTTCGAAAGCCATCTGGCGCTCGGCGTTGGCAATGTCGGGACGGCGCTCGAGCACGTCGGAAGGAAAGCCCAGAGGAACGGGTGGAGGCGTTGCCTGCAACGGCACCACGCGCACATTGAGATTGGAGGCTGACTGGCCAACCAGCACTGCAATGGCGTGCTCAAATTGCGCCCGCGATTGTTGCACTAAGGAAAGCTGCGAGACAGTTGAGTCGAGAACCGTGGCCTGCTGCGCAACTTCGAGTCCATTGGCCACGCCACCGCTGTGGCGATTATTCACCAGATCCAAACCCTTGCGCTCGTAACCAACGGATTCCTGCACCACATTGAACTCCGCGTCCAACTCTCGCAAGCTGAAGTAATCGGCAGCCAGTTCGGCGGTGAGCACCAGTTGCACATTCTGCAGATCAGCCGCTGAGGACTGTAACGATGCGTTGGCCGCTTCCACATTGCGCCGTACTCTTCCAAAAAGATCCACCTCATAGCTGAGTGAGAAGGGCAGGGAATAAACACTCTGCGTGTAAGGCGGTACAGACTGTCCTGTGCCATTCACAACGGTGGGTAGTGCGCCGTTGAGCGGGCGATTGCCCGCACCGCGCTCGCGCACCGCACTGGGGTCGGCCGAAACTTGCGGAAATAGTCCCGCGGTGGCGACGCGGGCCAGCGAGCGTGCCTGATCCAAGCGGTCGCGGGCGGCTACCAGCGATTGGTTGGCCTGCAGCAATTGTTGTTCGTAAGCGTTGAGCTCGGCATCGTTGAAGATTTTCCACCACGCGCCTTTGGGAATGGAATCCTGGGGCGCGGCTTGTTGCCATGGCGGTTGCGTCTTCCACGCATCCGGCGCCGGCGCCGGAGCCGAAGGCCGGCTGTATCGCGGACCCACAGTGCATCCAACGCCAAGTCCAAGCAGCACGAAAGCTGCCGAGAGGCCGGCTCGCTTCACGACGCCCCGCCTTTCTGCTGGCCTTGCGGCGCTTGACCGGGCTGCTGCTGGCTTGGTTGCGGCTGCGCCACGTTCACCTGCTGCCCGTCCTCGAGCGAGTCCGCCGGGTTGACGACGATCTTGTCTGTGGGCGCGACGCCGCCGAGAATTTCTAACGTGGTCCCGTAATCGCGTCCGATGTTGATCGGGCGCAACTGCACCTTGTTGTCTGGACCCACGATTGCGACTCGCGCCCCCTCAGCTCGGAACAACATTGTATTTACCGGAATCGTGACTTTGTTCACCCCAGAGCCGACAGCGAAGTGCACTTCTCCGAATGAGCCCGGAAGCAAACGGCCATCCTTGTTCGGTACATCCACTTCCGTGAGGAGAGTGCGCGTGGTCGGGTCGATGGATTCTGCGGTGCGCGCCACCGCTGCTGAAAACTTTTGGCCCGGAAATTCCTGCAGGGTAACAAAAGTCTTGGCTCCCACCCTCACATAGGGTGCGTACGCCTGTGGAACGCTAGTATAAACGCGCAGAGGATCGACGCGGGCCAAGTCAAAGAGTTCGCGGCCGGCAGCACCGGCGCCCGCGTTGATGAGAGCGCCTGGGTCGACGTTGCGTTTGGTAAGCACGCCGGTGAAAGGGGCATAGACATCCTTGAATCCTTCCAACTGTTCGAGGCGGCGCATGTTAGCGTCGGCGGCGGCCAAGTTTGCCTGGCTCTGTTTATAGCCGCTGACCTGCTGGTCCGCTTCCTGGGCGGAGACGGAGTCAGTCTTACGCAGGTTTTCCCAGCGGTCGGCGCTGATCTTCGCCAGCTCCATCTGCGCGACGGTTTGCTGACGCGCGGCCCGCGTCTGGTTCAATTCCTGATCTACCTCCGGCGCGTCGATTTTTGCCAGTAACTCGCCTTTCGTGACCCGGCTACCAATGTCCTTGTACCAGCGAACCAGATAGCCGCTGGTGCGGGCGTAAATCGGAGATTCCTCATAGGCCTGCAAAGAGCCGGGTAGGATCAAATCTTCGTCGGGCTTTTCCGAAACTGGATTGACCACGGCGACAGTGGGTACTGTCTCCCGTTCAGTTTCCTTGGCCAGGGCCCGCTCGTGACTCATCCGGCTGAACATCGTGAAGGCACCGGCAATCAGCAGTACCGCCAGCAATACTCCGACAATCGTCAAAGCTTTGCGGGGAGGCGCGGGCGGAAGCTCGGGAGGGCGCTGGATTCCGGGAGGTTGGTGCCGGGAGCGCTTCTGGATCGTTTCGATCTCCTCGTCACGCTGGGCCTGAACACCCAGGGCATGGTGCTCATCGTGCTCGCTCTGTTCCTGTGACGCCTGAGCAACGGAGGCCTGTGGCGGCCGCTGCTCATCCGGCGATTGTTTAAACTTATTTTCCTCAGTCATTCTTGACTCCACTCAGCTCCACCCCGATTCTTACGATACTTTACCTTTGGTTCGCTTGTGCCCGCTTGGCTTCCCGGCGGCCATGGAACATGGCGAATACACTTGGCACGAAAAATAACGTTGCGACGGTGGCAAACAGCAACCCGCCTATGACAGCTCGCCCGAGCGGCGCGTTCTGTTCGCCGCCCTCGCCGAAACCCAGGGCCATCGGCACCATGCCGATGATCATCGCCAGTGCGGTCATCAGCACGGGACGCACTCGTGTGTATCCCGCAGCAACGGCAGCTTGTACGGCGGGAATGCCTTCGTCCATCTGTTCTCGCGCGAAACTGACCATCAGGATGGAGTTGGCGGTGGCGACGCCCATGCACATGACTGCGCCGGTAAGCGAGGGCACGCTCAGTGTGGTGCGAGTCAGCAACAGGAACCAGCAAATCCCTGCCAGAGCTCCGGGCAATGCAGCGATGATGATGAAGGGATCAAGCCAGGACTGGAAGTTGATGACGATCAGCAAATAGACCAGAAGAATTGCCCCGGCCAAGCCCACGCCCAGTCCGAAAAATGATGAGCGCATGGTTGCCACTTGTCCGCGTACCACGATATGGGTGCCGCGCGGCAAATGGCCGTCGAAGGTTTTGAGAATCTTGTCCGTGTCCGCGGCCACCGCACCCAGATCACGATCTTGAGTGCTCGCGTAAACATCGATGACGGGGACTACGTTCCAGTGGTTTACGGTAGCGGGCCGCGCCACTGGATATACTTGAACCAGGTTACTGAGTAACTCCGGACCCTGTTGCGAGGTTACTGGAATCGTCATCAAGTCTTGCATGCTGGTCATGCGGTATTGCGGGGATTGAACCGCCATCTGGTACGTAACTTCGTTTTTCGGATTGAGCCAGAAGTTCGGTGAAGTTTGGAAACTTCCACTCAGCGAAACCAGCACGCTCTGCGCTACATCGCGTGCCGTGAGGCCAACCTGTGTGACCCTCGTGCGGTCAATATCCATACGCAGCGTGGGCAGGGAAAGCAACTGCTGAACGTGAACGTCGGCGGTGCCGGGGACGTGGCGCATCTGGTTGGCGATTTGCTGCGCGATCACATAACTGCTGCCCATATCCGTGCCGATGATCTGCACATCGATAGGCGCGGGCAAACCGAAGTTCAAAATCTGCGTGACGATGTCGGCCGGCTGGAAAAAGAATTCGGTACCGGGGAAGCGCCGTGGCAATACCTCCCGCAGACGCCTGGTAAGATCTGCGGTGGGAGGATGATGCTCAGGATCGAGAGCGATAAGAATCTCCGCGTCGCTGGTTCCAATGGTTCCGTTCGAGCTGTAGGACTGGTTGATGCCGGAGTTTGGCAGGCCGATATTATCGAGAATAGTCTGCAACTGGTTCTGCGGAATTTCCTGTCGTAGCACGCCTTCGATTTGATCACAGAGCCGCGCCGTTTCTTCCACGCGTAAGCCCGGGCGCGCCCGCACATGCAGCCGTAACAGGCCAGCATCGACTTGCGGGAAGAAATCCTCTCCCAGGAAAAAAAACAGCCCAAGTGACAGCAGGCAAAAAGCCAGAAAAACCATCACGAAGACGCCGCGATGCTCGAGAGTGGTTTCCAGCAACTGCTCATAGCCGCGGCGGAAGTCTTCAAACTTGCGCTCGAAGCCGCGCTGGAAGCGGCCCAGGAACGATTTTGGCGCTTCCTCGCGATGCTCGTGCCCCCGCATAATGTACATAACCAGTGTTGGTATCAGCGTTCGTGAGAGCAGATAACTGGCCAGCATGGCGAAGCTTACGGCCTCCGCCAGCGGTACGAACAAGAATTTTGCCACACCCGCGAGGAAGAACATGGGCACGAACACGATGCAGATGCTGAGCGTGGAGACAAGCGCCGGCACGGCGATTTGCTGCGCGCCGTCGAGAATTGCCTGTCGCATCTCCTTACCCATGGCAAGATTGCGTTCGATGTTTTCGATTTCCACCGTGGCATCATCCACAAGAATGCCCACGGCGAGGGCCAATCCTCCCAGAGTCATAATGTTGATGGTCTGACCGATCGCTCCAAGAAGGATGATCGAAACAAAAATGGAGAGCGGGATGGAAATAGAAATGACGATAGTCGGACGCCAATCGCCGAGAAAAATGAGAATCATCACAGCCGTAAGAGCTGCTGCGATTAAGCCCTCCCGCAAGACGCCGTAGATCGATGCGCGCACAAACAGAGACTGGTCAAACAGGGATGTAACCTTGAGTTCGGGCGGCAGCGCTTGCGCGGCCTGTTGAACGATGTTCTTGATCCCGGCGACAATCTGCAGCGTGGAAGCGTTGCCGTTCTTGTAGATCGACATCAGCGCGCCGCGGTTTCCATCCTGACGCACAATATTTGTTTGCGGAGAAAAACCGTCGCGAATGTGCGCGACGTCCCGCATGTAGAGCGTAGAACCGTTTGCCGTTTTTACCGGCAAATCATTCAACTCCGGGATGGTTTCCGGAGTTCCATTCAACTCAACGTTGTATTCCAGCGATCCCAGCTTCACCGTGCCGCTTGGAAGGATCAGGTTCTGCGCGTTGACGGCGTTAACAATGTCATTGGGCTGCAGCCCGTAGGACTGCAGCTTTGGCAAATCGAGGTCAACCTGAATCTGACGGACCTTGCCGCCATAGGGATAAGGCGTGGCAGCTCCCGGCACCGTAGCCAGATAATTGCGCAGGAAATTCTGCCCAAGATCGAAAAGTTGCTGTTCGGGGAGAGTCTTGCTGCTCAGTCCAAGCTGAATAATGGGCGTCGTGGATGCGCTATAAGAAATGATCAGTGGCGGGGTGGTGCCGGGGGGCAAACTGCGAACGGTGGTTTGCGCGATCGCAGTAATCTGCGCAACGGCTCCTTGTACGTTCGTTCCCGGACGAAAAAAAACCTTGATGACGCCCAATCCATATACGGACTGAGATTCCATGTGCTCGATATCGTTGACGGTCGTGGTGATGCCGCGTTCGGAGTTGGCGACGATGCGGTCCGCCATATCCAGGGGCGAGAGGCCCGAATAGAACCACACCACCGACACCACTGGGATATTGATATCGGGAAAAATGTCGGTGGGGGTTCGCAAAATCGTGATCGGCGTCAAAATAATTATGACGAGCGCCATCACCACGAAGGTGTAGGGACGTCTGAGGGCTAGGGCTACGATCCACATCGGTTAGGCACCGCCAGAGTTCAAAGAAAACCGGAATAGGGTAGCCTTCATGGAGGCGAACCCACCCGCCAGTTGGCCATTAGATTCGATACTGCCCGTATTGGATTCTAAAGGACAGCATAGATTATATGTTAGTGTAGGGGCATGCGCCACAAGGCTCAGCCTCGAGCGAATAGCGAGGGAAACGGCCGCAGGCGGCCTCCGGGGCGGCCTCGGAGTGAACATGCGCGACTGTCAATCTTACGCAGCTCTCTAAGCTTGCTGGCGAAAAAAGGGTTCTCCGAGTTCACGATTGAAGCCGTGGCCGCCCATGCCAGTGTTGGCAAAGCAACAGTCTACCGCTGGTGGCCGGATAAAGCCGCTCTCATCGCGGATGCATTTGCCAGCAGCACCACCCGCAAGCTGCACTTTCCAGATACAGGCTCGGTTCGCACCGACATGAGCCAACAGATGCGTCAGCTGGTAAAGATACTGCTTAGTCGCCGTGGGCGTATCGTCTCCGCCATGCTGGGCGCCGGACAGAGCGACGGCAACCTGATCGCAGCTTTTCGCGAACGTTTCCTGAAGCCGCGGCGTCAGGAAGCCTATGCCACGCTGCGCCGTGGGATCCTCCGCGGCCAGCTAGGGAAGAATGTGGACATGAATTTGATTCTCGATTCGCTCTACGGTCCCATCTACATGCGATTCCTCATTCGCCATGATAAGTTGACTCCCGAATTCGTTGACGGTCTGTGCGAACTGACGCTTGGAAAACGCTTTAATGCAAAAGTACCGCATCTCCGCAGCCGATCTTCCTAGTCCAACTGGAGCCAGTCCACTTCGAGGATGACTACGGTGATATCGCACACTGTTGTTTTGTGGGAAGTCGACACGCAAGCAGACTTCATGCTGCCGGGCGGCAAACTCTACGTTCCCGGGGCGGAGCGATTGCTGCCCAACATTAAGAAACTTACAGAAGCGGCGCGCCAGGGGCGTGTCCTCTTAATCTCACATGGCTGCTTTCACGCGAGAGACGACCCTGAGTTTCAGACGTTTCCGCCGCATTGCATCAAGGGCACCGAAGGTTCCGCATTTGTCCCGGAGGCGTTGACGGATAAAATTCTCACCGTGCCGAACGATCCCACGGCGGCGCTGCCCCGGGATCTCGCGCACTATCAACAGATCCTTCTGGAGAAGCAAACCCTCGACATCTTTCAAAGCCGGCACGCCGGAAAGTTAGTACAGCGATTCGGGAGTGACGTTGAATTTCTCGTCTTCGGCGTAGTGACAGAATACTGCGTTCGTTTCGCGGCCAAGGGTTTGCTGGATCGCGGCCGCCGTGTCTCTGTCGTTCAGGATGCAATTGAAACTTTAAACGCGGAGCACGGCCGAAGCACCGTTGCTGAACTCCAAACTCTCGGCGCAAGATTCCTCAATACCGACCAAGCCCTCGGCCTGCTGAATTACTCGAAATAGTTGGGCGACTATCTGTGGTTTATAATCCGCCCCACCCATGAACCTGACTTCTGGCACGACTTAGGACCGTACGAAATCGTCGCCCTGCTGGGCGCGGGCGGTATGGGAAGTGTATCGCGCCCGTGACGCGCGTCTGCAGCGGGATGTGGCGGTTAAGATTTTACCGCAGGCTCTTTCCCGACGCCGATCGCCTACGGCGCTTTGAGCAAGAGGCCCTCGCGACCGCTGCTATGAATCACCATAACATTCTCGCGGTATTCGATATTGGAACACACGAAGGTGCGCCTTACGTCGTGTCCAAGCTACTGGAGGGCGAAACGCTGCGAGAAAGACTGCGCAGCGGTGCAATTGCAATGCGCAAGACTTTAGAGTATGCGTTGCAAATTTCACATGGACTCGCCGCAGCCCACGAAAACTTTGGCGGACCTTCGGGGTGATATCCGCCGGAGTCGAAAGTGTCGGCGCTCCCCATTTTTCTGCCGACGGAAATGCCTACGCTTACGTCTACCAGCGCGTACTGCCGGAAGCGTAGGTGGTGACTGGACTGAAGTAAATGCCTCTCTCGGCTATTCGACCAAAGCTTCGATGGCGCGCACAGCATCAGCGGAGAGTGTAAGAGCGGTACTGGCCAAATCCTGCTGCATGTGTTCGGAGTTGGATGTGCCCGTGAGGGGGAGCATTCCGACGGCACGGGCGAAGGCAAAAATGATTTGCTCGGGAGTCGCATTCTGTTGCGTCGCCAGGCCGGTCACCACTGAGTGCCGCGGCACATCTTGATTTGCGGTGAGCAGAGAGAATCCCTGGTAAGTAATTTTGTGTTGGCGACAGAATAAGCGTATGTCGCGGTCCCAGCCGAGGCGGGCATAGCAGCGGTTTTGGACAAACGCTGGAGTCTCGGAGTGGACGGCTGCCATCTGCTCGAGATGCCGCAACGAGACATTACTCACTCCAAGCAGACGCGTCCGTCCCGCATCGCGCTCCTTCTTCATCGCTTCCCACACTTGGGCGTCGGCCTCGGTCCAGTCGTAGCCGGAAGAGGGTCCGTGCAGCACGTAGCTGTTTACGTAGTCTGTGCCTAGATGCTCGAGCGAACTAGCCATCGATTGAGCGACTTGCACGGGCAAGGTGGCGTCGGAATCGTAGGGCAGGCGATGATCCTGGCCCGGCCGGTAAGTGAATTTTGTCTGTAGAAACACATCAGCGCGGGTGACCACGCCCGCGCCACAGGCAGCCGCCAGTCCCTTGCCGACGCCGGCCTCGAAGTAATGGCGTCGCTGGTTGGCGGTGTCGATGCCGCGAAATCCGGCGCGCAGCGCCAGCTCAACGAGAGCCGGAGTTCGTTCTTCTTTCCACGCTGTCCCGTAAAGAAAACCAGGAACGGATAAAGTTTGCGGCTTGGGCATGTCGCTATTCTGACATGCTCTTACACTGCGGGTTATGCCTCAACAACCGCACAACAATAAACCGGGGACGATTGCCCGTCCCCGGCCTGACTGCGGGTGCTGATTGCGAAGTTATTGCTGCTGTACTTGAGCCTGTTCGTCCAGTTCCACGCCATCGCCGGCGTGAACATCTTCCATGGCGAACACGATCATCCCAGTGGCGGTGGTTGGGGTCGTGCCGATGACGACGATTTCGCCCACGGCGCGCCGCGGCAGGTCGCGCACGTGAATCACGGGACCGTTCGACCTGCTAAACAGCTCAGGATCGACCGATGCCTGTTTCTTCTGCGTGTCTTCACTGAGCGCTGCTTTGAACGAAAGGGAATCCACCGGATCTTTCAGGTCGGTTTCATAGGTCCGCACGGCGCGGAAATAATCGCCCACCTTCACGCCCTGATTCGCCCCTACGTTGATATAAACTTTCTGGCCCGTGCCCAGCTCGGAGTCAAAATCTCTTCCCATCACAATGCGTCCGGAGACTTTGCTGCCAGTGGGCAGGAAGCGATCGAAGCGCAGAGGAGGGTGAAACGCCACCATGGGTTTTTCGGCGAAAGGAATAGCCGTGTCTCCGGGATTGATAGGGTCACAGGCGTATTCGACCTGCGCCACCGCTGCCCTGCTGCGGGTATCGACGATTCGTACCCGGCCTACTTCTTGGTAAGGCTGCCCAGTAGCCTTCATCAGCTTGCGCTGTCCAGGGTACATCTCATACTCATTCATGTCGCGCAGCTCGCGGATAATCTCATACTCCGCGCCGGGCGTGTAGCCGGAGCCTTGCAAATAAACGATGTCGTCCTTGACGAACTTAGTGCTTTGGGGAGTATCGAGCCCACCCGCCACGAAGTTGGCATCGGGCAGGATTTGCCTGTTAATGAAACCAGCGCAGTAAACATCTGCGTAGGTGGGCATTTGCACCCGCTGGATCGGGAAGCTAACCGTCGTGGGGGACGTCCCAGGTGGCGTGACGGCATTCGATGTGTTGACGTCCAGTGCCGTTTGCGCCCACGTTGCCGTTGCGGCGACTAACAATAACAATCCTATTTTCTTCATGTTACCTCCGAGAAGAGACACGTTTGGCGCCCTTCCGCAGTCAAGTGCAATGGAAGCAATGCTCCAGATGGAAGGTAACAAGGGGGTAAGAGGGGGTCAAGGTTACGAGGGTGTCAAGCAGCTTTTGGAAACAGTTTTTTCGACCGATTTATGAATCCACTGTTGCATCTGTAATTCGACCCCTGTAAGATTCGCGCCGAACCTTTTGCTTCAATCCGAACCTATTGATTCAAGATGATTTCTGCTCCGAAAAGCTATCCGCTTCGCCTTTTACCGTTGCGCCTGCCGCGAGTCTGTGTCGCCGTAGCTGCCCCGGATCCCACCGCGCTGATCGAAAAAGCTGAAGGACTAATCCGTGATAACTCCTTTCTGGAGTTCAGGCTGGACCATATTTCGAAGCCGGGGTTGGCAATTCCGAAGATCAAACATTTTCTGGAAACGCACTCCGGCGTTATGGTGATCGCCACCTGCCGGCGGGTCGCGAGCGGAGGCAAGTTTCGCGGCTCGATCGCCTCCCAACTCGATATCCTGGGAAAAGCCGCGGCTGCGGGATGCCAGTTGGTCGACGTTGAACTCCAGACTGCTCAGAAGTGCAAGCCTGAACAGTTGCAAAAGCTTCGCAGCCGCTCCGCACTCGTTCTTTCCTTCCACGATTTTCGCGGCACGAAAAAGCTCGACGAGACTCTGGAGAAGATGCGAGCCTTCCCCGCAGACTTCTACAAGGTGGTCGGCACGGCAGCTACCCTTTCGGATAATGTTTCCATGATCCAGTTCCTGGGGCGCGAAAGCGACAACCATTCCATCATTGGCCTCTGTATGGGCGAACAGGGCATTATCAGCCGCGTGCTCGGAGTGCGCGCCGGCAGCGTGTTTACCTTCGCCGCAGTCAGTCCCGGAGAGGAAACCGCTCCCGGACAAGTTACCGCGCAGGAACTGCGCAGCGTGTACCGCATTGAGCAGGTGGACGCCGCCACCCGGGTCTACGGCGTTGCCGGAGATCCGGTTGCTCATTCGCTCTCGCCCGCCATCATGAATGCGGCCTTTCGTCGCGAGAACGTCAATGCCGTCTATCTCGCGCTGCATGCCAAGACTCTCAAAGATCTGCTCACCTGCGTGCGTGAAATTCCCATCCACGGCCTCAGCATTACCATGCCGTATAAGGAATCGATTCTTCCTTATCTCGATAACACGGATACGCACACTACGAAGATTGGCGCCTGCAATACGGTCGTGCGCGCTCAGGATGGCAAGCTTTACGGCTTCAACACAGATACGTCCGGAGTGGTGCGCCCCCTGGAGCGCCGCCTGAGCACCCTGCAGGATGCGAAAATCCTCGTGCTCGGCGCGGGAGGCGCGGCTCGTGCCGCCGTTTTTGGCCTAAAGGAACGCGGGGCGGAGGTCTTCATTCTGAATCGGAGTGCGGTCCCGGCGCAGAAGCTTGCCCGGCGCGCTCATGCGCGCGCGGTAAAGCGCGCCGACCTGAAAAAGTACTCGTTCGACGTGATCATCAACGCCACGCCGGTCGGCATGGGCAATACACGCGAGAGCCCGCTGCAGGAAAAGGAAATCAATGCCCGCTACGTTTTTGACATGATTTACGACCCGCCCGAGACCCAACTGCTGCAACTGGCGAAACAGCGAGGCGCGCAGATCATCCCGGGCATTGAGATGTTCGTCCACCAAGCCGCTCGCCAATTCGAGATCTGGACGGGGAAACCCGCACCGCAGGACGACATGCTCCAGGTCGTAACCTTATCGCTCCAGGAGCGCGCCGCCCGTGCAGCCGCAACCAATAACAATAAAAAGAGATAAGCATAGTTCTGGCAAGGACCGCGGACCAGCGATTTTGACCCCGCAAGGGAGGCTAGACCGCCCAGATTTCCTCAGGGATGCCTGATGCCACGAAAAAGTTGCTTTTTTCATGCAAACCGAAGTAATATGCATTACAGGGTACGAAGTTTCCCAATTCGACCCTGCACCGCTAAGTAAACTTCCAGGCTTTCAGTTCAACTTGTGGAAAACAACATAAAAGAGGTGGTTCGTCCGCCTCTGTCCCGGTTCGGAGAGTTCAATATGTCGTGGTACGCATACTGCCTTACCGAGCACCAGACCCTTCCTAACGGTACCCGTTCCCGACGCCCTTTCGTAATTGAGAATGTTCAAGGCGTGAACGGAGCCCCTGTCCTCAGCTATCCCAGCGGCGAATTTGCTGTGATTGTGAGCGAATACGACCCTAAGAGTGGAGAACTTGATCAGAAAGCCGTCATCGACCACGCCCGTGTGGTTAGCGGCTGCTTTCGCAATTCCACTGTATTACCCTTCCGCTTCGGAACCATCTTTGAGAGCGATGACGCCCTCCGCCAGGCAGTCCGGGTTAACCGGCGGGCCTTCGGCGTGAGCGTCGCCAAACTCCGCGGCAAGTCCGAAATGCATATCAAACTGACCGTCACCGACGGGTCGTTGCGCGAAGCTATGATCGATGTCATCCTGCCCGATACGGTTGGAGGCGACTATCTTTCAAAGCTGCGAGTTAAGGCCTCCCGCGAGCGTGAACGCCAGACCAAGGCTCGTGCCCTGTCCGTACAAGTCCACAAGCTATTCAACCCGCTGGAAGAAGAAGTAAGTTGCAAGAAGGTTGCGCCGCAGGGCATGCTCATCGACATCGCCCATCTCATCGATTCCAAATCGGTTGAGAAATATCAGAACCGCTACAACACAGCCACCAAGCAATTGAAGAATTGTCAGGTAGCGATCAGCGGACCATGGCCCCCGTATCACTTCCTCCCCGGGAAGCTGCGTACCGTGGCTGGAAATAGTTAGTCTCAATCCTTTCGGGCCGCCGGTTTTCGCCGGCGGCTCGCATTGGAGATTCCAATCGAAGCATCTCGCCATATGCGTTAATGTGCATGCTTCTGCACTCACACATCGTGGATTTCAGATGATGGGACTCGCTTCCTTCGAGCGGCACTCCAGCTAAGCCGTGATTAGCCAGCGACTTATTGAATTCTAAACTCCTCGCTCGCATTTCCTGCTTTTGGCTCGGCAAATGCTCCCTTGCATGTAACCAAGAGGCCGCAACCCAAAGCAATGACCCTCACTCGCTTCTCTTCCAAACTTTTCCCGAAGTGCTGTTCCGGCTGGCGGAACGGTAACTTGCATAGCCTTTCCTGAAACGCCTACCAAATTCGCCTCTTCGAAACTTGGCCCCAGAAATGGGGCCATTTTTTTCGCTGGCCACCAGGCTATAAAATCCTCCATACGAAATGCGCAAGTAAGAGAAAGAGCGCGAGCATAAACACTCCGCCAACCCAGATCAGGAAGTTCACTGTCAGCTTGGGATCGTTAATCTGTTTCTTGTCCATGTCCCACGCTAGCATCTGCAGCCATCCGATATATCGGGTCGGTACCGTAGATTGGCTATGAAGTTCGTCCCTTTCCCCGGCCGACTAGCGTCGGATACACTGACCCACATCTATGACCAAGGCCTTTCGCTCATCTATCGCTCTTCAAACCGCGTTTGCCATTTCAACATTCCTCAACGCTTCAGCCCAAACTCCGGCACAGACGCCTTCCCCCGCGTCTCGGATGGGTGTGCCACAACCCTCGCCTGCTGATGAGCACAATTTCCCGCCGCTGCTCTTACAGCAACTGTCCGCCATCAAAGCCACCGCACTCAATGACGATTATGCTTACCGGCAAGTCGCACACCTCACCGAAAACATCGGACCACGCCCCAGCGGATCGGCTCAGGCGCGCGCTGCCGCCGAATACGTTGCCGGAGAACTGCGCCAACTAGGCCTGGAAGTGAGACTGCAACCGGTCACCGTACCGCACTGGGTTCGCGGCGTCGAAACTGCGGCTCTGGTCGAGTATCCCGGCATGGTTTCAGGCTCTACGCAAAAGATCGTACTCACCGCCCTCGGTGGAAGTTCCTCCACCCCCACCGAAGGTCTCACCGCAGACGTTGTCACCGTCAGTACTTTTGAAGAGCTACAGGCGCTGGGTCGTGACAAAGTCGCAGGTAAGATCGTCCTGTTCAACGAAATCTTCGACCAGCAAAAAGCCGCCGGCGGACTTGGCTTCGCCGCTTATGGCGAGGCCGTTCGTTACCGCGGGGCCGGACCTAAGGCCGCAGCCGATCTAGGCGCCGCCGCCGCCCTGGTCCGCTCCGTCGGCAATGCTGACTATCGCCTCCCGCACACCGGATTCAGCTTTCCTGCAGGAATTCCTGCGGGAGCCTTGACCGCGGAAGACGCCGACCTCATCGTCCACCTCGCCTCTCAGGGCAAGATCGGAATGCATCTCACGCTTACTCCCCAGAAGTTGCCCGACGAAACCGGCTATAACGTCATCGCTGATCTAAAAGGCTCAGAGCACCCCGAGGAGATCGTCGTCGTTTCCGGACACCTTGATTCATGGGACCTCGGGACCGGCGCCATCGACGACGGAGCGGGAGTCGTTATCGCTATGGAGACTGCCGAAATACTCCAGCGCCTTCACCTGCGCCCGGCGCGCACGCTGCGCGTCATTGCCTGGATGGATGAAGAAACTGGCGGCGCAGGGAGCAGAGCCTACTCCTCCGAGTATTTCAACAACTTTATTCACTACATGGCGGCCATCGAGAGTGACTCTGGTGCGGCCCATCCTCTCGGTTTCGAGGTCAAAGCCGCACCGGCCGCCATCAATGCCCTTCGCCCAGTGCAAACTGTTCTTCTAAGCACTGGAGCTTCCGTCCTGCAACCCACTGCCGATGCTCCGGGCGCAGACATCGCGGCTATGGCCGATGCCGGAGTGCCTGCCTTCGGTGTTATGCAGGACGGCCGCACCTATTTCAACTATCATCACACTGCTGCCGACACTTTGGACAAGATCGTTCCCACTGAACTCCGGGAAAATGCCGCCGCAATGGCTGTTCTGGCATACGCCCTGGCTAACATGAAAGACCCTCTACCTCGATAAGTGGGCGTGGGTAACGGAGTTACGACTTCTCTTTTGGACTGCCGGGGCGGACGCTATCCAGTGAGTGCAGTGAACAAATGGTAATTACAGGATGAACTGTATCGAAGAGGGGATATCCAGGCCCATAGAATTTGTTTGTTCTGAATACAAGAGACGAATCTTGGGTGTAGGTCAGAATCTCCGGCGACGGCGTCGCCGCCACCGAAAATAGAGAGGAGAGAAGCTTGAATTTACGATTTGGAAAAACAGCAGCCGCGACCGTAATGGGGGCGGCGCTTATGTTTTTTGTAGCCGCCCCGCGAGTTCACGCGGATGACCGGTCAAAGTGCCAACATGCCGTCGAAAAGGCAGAGGCAAACCTGGATAAAGCCGTCGCGCACAACGGTGAGCGTAGTCGTGAGGCCGAAGACCGGCGTCGCGATCTGAACGCCGAACGCCAACGGTGTTGGGAGGAGCACCATCAGTGGTGGAACGGAAAAGAACATCGCTGGGAGACTGAGCAGAATTGGGATCACGATCATCACTAACTGAGCGCGATCGCGGGGCTGTCCTTACGATTAATGACGGACGGCCCTTTGCTTCACTCCTGTCACACCGTGAGATACCCACCGTACTTTCCGTACTACTCTCCATCCTACTGTCCTACTCTCCCACGCTAATCCGGTTCACGGTTCATGCTGTCAGCTCGAAAACATCCAGGTCTCAAGCGGCATCCAATCCCCGGTAAAGAGGAGAACAAACGTGAAGAATTCAGCTGCGGTGATCCTGTCCGTTCTGTTGCTCGCCGCGATTTCTTTCGGACAGCAGAATCAGCAGTCCGCTCCTCCCCCGGGCGATCAGAGTTCGTACTCCTCCGAAACTCACAAAATGACGACCGCAGAGAAGCGCGACACTCCGTCCGCCAACGGACAGCCCGTCGACCTCAACAGTGCTAGCTAAAGGCTGATGCAAAACCCCGACTCTTCAATTTTTTGGCTGAAAACCAATAATTTTTGGACAAGGTTGCTCGA
>OBLW0100001458.1_pt1 | contig 20027 bp, 16 predicted proteins | sample 1520161 | NCBI WGS metagenome assembly OBLW01 (sample SAMEA3539309, study PRJEB22396) | soil metagenome | biome: tundra; feature: field; material: soil | place: USA | collected 2010-05 | depth 0.15 m | reverse complement strand
CACCGACGGCAACAGGCGCACCTGACCCATGGGAAATGGCTGGACCTTGGCGGGGACGTCCTGGCGGGTGAACTGAATCGGATCCTTGAAGGGCAGGATGCCGTTCACCGTGCCCTGGCGATTCGGCTGCGGCGGCACACTGGTATTGGGATTCGGCGCGCCCGCGGGTGGCTGCTGCGCTTCAAGCGCGGTGGCGGCCACCGGTGTGGCGGCCAGCAATGCGGCAAAATTGCGGCGGCTCAGGGAAGGTTTTTGTTTCACGGCGGTACCTCGCTAGCTTCGCATCTGGAATCGCTTACAGTATGCCACGTTGGGGGGGGCGGAAATGGATTCGACAATCGTGGAACGCTACCGGCCCGCTCTGCAGCCAGGCGCGAGGAAGTGGTGCGCTATCGAGCCGCCGCCAGAAACTCCTCCACCGTCAAGCCAGCAGCACTCGGAGCGTCCCACGGGCGACCTGCGGGTGGTCGGGGATGGAAAGTGTCGCGGGAGCGCCGGCCTTGGTCAGCACAATGTGGCTGCCCCGTTGCCTCGCCACTCGCCAACCTAACCGCTCGAACGTACCAACGACTTCGCCCGGGCGAAACAGCGGGAGAGCGGGCATCAGACCGCAACTTCGACTTCGCGCGTGGTTACGGTCAATGGCATGCCCAGTTCTGCCCGGACAGCCAGGCATTCGCGGATTGCATCGGCGATATTCGACTCAGCCGCGGCCTCGGTTTCCCCTTGGCTGACGCAGCCCGGTATCGACGGGCACTCGCTGATGTACACGCCGTCTTCGTCCCGATAGATGCTGACCACGAACTTCATGCTATTTCCCATTTTAGACCATGACCGCGCCTGGGTTACAGCCCATTCGGACGTTAAACTGATTTGCCCCGACTGGCGCACAGCCGGTCAGGATACTGCCAGACGGGCGCGCAGTTTCACCCCACCAGCACGGTCGGGCAACCGAACACGATCGTGCCGCCGTGGACGGTGAGATCGCCGAGCCGCGCCTGGGCCATGCCCATCGTGAAAACGGTGGAGGATCCGACGGCGATCATATCGGGCGGCCCCACGCAGGTGGCCTTGTCGGTGACGCGGGCGGCGGGCAGGCCGCCGATGAGGACGGTGAGGGCGCCGGGGGGCAGAATGATTCCGCCCACGTGCGGGACCAACACGGTGACCATGGGGCAGACGTGCGGGTCTGTCACTCTGGCGGCGGGCATTCCCATATGATTCTCCTAAGCTGGCTTGGAATCCCAGAGCTTGATGCGCTGGGTGACTTCGAGGCCTTGGGCGACGAAGGCGCGGAACTTCTCGGGAGCCTTTTTGGGCTCCTTGCTGACCGCCGCCAGGATGACCGCGCCAGAGACGGCTTTGGCGGTGAGGAATTCTCCGGGCGGAACCGGCGGCGCTTCGGGCGGCGCCAGGCTGCTGCCGCTGAAGAAGGCGGCCAGGCCGGCGCATCCGGCGGCCGTGCCGAGGCCGGCCTTTTGGGCAGCGTCCATGGCGCGGCGGCAGAGTTCGTCGGTGGGCTGCGCGATCCACTTTTCGGTGGCGTCGAGCGCGGCTTTGATGGCTGGCGCGGGAGCGTCGCCGGCGGCGCGGCGGGCCGAGACCCAAGCCCACCAGACGGCTTCGCGTTTGGGGAGGGCGTGGGCGACGAAGCGCACGGCATCGGGGAAGAGGGCCTTGTCGAGCAGCAGCGCGACGAACTCCCTGGGATGGAGATCCGGGCGGGCCAGCGCCATGGCCTCGTCGCCGAGTTCGGCCACGGCGGCGAGGGGGAGCGTCTTCGAATTGGGGTGCGCGGCGGAGGTGCCCATATTAGTTAATCGTGACCAGGCCGCCCTTCACTTGCACCATGGCGCTTCCATTGAGGGTGATCATCAGACCCTTAATGGTAACGCCTGTCTGATCGATCGTGATGCTGTTCTGGCCCACCGTAAGTGTGATGGACTGCATGGCAGTGGTTTGGATTGTGCCCCTCTTGACGTCCGTAACCTGATTGCCGGAATCGAGCGTGATCTTCTGATCGCCACCTTCGATGAGGAGGGTGTCGTCATTCATGATAGCTGTAATGCGGTTGCGATTGACATACGTACTCTGGTCCCCCGAATTAAGGTCCAGGATCGAACGGCCCCAGCTAGGTACGTGGTCACCTCCCCCAAGTATCCTGGTGATTTGGACGCCATTTTGGACCGTAATGAACTGGTCGTTGCCGACCGTGTGCTTTTCGTCGTGCTTGATCAGGGCAGTGGAATCCTTTTCGGCCTGCATGTTGACGAGTTCGCTGCCCGTGGTGTCGTCAAAGGACATCTCGTTGTAGTTATCGGAGGAGCCTCCGGGCGTGCTGCGGGTCTTGGCGCCGCAGATGTTCTTCCCGTCCGGCAGCGTCCACGGGGGCATTGTGTCCGCATTATAGACGTTGCCGACGATGATGGGTTGGTCCACGTCGCCATCCACGAAATCCACCACCACCTCCTGGCCGATGCGGGGAAGGTGGACGCCGCCAAACTGGGTGCCGGCCCCTTCGATAGCGACGCGCACCCAGCAGGAGCTGTTGGCATCGGACTGGCCTTCGCGATCCCAGTGGAACTGGATTTTGACGCGGCCGTATTTATCGGGGAAGATTTCCTCGCCGGCCGGGCCCACCACCACGGCGGTCTGCACGCCCCCGATGCGGGGCGCCGGCGTGATGCGTGGCGGGCGGAACGGCAAGGCGATGGGGATGCAGGTGAAGGAATTGGAATATTCGAAGGGCGCGGTGGGGTGGTTGGGGTTGTCGTGGACAGTGAGGGGCTGCTTGGCCAGGTGCTCGATGCTGGTGAGCACGAACTTGCCGTTGTCGGAAAAGTGGCGGGTCAGCTCGAAGGTGTGGCCCGCGGTGAAAGCGCCGTGCTGGCCTTCGGATCGAATGAGCATGCTGGCGGCCGCCTCTTCCTGCATGCGGATGTTGGCGATGCGCTGGTTCTCGTCGAAGAGGTGCTGTAAGTTGGCGGATTGATCGCCCCCGGTCTTGGTGACGGCATCGAAGCGCGTGGCGTAGCCGCCCGGGTATTCGTAGATTTCGAGCTGGTCGTTGCCGGCGACGTTCAACTTATGGCTGACGCCGCCGGCGCTGACGGATTCGACGATGGGCTTGGCGGCATCCAGGTGCTTTTTGGGGAGCTGGAAGTTATGGCCCCAGGTGGTGAATTTGCCGGAGCGGATTTCCTGTTGCTTGCTCCAGTTGGAGACGCGATTCTCCTCGAAAACGACGTGCGTGCCGTCTTCCCAGGCGGCGGTGGGAAGATAGGGCACGGCGGGATGGGCCAGCGGGCTGTCGGCGAGCACGAGCTGGTGGCCGCTGGCGGAATGCTTGAAGAAATAAAAGATGCCTTCTTCCTCCATGAGGCGGCTGACAAACGCGAGATCGGTTTCGTTGTACTGGACGCAATACTCGCGGGGCTGCAAGGTCTGCTGGATCTGATAGGACACGTCCAGGCCGGTAAGGACCTTCCTGAGGATGTCGGGGACGGCGATCTGCTGGAAGGTCCGGCAATCTTGTTTGCGGCCAAGGAGCCACAGTTCGGGGACGATCTCCAGCACATAGTAAGTGAACTTATCGTCGCGAAAACCTTGCGTGATCCGGCTGACCATGCCGTTGATATAGCGCTTATTGGCGCTGTAAGTCATTTCGATGGTGACCTTCTTGCCAAGTAACTGGTCGAAGGGCAGGAGGTTTTTCTGATCCTCCCAGGCGGTTTGTAACTCGAATCGAAACATCTCGGAGATGGCTTCGCGGCCTTGAAAGCCGAGTAGCAGCAGGGCGTCCTTGCCGAGGGGCGTGGTCAGGATTAGCGGCCGGTCAATTTGTGCAAACATGCGATCTCCTCTAATGCATTCCAGAAAGGACGCTCCCTCACGGTCGCGGCTCCGTTTGGCGCATCGCCGCTCCTATCAGAGCCGCGACCGTAAGGGAGCGTCCTTCCGATACGTTACTGATACACAAACTCCCCCCCGCCGCCGATGGTGACATGAATCGGCCCGAGCTTCTGCCGTTCCGCCAGACGTCCCAGGATCTGGCGCGAAATCTCCGGCAGCAGCGTGTTGGTCAGAATGTTGTCCACGTTGCGCGCGCCGCTCTCCACTTCCGTGCAGCGCTTCGCCACCTCTTCGATCAGCGCTTCGTCGTGGGTCAATGCCACCCGGTGCGTCTCCAGGATGCGGCGCTCAATCTTCCCCAGCTTGAGGCGGACAATCTGCTTCAGGGCCTCGTCGCGAACCGGGAAGTAGGGAACGATCACCAGCCGTCCCAGGAACGCCGGTTTGAAGATCTTGTTCAACTCCGGCTTGAGGGCCTTCACCAGTCCGGCCGGGCTCGGCATCGTTTCCGCGTCCGCCGTCAGCTTCATGATGGTGTCGGTGCCGGCGTTGGACGTCAGGATAATGATGGTGTTCTTGAAATCGATCTCGCGGCCTTCGCCGTCTTCCATCTTGCCCTTGTCGAATACCTGGAAGAAGAGCTCCAGCACGTCGGGATGCGCCTTCTCCACCTCGTCCAGCAGCACCACCGAATAGGGCCGGCGCCGCACCGCTTCGGTCAGCACGCCGCCCTCGCCGTAACCCACGTATCCGGGGGGCGAGCCCTTCAGCGTGGACACCGTGTGCGCCTCCTGGAACTCCGACATGTTGATGGTGATCATGTTGCGCTCGCCGCCGTACAGCAGGTCCGCCAGCACCAGCGCGGTCTCCGTCTTGCCGACGCCGCTCGGCCCTACCAGCAGGAACACGCCGATGGGCTTGCCGGGATCTTCCAGCCCCGCCTTCGACGTGCGGATGCGCTCGCTGAGCATGCCCAGCGCGTGATCCTGCCCGATCACCCGGCGGCCGAGGTGCGATTCCAGCTTAAGGATGGACTGCATTTCGTCGCGCAACATCTTGCCGATAGGAATGCCCGTCCAGGCGGCCACCACTTCGCCCACAATCTGGGCATCCACGCAAACCCGCATCAGCGGGTTCTCACCCTGAAGCTGTTCCAACTCGGCATTTAGCCCGGCCAGTTCCGCGCGCAGGGCATCGGGGTCCGGCGCGGGCTGAGGGGTCTCCGCTTCGGCGGGTGGCGTGGCGGGTGGCGGCTCTGCCGGCGCACCGGTTGCCGCGCCCGATGGCTCCTCCAACTTGCCGCGGACTTCGCGGATCTTGCCGACCAGATCGCGCTCCTTCTCCCAGCGCGCCTGCAGTTCCGTCAGACGGCTTTCCAGCGCCGCCTTTTGTTTGGCCAGGGCGGCCAGGCCCTCGGCGTGATCCGCTCCCAGGGCGGATTCCCGTTCCAGAATACGCGTCTGCACGGTGCAATCGTCAATCTGTCGGATGGTGTCTTCGATGGCCGGCGGCGTGGCGTTCTGCCCCAGGGCGAGGCGCGCGCATGCGGTATCCAGCACGCTCACGGCCTTATCGGGAAGCTGCCGGTCGGCCAGGTAGCGGTGAGAGAATTTGACCGCCGCCACCAGCCCCTCATCCAGAATGCGCACGTTGTGGTGTTTTTCCAGAACCGGGACCAGCCCGCGCAGCATCACCTGGCACTTGGCTTCGGTGGGCTCTTCCACCTTCACCACCTGGAAGCGCCGCGCCAGCGCCGGATCCTTTTCGAAGTACTTTTTATATTCCGACCAGGTGGTGGCCGCGATGGTGCGCAGCTCGCCGCGCGCCAGGGCGGGCTTCAAAATGTTGGCGGCATCGTTCTGGCCGGCCGCGCCACCCGCCCCAATCATGGTGTGGGCTTCGTCGATGAACAGAATGATGGGCGTGGGCGACGACTTCACCTCTTCCACCAGCCCCTTGAGGCGGTTTTCAAACTCGCCCTTGATGCCGGCGCCGGCCTGCAACAACGCCAGGTCGAGCGTCCGGACCGTCACGTTGCGCAGGCTGGGCGGCACGTCGCCCTGCACGATGCGCTGCGCGAAGCCCTCGACGACGGCGGTCTTACCCACGCCCGCTTCTCCGGTGAGAATTGGGTTATTTTGCCGCCGGCGCGTCAATATGTCCACCATTTGCCGGATCTCGAAATCGCGTCCCAGCACGGTATCGGTTTTTCCCTTCCGCACATTGTCGGTGAGGTTCACCGTGTACTGATCCAGGTTCTGCGTCTTGCCGCCGGGCTTGCCGGCGGACGGCGCACCGGCGCCCGAAGCCCCGCCTGCGTCCGCTTCGGCGGCGACCTCGCGCGAATCCGCCAGGATGGCGGGCAGCACCTTGCGCAGCGCCTCGGGCTCGATCTTGCCGAACTCCTTGCTGACGCCCAGTACCAGCCGCGACAGCTCGTCATCGCTCACCAGCGCCAGGATGGCGGTGCCGGAGCGCACCTGTGCGGCGCCGAATTCCAGCGAGCCGAGTGTCCACGCCTCGCGCAACATGCGGAACAGCGACGGGCTGAACGCCGGCGAGCGCGCATTGCCGCTTTTCAGTTTGTCGAGGCTGCGTGACAGCTCGCCCGACAGGCGCGTCTTGTCCACCCCGAAGTGCTGGACGATGCCGGCGAAATCCGTGCCGCCCGCTTCCAGCAGCTTCGTCAGGAAGTGCTCGATCTCCACGTCATAATGGGTGCGCGCCAGACACAGGCCGGCTGCGTCCTCCAGCGTCGCGCGCATGGTGTTGTTCAGCTTGGCAACAACCGACTTCAAGAGATTCGCCATATTAGTTTCCCTTCCGATCTATAAATCCAGTACCGTCTCGCCTGCGTCGTGCGTAAATTCCGCCGTTTTCATCCAACTGGTCCAGCCCAGTTGCTGGCCCTCGTCGTCCAGCGGCTTCAACTCGCAGGCTGGAACATCCTGCCTGCGAAGAATCAATTGAACTTCCAAGTCGAACTCGCCCCCCGTGTAGAACCGCGTCAGGGAGCGCAACTGGCGATGCCCCTCGTGGCCGGGAAGGAAGTCCATGTACTGTTCAATGGTCAGCGGCCCTAGTTGGATGCGCACCCTGGACTGCTGGTCCCAGGTCTCATGGCCCACCACGGCGCCAAACCCCAACTGCTCCGAATAGCCGCCGCTCTCACCCAGCGAACACTGCGATTCCAGCTCCACGGGATACCAGGCGCCCACGAACTGCTCGATCTCCACCGGAACGCAGAAGTAATCCCACAATACCTGGCGCAGCCCGGTGGCCGAGCGGGAGTGCATGGAGAGCAGGCCGCCGTAGAAAAGCAGGGAATCGTCGGCCACGTCCTGCCGGTTCTGCAAACCCTGCGTTTCCAGGCCGAGCAGCGCCAACACATAGTGCGAAAAACGGTCTCTCTCACCGCGCTCGTACGGCACTTGAAAGTGGAATTTCTCCCAAGCCTGGTAGAACAGCGACAGGATCCGGTGGTTGAACAGGTCGAAGAAATCGCGCAGCGTGGTGTCGCGGGCGCGAATCCGCTCGTTGACCAGCTCGCAGTAGGAGCGGGGGAGCACGCCGAGCGGACCGTGCAGCCCGAGGAAGTTGACGCTCATCACCGGAGGACCGTTGCCGCGCCGTTCCAACGACTGGATCTGGCTGGCGGGAAAGGACACGCCCGGATGGGCCGCGAAGCGCACCACCTCGCTGGCCGGGTTGTTGAACCCGCCCACCACCTGGCGGCGCGGCTCCATCCGCGACATCAGCCGGACCGCCTGGAAGAACTCGAACAGGTACGGTTCCCGGTCGAGCAGATCGGCGATCGGCCAGCGCGCTAGAGCAGTATTTTCTGACCGGCCCGAGGTGGCCACTGTCGGAGAACCTCCTTCCGCTGCCGGGTGCGCACGCGGAGCTGGCTGAAACTGTTCATGGATACGTACAGTCCCAGGAAATACTCGAGCACGCTGGCGAACAGATAGACCCCGCCGCCCACGAACTGTTCTTCGTCGAACTCCATCTCCACCTGGGTGCCGCGCGCGAACACCACGCCATCCTCGGAAATCACGCGCGCAAAGTGCCGCCGGCTGTCCAGCCCCACCAAGCCTTCGATCTGCTTATCGGAATAGGTGGACTGGGCGAAATTGTAGAGCCGCAGGATCTCCTGCAATGCCTCCCGCCCGTTTTCCACGAGCGAGAGATAGTTCAGCGAAAGCTGCGAGATCAGCCGCCACATGGAATCCTTGCCGACCGGCGGACGGAGCGCATCGGTGGGCTTGATGAGCGCCACGATGCGCTTCACCGGCAGGGCGCCTTCGAGCTCGAAATCGCCCGCCTCATTGCCGAACGGCAGCCGTCCCGGCAGGTCGCGGTTGGTGCACACGGTGCGCACCACCAGGGCGTCCACATTCGGCCGCACCGGACGGGACGAGAGGTCCACCAGGGACAGAAACACGTCCGTGCCTTCGTCGTCGCGGTAACCCGACGCGCGCCGCGAGGAACGCCAGAACGCCTGCGTGCTGGCCCGATTGCCGCCGTGGCGATAGGAATAGAAGGGCTCGAAGCGGATCACCTCGCCCGACTGCGGGTTGGCGCTCTGCACGTCGGTGATCTCAAAAACCTCCGTCGCTTTGCGGCGGCTGACATCGGGCACCACCGGATACTCGTAGCGCGCGTGATCCATCAGGATGGGTTCGGCGGTTTGCGCGAAGAGATTCACGATGGGCGCGCAGCCCAGCCGGAAGGTCTTGGCGCTGACTCCGAGTTCCAACATCTGGCGGCGCTCGCTTCTTTCGAACGGCGCGATCATGAAGAGGATTTCCGCCTGCCCGCCGAAACCGCCCTGGCAAATCCGCTCCAGTCCCGTGAGGTCGAGAAAGAAAAACTTCTGCGGGAAGCAGAAATATTCCTGAAGCAGCCGGTAGCCGACGAACGAGCGGCGCGCGTAGGGCAGCATGCCCTCGTCCTCACCGAACCCCACCGGCCGCAGCGCGTCTCCGGTCAGAATCACCGGCTGCGCCCGCGATTTGGGCGAGGTGTCGCGGACGATGATGTGGGTGCATTTGTTGCACAACAGCTCATACAGCGTGTGGACCAGGTTGCTTTCCCCGTTGAGGTAGAAGCGCAGGGAGGACAGCCCGAGGTTCGCCAGTTTCAGGTCGCCGCCACATCGCAGGGCGATGCGCACCGCGGCGACGGCTTCGGAGGATTTTACCGGGGGCTGCACGCGGTCCGGTGCCGTCCACTCGGCATCGGTGACTTCCAACGGCCAAAACGTCAGATCGTAACAGGTGCGGAATTTGCAGGGCACGCCGTGCACCGGGCGCGAATTCAGCACCGAACCCCGCTCCAGCTTCAATCCGCCATCCGGCGGGGCCTGCGCGGGATCCACGTGAAACTCCGCCACCGACATGGACGGAACCGGGCGCAGGTAATGCGGATGGAGAATACTGAGCAGCGCCTCGGTGATCTCCGGAAACTCGTCGTCGATCTTGAGATGCACGCGCGCGGTGAGAAATGCAAAGGCCTCCAGGAGGCGCTCGACGTGCGGGTCTTCGCACTTATCCGGCTCCAGCACCAGCCGGGAGGCAATTTTGGGGTATTTGCCGGCGAACTCCGCGCCCATCTGGCGCAGGAACGTCAGCTCCCGCTCGTAGTAGAGCAGCAGGTCATCCCGCACCCAAATCCCCCTTGACCTGATACTCGCCGCTGGAAAGCTGGAGCAAGGTGTCGAAAGAGATGTGCTCGGGGGAGGGATCCATGTCCAGCATCCCCTCGATCTGAAATCGCATGACGTGTCTGGCGCCCGTCGCCGCATCCACCGCCACCACGCGAAGTCCGGTCAGGCGCGGTTCGAAAGTGACCAGCGCCTGTTCGATCATGCGTGCCAGCCGGCCTCGGTCGCGCGACGAGTCCCAACTCAGCGAGGTCACATCGGGCAGCCCGAAGTTGAACAGGGAATGCTCCAGTTCCTGATACTCGCTGCCCACCGCATCGGGGTTGCGCCGCGAATTCAACAGCCACTCCAGGTCGCGGCGCAGCGAAACCTTCAGCTGGCGCACCGACTGCGCGCGGGTCAGGGCGGCTTCCGACGTGTTGGCGGGCTCGCGGTCGATCAGCCTGTCGAGCACCGACTGCGTAACCGTCTGTTCCGGCTCCCATCGCGCCATACGCTATCCCGTCACGTTCATCGCCTGGAGCGGGTCCAGGCGGCATATCCAGGAGTACAGTTTCTGCCGCTCTTCCTCGCTGCCATCGGCTTTAGCCAGACAACGATACAGCAGAGCCAGCGGCTGCGCCAGCAGTTCCGGCGACTCCCAATCTTCCAGCTTGCGGCGTTCGATCTCGGCCGCCAGTTCGCGAAGAATCGGCATGGCGATGGCGTCATGCCCCGTGCCGATGCAGAGCTGCGTCATCTGAACCTTGCGGTGGAAGCGGGCGCGGCCGTTGCGCTCCTGGGCCATTTCCCGCATGAGCATCTCGATGCCTTCCCGCGGCCGGCCGGCGCGGGCGGCAGTCATCGCGAGTTCGAAGGTATCCGGCGCCGCCTCCGCGCCGGCGCTCGCGCCGTCGCCATCGGACTCGTACGGCGCGGGCGCGTACTGCGCTTCGGCGGGTGCCGGCGCCACCACTACGTACTCCTTTAGCCACGCAATCGTCTCGGCGTTGGCCGTTGGAGTGTCGTCCATCATGGTGAGTTCCGGCAGCCGCGGATAGTCCGCCAGGAATCCGCGCACACCCGAGATGACCGCGCCGCGGATGGGCTCGTAGGAGCCGCCGAGCTCGTAGCAGGCGCGGCCCACATAACGCTGCAGGTCCAGCCAGCCGCGGCCGCATTCCATGCCCATTCCCTTCTCTGCGGCTTCCAGCACCTCCGTCCAGTTGCCTTCCAAGGAGAGCCGCTTGAGGTCCTGCCGGAGGCCCGAAGGCGGGGCAGCCAGCAGAGTCTGGTCGATCTCCGTGCCGGCGGCGCGCAGTTCGCCCCACCGCAGGCCGCGCAACAGCAGGTAGGGCGCGGGGTCGTATTGGTTTTCGCCTCGCAGGAACCTGGCCGCGGACACCACGCGCGCGATGGCATCGTCCCGGTCCGCCGGCTCGGCGGATAGCGCGCCACCAAGCTTCTTGGCCTGCGCCGCGGGCGCTGCTTCCCAAGCCTCCGCCACCGCGGGCTCCGCTGCTTCGGATTCCGCCCCCTCTAGCGGCTCGTCCGGTTCCTTCTCCCGCTTCTTCTGGAGGAAAATTCGGACGGCCTGCTGGACTTCCTCGACAGTATTGCGCAGAGGTCCAAACCCGGGGGCCACGTCCTGGAATTTTTCCGCGCAGAGATTGTCCAGGAGTTGCAGGGATTCCAGCGTGCCCTCGAAGTCCGCGGACAACTGCACGTAGTAGGCTTTCGGCGAACTCTCGAAGCTGGCGTCGAACTCCTCGGGCGTGAGTCTGCCCTCGGCGACCGCCGCTGAACGTGCTTCCGCCCTGGATTCCGATCCTCCCGCGTCCGCCTCCGTAGGAATCTTGCGGGACTCCTTGTAGGCGAACCAGCTGAGGCGGCCCTTGGTGATCGGCGCGTCCTTTACCGCTTGTTCGAGGCGGCTTCCGACCCATTCCAGCGGAGCCGCACGCAGTTCCAGGTCGCCCTCTTCGATCTCCGGATAGAGGGTATCCCAAAAGCCTTCCACCACGCCCTTGAGTAGATCCAGGCCCTCGCGCAAGCCACCGATGCCTTGCGTCTTGAGCAGCGCTTCGGTAAGCCACGCCCCCAGTTGCAGGTCTTTCGTCCTGGTGGCGAGCGTCTCCCCCGCAAGCTTGACGACCTGGGGCCAGTCCGCGAGCTTGCGCTCGTGCTTCCAGTCGCCTTGCGCGGCGTCGTCGTCTTCCCGGCGCGCCTCTTTGATCTTGTCGAATACGGGCGCGTACTTTAGATTCTGGCCGCTCGGATTCTCGCCCGGAATAGGATTAAGAAGATCATTGCGCAGGGGCATGTTCGTCGGAGTCCGTTTGCCGCGGGTGGAATTCGAGTTTCCGCAACTCCAATAACGGGAACTCTTCGTCGTCCACCAGGAACATCTTCTGCCCGGCGGGCGCCGGTTGGCCGTCTTCGGTATCCTGCCACACGGTCAGCCTGCCCAGGCGTACCGCATCATCCGCGTTCTGGAAGGATAGCGGCGTCAGCACCGGCAGCAGCACTTCACCGAGTTCCCGCTCCTTGAACCCCGGACCCGTGCGTACCAGGGCGGGCGACCACAGCAGATCCCGCAACCGTTTCGGCTTTTCCATTTCGATGCAAGCGATATGTTCCAGCGGCAGCCACATGTACTGCCCGGCGGCGTACACTTCCAGCCGCTCGCCGATTCTCGGATCGGCATCCAGAAAACTCTCAAATGGCTGGCCGTTGAGCGTCCCGGTTAACGGAACCGCTTCGCCAGCCGCCTGTGGGTATTCCCGTTTCTGAAAAAGCTCCGCACGGGTTCGTTCGGCATGCAATGCGCCGGCATACAACAAAGCGCCTAACTGAGCGTCCTTGCCTGTTTGTGCAAGGACATCAAGATGCTTCTCGGCCCGGTCGTAGGCCCCTGCAAAGCACAGCAATTCGAACAAAAACGTGCGGCGCTGGACGTCACCCGGGTTGTCCCGAAGTTCAGCGCCCAGCGCCTGCACGGCTTGGTCGAGCTTGCCGGCTTGAAACAGTTGTCCGGCAGTCATGAATAGTCCCCGATGCGTACGCGGACTAGACCTTCTGCCCGACTTTTATGTCGTACCCTGCCGGGAGCGCCGCGTCCAGGTTGCCGTCCGCTTTCTGCGGTGCGTACGAGATTTCGATCTTGGTGAAGTTGAACGATACCTGATCCATCGGAATGACATCCGAACCGCCCGATCCGCCGGTCTGGTACGACGAGATCAGCAGATCCGTGAACTTCCACTTCAGGAACTCCTGCTGTGTCTTGCCGGCCTTGCGGCAGGTCAAAGCCGCGGTCTTGATGTGCTCGCCGGTGGCGCAGGCGAGAAACAGCTTCGGCGAGGACTTGTTAATAGGCACGGTGAAGTGGAAGTCCTGCATGGCCACCTTGCCCGAGCCGCCGCCCATGTTTCCAGCAAAGGAACCCGCGTTCTGTTCGCCCCACGAAAAGGAATGGATTTCGATCTCCTTTTCGTGGCCCTTTTGCAGGCTCTCGCCGTCTATGCCGTCAATCTTCAAGAAATAATCTACCGATGCCATCCTAATCCTCCTGTTTGCATTGTTTTACAGACAAATTCCCAACATCCCTAATTTGAAACGTCAGCCCCTGCCCTTCGGCAATTCGGCCACCAGACGCAACGAAACCGAAAGCTCGTCGAGTTGGAAGTGCGGCCGCATGAAGGCGACCGCCCGATAGACTCCCGGCTTGCCCGGGACTTCGGACACCTCGACACGCGCTTCGCGCAGCGGGTGTGCAGCTTTATAGTGCTGCGATGCCTGATCGTCGGGGCACACATATTGGATGATCCAGGTATTGAGAAAGGTCTCGGCATCGGAACGCGACATGAAGCTGCCCACCTTGTCGCGCATCATGGCCTTCAGGTAGTGCGCGAAGCGCGAGACTGCCAGGATGTACGGCAACTGTGTGGACAGGCGCGCATTCGCGTTGGCCGCCTCACTGTCGTACACCTTAGCCTTCTGACCCGACTGGACGCTGAAAAATGCCGCATAGTCGGTCCCCTTGCAGTGGACGAGCGGAACGAACCCGAGGTCGGCCAGTTCCTTTTCCCGCCGGTCCGTGATGGGCGCCTCTGTGGGGCATTTCAACGCAATGTCGCCGGAATCGGTGGTGAAGTTGTGAGTGGGAAGCCCCTCCACCAATCCGCCGCCTTCCACGCCACGGATAGCGGCGCACCAGCCATACTGGGCGAACGCCTGGGTCAGTCTCGCCCCCAGGGCAAATGCGGCGTTACCCCACAAGTACTTGCTGTGGTCGCTACCGTCTACACCCTCTTCATAGTTAAAGGCATCGACCTGTACGCCGTCCTTGCCATAGGGCAGGCGCATCAGCACGTGAGGCAGGCAAAGACCGATATAGCGCGAGTCTTCGCTGGCCCGGAAGCTCTTCCACTTGGCGTATTCGCTGGAGTCGAAGATCTTGGCCATGTCGCGAGGGGCGTCGATGTTGGTGAAGCTGTCCAGGTTCACCATCTCCGGAGCCGTCCCCGTGAGGAACGGAGCGTGCGCCGCCGATGCCACCTGGGCAACCTTTTCGAGCAATTCGATATCCTCGGGTCCGCGCCCGAACTCGTAATTGCCAAGCAAAGCGGAGAAAGGCGCGCCGCCGAAGACCCCGTATTCCTCTTCGTAGACCTTCTTGAACATGGCGCTCTGATCAAACTCGGGAGCGCGCTGCAGGTCGCGGAGAAGTTCCTTCTTGGTGACGTTCAGAACCTTGATCTTCAGCTTGTCGCTGGTTTCGCTCTGATCCATCAGGTACTTCAGGCCACGCCACGAGCCTTCCAACTTCTGGAATTCCGCCGCATGCAGGACTTCGTTCAACTGCAGCGAAACCAGGTGATCGATCTGCGCGATGCGCGCGGTGATCATGATTTCAGCGTCCTTGGATATCGTCATGGCGCCTTCCAGCACCTGATTGACGAACTCCTTGACCAAGTCTTTGCCGCGCTCCCGCGCCGCGGGGTCGCGTGCCAGCCTGCCTTCGTCGACGATCTGGTCGAGCAGGCTAACCTCTAAGGCTTGCTCCGCCGGTTGCGCCGCAGCTTCCTTCTTTCCGTTACTCATTGGACCCCCCCTTGCCGAACTCGCTCTTGAGGCGCGCCAGTTTGTCCTTGTCGGTCACCGCTTCGCGGAGCAACTCTTCCAGTTTATCGTTGCCCTGCATGCTGCCCCGCAGATCCGAAAGCCGGTCCCGCAATTCCAGCAACTCTCTCAGCGGCTTCACTTGCCGGGCGACGCTGTCGGGCGCAAAATCGTCCATGCTCTTGAAGTTAAGATCGACTTTCAGTTTGGGGGATTCGGGATCCTCGCTCAGTTTGTTCTCCACCGAGTACGCGAGATGCGGCTTCATGCTCTCCAACACGGCGTCGAAGTTATCCGGGTTGACATCTACGAATTTCCGGTCCTTCACGCGCGCCAGCGGTTCCGTCGGTTGGCCAGTGAAGTCTCCCATCACGCCCATGACAAAAGGCAATTCTTTCAGTTCGATGGCCCCGCCCACTTCGACGTCGTAGGTAATCTGGACGCGCGGAGAGCGGACCCGATCAAGTTTGTGCTGTGTGCTCTGCTTCGCCATTGTTTCGTTCCCTCAGGTACCTTGGCGGCCGTTTTTAGGGTTCTGGCCAACAAGGCAGGTCTAGCGTATCAGATTCTGCAAGTCCAATCCAGCCTCATTTGGGCAAAATGCCGATACCGGGAAAAACGGGTACTACTCGCGCACGTGGCCCACCAGTACGCTCCCCGAGGGACGATGGCGATACACTCGGAGACGTGCCTACGCTCTACGATCAGGTTCTGTATCCGAACACCCCGTTCCGCCAGACCCATCCAGACCGGCTCGCCAGCCTCGCGATTCTCTTCGGTATGGACCCCGCTCCCGTGCCTCAATGCCGCGTCCTGGAGGTGGGCTGCGGTGACGGCGGAAACTTGATCCCAATGGCATTTGAAAACCCCGGCTCGCAGTTCCTTGGCGTCGACTCAGGCGCCGTTGCAATTCGCTCCGGCAACCAGGAAATCGAGACTCTCCGCCTTTCCAATATCCGCCTCGAGCACATGGACATCATGGACGCCGGGCCCGAACTCGGCACCTTCGATTACGTGATTGCTCATGGATTCTATTCCTGGGTACCCGAACCGGCGCGCGACAGGTTCATGGCTCTGACCAAGGCGACTCTGGCGCCGCAGGGTGTCGCCTATGTCAGCTTTAACGCGCTCCCCGGGGGCCGCATCCGCCAGATGTTTCGCGAGATGATGCTATTTCACCTGGGCGGTGAAACCGAACTCGACGCGTGCATCGAGGGTGCTCGCCAGATAGTGCAGTGGTTCGGTGCCAGCCAGCCCAAAGAAGACAAGTCGTCGATTTTGATCGCTCAGGTGGACTCCGTGATGGATCGCACGCCCCAGGTGCTCTTCCACGATGAGCTGAATCCCGACTATCATCCGGTGTACTTCCAGGAGTTTACCGCCCACGCCGGGCGTTCGGGACTGCAGTTTCTTGCCGAGGCGAACTACTGCGACTCTCAGCCGAAACCGCTCCCCGCCTCCGTCGTGGCGGAAATCGAAAGGGTGGCAAAAGGCGACCGCATCGTCCGCGAACAGTATTTCGATTTCATGAAATGCCGGATGTTTCGACAGACGCTGCTCTGCCACCAGGACGTCGTCCTGCCGGCAGCGCCACTGCCTGACCGTCTGGTTGCCTTACGGGCCGCGTCCACGGCAAAACCGGTCTCGAAAGATCCGGATCTAAGCCCTGGCATTGCCGAGGAGTTCCGCGGCTGGAAAGGCACAGGGGTCACTACCGCGCACCCGCTGACCAAGGCCGTCATGGTCCTGCTGGCGGAGGCCTGGCCGCAAACCGTGTCTATTCCGGACCTGGCGGTAGCCGCTTCCCGGCTAACCGGAGAACCGCCCGACCCGGAGGGTCTGTCCCATATCCTCCTTTCCACTTACTCAGCCGGCGTAGTCGACCTACACACCCAACCCCGCCACTGCGTGGCCCGGGTCAGCCAGTTCCCCGTGGCCAGCGATCTGGCGCGCTCCCAGGTGCGCCGCGGAAGATGCGCTACCACAGCGCTCCACATGATGATGGAGGCCGCCGATGAGCGCATATGCACCTTTATCGGGCTGCTGGACGGCACGCGCGACGTCGCCGCGCTGGTTCGCGAACTCGGACCGTCGTCCCAACTTCCCGAGACGGAATTGGCCTTCGGCATCCAGGAGAATCTGAGACTGCTCGCCAACTGGGGTTTGCTGGTAGCCTGACTCTACACCCTAACCCCGAGGGTGAGGCTTCAGCCGGTCACCTTCGGCAGCGGCCTTTCCGCAATCCACAGCAGGCCCTTCGAAACCAGGGGTTCGAGGGCCGTCAGGAACTCCGGGGCCGTCATCTCCCGGGAGACCAGTCCCGCATCCCTGGCATTGTCGAGTTGTTCCTGCCAACTGATACGCCCGTCGCACTGCGCTACGATCTGCGCCAGCCATGGCGGGAGAATGCGCTCCTCATCGAATGGCCGCCTGCAGCGCAGCGAAAAACCTTCGGGTACCAACTGGCCGTTGCGGACCCGGTGGAGCACGCCCAGCTCCGCATGCGGCGAAAGGTAGGGCCGCAACCCCATCAGCCGCTCGCGCGACGCGGCGTCGCGGATCTCCGCGCCCCATTCCAACAGCCATTCCACATGCGCCTGGGTGAAGCCCTGGCCCTTCATCACGCGCAGCGTAAACGCCGGGCGCGCCGCCTCATGCCGCCGCATCAACACGCTGCCATGGAACAAGAACTTCGCCTTCCGCCGTTCCCACATCTCGTGCCGGTACCGAATATCCTCGGCTGCCGTACCGCCTCCGAGAAGTGAGTCCACAGCCACGTCCTTGGGTCTCCGCTCCGTGTGCGCTACCAGCACCACATCGAACTCCGCGGCAACCGGTCCCAGCCAGAGCCGCAAGCGATCTTCAAACGCCTGGCCCTCGCAATCCGCCGCCGTGACTATGGTGTAGAACCTGCCCCCTGGGCGCAGAAAGCCGGGCACACCTTCCACGATGCGGCGCAGGATCTGTTCCCCGTCCTCGCCGCCATCGCGAAAAATCATCTCGTTCTTCCGCGCCGGCACGTACGGTGGATGGGTCACGATTCGGTCGAAGGTTAGCCCCTCTACCGGCGCGTACAGGTCGCCCTGCAGCATGGTGGCGTTCTGGATGCCGTTCAGCCGCCGGTTGAACTCCGCAAACTGCACGGAGCGGGCCGCGATATCCGTGCCCCACGCGTAGCGCGCGTATCGGGCGAAATCCAGTGCCGCAATCCCCGAGCCGGTGCCCAGGTCCAGAAGGGCGTCGCACGGCGTCTCGGGAAGCGTCGACATGAACACCGCGGTAGTGTCGATAGCCGGCGGGTACACCATGTCAGCGCTGGAGGGAACACTCGCTCCGTCCGGCGAGGAAGCCCGGTCGCTCGCCAGCAGCAGCCCCCGGGTGGGGAACAAAGTGCACCCGCCGAACCACCTCTCATGATTATGCGGATCCCGGCCGATCAGCCTCAGCGCCTCCAACTGCGCGCCCGCGCCCGCTGGAAGCAGCCGCTCCAGGGTCTCTCCGGCCACATAATCGCCGTCCATCAGGAGCAGGATCAGCGCATCCAGCGCATCCTTTGCCTCGGGCAGGTTGCTACCGCCTAACCAGACCGGCTTGTATTCGCCGGCTCCGGCAATGCCCAGGCGTTCGAAAATCCGCTCTTGCGTAAAACCGCACTGTGCCAGCATGCCGCGCACCGCCGCGAACTCCGCGTCACTGCCCAGCCTCGGTGCCATCCGGTGCCAAGGTTGCAGTTGGGGGTCCGTTGGTGTCATGTCGAGACCATTCCGGGAAGAGGCCTTTCCGCAACCCACATCAGACCGTTCGAGACCAGGGGCTCCAGAACCTCCAGGAACTCGCCGGCTGGCGTCAGCCCGGGAATCGCGCCGCCACTCTTTGCCCTCTCGAAATGCTCGCGCCAGCTGGTCTTGCCATCACAGTGCGCGACTATCTCCGCCAGCCACGGCTGGAGCAGGCAGTCCGACTCGTAAGGCCGGTTGCTCCTCAACGAAAACACTTCCGGAGCCAGTTGGCCGTCCCGTACCCGGTGTGTCACGGCCAGTTCCGCGTGGGGCGAAAGGAAGGGCCGAAGTTCCATCAGACTCTCCAGGCGCGTGGCGTCGTGGACCTCGGTGCTCCACTCCAACAGCCATTCCACATGCCGGGGAGTGAAACCCTCGCCTGTCAGCACGCGCGCAGTAATCGCCGGGCGCGCCGAGTTGTGGCGGCGGATCAGGACACTCCCGTTGAACAGGAACTTCACCTTGCGCAGCCTCCAGATCTCGTGCCGGTAGAGGACATCCTCCAACGCCGTATGCTGGCCCAGGAACGAATTTGCCGTCAGGTCCCTGGGATCCGTCAAAGTGTGCGCGGCGAGTACCAGATCGAACTCCGCCTCCGCCGCCCCCAGCCACAGCCGGAGGCGCTCCTCAAACCACTGATCCTCGCAGTCCGCCGCCACAACAAAGCTGTAAAACCGGCCACCGGGGCGCAGAAATCGCGGGAGGCCCTCCACGATGCCGCGCAGGATCTGTTCGCCATCCTCGCCGCCATCGCGAAAAATCATGGCATTCGTGCGCGCCGGGACGTACGGAGGATGGGTCACGATGCGATCGAAAGTAAGCCCCTCCACCGGGGCGTACAGGTCGCCCTGCAGCATGGTGGCGTTTTGGATGCCGTTCAGCCGCCGGTTGAACTCCGCAAAATGCACCGAGCGCTCCGCAATGTCGGTTCCCCAAGCGCGGCTCGCGTACCGTGCACCGTCCAGGGCGGCAACTCCGGAGCCGGTGCCCAAGTCCAGCAGAGCGGAGCAGGGAATTTCCGGCAGAGTCGCCATGAACGCCACGGTGTTCTCGATGGCTGCCGGGAATACCAGGTCACCGGACGCCGGCGGAGAATCGCTGCCCAGGACGGCAACCCGGTCGCTCGCCAGCCACATGCCCCGCGTGGGAAACAAAATGCAGCCGCCGAACCACATCTCCGGGCGTTGGGGATCGCGTGCGATCAAACTGAGCGACTCCAACTTTTCCACCGCGCCCGCCGGCAACAGCCGCTCCAGAGTCTCTGCCGACACATACTCGCCATCCATCAGGAGCAGGATCAGTGCATCCACCGCCTGTTCCGCGGTCCGCAGGTTGGCGGTGCCGAACCGGTTGGGCTGGTATGTGTCCAGCGCGGCGATCCCCAGACGTTCGCAAATCGGTTTGGGCGTGAAGCCGCACTCCGCTAGGATGCCGCGCACCGCGGCGAACTCCTCCTCGCTGCCCAGTCTCGGTGCTATGCGATGCGACACCTGCGATTGGCGGTTGGTTCCGGCCACTCTGAGAGGATAGCATCGTGGCTCGTGGATTCCCCAGGTTGGCTGATTGCTCTCAGTTCTGGTACTGTGATTTGAAATGAAACGACTGCAACCGGTGATCTGGACCAAAGGCAC
>OBLW0100001457.1_pt1 | contig 20036 bp, 26 predicted proteins | sample 1520161 | NCBI WGS metagenome assembly OBLW01 (sample SAMEA3539309, study PRJEB22396) | soil metagenome | biome: tundra; feature: field; material: soil | place: USA | collected 2010-05 | depth 0.15 m | reverse complement strand
CGATCTGATTTCATGCGGATCAGCACGACTTCGGTAGCTGCCGGAGCCGCAGTAAAATTTACTCTCTTGGAGCCTGCCGCGTTATGGGGCGCAGGCAGCGCCGTAGCTCCAAGTGATCGCGTCCGCTTTGCTTCGATCGGCACCGGAACGCGCGGATGCGAATTATTGCAGGCGTCGATTGCCGTGCCCGGCATAGAATGTGTTGCCGTTTGCGATCTCTATGACAGCCGGCACGAGGCTGCTCAGGAGGCGGTGCAAAAGCAGGTTCCGGCGACGCGCAATTACAGGGAAATCCTCGACCGCAAAGATGTAGACGCAGTGATCGTGGCCGTGCCTGACCATCAACATCGCCCCATCGTGGTGGATGCCTGCGCCGCGGGCAAGGACGTATATTGTGAAAAACCGATGTCGCACACTGTGGAAGACGGCTTCGCCATGGTGGATGCCGTGCGAAAAGGAAATCGGATCATGCAGGTGGGCAGCCAGCGCGTAAGTTCCATCGTCTACGAAAAGGCGCGCGAACTTTATTCATCTGGAGCCCTCGGCGATGTGTTCTTCATAGAAGGCTCGTCGGACCGGAACTCGCCCGGCGGCGCCTGGGTCTATCCCATTCCGCCCGACGCGAGCGAGCAGACTATCGATTGGAATGCGTTTCTGGGAGACGCACCCAAGCGGCCGTTCGACGCGGCCAGGTTCTTCCGCTGGCGTTGCTTCTCCGACTACGGCGAGGGATTGGCCGGCGACCTGTTCGTGCATCTGCTCTCCGGAATTCACTTCATCTCCGGAACGAACGAGACGGCCACGCGCGCGCAGTCGAGCGGCGGACTGTTTCGCTGGAAAGACGGACGCGACTTTCCGGACCTGATCGAGACACTGTACGACTATCCGAAATTCCGCATCGTGCTGCGCTGCAATCTGAACAATGCCGGCGGTGAACCCATCAAGTTCCACGGCACCAAAGGCACCATGGAAATCAGCGGACAAACGCTGACCTTCACTCCTCAGGATGTAACGCCCAAACCTGAGGAATATTCGATGAAGGGTTGGCCGGCAAGGCTTCGCAAGGAATATCTGGCACAATGGTTGGCGGACCATCCCCAGCCCGGCCCGCTCGACTACCAGCCAGTCGAGGCAGAGACTTTCACCGCGCCGCAAGGTTACAGCGATGTGTCGGCGCATCAGGCAAACTTTTTCAACGCGGTCCGAACTCGCAAGCCTACCGCGGAAAACGAAGTGTTTGGCAACCACGCGGCGATCGGCTGCCATCTCGCGAACTATGCCTATTTCAAGAACACAATCGCAACCTGGGATGCTGGCGCGAAGACGATTCGAGGATAGTCGCACCTTCTAGCAATAGTGATGATCGAGAATTGAGAATTGAGGGCTTCCAAACATGCGCCGGATTTCCAGAAGAGCTTTTTTGCAGACTGCCTCAGCCTCGGCTGCGTGCGCGGCGCTGTGGAATAGTGCACTCCCCCTGCTAGCCAACCCTTTGGGCCTGCCGCTCGGTTTGCAACTGTACTCGGTGCGCGACGTTCTGCCGAAAGACTATGACGGAACGCTGTGCCAGATAGCTGCGCTGGGTTATCGAGAAGTGGAGGCTGCGGGCTTTTTCGGTCGCAGTCCCAGCCAGGTAAAGCAGGCGATGGATCACGCCGGCCTGCGCTGTGTGAGCGCCCACTATCCTTTGAAGGATCTTTTGCCGAAGATGGATGAAACCATTCAGTTCGGCAAGGATCTGGGGCTAAACTACATCGTCTGCTCGTCGCCCATGCTGAAAGATCCGTCACGGGTGAAAGACCCCGGGTCGGGCGCGGCCCGAGAATCGATGACCCTCGACGACTGGCGCTGGAACGCGGAACAGTTTAACCATATCGGGGAAAAAGTAAATGCAGCCGGCATGCGCTTCGCGTACCACAATCACACACCCGAGTTCCGCTCAGAAAACGGCGTCTTGTTCTACGACGAGCTTCTGCGGTCGACCGATCCGGCAAAGGTAAGCATGGAACTCGATTGCGGTTGGGCGGTCGTGGCGGGTCAAAAACCCGCGGACCTCTTGTTCCGCTATCCAACGCGTTTTTCTATGCTGCACGTGAAAGACTTCAAGATGACTCCTGCATCCACGCCCTCGGACCATCCGCCTTCAACGGAAATGGGACACGGAACGATTGACTATCGCCCCATCTTCGAGGCGGCGAAGAAGGCGAGCATCAAGCACGCCTTTGTGGAGCAGGAAGAGTTCGATGTGCCCATGATGGAGGCACTCAAGATTGACGCTGAATACATGCGTAACCTGACGATGTAAAGCCGCTACTTCAAATCGCAGGATGCAGGCGCCGACATTGCTTTATCGCAACATGCCCCGGATCGCCAAATCCAGGCCGACCATTATTACGGCTGAGCCTGGGATCACCAGCAGCGCTTTCTTCAACCGCCGCGGGTCTCCGCCGGCGATTACGCCAATGATTCGGGAACTCACTGCCAGCCCCGTCCACCCGCAAGTAATCACGAAGCCGATAGCAGTGCCGGTCATGCGCGGAAAAGCGTCGCCCACGATGGCCAACGTGGTGGGAAAGACCGGCGCCATGGAAATCCCAGCAAGAAAGACCAGCACGAGTGCAACTCCGGGTCTCTTAGTCCGCAGCATCAGGAAAGTTGTAACGGCCATGGCGACCGATCCCACCAGGGTGACGGTGATGGCGGGTACACGCGTAAGCACAGGCAACACGCCGGCACGTCCAATCAGCAAACCAAGAGCGAATCCCAGCGAAAGAATGTTGAGAGCCCGAGATTCGGGAATGCCCTGGGCGATAAGGTGGCGCGGCAACCAGTTCCAAATCCCTACCTCGCAGGTGATGTAAAGAAAGAGAAAGAGTCCAACCAGAAAAAGCAGCGGGCGTCCAAGCACCGGAGCGGCATCGGCCAGTACGAAGCGCCCCGCACCCGTCGGGCCAGGCATTTTGGTGAAGGCTTGAATCGCCAACGTTACGACAGTGAGTGACGCGATGGTGTAGCAGAGGCGCACCCAGTTCCGCCCAAAAAGATTGGCCGCAATAAACGGCGTGGCGAGAGCGCCGAGTCCAAAGAAAAGGTTAACCAGATTCAGCGCAGTAGCGCGATGGCTCTCGCTCACATCGCTGACCAAAGCGTTCGCGCCAGTCACCAGGATCCCGCCGCCCACTCCAAGCAGAAACAGCAGCAACATAATGCTGCGAAAGCCCGGAGAGCGCGGCAACGCGAAGAGTGCAATGGATATTAAAGCGAGACCGAGGATGAGTCCGATCTTCTTCCCTTCATTATCGAGCAGCGGACCTACCGCCAGTGATGCGAGGATGAGCCCGAGAGCCTGCGCAAACGCAATCGTGCCATTCTGGCTCGGACTCAGATGGAAACGATCAGACAGGTCGGGCAGGATGGTGCCTAACATGGCGGCGATCATGCCGTAGATGAAGATAGCGACAATGGCGGCGAGAATTAACACGCGTTCCTTTCAGTTGCGATTCAGATCTAAGAACCAAATGCGGGAACATCGACCCAGCCTCGTGTCCGGTCGCTCTCGAGCGCAGCATTGACGATACGCAACTGCCTGATTCCGTCAACAAATTGCGGATATTCGGGCGCGCCGGCCGGGGCGGCAATCGAAGCATAGAAGCGACGGAAGACTTGCTTGAACGTATCGTCGTAGCCTTCGCTGTGGCCGCCCGGAAGATCGGCATAACTACGCGCCGCAGGTTTCAGTAAAGCAGGATCTTTCACGAAAACCTGATTGCCGCTATCGCGGTGGCCGACCCATAGTTCGTCGGGACGCTCCTGGTTCCACGCGACGGAAGATCGCGAGCCGCAGATCTCAATGCTCAGCCGGTTCTTTCGTCCCGCTGAGACCTGGCTGGCAGCAACGCTTCCGCGCGCCTGCTCGCCCATGCGAAAAATCACGGCGCCGAAATCTTCTGTGTCCACGGCGGTTTCAACATAGTCCTCTTGTCCAGACAGCTTATTGGAAAAGGTTTCGACCGAGTGTTTCGGCTGCTTGCGCACGGAATGGAAAGTATGAAGATCGGCACAGAGAGAGGTCACGCGCAGCCCTGTCACGTGCTCAGCCATATCAAACCAGTGTGAGCCGATATCCGCCATGCAGCGCGAAGGCCCGCCTGCTTTAGCATCGACGCGCCAGTTCCAGTCGGTGTCATAGAGCAGCCAGTCCTGGAAATAAGTACCCTGAACGATAAGAATTTCACCCAGGTCTCCGTCTTCGCGCATGCGTCGCATCTGCTGCACCATCGGGTAGTAACGCAGATTGTGGCAGACGCAGTTCCTTACTTCATGCCGTTCAGCGAGAGAAGCGAGTTCTTCGCCCTCGCCCACGGTAGTGGCCAGGGGCTTTTCGCAGATCACATGCTTGCCCGCCCGCAGTGCTTCGCTGGCCATGGGAAAGTGCTGCGCGTTGGACGTGCAGATGTGAACCGCGTCGATTTTCGGATCGCGGAGAACATCGCGATAGTCCGTCGTAATCGTGGGCACGGAAAATCCTGCACCCAAGCGTCGCGTCGCCTCCGCATTTCTGCCGACGACGGCGGCGGCCTCGACAAATTCCAGCCGCCGCACCGCCTCGAGATGCACGCGCCCCATAAAGCCAGTACCGACGATCGCCGTCCTGATTATTTTCACCGTGTTCCCGCCTTAGACCCACCAGGCAGCGGCCGGCTGCTCACGGATCATGATGCGATTGAGAAAATTCGCAGCTTTCGTCAAACCTTCCTCCGGTGAGAGCAGACTGTCTTCGTGCTCGATGGAGAGTACGTTATCGTAGCCAAACATGCGCAGTGTGGAAATAAATTCGCTCCACCACTGGGCTCCGTGGCCGTAACCGCAGGTCCGAAAGATCCAGGCGCGATCACGCTCGTCGGTGTACGGCTTGGTATCGAGCACGCCAGTACGCGGCAGATTCGCTGTATAAATCTGAGTGTCCTTCGCATGGACATGGAAAATGGCGCCTTCAAGCACACGTACGGCTGCGACGGGATCGATGCTCTGCCAAAAAAGATGGCTCGGATCGAAGTTGCATCCCACATTCAACCCCGCGATGGACCGTAACCGCAGCATTGTCTCCGGACTATATACGACAAATCCGGGATGCATTTCGATGGCGATCTTCACGCCGTGGTCGGAGGCGAATTTCGCATGCTTAGTCCAATAAGGCGCCACCACCTCGGTCCACTGCCAGTCGAGCACTTTCAAGTAGTCCGGAGGCCACGGGCAGGTAACCCAGTTCGGAGCCGTGGCGTGAGGTGAATCACCTGGACATCCTGAGAAATCGACAACTATAGAAATGCCGAGCTTTTCGGCGAGCAGAATTGTTTTGCGGCTCACTTCCGTGTCTCGCTGCGCGCGCGCCTTATCCGGATGAAGCGCGTTGCCGTGGCAACTCAAGGCGCTGATTGTGGTGCCGTGATCGGCCAGAATTTTCTGAAACTCGGCGAGCCCGGAAGCATCTTCGAGCATCGACAACTTGCAGTGCGCGTCGCCGGGATAATTCCCCGTGCCGAGTTCGACGGTTTCGATCTGAAGCGTCTTGAGTTTCTTCAGAACGGCAGGCAGCAAAAGCTGAGATAGCAGAGGCGTAAAAACTCCAACCCGCATAAAGATTCTCGTCTCCTGGAGAAAATGCTGGCAAGGATTGTAAATCTTCTCGTCCGTCTTACGCGCAACGGGGGTGGGAGCCAGAGAGAGCCACTTGCTTGACATAATGACTTGATGACCATATTATTATTGTTGGTCATTTGGTCACAAAAAAATGAAGATGCCCTTACTCTACAACAAGACAGCCATTGTTACTGGAGCATCGTCAGGGATTGGCCGCGCCATCGCCCTCAATCTCGCACGGGATGGAGCTCACGTGTTTCTCACCGGACGCGACGCGGAACGACTGGAGGGAGCAGCGCGCACGATCGGGCGGGAGGGAGGCCTGGCATCCATCGAAGCCTTCGATCTGCATGACTCCGATAGACTGCAAAAATTCATCGCCACTACAGCGAAGAAGAAGGGCCGCCTCGATATCATGGTCAACGCCGCAGGTGTAGACCATCCAGGCACAATCGCCGACGGAGGGCTTACAGAGTGGCGAGATATGTTTGACATCAACGTCATTGCGATGCTGGTCGGCAGTCAAGCCGCAATCCGTGTGATGCGCGAAACCAAGAGCCAAGGACACATTGTTACGATCTCGTCCTATGCAGGACGAGGCGATGGGTACCGGGTCTACGGAGCCACCAAAGCGGCCATCAATTCGCTCTGCATGACGCTGCGCAATGAACTCGAGGATGAGCCAATTCGCGTGGTGAATGTTATGCCCGGAGCGGTGGCAACGAATTTCGGCCGGAACCACGGGCCGGAGTTCGTGAACGGCCTCTTGGAATCGGTCGGCTTGCCCGCCGATTTCAAAACAGGGGATGTGTTGCCGGATTCGACGCTGGAAGCACTGAACGCCCGCGCTACGGCGGTTTTTGCCGCGCCCGACGACATTGCGCGCGCAGTCCTTTACGCTGTTACACAGCCCTGTGATGTCAACGTCTCTGAAATCCACGTCGGGCCGCGGAAAGCGTTCCCCCAGCATGTCTAATTCCGGGGAGAGCGCGGGGAATGACAAGCGCAACCGGATTCTTGACGCGGCGCAAAATCTGTTCTTGCGCTATGGCGTCAAACGAACTGCATTGGACGATGTGGTTCGCGAAGCAGGAATTGCCAAAGGGACGCTTTATCTTTATTTCGATTCGAAGGATGCGCTCTTCGCCGCGGTCGCGGAACAGCTTTGCGCGGAGGTGCTCAGAAATGCTGAGGGGGAAATCGCATCCTCCTCTTCTAGCACCTCTCGAATTGTGGGGTGCCTGGACGCCTATATCGGCTCGATGCATCGCCTTACCGCGCAATCTCCTCATATCGCGGAATTGACCGAATCAAAAGAAGCTCTAGCCGCCGCAATCTATGGCGCTTTTAACCGAAAAATGAGAGACCTATTGCGGAAGGTGCTCAGGGATAGCGGAATAGAGCGAGGAGATGCCGTGGACATGTTTTTCGCCGCCGCTATTGGAACGCTAAAGACTGGTGACTCCGCCGCGAAACCTTATCGCGCGAGGTTAACCGCCTTGACAGAGATTCTCGTGGCAGGCCTCAGGCACACGCCACGGTAAGGCATCTCGGCGTCTGCGCCACCGTCCTCCGACTTAATGTCGAAAATCAGATTTTGTACCTCGGACGGATTTGAAGCTACGGCGTAATCTCGAAGACCACCCCCATACAGCCGGCTGCTGAGCCGCAGCTACTGGTCGTCCCGTAGAGATTGCCCGCTCCGTCGAGAATCACGCCGGCCGTCGGGTTGAGCGCGGGCTGGCCCAGGAAAACGTGAAGTACAGAGTACGCCCAGCCGCCGCCCGATAGGGCGACAACTTGAAGACGGCGCCGCCGTCGGCGGGACCGCCATTCGAGGCGGTTCCGTACAGATTCCCCGCGGCGTCAAAGACAAGACCGGCGACGGGAAAGGCTGCCTCACGGTCGAAGCTATGCAACACCTTCTCCGTCCAGCTTCCATCTGACTGCAGCTTTAGCCTGAATACCGTGCCGTTCGTAGCCGGAGGGCCGCCAGCGGCCGCCGCAGTACTGTAGAGATTCCCGGCCTTGTCGAAGACGAGAGCGGCCTCCGGAAAGCTTCCGTCAGCGCAATCCGCGGTGGAACAGAAGATATGCAGCAGGCTCTCGGTCCAGCTGCCGTCTGAATCTGGCGTCAGCCTGAAGGCGACGCCACAGCCGTAGAGGGCGGGGCAATTCATGTTGCCGCCTTGGCTGGTTGTGCCGTACAGATTTCCGGCGGCGTCAAAAACAAGGCCGGAGACGGGGATGTATCCGTCGGGACCGTTCCCGGTAAACATGTACAGTATCTTTTCCGTCCAGGTGCCGTTTGAGTTTCGCTTCAACTGGAAGACGTCGCCGGCCCCGCCCGGGCCGCCGTACGATGTCGTACTATACAAATTCCCCGCCCCGTCGAAGACGAGGCCGGCTAAGGGCGTAGCTCCATCCGAATTGCCGCCCTTGAACCTATACAAAACGCTCTCCGTCCAAGTCCCATCCGAGTTCGGTTTCAGCTTGAATACGACTCCACAGCCGCCGGTGGCATAGATGCACGCGGGTCCGCCTTGCGCCGTTGTGCCGTACAGATTCCCCGCCCCGTCAAAGATCAGACCCGCAAAAGGAGAGGCGCCGTCGGGACCTCGGAAGCTATGCAGTACGGTTTGCGTCCAAGTTCCATTTGGGTGAGGCTCCAGCTTAAAGACCGTGCCGTTCCCGGTCACACCACCCGCACGGGTTGTACCGTAGAGATTCCCGAGTTTGTCGAAGACAAGCCCGTTGGGGGACGCCCCATCCGCGCCGCCACTGAACTTGTACAGCACTTTGTACGTGCTGGCGCTCAAGGTCGCTACCAAAAGCACTAGAGCCGTCGTAAACACTCCAAGAATTCGCCTCATCCTGAACCAACATTTCCTTTGCGGCATGGAATTATGCCTCCCCTCGGACACCTGTTAAAGGACTCCACACTTTGAAGATTGCAGTCGTTGCTTGGCTTAGGATGGGGTTAATGGAATGGCGACTGCACTGCAAGCCCGACTCGGCGCTCGTCATAGAGGCTCCTGTCAGACGTAACCGACTTACACAGTCCGAGAGCGATTCAACCCAAAGCCCGGACCGTTCGGAAATGAGTTGCGATTTCGTTTATGAAGGTTGTAAATGCGGCAGGACGATAGTACCGCCGGAACTCAGTCGCCGGGAAGTACTCGATTGAGCGTGGGCGGGCCACGGTTGATTGACATGAATCTGGCTTTTTAATACGGGTGGAATCCGATGACCCGCAGCCAGCAACCTGCATTGACAGTGTTTGCAGTCGGAATGATCGACCTCGGCATCCTCGCTCTTGTCTACGGCGATTTCGCCTTGGTGTGGCAACCCGTACCCCTATGGATCCCGGGCCGGACGGTTCTCGCCTATCTTTCGGGCCTCATCATGCTACTGGGCGGTGTTGGATTGCTTTTAAGAGCCACGGTGGAATGGTCGGTTCGCATCCTGTTCCCATATCTCATCCTCTGGCTCCTGCTGAAGGTGCCCGCTCTGCTGGTGGCGCCGCAGGTGGAAGCTGTCTGGCTCGGCTTTGGCGAACTGGCTGTGCTTGTGGCGGGAGGATGGGTTTTATTTGCCACACTGGCCGGGCTGCGACAGGGATCGCCACTGACATTTGCCACGGGGCGAGAACGGCATCCACCTTGCACGGATGCTCTTTGCGATTTCTCTCATACCGATCGGACTCTCACATCTTGTATACGTGAAAGAGACTGCTGAGCTGGTACCGGCGTGGCTTCCTTATCGTATTGGCTGGGCCTACCTGACCGGCGCCGGACAGATCGCCTGCGGTCTCGGCGTGCTCTTCTCGATCTTTCCGCGTGTGGCCGCGAGGACAGAAGCGGGCATGTTAAGCCTGTTTACGCTTCTCGTTTGGGTTCCTGCGATTCTCGCCGCACCCAGGACAAGGCTGCCATGGACTGCCTTTTTCATCTCATGGGCGATCGCTTCTGCCGCTTGGGTAGTAGCCCAAAACATCGGGGTGAAACAGCCTGCCAAGCCGGATGCGTAACCGCCAACCCTATCGACCAACTATCCACTAACAGAATCATACCCCTCGCTTCACGAATTAATAAGGCGACCTCTCGTATGTCGACCGAAGCCTCACGATCTTCAATCGTTTTGCCGTTTCCTGGGGATCGTAACCCCGTTTTTTGAATTCAACGGCCACGGCCGTTTTTGCGTTTTCAAGGCTTCTTCACTTTCCCAGACGGCTGTCGTCAGGAAATTGTGGTGGGTCTCTCCATCCTTCTTTTCATAGATAAATCCCTCGACAAAACCAGGTAAGGTTCTAATGAAGCTTTGCACCTTGCGCGCTCCCTCCAGGAACGCGGCCTTGGATTCTTCGGGAACAATGAATTCATCAATCAAGACTTTTTCCATTTTGGACTCCTTAAATCCCTGGTTCGCCAGCGCCAGGCTGGTGATACTCGCCGCCGAATCGTCGACGCCACCCGGCAGCTACTGCAGAGCCAGGGCTATGCCGGAATGACCATCGAAGCTATCGCCGAGCGGGCCGAGGTCTCTGCCCAAAGCGTGTATGCCATCTTCAAATCGAAAACGGGAATTCTCAAGGAACTCCTCGATCAGTCCACCTTCGGGGCCGACTACGAGGACGCTGTACGGCAGGCACTGAGCGCCAGCGACCCCGAATCTCGTTTGCGGCTCGCGGCGCCAATAGCCAGGCAGATCCACGACGCACAAAGTGCAACTTTCGACCTGCTGCGTGGCTCAGGCGTTGTAGCACCCGAACTGGCAAAATTGGAACAGGAGCGAGAATGCCTCCGCTATGAGAGGCAGGAGCGCATGATCACGTCCCTTCGCGACGCGGGATGGCTGCTACCGGAACTGACTTATTCGACCGCACGGGATATCCTCTGGATGCTCACCGGGAGGGATGTATACCGTATGCTGGTCCGGGAACGTAAGTGGTCTTCCCAGAAATACCAGGACTGGTTGGCCGATGCGCTGGTGCGCTCTCTGCTGACTCGGAAGACAGCTAATTCGGTTCGAAGGCGGCCATTGAAACGTCGTTCATCTCTGGGGCACGATTAAAAATCAAAAGAAGAGACGCACTCCGGATTGAAGCGGCAAATTGGCGGAGTTTCAATTGGCGAGCAGTCAGCAACTCTTGCCAATCCGATGATGCACTTTTCTGCGGCTCTGATACGATTGTGCGAGCGGGCCGAGAGAAATCTATAGCCGCCGAATCCGGCGTGCACAGCGCAGCCGAGCTATGCGCCCACGCTATCCTAATCCATGCCCACCATAGCGAATCGTCTGAGTCTGCTGCGCGACTCCACCTCCAGCGTTCGCCGACAAATCGAGGGCCACGCTCTCTATCGCGAAATCACGACCGTGATGGATTTGCGGTTGTTCATGCAAGTCCATGTCTTCGCCGTTTGGGACTTCATGTCGCTACTGAAGGCCTTACAGAATTGTCTGACCTCGGTATCGGTTCCCTGGATACCCAGCCCACATCGAAACGCCTGCCGGCTGATCAACGAAATAGTCTTGGGAGAAGAAAGCGATGCCTACGAAGGCAGTCATCTGAGCCACTTCGAACTTTACTTGGAAGCTATGCGCCAAGCTGATGCCGATACGGGTCCCATCACCGGACTAATTGGACAGTTGCAACAGGGAGTTACGCTGGCGGAAGCCTTGTCGGGGTCGGACATCCCTGAAGAGGCACGGGTGTTTGTCGGGAGCACGTTTGACACGATTCGAACCGGCAAGCCGCACATTATGGCGGCCGCGTTCACATTCGGCCGAGAAGACTTGATTCCCACGATGTTCCGGAACATCGTTCGTGATCTGCGGCACGAATTCGAGGGCCTCGCGGTGTTCGAATACTATCTCGAACGGCACATCGAAGTAGACGACGAGAGCCATGGTCCAATGGCGCTTAGTATGCTCGAAGACCTTTGCGGGCAGGATGATAAGCGTTGGGCGGAGGCAACCAGCACAGCGAATAACGCTCTTGAAGCGCGATTACGAATGTGGGACGCTATCGTTGACCGCATTGTTCGCTCCCGCGACCAGACTGACTTCAGCCCGCGTTCCCCAAATGACAATCGCTGAAAAAGAAGTGTGAAGGGTTCAAGTGCGCGCGAACTCTAAAAGGGGTCCGATATCGTGCGCATCGGCCGCTTGCAGCGCATCGATGTAACGGCGCCGAAAATCACCGGCGCGCACCAAGTCCGCTCCACCCCAAGTGAAAACGGCCCGGTCTTGTCTCTGGGCCAGCACGTCCGCCATCAAGCGTGCATGGCGGCCATTTCCGTTGGCAAACGGGTGGATCACAACCAAGCGGTGATGAAAGCGGATTGCGAGTTCATCGGGAACATATGTTCCGTGTTTCAGCCAATAGCGTGCATCGCCAAGCAAAGCAGCGAGTCGGTCGCGGATTTCATGGTGGGGAACACCGATGCTCTTTTCGGTGGTGCGATAGGTTCCCGCCCATTTCCAGGTCTGATCGAACATACGCAGATGGAGATCTCTTACGTATGGCTCGATAAGAGGATCATGCCGCCGAAGATTGTTGTCTGTGAGCGCCCACGCGTGCGCTTCGAGAATATTCTGTCGTTCCCACTCGTTGAGTTCTTCCTTAGTTGCGAGATTAGGAATGAGGTCGGCCTGCTCATCGGAAGACAGCGGTGTATTGCCCTCTTCCTCACCGAAGAGACTCACCGTACGCCGCGCTTTCTCAGCAGTCGCTTGGTTTCCCCTTCGACTGCTTCATCCACGCGGCCCACGGCTTGATCTTCGAGTGCCATTGAGTGTTCGACCCCCAGTACACGTTTCTTGGCTTGGGCGCGCGCACGCTCCTCAACCAGATCGTGGAGTGTGTTCGTCCTTGGCACTAACGCATACACTAGGTCACAGCCGAGTGCATTGGCCGCTGTTCTCAAGCTCTTCAGGGTAATGCGGTCCTCGGCCTCGGCCTTCTCCAATTGGACCGGGAGTTGACGGCTTGTCTTCAATGTGCGGGCGACTTCACTGGCAGAAATGCCCATTGCCTCTCGAATGGCACGCAGCCATCCTTTCTGTGGGCGTGGAGTCTTGGCTACTGCGTGAAACCGTTCCAGTGTGCGATCTAGTTGCTTTAGACGTAGATTGCGGAATTCATTGCGCATGGCGAACTCGCTCTTCGACAATTTATGGCGTTACGCACTTCGCGTAATGTACATTTATACATAGTCATACGTTATACTTGTGACAATCTAAACATATACATTAATTTATCTAATGTCAAGGTAAAGATTTACATCTGCGGCCCTATCGCCGTTGAATCATGGTTGACCGGAGACGACGCTAGTCCGTCAAAGTCCCTTATCGCTCTTGAAATTCCAGGAGACTTCCTGAAATCTGTCGAAAGGACCGCCTCCCATCCGTCATAAGTTCAGGCGCACAAGGCGCTCACAATAGTTCCAAAGGAGAAAAGTTGATGCAATTTGCCCTGCTAATCTATGAATCACCGGAAGCTTTTGCGACGCGGAACAGCGACGGAACCGACACCTATACCGGTGCTTGGCGGGCGTACCATAAGGCTCTCGTCGAATCGGGCACCTACCTCGCTGGCGATCCGCTCGAAGTACCCGAGACTGGAACCACGGTGCGACTTAAGGAAGGAAAGCGGCGCGTACAGGATGGACCCTTCGCGGATACCAAGGAGCAACTGGGGGGATTCATAATCATGGAACTCCCCTCGCTTGACGCGGCGCTCGATTGGGCAGCGCGCTGCCCGGCCGCCGCGGCCGGCGCTGTGGAGGTCCGTCCCCTCGCGCCGGAATCCAAGCGACGAATTACGTGATGAACGGAAGCGGCCAGGAAGTCACACATCGGACGATCGAGCGAGTAGCCCGGGAGTCATATGGCCGTCTGGTGGCCTACCTTTCCTCGCACACACGCGACGTGGCCACTGCGGAGGACGCTCTCAGCGACGCATTGGTAGCGGCACTCGCAGCTTGGCCGAGAGACGGCGTGCCGCAAAATCCGGAGGCCTGGCTGCTGACGACAGCGCGCCACTATTTTATCGATCTTGTGCGTCATCGGCGAGTAGCTGAAGCCAGCGAGCCCACTCTGTTGCTTCTCGGCGAGGAGTCCAAGGAGGCGCCCGTGTCGACGCAGTTTCCAGATGAAAGGTTGAAACTGCTTTTCGTGTGTGCCCACCCGGCAATCGATCCCGCCATGCACACGCCCCTGATGCTCCAGACCGTTCTTGGGCTCGACGCAGCGCGCATCGCCCAGGCCTTCCTGGTCTCACCTACGACGATGGGGCAGCGCCTGGTGCGTGCCAAAACGAAGATCCGCAGCGGCGGTATTCAATTCGAAGTTCCGCAAGAGCATGAATTGCCGCAGCGGCTCGACGCGGTGCTTGAGGCTATTTATGCCGCCTTCGGGATCGGCTGGGATGATATGGCGGGCGTCGACCAAAGCGGCCGTGAGCTTGCCGAGGAAGCGATCTGGCTCGCACGGGTCCTTCTGCAGCTCATGCCCAGGGAGGCTGAGGTCCGGGGACTGCTGGCGCTCATGCTCCACTGCGAAGCCCGCAGACCGGCACGTCGGGGGCCGGACGGCCGCTATATTCCTCTCTCGGAGCAGGACTCTCAGCAGTGGTCTCTGCCATTAATCGAAGAGGCGGAACGCCATCTCGTCGAGGCGTCGAGTCGAGGCCGCTCCGGCCGATTTCAACTTGAAGCCGCAATTCAGTCCGTGCATGCTGAGCGGGCGCGCAGCGGCCGAACCGAGTGGATCGCAATCATGCTGTTCTACGAACAGCTGATCCGCATATCCCCGATGCTCGGCACGCGAACGGGATACGCCGCGGCGGTTGGCGAAGCCAACGGACCTGAATCCGGACTGGCGGTTCTGAATGGGATGGACCTGGACGCCGTCTCCGGTTATCAGCCCTTCTGGGCGGTTCGCGCTCACCTCTTGCAACGCCTCGGGAAGACATCTGCGGCCGCGGATGCTCTCGACCGAGCGATTGGTTTGGCCGAGGACCCGGCCGTGAGACAGTTCCTGCTTCAACGGCGCGGATAATTTTTTCTATTTGCTCTGTCGAAGTCACCCCTATTGAGGCGGCTTAACGGTAGTCCTCGAGACGCCTAACTAATTAGGGCAGGAGGGTGTATGACAATCGCAGGCAAAGCAGTTTTGGTGACCGGGGCCAATCGCGGTATCGGACAGGCGCTGGTCGAGGAAGCATTGGGGAGAGGCGCGAAGCGGGTGTACGCCGGTACGCGCCAGCCCTTGACCCACTCGGATGGTCGCGTCACGCCGCTAACCCCGGACGTGACCAACGCTGCGCAAATTCAGGAAGCTGTCGAGAGAGTCGAATCTCTCGCTATCCTCATCAATAACGCCGGCGTCGCGCTTTTCGATGACTTGAGTGATCGTGCTGCGCTCGAACAGCACCTCGCCGTCAATCTCTTTGGCACCTACGGAGTGACCCAGGCTTTCCTGCCGTTCCTGACTCGTTCTCGTGGCGCCATCGTTAACGTTCTGTCGGTGGCGGCCTTAGCTCCCTTGCCGATTGTTCCCGCTTACTCAATCTCAAAGGCGGCCGCCTTCTCCCTGTCACAATCGCTGCGTGCTCTTTTGGCGGGACGGGGCGTGAGCGTTCATGCCGTCTTGCCCGGCCCCGTGGATACGGATATGTCCCGAGGGTTCGAAGTACCGAAGGCCTCTCCGGAGTCCGTTGCGCGAGCCATCTTCGACGGAGTGGAGCAAGGGGAGGAGGACATCTTCCCAGATCCCATGTCAGAGACCATAGCGGAGAGTTGGCGCAGCGGTGCGGTCAAGGCGCTCGAGCGTCAGTTTGCGGCGCTCGCAGAAGCAGAGCCCGTCAAGTCATAAGCAAAGGGTGGGGACACGGGCAACATCGACACGGCCCGCTCGACGCCGACGGCGGATTAAAGGCCTAATAAACCGCTGCGCGAACGCGTGTCGAAGACCTGATCGTATTGCAAGTTTGTGCAGGTGCCAACACTAGAAGGAGGAATCGCATATGCCGGATATTTTACACACAATCGGAATCAAATCGTCTTCCCTGAATGATGCCTATAAGGCATTGACCACGCGCGAAGGTCTTCCGCCTGGTGGACGAACAACACGCAAGGGGAAAGCAAAGTCGGCGGAGTGCTCCAATTCCGCTTTGCGGCCGTCGGTTTCGACATGAGGTTCTTGAGCTTAATCCCGCCAAGCGCGTGCTATGGCGCGTCACTGAAGCTCCCCTGCGGTCGGCTCATCGAGTATGCGGCGCCATTCTTCAATACCAATGTCTACCTACCCGGCGTGGAGTCTTCCTATAACAAAGTCGTACTCCATCCCGGAGATGGGAGGTTTGTGCATTACGTGGAACAACCTGCTTTACAGCCTACGGACTGAGGCTTGCGCTTGCGACCCTTGGGCCAGCCGCCAAGCTTAGCGTTCTCACGGACCTTAGCAGTTTTGGCGATCATCTGCTGCTGAAGTGGCGTGAACGCTCCAACCATTTTCACAGTCAAGCCATCAACGCACTATCAGGTACCAACTGGAGCTAAAGCCGCACCGGCGGTACGTGCTCACCTCTCGCAACGGCTCGGGAAAACATCTGAGGCTGCGCATTCTCTCAACCGGGCGATCGCCCTAGCCGATGACCCGGCAGTAAGACAGTTCATGCTCCAAAAGCGCAGATAATTTTTCCTGATTGCTCTGTCGAAATCAACTCTCCTCACCCGTCACCCCTATAGAAGGCGGCTTAGCAATCAAGCTTCGCTACCCAAGGAGGTGAACGATGTGTCCATTCTGTTTGGCAACCATGGGACTAATCGTTGCCGGTGTGGCTTCTACCGGCGGGCTGGCGGCATTGGCCGTCAAAGTCTCTCGCACGAAGAACGCGGTCGGAGAAATCGTCCCTAACGCAAATAACCCGAACTCAAATCAAAGGAGAAATCAAGATGTCAACGAGCACGATTGAAAATCCGAAAATAGTGTCGCGAGATGAATGGCTTGCGGCTCGCAAGAAACTACTGGCCAGGGAGAAGAGCCTTACGCGCGAGCGCGACGCTCTCGCTGCCGAACGCCGCCAACTCCCCTGGGTCCAAGTCGAAAAGAACTACGCTTTCGACTCACCCGGCGGCAAGAAAACTCTTGCCGACCTGTTCGAAGGCAGAAGCCAGCTCGTCGTCTATCACTTCATGTTCGGCCCGGAGTGGAACGAAGGCTGCCCCAGCTGCTCATTCAACATGGATCATACTGATGGCGCGCTGGTGCATTTGGCGCAACGCGACGTCTCTTTCGCAGCAGTTTCACGAGCGCCCCTGTCCAAAATCGAAGCATTTAAGAAGCGCTTGGGCTGGCGATTCGCATGGGTCTCGTCGTACGGAACCGACTTCAACTACGATTTCCGCGCTTCCTTCACCCCGGACGAGATGGCTAAAGGCAAGGTCGAGTACAATTTCGATCTTGTGGAATTTCCCAGCGCGGAAGCCCCGGGAATCAGCGTCTTCTACAAGAATGAGAGTGGCAACATCTTCCACACTTATTCCGCCTACGCTCGTGGGACCGAAAACGTTGTGAACACTTACAACTATCTGGACCTCGTTCCCAAAGGCCGCGATGAGGATGGCTTGCCCTTCACGATGTCCTGGGTCCGCCATCACGATCGTTACGAGGATGGCTACCTGGCCGATGCCGACAAGCCGTACTGGCCAGCGGACGTTGTGCCCGCGCGCTGAATATTCGAGCGCTCCTCAGCCGGCTCATGGTCTGTCGTTTCCAGCACGAGGGCAGGCCATGCCGGCAAGAGGAGTGCTTTTATTTGAAAGCCGCCCTCATTGATTTTCTCGCGTCAAGCTTTCGAGGAAAGCCGCCTTCCACGTCTTGCCGACGTCATCGGAATACGACTCTTCGTAGGTGTGCGAATTGGCCGCGATGTCCCTCCAGACCGCCGCTGCCAGCGCGAGCAGATCCTGTTTCGTCATCTCGAGGACATGTTCGTGAGGATGATATTGCGATTGCCACGGAAACGTCTTGCCAGCGGTATCCAGTTCGATGTGACCGCCCAGGACGAAACTGACTGGGCGATCGCTGACGAAGGCGGCGACCCTTTTTGCGCTGGTTAAGTAGGCATTGGCATCGTCGACGAGAAGGCGCCCCGGCATTAGAAAGTCGCCAGAAAAAAAGAGTCCCGTACTGCCATCGTAAAAAGAAACCTCAGTCTCGTTGTGGCCGGGCGTCGGGATCACGTCGATCGAGCGCTCACCGAGATTGATCCGGGCCAGACCGTTCGGCCAGTCGGTGAAGCCGTATTGGCGGCGAACGCTTTCGAGGTCAAACCCGACCACCTGAACATCTGACAAATGCAGTAACTGCTCATCGCCCGCACGATGGTCAAGGTGCCTGTGCGTATGGACCACCAACAACGGCAGCTTTGCGGATTCGCCTCTCTGCAGCAACTGCATCACCGTCTTCGCAAGTGGCATCTGATCTGGATCGGCAACGTCTCCGGTGTCGATCAGAAGTGCCTTCGTTGATCCAATTAACAGATACATGAAAGGAGCCTCAAACGTGGTGCAAAGGTTCTGCCGAAGAATGAATGTACGGGTGTTGTACTGATGCACCTGCAGAGGCGGTTGTGAGTTCGTGGCGCAATTCAGTGCGCCCTCGTTCCAATGAACGTCCATTGAACCCGGCACGGGTTCGGACCGGGCAGGTGAGGGCGTGAGCAGCATCCAGACAGCCAGCCAGGTGTAGAGCATCGGCCGGATGGAGAGAGCTCGGTCAACGAGGGAAGCGGCGGGATGATTTTTCGGTACCATATATTTGCTAAGACTCCTTGATATCAGGGAGCATCGAGTCGAGGTTCGCTAGCCATAAACCTACGGCACGGTCCAGGCGATTGCGGTCGCGAGTAGTGCAGTAATCCAGCATGAATCCTCGTAATCCCGCAAGGATGATGGTGGCAAAGGCGCGCGCCTCGCCGCGCTTGTAGCCTTCGCGACACAGCGGATCGGCTATAAGTTGCAGCCAGTCCTCGATAGTGGCGCGTAGAAAAGCTTTGTACAGATGCGGACGACGCAGTGCTATCCCGTACGCCTCGAAGAAAAGACGGAAGACCGGTTCGGAATCGGCAGCAGTCATGCGCTTCCAAATGATCTGGCAAGCCTCCCCAAAGCTGGCACCCTGCACCTCGCTATAAATGGCGCGCTGCCGCTGCCGGACCTCCGCCAGAAGCTCGATCACCATTTTTTCTTTTGATCCGAAGTAGTAGAGCAAGACGCGAGGGCTCGAACCCACTGCCTTGGCCAGTGGTCTGAGCGAGAGGTCAGTCAGGCCATGCTGGATCAGATACCGGACGATAGCATTGCGTAGTTCTTCCGGGCGCTTTTCATTCACGGTCCGACTCATGATCGTTAGCGTACTATAACTGAAACAGTCGTTTCAATTAATAACAGCCTGAGATGTAAGAGAGATGCTGACTACCGGGAATCGACGGCCCTCCAATGTGCAGCAGATCAGGGAAGCTATCAGGAGCGAAACGGCTGATCAGCGGCGCCTGTCGAGGTTGTACGAAAGCTGGCCCCAAAAGTTGCCACCGTCGCTAGAAGCAACCGTGTCAGCAAATATTTAAGTGATTGGACGAAAGTTGGTAGCACTACCGGGAATCTCTTTAATGCTTCTGACTTCTGCCAGCAATACTGGCAAAACGAGCACCAGTAAAGGGGTTAGGGCAGATCGCCGGAAAAACGAAATCTCAGTAGAAATGGCAAATTTAGAACTGGTTTACGCTAGAAAGTAGTCACACGACAAACAGGACTCAGTCCACCGCTGCCCCGCCGCAGCACCGCTTGTGCTTCTTGCCGGAGCCGAGACACGGGTTTTCCGCCGACCTTAAGAGTGCTGCGCCCACAACAGAATTCAACAGGACGCCGTTCGCCCTCGAAACCCCCGAATCACCGCCCGCGTCTTATCAGCAAACATCCTCCGATGAAGGAAAATACGCCCACCACAACGCCGATGCCCATACCCGCCAAAAACGGCGGGGAGTGAGCAGCTTCTCCCGCATTCAAAAAGTAGTGGTGCAGCAGATGTGCGAAGGCTAGCGTTGTGAAAAGCACAGCCAGTCCGCTCAGGATGTTCAAAATCCGCATGTCGATTCCACCTCAACGGAGGAGTTGGCTATCTGGCGAAAGGGTTCGCTCGCTTGGGGTCGTACTTGAAATCCACAAGGCCATCGCGGTAGTCCAGTTCCACCTCAAGCTGCTTTAGCATTGCAAATCCCAGAAAGCCGGAAACCTCCGTCCCAGTGTGGCGGCTTATGGTGGAGAGGTCTAGGGTGATGATGCCTAAGTTCGACTGCTGAAAGTGCCCGAAACGCAAAGTCGCCTTCT
>OBLW0100001456.1_pt1 | contig 20047 bp, 19 predicted proteins | sample 1520161 | NCBI WGS metagenome assembly OBLW01 (sample SAMEA3539309, study PRJEB22396) | soil metagenome | biome: tundra; feature: field; material: soil | place: USA | collected 2010-05 | depth 0.15 m | reverse complement strand
TGCCAGGCGGGATCCGGGCCTGTATCCAGCCCGGATATGACGTGAGAGATACGTAATTGCGCCCGGTGTGCGCCTGGCTTGATTTATGCGCAGCGGCACACCCGGCGGCCAGTAGCAGGGCCGCAGCGGCCACCACCGCCAGAGCCCGGCGGCCACGTGGCGATGTGCGACGTTCAGGCGCCAGTTGTAGGTAGCCCCCGATATGCAATCTGTCCCTCAGCGTCCCCTGGTCAGAAAAATCCCCCGCCGGGACCCGCAAGTTCGCCTGCCCGTCTCGCGGCGTCCCTAATTGTTTCCACGATAGCGGCTCTGGCCAGGCGTTTTCACCGCGCGGGGAACCTTACGCCGCGGCCGGGGTACCGGCCTTCTCCTCAGTGCCCGGGGTCTGCGGAGCGCGGCGCATCGTCGGGCCGTACCCAGATATCCCGTTCGTGCATGAGCTCAATCTGCCTGGCTGTCACCTCACGGCGGTATTCAGCGTGCCCGTACGGGGCGTGATCGAGATAAATGTTCTTCGGGTAGACCGGCTCTTCGTAAATAAGCTGGTACTGCTCTGTGGTGAGGTCTTTGATCCAGTTGTCCCATTGTGCATTCGCGCGGAACCGGCGGAGCGCCTCGATGTCGACAGTCCCCGCGACCCAGGACGACCCGCCACTGTAGTCGTGCCGCCCGACAATCTGCCCGCGGTAGTCGACCACGGCTGATCCGCCGCCGAAAGTATCGATCGCGATATCGGAATCGGCGTGCAGGTAGTATGTGCCGACATTGCACGCGATCAGGTAGAGGTTGTTGTCGAGGGCGCGCGCGCGATTCTGGATCTCGAACAGCCCGTTGCCGACGTGCGGGTGCGGGTAAGGGCCCCGGTAGACAACCTCCGCCCCGTTCATCGCCAGGCCGCGCGCGTTCTCGGGATAGGAGCCCTCGTTGGCCATCAGGAATCCGAGCCGGCCGATTTCCGTGTCGGCGACCGGGTAGAAGGCGTCCAGGTTGCGCCCGTACAGCTCGATCCACTTGTCCCAGACGTTGTGCGGGGTCACCGAGTGCTCGACCGGGAGGAGTGGCACCACTTTGTGATGCCTGAGGATTACTTCACCGTCCGGGCTGAGGATAAATCCGACGTTGAAGAAGCGCCCAGGAAATTCAGGATGACGGGCTTTCGCCTGGGCCATCAAGAAAACGCTCCACTGCCGGGCGAGGCCACCGAGATAATCTGTCTCCGGGCCCGGGATGTCGATCGCGCATTCCCGCGCGAAATCTTCGTGATCGAGGTCGAGGACTTCGTCGTTGAAACCCTGCAGGGCGCCTTCGGGGATGGCGATGAGCCGCACCGGCAAATCCAGGCTGGACAGCCACGACGCGGCCTTGATCAGGTGCGAGAGATGCTCGAGATTCGTCGCGATCTCATCGCGGCGGCTGACGCCGCGCATGGTGGGGACCAGGCCCAGGGCCTGATAGGGCTCGATCATGACTAGCTCCCGTCCTCGGGCCCCGCGCTCGCCGACAGTCCCAGTGATATCACCGGCCGGGCGCGTCCGGGAGGCGGCCGCTACCTCCCGGCGTCGAAGGCGCCGCTGTCACAGACGCCGCGGCGGGCGCTGTTGCGGGCGCGGCCGCGCTGATCGGTGTCGAGGACCCCGGTCGGGCCGGCGGCGATCTGCTCGCAGGTGGCCGCGATGCCGAGGCCGATGGCCCGGCTGCCGGTCCTGAGCGCCTGGGTGAGCGTGGTCCCCCCGTTGGGCGCGAGGGGGCCCAGGCGAGCGGCGCCGGCGCTGACCGAGTGCCGGGCCGCGGTCAGCCCGCAGGTGGCGTCGGTGTCCAGGTTCCCACCGCTGTCGGTGCCGTGCACCGCCCCGCAGTCGGTGGGCGCGTTGCCCGCGATGATGGTGTTGGCCATCAGCGTCCAGATGCCCACCCCCCCGCCTGACGCCGAGCTTCCGGTCGGGCCCACCGCGGTACCCGCGTTGCTGGCGATGGTGTCGTTGACCAGCCTGGTGTCCGCGAAGTCGACGCCACCGCCGATGGTGTCGGCGACCCCGAGGCCGGTGCTGGTGGTGGCGGCGGTGTTGGCGTTGATCGTGCTGTTGATGACCGGGGTGACGATGCCGATGCCGCCTCCTTCCGCAAGGGCCGAGGTCAGGGCGACGCCGGGGGTCGCGGCCGGCGCCATGCCCGCGGCCGTCCCGTGCGCGGCCGGAATGACCTGCTGCATCACCGCCCGGACCAGGTCCTGCTCGGCCCCGGACAGCGCGGCGAGGTCAGCGCCCGCGGCGGAATCAGCCCGGGCGCCCGCAGGCGCCGCCGATGCCGCAGGCGCCGGGGCGGCCAGCAGGCCGGCTCCGAGGCCAGCCGGCGTCAGGTTGATGACCAGGGCGCCCGTGCCGGCGCCGGCCGCGGTCGACTTGTTGCCGATCACCGAGGCGTCAGTGACTCCGGCGCTCGCGCCGATCCCCCCGCCAAAGGCCTGGCCGTAGCCGGAGCCGGTGCCGGTGTAGGCGGCAGTGGCGGAGTTGCGGGCGAATGTCGAGTCATTGATCGAATTTGCTTTCGACACAAGCTCCTCGTTCCTGGCTACGGTGATGCCGCCACCGACGGCAATGGCCGACACCTCGCCGAAGGGCTGGGTCCCGCTGGCGGTGGCGCTCACCGTGTTGCTGTTGATCGTGCTGCCTTCCACGGGCGACGTCGCCGCGCCGATCCCGCCGCCACCCGCCCCGGCCTCTCCGCTGCCCGTGTTGACTGCTGTCGCGGTGTTGCTGCTGATGGTCGAGCCACTGACGGCATTGCCGGTGCGCGACCCCGCGCCCAGTACCCCGCCGCCCGCCGCGGCGGCGGCGGCCCCGCTGCTGCTGTCCGCAGCCGCCGTGTTGCCCGCGATCACCGAGTTGACCAGCGCGTCGCCGACAGCGGCCAGGAGCCCGGTCGCTGCCCCTTCCGCCTGCGCCTGCCCGCCACCGCTCGCGGTGGCGCTGACCGCGTTGCCGCGCAGGGCGCTCCCGGTGAGCGCGTGACCGCCACGGGAGGCCGCCGCGTCAAGCCCGCCGCCGACGGCCGAGGCACTGCCGGCGCCGGTTGTCGTGGCGCTGGCGGTATTACCGTGGATGACGGTGCCGCTGACCGCGTCCGCGCTGAAGGAATCGGCTTCGCCGACGCCGCCGCCCGCGGCCCCCGCGCCGCCGGCGGCGCTGCCGGTGGCGGTGGCCGTGTTCCCGGAGACGGCGCTGGAGGCCAGCACGCTGCCGAGCACCGAGAACAAGGTGCCGGCGCCGCCGCCCTCGGCGGTGGCGATACCGTTCCCGCTGGTGCCGGCCGTCGCTGTGTTGCCGCGGATGCTGGTGTCGCTGACTGAGGTATCAGACGTGGGTGACTGGAAGGTCGCATCCGAGGAGATGCCGCCGCCAACGGCCTGCGCCAGCCCCGCGCCGCCGGTGGCCGCGCTGACCGAGTTGTTCCTGATGGAACTGCCGGCCACGGTCAGGGTGCCGCCGTCGGCATTGAAGATCCCGCCACCGAACGCATTCACAGGGTTATCGCCGACGGCCGTGACGCCGATGTGGTTCCTGCTGACCGTCACGTTGCTCAGCAGCAGCGTTCCCTCGTTCAGGACGCCGCCACCAGCCAGGGAATGAGCGCCCTGGATCGTCATGGGTGTCCCGGACCCGTGCGTGATCGTCAGCCCGCTGATGGTGGCGGTGACGAGGGGGCTGACCGTCACCGCCGTGCCCAGGAGGTTGCCGTCCAGGATGGTGCTGCCCGCGCCTGCCCCGGTCAGGGTCAGGTTCTTGCTCACCACCACCAGGTTCCGCGCCGTCGCGGCGGTGTAGGTTCCGGCGGCGATGCTGATCGTGTTCCCGCTCGCGGCTTCGCCCATCGCGACGTTGATGCTGGCACAGGGGTGCGCCCTGGCCGCGCCGCATGGGGCGGCGGCCGCGCCGCCGGGGGCCACGTACCAGGTGGCCGCGGCCGCCTGAGCGGCCCCCATACCTGGCGTCAGGCCCAGCACCGGCAGCGTGATGAGGAGTGGCACCGCCAGGACGCGCGGCGCGGCGGATGGCGCCCACCGCGGATGACGTCCACATCTGCACAATCTCCCGCGCCATTTATCCGCTGAAATTACAGACACGTTTAGTTCCCCCCCGCATTGCACTGGGCAGCGCAATTTCCCCCACGCAGATCATACAGGTGATGGCGTAGCTGACAACCTCGAATGAAATGCTGGTGCGGCACAGCAGGATGGCCAATTGTGACTTAGCTGGGAAAAATTCGTTATGTCAGCGGATCTATTCTTCAGGGCATGAGTGCGTGGCCGGGAATGTCCGGGATGCGGGCGAGGATCAGGGTGGTGTCGTCTTCGGCGTGCCGCCGCAGCGACCGCGTGATGGCGTCGCAGGTGGCTTGCAGCGGTCCGGGCGATGTGGCCAGCGCGGCGCGCAGGGCCAGGATGCCTTCGTCGAACGGACGGCTGCGGCTCTCCACGAGACCGTCGGTGTACAGGGCGAGCGTGGCGCGGGGCGGCAGGGTGAGCTGGACCGCGTGGAAGGCGGTGGGCCCCAGTCCCAGCGGCAGGCCGGCCGGCAGGTCGACGACCACGGTACTGAGGTCGGGCAGGGCCAGGACCGGCGGGAGGTGGCCGGCCCTCGCGATCACGCAGGATCTGGTGGCAGGATCGAGGACCGCGCAGACACAGGTGGCGAAGGCGGGCTCCCTCAGCGTGGCGGCCATCCGGTTGAGCCAGTGCAGCAGCGTGTGCGGCTCCAGCCCCGCCTCGGCCAGGGCGTGGGCGGCGGCTCGAAGCTGCACCATCACTGTCGCCGCCTCCGGCCCGTGCCCCATCGCGTCGCCGACGATGAGCGCCGTCCGGCCCCCGGACAGCGGGACGATGTCGTACCAGTCGCCGCCGATTATGTGGTCGGCGGCCGGGAGGTAGCTGTGCGCGACCTCCAGCCCCGCCGGGGCCGTCGGCTCGCCGGGCAGCAGGCCGCGCTGCAGGGCCTCGGCCGCCCGCTGCTGCCGGCCGAACAGGCGCGCGTTGTCCAGGTACATAGCCGCGCGGTCCGCCAGTTCATCAGCGAGCACGACTTCATGGCGGCCGAACGGCCCGGTGCCCGCCGCCCGCGCCAGAACCATGAACCCGCCGACCATGTCGCGGGCCGCCAGCGGCACAGCCAGCAACGAGGCGTGACTCCCCAGAAGCCCGGCACCGGGGCCGCCGAAAAGCACCGGGCTGCTGGTCGTGACGCAGCGCGCATAGGGTGTCCCGCCGGCGACGACGATGACCTCCCCGTCGGGGAGCGCCTCAGCCGCGGCAGGCCCGGTCCCACGGGCGGCGCCAGCGGCCAGCCGCCGGGCCACCACCTCAGTCCCGGCGTCCGGCCCGGTCAGTTCGCCGCCTGAGGCCGGCCGCTCGAGAACGTAGACCACGCACGCGTCAGCGAACCGCGGCACGGTGATGTCGATGATCTGGCGGGCCGTCTCCGCGAGGTCAAGCGTGGCGCCGAAGCGCAGGCCGGCGTCGATCAGCATCTGCTGCCCGGCCGGGACAGGGGGGCTGGCCGTCACGGCGACCTGGGGCGCGCCGGCGCAGGTCAAAGGCTCCAGCCGAAACGAGATGTGCTGACCCGCGCCGTTAGCATCACGGACTGTCAGCACGCCGGTCCAGGCCGCGCCCGCGGTGATCGCCGTCAGCGCACCGGCCAGGGCGTCGTGGCTGCCGGGATCGACCAGGTCGCGGACGGGCCGGCTGAGGATCTGCTGGGCCTGATGCCCTAACAGCCGCCCGGCGGCCGCGCTCCAGGAACTCACCCGGCCGTCCGGCTCCATCGTGAAGGTGGCCACGGCGCCCAGGTCCTGCGCGCCGCGGCCGGACGCCGCTGGCTCGCCACCTGCTGCGGCCCAGGGCCGTTGTGACACCCGCATACCACTCTCGACCACGACGTGGCCCGCGCGAACGGCTGCAACACCCCGGCCGGTCCCCGCAGACCCAGAGCTTTTTCCCCGATCTGGGCAAAGCTAACGCTAACCCGTATCGGGGGACAACGCGCGGGTAAGTGGCATATACGGATGAGCGCCCTGCTGGGCATGCCGGTGATTTCCGCAGGGCCGGTGATTTCCGCAGGGCCGGTGATTTCCGCAGGGGCCCGTGATTTTCCGCAGGGGGAGGTGTGATGTGGCTGAGGACGTCAGCTGGGTGCCGGAAGGGGTGGGCCGCAAACCATGATGCGGCCAGCCGCCTGAGCCGGAAGCCGATGGCGACCGTTCCGGCGGCTGGCGACGCGTCAGAAGCTGAAATTCGGGATACCCGCGCCGCTTTGCGTGGTGCGGACGGACAGGTATATAGGGCCGGGCGTGGCGCACGCGTTGAACGAGAAGGGAATCTCGACGGACGTGCGGTCATTCGGCGGGATGATCCGCAGCGCGGCGGCCTTTGCGGGATGACAGGGCTGCTTCGGGTTTCCGAAGTTGGCGACGTCAACAATCCGGAGCACGGCGTGGGCGGTCGCGCCGGGGCCCAGGGTCAGCAGTCGCGACGGGTGGGCGTGATCCCAGCTGGCCGGGCTGCCTAGCTGGTGGCCGTTCGAGTCAAGCGCGGACACGCCGGGGAAGCCGTAGAGCGTGCAGGCGTGCTGCGAGGTATTGGATATCTCGAGCTCGTAGACGGCGCCTCCGGCGTAGCCAGTGCCTGGCCCGGCGGGCATCCACGCCGTGAGCGCGGGCGTGGCGCACTTCGGTGCGGCGGTGCTCGCCGGTGCGGCGGACCGGCCGGACGCGGCCAGGGCGGCCGTCGGGACGAGGATCGCTGCGGCGATCATGGCGGTGGCCGCGACGACGCGCCGGGCCGCGCGGGTGGTCAGGTTCATGGACATTCCCCTCTCGGGTAAAGACCGGGATTTTGGCCGGCGGCACCATGCCTGCGGCACGCGCCAGACATTTCCCATTACGCGAGATAAGACGCCGGTAAGGCTCGTTTGGTTGGAAATGGCCGGCGCCGGTGCGGGAGCGGCCCGGCCCGGGCGTCTTTGCCGGCCGGGAATGCTGATTGGACAGCCGGGGCGCCAGGCTGGCTTATGTGCCAGCACCGGGGGAGTGGCCATGGGGGGCAATGGCGTGACAAGCACCATGGGTGCCGGGACCAGGGAACTGGACGGCATCCTCTCCCACGACCGCGAGCTCGCGATTTCCGCAGCCACCGCGCTGATCTCGCGGATCTCCCGCTAGCCTCAGGCCATGGCAGGGCCCGATGGCTGAATCGATGGCTGAATCACAGGGCGATCTGCCCGGGGGCTGGGCGTGGGACGAGCGCACGCTGCGAGCGGCCGCGCACCGCGTCGCCGAGCTAGCTGCCGACCATCTCGTTGGGCTGCCTGAAGGGCCGGTGTTCAGGCCTGTTCCCGGTGAGCTCGCCGACAGGTGGCGCGGCGAGACGTGGGCAGCCGGCGGGGCCGGGATCGAGGAGCTTCTCGCTGAGCTTGAGCGGGACGTGCTGCGCTTCCCATTCGGGAACGGTCACCCGCGGTTTCACGCGTGGGTGAACTCACCGCCGGACCGGGCCGCGCTGCTGGTCGACCTGCTCGCGAGCGCCGCCGACCCGAGCTGTGCGGGCGGCAACCACGCCGCCCTGCATGTCGAGCGGCTGGTGATCCGCTGGCTCGCGGACATGGTCGGCCTGCCCGCGACCGCCGGCGGCCTGCTGCTGAGCGGCGGCTCGATGGCCACCGTGACGGCTCTCGCCGCGGCGCGCGAGGCGCATGCGCCGTTCGACGTCCGTGCCGACGGACTGGCCGGCGGCCCGCCTTTGACCGTCTACGCGGGCACCGAGGCGCACAGCGCCATCACCAAGGCGGTGGAACTGCTCGGGCTCGGACGGCGCAACCTGCGGCTTGTTGCCTCGGCCGCCGGCCGGCGGCTCGATGCCGGCCGGCTCGACCGCGCCCTGCAGGCCGCCCGCCGGGGGCCGGAGCATCCGATCGCCGTCGTCGCGAGCGCCGGGACGACCAGCACGGGCGCGATCGACCCGCTCGACGAGATCGCCGATGTGTGCGCGCGCCATGACGTCTGGCTGCACGTGGACGGCGCCTACGGCGCACCAGCGATCCTCACCGAGCGCTTCCGCGGCGATCTCGCCGGTCTCGCGCGCGCCGACAGCGTGGCGGTCGACCCGCACAAGTGGCTGTACGTCCCGGTCGATGCGGGCGCGCTGCTCGTCCGCGACCCGGAGCGGCTCCGAGACGCCTTCAGCCTCGTTCCCGGCTACCTTCGTGTTCAGCACGACCCGGCCGGCGTCAGCGACGCGCCCTGGATGAGTGAGCACGGGCCCGAGCAGACCAGGCCCTTTCGCGCGCTTCGCGTCTGGGCTGCTCTCAAGTCGACGGGCCGGGACGGCTACCGGAGACTGATAGACCGCGACCTTGACCTGGCCGGCACGCTCGCGGCCCGCGTCCGCGAGCACCCGTCGCTCGAACTCGACGCCGCCGGATTGAGCGTGGTTTGCTTCCATTACCGGGCCGCCGGAGAGTCGGACCGGGTCCAGTCGGACATTGCCCGGCGGATCCAGCTCGGTGGGCGCAGCTTCCTGACGACGACCGAACTGGACGGGCGAACCGTCCTGCGCGCCTGCTTCATCAACCCGCTCACCACGGAGCCGGACGTGGACACGCTCGTCGACCTGGTCACCAGCATCGGTGATACGACAGTTATCCCGGACCCGCCGCACGCCGGGTAGGCGGCGGGTGAGACTCCCGCCGCAGCCGCCGCCAAGCCGCCACGCGACTCCAGTCGCACCGCAATCCGCTGCGGCTGGCGGCTTCGGCCCGTCCAGGCAGGACCGCGTCGCATGTCCAGCCGGGCTACGTGAGATCGGCCCTATCCACGTACTCATCGCCGGCGTAATATCGGTGTGTTGCTCCAGACCTCGGTGACTGGTGTGCCCGCGATGCTGCGGCTGCACAAGGGTCAGGAGCATTTTTCGTGCCCGCGGTCATCACTGGGAAAGACTCGATGCATGGAGTCAGTGATGAGTTTGCCCGCCCGCGAGCTGCGGGTCCTCTCCGGGATAGAGACCGCGCTGCAGGCCGGTGAGACGCGCCTGACGTCGATGTTCGCGATCTTCACGCGGCTGGCCCGGGATGAAGAAAAACCTGGGACGGAAGATCTGGGGACCCCCTCCTGGAACCGCTGGCCGGCCGGCCGGCCAGCGGTTCGGTTGCGGGCAGTCGCGCTCATCGCGGTCCTGGCCATTGCGACCGCTGTGCTCTTCAGCGTGAGCGCGGGCAGCGTGCGCGCGTGCGGACCGGCGGTCCTGGCGCGCACCTTCGAGCGTGCGCCAAGCCAGGCGACGGCGTGCCAGTCTTCGCCGCCGGCGCCGGCGGCGAAGTCCAGTCGCTGAGCCGGCGCCGGACTTACCGCCCGGCGTGCTCATGACGTGCTCCTGGTGAAGTACCGCCGCGGGTTGTCGACCAGCATCTGGCTGATCTGCGCCGCGGTGACCCCGGCCTCGAGCAGCGCCGGGAGCACGTCGTCGCTGATGTGCGTGTAGTGCCAGTGGGGCGCGGCCGCCGCCTTGGCCGCGTCTGGATCGGCGCCGAAGTAGTCGATGAAGCAGTTCGCGTCATGGGCGAGCACCATCCGGTCGGCGTAGCCGCGCGCGGCCAGCGCCGCGATGGTCTGGACCCGGGCGGAGGTCGGGTTGAACAGGTCGAGCCCGAAGCGGTCCATGCCGAGCGTCGCCCCCGAGTCGGCCAGCTCCATGAGGTAGCCGACGTCATTACTGTCCCCCGCGTGCCCGATGACCACCTTGGCCAGGTCGACGCCCTCCTCCCGGAACACGTCCACGGCCAGCCGTCCCGACTGGGCATGACCGGAGGTGTGCACGGTGATCGGCGCGCCGGTCTCGACGTGCGCCCGGGCGACAGCGCGGGCAATACGGTCCACCCCGGGAGTCAGCCCTGGCGCCTCGACACAGCATTTGAGGAACGCCGCCTTCACGCCGGTGCTGCCGATGCCTTCGACGATGTCCCGGGTGAAGTCGGTGACCATTGGCTCCGGCATGTCCAGCAGGAGGCCCGGGCCGCGATAGGCGTACTGCTGGGGCAGCTCCTCATACACGTACAGGCCGGTCGCCACCACGATGTTCAGCTCAACCTGTTCGGCGATCCGCTGGATGCGCGGGATGTAACGGCCGAGCCCCCACACCGTTGGGTCGACGATCGTCGCGATTCCCTTGGCCCGCAGCGCGCGAAGCTTGGCGACCGCGTCCGCCACCCGGGTTTCCTCGTCCCACCACAGGCCGTCGCCGTAGTTCTGCACGTGCTCGGTGGATAGGACGAAAACGTGCTCATGCATGAGCGTCAGGCCGAGGTCGCTCGCCTCGACCGGCCCGCGCACCGTCTCAACTGCCGTCACGGCACCTCCTGTGCGCCTCCGCGGGGGTTCTGCCCGCATATCCAGGGACAAGTAGCAAAGAAGCCTGCCTCAGGTGTCATCCTCCCGATGCTGCGCCGCGTCTACACACCAGGGGGGGAGGCATCATGACCGACGTCAACAATGCCGCCAGTCAGCAGCCCGCGGGCGAGATCACCCAGATACGTGCGTCCGCGGTGGCGTGGCAGAAAATCCAGTTCGCCGTCCTGGGATTCATCGGACTCTGCGGAGTGCTGAAGGGCACCGGAACGTCAGGTGGGCCGCGCAATCTGCAGATAGCGGCGGCCGTTCTCATAGTGCTGGCGCTGATTGCCGCCGGCTACGCCACGTTTCTCGTCGGCCGCGCGGCATGGCCGCTGTACTCGGCTGACCGGCCATCACCGGCAGACCCGTCGATGCGCGGAAACGATGAGATTAGGCGCGCCAGCCGCAGTCTGCGCGGCGGGCTCGGCCTGACTTTTGTCGCGCTCATCCTGGCATCCTTGGCCGCGACCTCGTCCTGGTGGCCCGTGAAGGGTAGCTCCGCCGCACTGGTCAGCGTCAGCACCACCAATGGCGTCACCCTGTGTGGAACGTGGGCCGGCGACAGCAATGGGTCCCTTGTCCTGCAATTCTCCGGACAGATGGACCAGATTCCGCTATCGCAAATTACGATGGTCAACCCCACATCCTCCTGCGGCTGAGCTAGCCGCAGGAGCCCCTGGCGGTCAGGGCTTGAGGACGATCTTGCCGCGGGTGTGTCCCTGCGCTAGTTCCTGGAACGCGGCCTGGACGTCAGACAGGGCGTAGACGCCGGCGATCGGGATTTCCAGCTGCCCCTTGTCGATCATCGCGGCCAGCTCACCGAGCACCCCGGCACTGGCCGCGGCGCTGTTGCCTTCGAGCTTGACCCCGTACTTGGCGGGGGCGGCGAAGTCAGCGATGGTGTCGATCCGGTCCGGCCGGACACCCAGTTCGAGGGCAAGTTCCACGTAGCCGGCGCCGACGGTGTCGATGAACGCGTCCACGCGGCCAGCTGAGGCGGCGCGGATCCGCTCGGCCACGCCCTCGCCGTAGGCCACCGGGATCACACCATGGTCGGCCAGCCACTGGTGATTGGCCTCGCTGGCCAGCCCGATGACCCTCGCTCCGGCGTTGACCGCCAGCTGGACGGCGATCGAGCCGACGCCGCCCGCCGCGCCGGCGACGACCAGCGTGTCATCCGGGCCGGCGTTGACCGCCCGGACGGCCGCGTAGGCGGTCGCGCCCGCCACGAACAGCGCGCCCGCCGCCTCCCACGGGACGCCCGCCGGGCGCGGTACCAGATTGCCTGCCTCGACGAGGACGAACTCGGCATGGCTGGCCCGGTTGTCGGTGAACCCGATCACCTCGTCACCTACCGCGACGTCCCCGGCATCCTCGCCGGTTTCCACCACCACCCCGGCCAGGTCACTGCCCTGGCCGGAGGGGAATGTCGACGGCCACCGCTCGGCGAGAGCCCCGGCGCGGATCTTCGCCTCGCCCGGGTTGATCCCGGCCGCCTTGACCTTGACCAGGACCTGCCCACGGCCCGGGGAGGGCCGGTCGACCTCCGCAACCCGCAGCACGTCTATCCCGCCGTACTGGTCGTATCTCACAGCCTTGGACATCGCTGAACCTCCGTCGCAGGTGTTGTGCGCTGGAGAAGAACCGCGCCCGGTGCCGGTCTATGCCCGGGACCACGGGTCATTTGCCGCCGGGCCAGAGGACCAAGGGCCCTGTGCCCTCGGCCCCAGGGTGGGCCAGGCTGTCGTTGCCGCGCATGCGACGACGCCAAGGAGACTCCATGACACCCCCGGCTCCGGTGACCAGGCCCGCGAGGGCGCGGGCCGTCGTGGACTTCAGCCAGCGCCCGATGCTCGTGTTCTGGGAAACCACCCGCGCGTGCCTGCTGGCCTGCCGTCATTGCCGCGCTTCAGCCACCACGCAGGCGCCCCCCGGGGAACTGAGCCACGCGGCGGGCCGCAGTCTCATTGAGCAGGTCGCAAGCTTCGGCCGACCGTATCCGATCCTGGTGCTCACGGGTGGCGATTGCCTGCTCAGGCCTGATCTGTTCGCGCTCGTCGAGTACGCGGTGTCGCTGGGCGTGCCGGTCTGCCTGTCCCCGTCGGTAACCCCGTTGCTGTCGGCCGGCATGATCGAACGCATCGCCCGCTGCGGCGTCAAGGCCGTGTCGGTCAGCCTGGATGGCGCGTGCGCCGCGACCCATGACGGCGTCCGAGGCATCGCCGGCCACTTCGACATGACCGTCCAGGCCATCCGCGCGCTGGTGGCAGCCGGGGTAACCGTGCAGGTCAACACCACGGTGATGCGCGCCAACGTCGAAGAATTGCCCGACGTCGCCGCCCTGGTAGCGCAGACGGGCACGCACATGTGGGAGGTGTTCTTCCTCGTCCATGTCGGGCGCGGTGTGGCGACAGAGGCGGTGTCTCCCGCGGAGCACGAAGACATCTGCCACTTTCTCTACGACGCATCACGCCACGGCTTCGTGGTGCGATGCGTCGAGGCTCCGTTCTTCCGCCGCGTCGTCGCGCTTCGGCGGGCCGGAGGCCCCGCGCCGGACAGTGCGCTGCAGCGCAGATTGTCCCGGCGCCTGGACCACCTGCTCGGCCCGGCGACCAGGGTCCCGAGCGCGCACAGCGCCCCGACCCGCGACGGCAAGGGGATCCTGTTCGTGGCCCACGATGGCGAGGTGTACCCGGCAGGCTTCCTGCCGCTGGGACTTGGCAACATCCGGGACCGGCCACTGCGCGAGATCTACCGGAGCGACCCGACGCTGCGGGCGATCCGGGCCGCTCAGTTCAGCGGCCGCTGCGGTCGTTGCGAGTACGCCGACCTCTGCGGCGGATCACGTGCCCGCGCCTACGCCGCCAGCGGTGATCCGCTCGGCGAAGATCCTGCCTGCCCGTACCAGCCCCTCACTCCCGCGGGGGCCGCATGACATGGAAGGGACGCTTATGGCCGGGCAGCGACGATCCCTGCCCGCCCTAATCCGGTGCTGGCGGCGTACCTGGCCCGCACCCCGGCGACGACCCCGGACGGCTTCGTGCTGGAGACCGCGGGCGCGGGCGGGCACAGCGCGCCGCCGCGGGGACGGCTGCGGCTCGACGCCCGCAACGAGCCGGTGTATGGACCGCGGGACGAGATCGATGTGACCAAGGTGGCCGCGGACCTCAGCTTCCTGCCCGAACTGGTGGCCGCCGCGGGCGCGCGCTTCAGCGCCGCGGATGTCATCGCCCACCTGCTCCCGTCCTGACCCGCGGAGCGTCGCGGTCGCCAACCGGCAGTCCTGGCTCGCCGCTTCCGGCTGCCGTGGCTGCCGTTTCATGGCATCCTCATCGCTGGTGAGGCTGCTGCTGAGACGGGTCAGCCGCCGTCCCCGTTCCCGCTGATCGCTGCGGGGGCGATGGGGTGAGAAGGAGGAATGTGTGAGGCCTCCGCTCAGTGCGATGGCGGCCGCGGTCGCCGCCCTGGCTTTCCTCGTCGCGGGCTGCACGGCGAGCGCAACTCACCCGGCGGCGCCGGCGGCGTCCGCGGCGCCGTTGCCGCCCGATCCTCGCACCGCGTCCGCCCTGCTCAAGATCGCGACGGCCTTCAACAACGAGTACGACAGCGGCGACTACGGGCCGGTGTACACGCGGTGGGATGCCCGCAGCCAGGCGATCATCACGAAGGCGGAGTACGTCCGGCGGCATAAGGAGTGCCCGAGCGCGCCACAGGCGGCGGCGCAGGTCGAGAGCGCCACCCCGGGTCCCCACGGGGCATGGATCGTGGACTACGAGATTGGCGGTCAGCGGCTCACCGACTACTGGTTCTACGTTCACCGCAGGTGGGTCTTTGACCTGATGCTGAGCAACCCAAGCTCAGTCAGGCTGTACCGGATGTCACCGCAGCAGTACGTCGCGGCCGTCGGCTGCTCGCACTGACCGTGAACGGATCAGTGCGAGCAGCCGGGAACGGGTCGGCGGGTGTGCTCAGGCCCGGTGTGCTCAGACCCTGCGCCACCGCGCCTCGGCCAGGCCGTAGACGCCAAACAGGATCAGGCCGATGGCCGCGAGGATCAGCAGGAACTCGCCGAATGGCTGGTTGCGCAGTGTGAGCAGTGCCTTGTCCACGCCGCCTGCCTTCGACGGCTGGTAGGTGACGGCCGCGTCGATGACCAGGACACCTACCAGCGCGAAGACCAGGCCACGCGCGACGGTCCCCACTGTGCCGATCCGCTCGACCCAGCGCCGCGTCCGCGGGTTCATCTGCGCGGTGCGCAGGTACTTCATGAACTTGTGGCGGATTCCCTCCATCACCAGGATCAGCCCAGCGATCACGATGATGACGCCGACGATGCCCACCAGCAACCGGCCACCGGAGTGGTGCATGGCCGAGGCGGTCAGGTCCTGCTGCTGGCCAGACTGGCTGCCCTGCTTGCCGGAGATCACCTTGAAGGTCAGGTAGGCAAAGCTGGCATAGATCAGCGCCCGGCCCAGCGACTTCAACCGGGGACCTGCGCCATCGCCGTCACCGGTGACACCGAACGCGGCTTCGCTAAGACGCCAGAGCGAGTAGGCCACGAAGCCGATGCCGAGCAGCCACAGCGAGATCAGGCCGTACGGCTTGCCCACGAGCAGTTGCAGAGCACCCTGCTGGTCAGCCTGGTTCGTGCTGCGGCCGAGTGCGACCAGGATCGCGACCCAGCCAATGAGTATGTAGATGATCCCGCGCGCGGCCAGGCCGACCCGGGCCATGGCCTGCGCCGGCCGGCTATCAGACGCCCGCCGGGCGCTCGTGGACATGCGCGTGGGCGATGACGATATCGAGGGCATCCCGGGGCCTGCCTTTCGGTTCTTCAAGGACCTGGGTGATCCGCGTCATCATCTGCCCGGGCCAGGAAGATTTATGCATGGTCGAGCGGTAATCGCTCAGTTCTCGTAGACGGGGCGGCTGGCGCCACCATGATCGGTGCACCCCTTCGCGGCCACCCGACATGCCGTGCTCGCCATCCCGGCACTCGGCCAGGTAACCCGGACCGGGGGGGTAATGACGGGTGGCCGTGACAGTAGTCCGCTGCCGCCGTCAGCCGCCGTTGGTGACGATGGCGTGGGTGAACTCGCAGCCACCGCTGCCGCTCGCGGCGTCATTCGCCCAGGTGCTCTGCATCGCGAAGGTACCAGTGGCCAGGGACAGGTCGGCGACCCCGCCGCTGGTCCCCGGGGTTATCCAGGCGCACTTATCGGCGTCCTCGCTGCCGCTGGCGTCAGTCCAGCCGCCGGCTGGGTTCTGGTCGGTGAGGGTCTCCGCGTACTCGTGGCCCTCAACGATCGAGATGCCGTCCTTGGCGCCCGCGCTGCCGGAGTTGACGAAGTCCGTACCGCAGGCGCCACCCACGTCAGTGACATACGGGCTGTTGGTGAAAGCGATGTCCCCGTAGGGGGAGGCCGCCCCGACGCTTGGGTCGCCGTTCCAGTCGTGCCAGGCGCAGAACCCCCCGGCCGAGGTGTTGAATCCATCGGGGTGAGTCCCGGTCGGGGAGATGATGACGTACTGGGCGTCCCGGTTGGCCGCGGCGGTGGTGTTGCCGAAATGGGCGGCCGCATTGACGGCCTCCGTGCCGAGCTGGAGGGCAGTCGCCTGGCTCGGCGATGCGGTGCTCTTGTCCGCCCAGACACCGGCCAGCGCATCACCGGTGGGGTAGGCGACATGCTCGGTGTTGCTGCTCGGGCAGGCCTGGGCGCCGGCCGCGACGCCATCGCAGTACTGGGTCATCACGCCGGACCACAGGTCGCCGTTGGTCCCGAGGCCCTTGAACATCTGCTGGAGGTAGGGAGCCTCGCCCGAGGGATCACCCGACAGGGTGACATTGCCGTCCGCGTCGGTGCCCTGGGTGCCCCACTGGGAGCCGTAGAAGACCAGGTACACCTGCTCAGCGCCGGTGGTGACGCCGATGCCGTCGATGCCGCCGCCGTACCTGAGGTTGTTGGCCGACAACGCCGGAGCCGCGGCGTGTCGCGCTGACCAGCCCCGCATCTTCGCTGCCTCAGCAACGGTCGGGACGGCGCCACGCCGGTAAACATGCTGATAGGCGGGGGAGTAAGGGTCGCTTGTCGTTGGAGCTGGAGAGGTGGCGGTCGCCGTGGCCGGCGCGGCGGCCTGCGTCCCGGCAGTCAAGGCCAGTGCGGCGAGCACGGTGATGCCGCCGCCGGTGACCCAACGCCGGATGGGAGTACGGAGTCTCATCCTGATCCCTTCAACTACGTCGAAGGTCAGCGCCGGTCCCAAGCGGCAGACCGAAGTGGAACAACGGGGTGACGGTGCTTGCGCACGGGTAGCCCGGAGCCATTATCGCGCCAATCTGCGGCGCGAGTGAATGATTGATGAATGAGCCGAGCTCATTGGCGACGGCTGGGCCCCGGGATAATGGCCGGGCGGTGTGACGCCCGCAAACGGTGCTGGGCAGCCGGAACTGAAGGCGGTCGCCCGACGTCTAATCCGCACCTGAGCGCCCGTGGCCTGGCTGGCCACCGGCGGTCGCCGGGCGGACGTAGGAGGCTCCCGTGCCCAGTAGATCACCTCATGCTTCCGGTGTGCTCGCGGGCATGGCCCTGGTCACGGGCATGGCCCTGGCCACGGCGGGGTGCGGATCTCGAGCGCCAGGCACATCGGCCGGCGGCGCGGCCGGCGCCGGAAGCGCCACACCGACGGTCACCAGCAGTGCCAGCCCGACCGCTGCCGGAGGCGTCACACCGACCGCCGCCGGAAGCGCCACCCCGACCGCCGCCGGAAGCGCTAACCCGACCGCCGCCGTAACCTGCGCGAAGCCAGCGCCGCCGGGCAGCACGCTGACGCTCGGCAGCCGCGACAGCGGCAGCACGTACTGCCTGCGGGTTGGCCAGCGGGTGATTGTGTACCTCCAGGGCTCGCCAGCCCACATGTGGGCGCCTATCCGTTCCGACTCAAGCGCCCTGCGGGCTGCCCCCAACGGCAGCCTGATGCTGATGCGCGGGGTGACCGGAGCAGCCTTTACAGCGGTACGGCCAGGCATCGCGCACATCAGCTCGGCCCGGCCGGTCTGCATCGCCAGGCCGGTCCGTTGTGACGCCCTGATCGCGTTTCATGTGACTGTCGTTATCGCCGGGCACCCCCAGTGAAGCGGACCGTGGCGGCCGGGCCGGCCGGGGGCGGCGCTCCAGCTGGGAGCGAGCAACGGACGAATTCCGTCCTCCGTCATGGGAAGAGCGGCTGAGCAGAGAATCCGCAGGCAGGTATAGGCATGACAACGACTCCAGCGCCGCGGTTGATCAGTGTGCTAGCGCAGCCAGGAGCCGGATGGGTGACCACATTTGGCTGCAAGAAGGTCCCGCCGACGGCGATGCCGTGAAGTTCCGAGGCCCGGCAGCCTCGCGGCAGCCCGGCCTTGGCGGCATCCCTGATGTAGACGAGCACGGGAACTGGCCCGGTGACGGCGGCGCTCGCCTGGTTCGTACTCGTGAGCCAGGCGAAGGCGAGAATCGCCGCCGCGAAGACCGCTCCACCCGCGCTCAGCCGGTCCGCCAGGCGCTGAAACCTCATCTCCGCCAGGCTGAGCTGGGCGGCGCTCTCCAGGCGCTCGGCGTCGCGTTGCGCCTGCAATGCCCGGGTGGCCAGGGCGGCGCGGTCCTCGCGGCTTCCTGGATCGAACTGCCGGCCGCCGAAATGCACGGCCTCCCCCCGGCTCAACTGCTGGTGCGCGCCCAGAATCGCGACGTACTCGCGATAGAACTCGTTGATCGACTCATGGCGCCCGAGGAGATAGGTCCGCCGCTCCAGCAGGCTCTGTATGAGCTTGTCCGCGACGGGCTCAAGGCGTATCTCCAGGGCAGGGGATCCCGCTTTCAGTTCTCGGGCCGAAAGGTCCCGCACCGACATCCGGGGGGCGGCCAGGACCCGGACGGCGGCGGCGACCAGGGCGAGAGCGAGCAACAGCGCCACAAGTGCTGACCCGGCCGCCGCCGCGAGCCTCAGCGGCGATGAGCCCGTGAGGTCGCCCAGATGCTTGACCTGGAGGCCCGCCACGAGGACCGCCGCCACGGCCGACGCCGCGGCGATCATCCACTTGACCGTGTCACGAAGATTCAGGAGGGCCGCAGCCGGGAAATCCGACATCGCGGGGTCTGCGGAAATCCCCAGGTCAGGTGAGGGCACAGCCCCGCCTAACGATCAGGAGCGCCGTCGACAAACATAGTACATAGGTAGTACGTTGGGTGACCGATGGCCAGCGGGCTGGCCTATACACGCCAGGAGCACTGTGAGGACGCGTTCTGAGATCTCGAGAGACCGGATCTACACGATGAGGCAACTCAACCAGCAGACGGCGGAGGTCCTGAAGGAGATCAACGATGACGGGCGTCCGGCGATGATCACCAAGCGTGGGCGCTTCATCGCGATGATCGTGCCGCTGGTGAACGCGAACATCGAGTCGACTGTGGTCAACGCGATCGTGGAAGAGGTCGAGCACGGCCGTCAGCTCACGGGTGAGCACACACTCGAGAATCTCAGGGCAACAGGCGAGATCACGGATGAGCTTGACGTAAGCCTGCCCGACTACCCTGACCGGGACGTCTGAGTGTGGGACGCCTGGGCGTGGGACGCCTGGGCGTGGGACGACGGCCACGCTAAGATCCCGGGGTAGTGCGGAAGAAACTCCTGGTTGTGCAGCACCCGCGCTATGACGTAGCGGTCGCCCAGCCGCCGGAATTTGATTTTCTCATCAGGCGTGATGAGCCTGTAGACAATCACGTAGTCGCAAGCCTGGTTATTGAACTCGTCATCGCCATCGATGTCGAAGCCTAGGAACTGTGAAACGTCAGCCATCCGGATGGCCCGGCGCCACCACAAATGCGGATGTTTCTCTACAGGGCCCTCGATTGGTGAGATGGATGCCCTCTTGAGTTCTGTCTCGGCCAGGTCGATGATTTCGGCGCAAATAGCACTGTCCGGGATGCGATGAAGATCTTCCACGGCGTCATCTGACCACTCGACTCGCCCCACGCTCACCATCTCCTGCATCTACCAGGCAACAAATGAAATGCCTGTTCTCGCCCGGCTCATACCTTCGTTTTCCGAAGGGCCCGGGGACTCATGGACCAGACGTCTCCCATCCGTGGTAGGCCCTGACAAGGGATTTGTGACGTTGCCCGCCCTAGTGCGCCATAATGCGCCAACCGGGGATCCCCTTTCCCCAGGCAACGGACGTAGCGCCCCCGCGTACGAGCCGTTGAGCGAACCTGAACCGCCCCATCATTGGCCAGAGTATCTGGTCTGACCTGCGGATTTACCCTGCGGCAAGCTGAATCGGGTATGTGGTGTTCAAGCGCGCTCCGTGATGTCCAGAAACCCGGCTATTTGCTCCGCTTCTCCGGTTCGGCGGGGCCAGCCAAGGCTTCGCCGCGCGCGCCGCCCGCATGGACCTGGTGTCGTCAGTCGTGCCCTTGAAGGCGGCAGTTAATTCGCGCACCATCCTCGCGTCACCTGTCAGGACAGGCGGCGGCGGCCGAGCCGCCAGAAGCAGTACCCGGCCAGGGCCAGGGCGAGGGCGAGGTAGATCGCGGTCTCGGTGCCCTGGATGGCCCAGTAGCGGCTGGTTGGC
>OBLW0100001455.1_pt1 | contig 20050 bp, 15 predicted proteins | sample 1520161 | NCBI WGS metagenome assembly OBLW01 (sample SAMEA3539309, study PRJEB22396) | soil metagenome | biome: tundra; feature: field; material: soil | place: USA | collected 2010-05 | depth 0.15 m | reverse complement strand
ATGGTGTTTCCGGCGAAGCCTGCCACCCAAATGCCCATGGCGACGAGGTCGCGCAAGGGCAGCAGCCACAGATTGGGCAGAACCTGATGGTCGCCGAGCACCTCGGCGCCGACCGTCATGGCCAGGGCGAGGCGCAAAAAGAAGCTCAGGCCGAGGAGCCATAGGCTCAGTGGGCTCAGTCCGCTAGCCAGCACATTGAGCAGGGCCAGCGCTATGCCATGCGTAAAGAGGAGCCCGGCGTATCCCCCCGGGCGGGCATCTCGGACAGTGCGCGCCCAGCGCAACTGGTGATCGATGAACGCGCGCCAACTGTAGGCGGGAATGGCAGTCTCAACCACCTCGGCAGAGAGCGCAACGCGATAGCCGGCCTGGCTGACGCGCGCGCCGAGTTCGTAGTCGTCGGCAAGGTGGTCCACCAGCGGGGCTAGGCCGCCGATCTTGTCGAGCGCAGCGCGGCTTATGGCCAGCGTGGAACCAAGCCCGTAGTGCAGGCCGCCCTCGATCATTTTTGAGAGCAGCACGCCCGCCTGGAAATCCGTTGCAATGCCCAGCGCTTCAAGCCGCGAGGGCAAAGTGCCGTGGGCGCGGCCGCGGTAGAGCGCGGTGACCAGGCCGACTTCTTTTTGCGCCTCGCCGGAATGCGAGGCTGGCAGAGCGTCGCCATGCGGAGGAGCGAAGTGAGCCATGACCCGCTCAAGATAGCGGGGAGAGACGGTAATGTCGGAGTCGTTGATGAGCAGGAAGTTGTTGCGGGCGTGGTTTGCCAACTGCACCAGAGTACTGACCTTGCCGTTGGTTCCCAGGCAGGTGGGGCAGCGGACGAGTTGAATGGATTGGGCGGGAAACTCCGATTTGAGTTGTTCAACGGCAGCGACGGCGGGGTCGGTGAGCGAGGAAACACCGAAGAGCATCTCCACATCGCCTGAGTAGGTCTGGCGGCAGTGGCTGCGGAAGGCGTCGATCATGCCGGGGTCAAGGCCCTTGAGGGACTTGAGGATGCTGACGCCGGGGGCAAAGGCCGGCAACGATGCGCGCCTGCCCGCAAGAAAGATGCGTGCGGCCAGCATTGCGGCGAGAAAATAGCCCATGCCGGCCACTGTCAGCACTGTGGTGAGAATCTCAACGGATTGGGCAAGAACGTTTGACATTCCAGGGGCCAGTGTAGCGGAAAGGGCAACGGATCAGGGTGCCGGAACTGGAGCGGCACTCCCACCAAAAGGGGATGGGGAGATACCCTGAAAGTCCGCTGCTCAGGCCGGGTGGGGGATTTTCGCCCGTTGCGTGCGTTGCTTATGGTCTCATTGGCTGTCGGGAGACTCCTGAAGCCATGGAGGTTGAGGGATGGAGGTTCTCTGCAAAAGTACCAATGGAAACGCAGAGACCCAGTGCAGCGTATGCGGACTGGGATTTGTGATGTTCTGGGAGCGGCAGTCTCGCTCGGAACGGGCCGAGATGCTCCTCGAGATTCATCGAGTGCTGCGCAACCATCATCGCAGCCAGAAAGGCACGGAAGCCCATCCCAGCGTCGGGTTCTATGTTCCTGAACGGAACGGCCCCAATGCGCCGTCGGGCGTGGCATTTCTGGGACAAGCACCCACCTGGGCGCTCTAAGAAGCGACCGGGCGGCTGCAAGCAACCAACAGTCGCCACACAGAGTTGGCCTAGACAAACGAAGGCCGGTACCCATCCCAGCCTTCGCGCGTGTTCGCTAGACTCTTGCGGAATCCGGGCTGGAGGCTAGACCGGCTGCACGTCGGCAGCCTGCCATCCCTTTGGCCCCTTCACCACGTTGAACTGCACGGCTTGCCCTTCTTGAAGACTCTTGAAACCGCTCGAGTTGATTGCAGAGTAGTGCACAAAAACATCTTCGCCGTTCTGACGAGAAATGAAGCCAAAGCCCTTCGCGTCATTAAACCACTTCACAGTACCTTGTTCCATGTCGATCATGTTTCCTGGTTTGAATTGCGCTGGATGAATCGGAGCGACCACTGGCAGAATCTTGCTTGTTTGGGCGAGTGCTGCTCACGCCCGGTTCGAGTCTAACGCTGACGACAGTGTACCATTCCTCTTAAAAATAGGCGCTGGAATTCTCCTCTTTTGTCCCATCTGGCGATTCCCGTTTCTGGAACCTTTTGACTTTTATTGACTTATTGATAACCGTCCGGCTGTGATACTGTGGGAGGTCGCCATGCCTCACGATCTTGTCCCCGATTTATTGTCGCGCGCCACCGAGGTGCTTGAGACGGAGTTTGGGTCATTGCCCACGTTTGAGCCAGCCTTTAAGAGCGCGACCGACACAGTCGCGATGTCTCGGGTTTTGGAGGAGACAGCGCACCGTCTGGGGGACAACTACCCGTATTTTCATCCGCTCTATGCAGGTCAGATGCTCAAGCCGCCGCATCCGGTGGCCAGGGCGGCCTATGCGCTGGCCATGAGCATCAATCCCAACAACCACGCGCGGGACGGCGGGCGGGCAAGCTCGGAGATGGAGATCGAGGCTGTCACCGGGATTGCCCGGATCTTCGGCTGGACGGAGGAATCCGGCTCATATCTGGGCCACCTGACTTCGAGCGGGACTCTGGCCAATCTTGAGGCACTTTGGGTGGCGGGGCAGTTGACGCCGGGGCGGCGAATTGTGGGTTCGGAGCAGGCGCACTACACGCACGGGCGCATCTCCGCGGTGCTGAAGCTGGAGTACACGGGCATCGCCGCAGACGATCGCGGCCGAATGAGCCTTGACGCGCTCGAAACAGAGCTGCGCAAGGGCGATGTGGGCACAGTGGTGGTGACGCTGGGCACAACGGCCATCGGAGCTGTGGACCCGCTGGATGAGGTGCTTGCGCTGAAGCAACGCTACGGCTTCCGGGTGCATGTTGACGGAGCATACGGCGGCTATTTCCGGCTGATTCAAGAGGCGCTGGAGGAACCGGCGCGGCGGGCTTACGCGGCCATGGGCGAGGCCGACTCGATCGTGATCGATCCCCACAAGCATGGATTGCAGCCCTATGGGTGCGGGTGCGTCCTGTTCCGCGACCCATTGGTTGGGCGCTTTTACAAGCACAATTCGCCGTATACCTATTTCACTTCAAAGCAATTGCCTCTCCACCCCAGCGAACAAAAATCGTTCGCCGGGGGCCCGGTGCACCTGGGCGAGATCAGCCTGGAGTGTTCGCGGGCGGGCGCGGCGGCGGTGGCTTTGTGGGCCACGCAGCGGCTTTTGCCGCTGACGCCTGAAGGCGAGTTTGCCCGCGGCCTGGCTCACGGACATGCCGCGGCTCTGGAGCTGGACCGGCGTTTGCACGCGGATGGGAATGGGCGCTTTCAGGCACTGGCCGCTGGGGCGCCGGAGCTTGATATTGTGGTGTGGAAACTCAACGCGGAAACGCCAGAGTTAGCCTCCGAGCTGGCAAAAAGAGTTTTTGTGGCATGCGCCACGCGAGATTTACACTTGGCTCTTGTAGAATTGCCGGTGGCGTGGTTTCAGCCGCGCAATGGAGACGTAAACAAAGATACGACAGGCGTGGTCACTTGTTTGCGTTCCGTGCTGATGAAGCCAGAACATGAAGAGTGGCTGGAAACTATCTGGCTGCGTTTAACGTCAGCTTGCAAAGAAGCAATGGGAGAATAGGGACGATGGCAGAGACAGGCGGTTCTGGTTATGGGGAAGAAAACGTTCTCATCCGGGCGGGCAATTGTGTTGTGACTTTCCTTCCCCAATTTGGGGGAAAGATCGCCTCGATTCTAGTTGGCGATCATGAACTGCTGCAAGCGCCTCTTGCGCCCTACGGGCCGCGCACCCAGACGATGAAGTTTGAGGAGGGCGACGCCAGCGGCTGGGACGAATGCCTGCCTTCGGTTTCCGATTGCACGGTAGAGACCGCTGCCGGCCCGGCCTCGGTTCCCGATCATGGGGATCTGTGGCGGGTGGCGTGGCAGCAGCTTGCCGCGAGTGCAACCTCTGCGGCCTTTCGCGGGGAGTGCTTCTCGCTTCCGCTGGCGCTCGAGCGGGCGGTTGCGCTGACCGAGACGGCCACAGGCTGGAAGTTGAGTGTGGATTACAAGGTGACCAACACCGGCAGCCACGCGGCGCCCTGGTCCTGGTGCGCTCATACCTCGTATGCGGCGGAGGCGGGTGACCGCATCGTTCTGCCCGGCTCGATCCATGCGCTGCGGCTGGAGGGTTCCGGCGGCGGCAGGCTCGGCAAGGGCGGCGACCAGGTGAGCTGGCCCATTGCCACGCAGGTCAATGGCGGCAAAACCGACTTGAGCCTGGCCCAAGGGCCAGAGACGGGCATTGGAGACAAGCTGTTTGCCGGTCCCTTGTCGGCGGCGGAGAACTGGTGCGCGCTGGAGCGGCCGAAAGCGGGCGTGCGGATCAAGATTGGCTTCGACGCCGCATTGATCCCTTATCTCGGAGTCTGGATCTGCCACGGCGGCTGGCCGGACCGGCCGGGCACCAAGCAGACCTGCGTAGCTCTGGAACCCTCGACTGCGCCCGTGGACTCCCTTGCCAAGACCGGGCCGTGGTCGCTTGAACTGGCTCCCGGCGCATCCTTTTCCTGGCCCATGGTTGTTGAGATCGAATCCATTTGAAGGTGACCTTACATGCATGATCCCGTTGTTTTGCGCTCTTCGCATCTTGCCCGCTTCCACGCGGAGCCGGCGATCTTTGTTGCGCCCGGCCGCGTAAACCTGATCGGTGAGCACACCGACTACGCCGAGGGCTTTGTGATGCCCGTGGCCATCAACTTTGCCACGCTGGCGGCCATCTCGCCGCGCACCGACGGCAAAATCGTTATCTGGGCCGAGAACTACGGCGAAGAAAAGACCTTTGACGCGGCTGCGAAGCCCGTGGCCAGCAAGCACTGGAGCGATTACCCGATGGGCGTCGTTTCAATCCTTACTGGCGAGGGCCACAAGATTCCCGGCTTTAGCCTGAGCATCTGGGGCGATGTGCCGCTGGGTTCGGGGCTGTCAAGCTCGGCCGCTCTCGAGGTGGTTACGGCGCTCGCCGTGCTGTCGTTGATTGGAGCCAGCTATCCGGGCCCCGTGCTGGCCCGGCTCTGCCAGCGCGTTGAGAACGAGTTTGTGGGCGCCAACTGCGGCATCATGGATCAGTTCATCTCCGCCAACGGCAAAGAGAACCATGCCCTGCTGCTGGATTGCCGCGACTTGAGCTTCCGTTTGGCGCCGATTCCCGCCAACGTGGCATTGGTTATCGCCAACACCATGGTCAAGCACTCGATTGCGGGCGGCGATTATCCCACGCGCCGCCGCGAGTCCGAAGCTGCCTGCGCCATCATCAACGGTCACCGCGGAGGAGTGCCGTTCCTGCGCGATGCCACGCTTGAAGATCTGGCCAAATGGGGCCATGAGATGGAGCCGAAGTCGTACCTCCGCGCCAAGCACGTCATCACGGAAGACCTGCGCACAGTAGCAGCCAGTGAAGCTCTGTTGAAAGGCGACATGAAGGAAGTGGGCCGCCTGATGGGCGAGGCGCACACCAGCTACAGCAAGGACTTCGAGGGCAGTTGCGTCGAGGCCGACTTGTTGGTCGAGCTGGCGAATGAGTTGCCTGGACTGATCGGCGCTCGACTCACTGGCGGTGGCTTTGGCGGCTGCACGGTGAATCTTGTCGAGCAGGACCAGGCCAAGGCTTTTGCCGCCGAGCTGGGCAAGCGCTATGCAGCCAAGACCGGCATCACGCCGGAGATTCACATCTGCCACGCCTCTGGTGGCGCGCGCCGGCTGTCGTAGTTTCTGGTGAGTCTTTCGAGGGCGCGTCCGCAATGGCGGACGCGCCCTCGGTGATTCGACGCCAGGTAGCCGGAGCCACACCATGCCAACCAATTTTCATCTTTTTGGATCCGCGCATCTTTTCATCCTCGGCTCGGTTCCTGCTCTTGCGGCGATTCTGGCCGTTGTGCAGCGCAGGCTCAAGCCCGGAACCAGATGGCTTCGAATTGGCCTGGCAGCCGTGCTTTTATTGGACACGGCTCTGTACTACGGGCATCTGGCCACTCACGGGCAGATTACCTTTCCCGATCATCTTCCTCTCGAACTCTGCGACGCTTCGCTCGGCCTCGTCATCGTCGCGCTATTTACCCTCAATCGCATCATCTTCGATCTGGTCTACTACACCGCATTGGCCGGCGCTTCGATGGCGCTGCTGACGCCGAACATTTGCGAACCCTTTCCTTCCATCTCGACCGCTCAGTTCTTTATTGCCCATGGCCTCGTTGTGGCCGGCGTTCTCTACCTGGTGTGGTCAAAACAGGCGCGGCCCCGGCCTGGGTCGGTCGGCAGGGCGATGCTGGCCGTGAACATCTTTGCCGCAGTCGTAGGCACATTCGATTTCATCTTCAAGACGGACTATATGTACCTCCGCTCCAAGCCGCAGAATGTGTCGCTACTCAGTTTTCTCGGGCCATGGCCCTGGTATCTCGTGGTGACTGAAGGCGTTGCATTCTGCGTATTTCTTCTGCTGTACCTTCCATTCCGGCGTGGGGCAACCGAAATTTGAACCCATCGGTAACCTGCATCTGGCCTATACGGGGGTGACCAATAACTCATTTGTGCGAGAGTATTTTAGAGGCGTTTCTTGTTAAAATTTGTATAGTTTGACCCGACGAAGGCCGGTAGGATTTGGATGTTTCGGCCTTGCGAGTATGCGCTTTCCCCCAATCGTCGTTTTGCACGTTGGAAGCGCCGCGGAGAGATTAAGAATCATGCAAGCGACCTCGATGAAACCGTTTTCGTACGAAACCTTCCCCAGTGCCGGCCTTGTGGCCTATTTTTCGATGGAGATCGCCATTAACCCGGCGATGCCGACCTACTCTGGCGGGCTTGGAGTTCTGGCAGGCGATACGCTGCGCTCCGCAGCCGATCTGGGAGTTCCGCTGGTGGCCTTCACGCTGGCGCACCGCAAGGGATATTTCAAGCAGCACCTGGATGGCAGGGGCGTGCAGAGCGAGGACGTGCAGCCCTGGAACCCTGCGGATTTTTGCACGGAAGAGGCGGAGCGGATTACGGTTTCAGTTGAGGACCGCACGGTAACGGCGCGCTGCTGGCGCTACGATCTGGTGGGCCGCTACGGGCATGTGGTGCCGATCTACCTGCTGGATACCGATCTGGACGGCAACTCGGGATGGGATCGCGGCTTGACCGATCACCTGTATGGCGGGGACACCAACTACCGCTTGCAGCAGGAGATTGTGCTGGGGATGGGCGGCGTGCGGATGGCCAACGCGCTGGGCCACCGCGTGAATGTATACCACATGAACGAGGGCCACGCCGCGCTGCTGACGCTGGCACTGATCGAGCGGGAGCTGGGGGGCGGCCCGCTGGGCGCGCCGACTGAAGCCGACCTGGCGCTGGTGCGGCAGAGGTGCGTATTTACCACACACACGCCGGTTCCGGCCGGCCATGACCGCTTCTCGATCGAGCAGACGATCCGCATTCTGGGCGGCGACCGCTCGGCACGGCTGGAGCGGCTGGGCTGTTATCGCGACGGCATGTTGAACATGACGCTGCTGGCGCTCAAATTTTCGCGTTATGCCAACGGCGTGGCTATGCAGCATGCCACGGTGTCTCGCGCCATGTTCCCGGAGTTTGCCATCGACTCGATCACCAACGGCGTTCACGCGCCCACCTGGGTTTCAGAGCCGGTGCAACAGATGCTGGACGAAAATATTCCCTCGTGGCGGCGCGACAATCTCTATCTGCGCAACGCGATCGACTTGCCGGAGAAGCAGATGCTCTCAGCCCACGCCCGTGCCAAAGAGGCACTGCTGGCCGAGGTTGCCGCGCGCACCGGGCTGGTACTCAATCCCAAAGTGCTGACGCTGGGCTTTGCCCGGCGCGTGGCCACCTACAAGCGGGCGACGCTGCTGTTCGCTGACCCAGAGCGGCTTGTGAAGATTGCCACTGCGGCGGGCGGCTTGCAGATTATCTATGCCGGCAAGGCACATCCGCAGGACGAGCCGGGAAAGGCGCTGATCCAGCAGGTGGTGGAGGATGCGGCCAGGTTCTCGAACGGCATGCTCAGGATTGTTTATCTCGAAAACTACGACTGGGATCTGGGCGCGCTGCTCACGGCCGGTGTGGATGTGTGGGTAAACACTCCCAAGCGGCCCTATGAGGCCTCAGGCACCAGCGGGATGAAGGCGGCGCTGAACGGCGTGCCGAGCCTGTCGATTCTGGATGGATGGTGGATCGAGGGCTGCGTGGAGGGTGTCACCGGCTGGGCCATCGAAGACGGCGCCGACGATACTGAGGAGGCTGCCTCGCTTTACAAGAAGCTGGAGACGGCTGTGGTTCCGCTCTATCTTGAAGCGCCGGAGAAGTGGGCGCGGCTGATGCGGACCACGCTGGCCTTCAACGGTTCGTACTTCAACACCAACCGCATGGTGAAGCAGTACACGCGCAATGCGTACTATCCGGTGAAACTGATCGAGCAGGCGCGGGTGGAGGAAGAAGCCTACGCCGGGTGATTGGGAAGCAGTTTCCAGCCGCTAGCTCTGAGCTGGGGCGCCATCCTTGCGACGCTTTTGCTTTTGTCGTAAGGATGGCGCGCTGAGTCCCCTAGGACGGCGGACGAATTTCGCTCGAGGTGCCTCCGGCTGCGGGAACATAGCACTTCTGCGTGTAATCCATGACCATGCGGTCGGCGCTGAAGCGCCAACCCAAAGTACGAATCGTACGCTTCATGCGCTTGATCCAGCCTCTGGGCAGCCCGTCGCGGTCGCGCTGATAGAAGAGCGGAATCAGCTCTTCGTGGAGAACGCGGTAGAGGTCATCGCCGTCGCGGCTGTCATGCACATCCAAGTTCGAATGGGTTCTGCCTGTGCCGATGGCGAAGCCGTTGAGGCCGTCGTATGCCTCAGCCCACCAGCCGTCGAGTACCGAGAGGTTCAAGCCGCCGTTGAGCACGACTTTTTGGCCGCTGGTGCCCGAGGCCTCGAGAGGGCGGCGGGGATTGTTGAGCCAAACATCGACGCCCTGCACCAGGAACCGGCCGACATTGATGTCGTAGTCCTCGACAAAGACGAATTTATTGGCGAATTGTGAGTCGCGCATCATCTGGGCAATCTGCTGCAAGACCCTCTTTCCCGGTTCATCGTGGGGGTGGGCCTTGCCGGCAAAGAGGAATTGCACGGGACGCTTGGGATCGTTGACCATGGAGGCAAGCCGCTCCATGTCGGCCAGCAGCAGGTTAGCCCGCTTGTAGGTGGCAAAGCGGCGCGCAAAGCCGATGGTCAAGGCATCCGGCGAGAGAATTTTCCCCAGCGCTTGCAGAGTTGTGTGTTTCTCGGCGCGGCGTTCGGCCTGTTCCTGCGCGCGGCGGCGCGCAAAGTCGATGAGCTGCGATTTCAGGCTGAGGTGAGTTTCCCAGAGTTCACCATCGTCGATGTTCTCAATCTCTTCCCAGGTTTTCGCCTGTCCGCTGTTGCTCTGCCAGCCGACCCCGAGATGGCGGTCGTAAAGCCGGCACATTTGGGGCGCCAACCACGACGGCACGTGGACGCCATTGGTGATGTGGCCGATAGGCACGGCGTCTTCGGGGCGGCCGGGATACAGGCACTTCCACATCGCCCGCGATACCTCGCCGTGCAAGGAAGAAACCGCATTGGCGCGGCGCGAGAGCTTGAGCCCAAGCACCGTCATGCAGAATTGTTCGCCATGGTCGGTGGGGTACTCGCGGCCAAAGCCCATCATGTTTTCGTGCGAAATTCCCAGTTGCTCACGCAGCGGCCCCAGGTGCTCCTCCATCAGATCGGCGTTGAAGCGGTCGTGGCCCGCGGGCACAGGCGTGTGAGTGGTAAAGATTACTTCGCGTGGAATCTGGCTGGCGGCGGCGCTGAAGTCGATGCCTTCTTCCACCATGCGAGTGCGAATGGCCTCGAAGACCGCGAAGCCGCTGTGCCCCTCGTTGAGGTGCAGAACACCGGGCGAGATGCCCATTGCCTTGAGCGCTCGGAATCCGCCCACGCCGAGCAGCAGCTCCTGGCGAATGCGCGTGCGGCCGTCTCCGCCGTAGAGGCGTGAGGTAAGTTCCCGATCCTCGGGCGCGTTTCCCTCCACGTTGGAGTCGAGGAGGAGAAGGTCGATTCGCCCCACCTTGATACGCCAGACCTTGGCGCGGATGGAGCCGCCGCGGGTTTGAATCTCGACCACGACCGGCTCGCCGTTGGCGCCAATGGCTGGTTGCATGGGCAACTGATTCACGTCGGTTTGCAGGTACTCCTCGCGCTGCCAGCCTGTCTGATCAAGGCGCTGCAAGAAGTATCCCTGCCCATAAAAGAGGCCGACGCCGATGAGCGGAATATCCAGGTCGGAGGCGCTCTTGATGTGGTCTCCCGAGAGTACGCCGAGACCGCCGGAATAGATCGGCAGCGATTCGTGCAATCCGAACTCGGCGGAAAAATAGGCGACCGGCCGCGGCCGCAGCACGCCTGCATTGGCCGCGCCCCAGGTGCGGTCGGCGCGCAGATACTCCTGCTGGCGGCGGTAGACGTAGTTGATGCGGCTATGCAACACCAGTTCCGTCGCGCGGCGGTTGATCTCTCCGAGCGGGATCTCGCTGAGCAGCGCAATGGGATTCTGATTGAGCTGACGCCAGCGGGTGGGATTCAGATCGCGGAATAAGCTGATGCAGTCGGAATCCCAGCTCCACCAGACGTTGCGGGCGAGCGCCCAAAGGCGTTCCTGGGCCGGCGCGATGAAGCGATCCAGAGTGCGCGCTTCGCTGACCACCGGCGCCACCTCGTTAGCCGCCTCGACCAGACTGCGAATTTCATCGTCGCGAAAGGTCCGCTGGTCCTTGGTTTGCACAACCAGAACACCTTGCAAGACCCCGCGGTCGATGAGAGGCACACCCAGGAAAGAGAGGTATTCTTCTTCCCCGGCTTCTTTGAAGTACTTGAAACGGGGATGATTCTTGACATTCTCGACGGCTACGGGGAGTACCTGTTCCGCAACCAGGCCGGCAAGGCCCTCGTTGAGCCGCATGCGCAAAGTGCCAATACATCGGGGATGAAGGCCAAGGGTGGCTGCCAGAACCAGGTTCGACCGGTCGGGCTCGAGCAGATAGGCAGAGCAGACATCGGTCTTGAACCGCTCGGCGATCAATGCGACCACGTTCATGAGGGTATCGGCCGGCTTGCCGCCCTCCTCGGTGAGTTTTACGATCTGCTCCAGAGTCAAGACATGGCTGGCTTCCGTAGTTTCGTGGGATTCGGTCATCGGTATGCTTTCGCCTTTCAAGGGAATTGAGGGTAAAACGCATCGACACTTGTGCCATGCCTCGACAGAATGCAAAGGTGCAACCGGCAAAAACGCCAGAATATAAAACGTCTAAAAGAAGGCTGGTTGATTGGAAGGGCATATCCCGTTATTCGGTGAAACGGGTTGAATTTGAAGATAACATCAATTGGCCGGAACCGCGAATTGCGCTATCAATTCTGAGAGCTTAGAAGGCGTAGTTGTGGCTCCGCGGAACAGTTAGCCCGGTATTTTCGGTTTCCTCCTGCTCAAAAGCGAGAACTGGAGCCGCCGGCCAGAAATTCGGCGGGCGTGACGATTGGAATTCCACGCCACGGATGCAGCGCCAGCAAGTCTTCGTCGCTGCTGACCAGCGCATCGGCTTCTGCTGCCAGCGCCAACGCCAGAAACTGAGCGTCCTTCGGATCGCGGCAGGGCGGCTCGACAGCAGACAAGTCCGCAAGATCGACTGCGAACAGAAGTGAACGCCGCCGAATCGTCGCGAAAAAAGCGCAGCACGACTCCCGATCTCGATAACGGTCGAACTTTCCGCGATCCAGAACCTGCTCCAACTCGGCCAGCGTCTCAACGCTCGCACACAGATCAGAGGATTCCAGCGCCTTCGACAGAGCTTGATCGGGAACGGACCCCGTGTAAAGGGCTGCGCTCACCAGCACACTTGTATCCAGCACGACGCGCCGGCTGCGGCTCATCGAAGTTCATGCACCATGCGGACCACATCCTCATCGGTCAACGCGGCGGCAGCGGCCTTTTGCGCAGCGGATGTACTCGCCTCGGCCCGAGCCCGCCACGCTTCGAGATCGGCCACAGCCTCACTGCGCCTGCGCCGTACGTCGAGTAGCTCGTCCATATCCCGCGGCGAGACGACGAAGGCCGTGGGACGCCCGTGACGGGTAATCGCAACCGCCTCGCGCTGAACGCTATCCAGCAACTGACCAAAACGGTTCTGCGCCTCCACGGAGGTCATCGTAATCATCGTTTGCACCTCGGAAACAAGCTAACATGGATAATATAGCTAGTTCTGCCGAGTTGCAAGAGCCTGGACGCAACACGATCCAGCGAAGACGACTGAACTCCAAAGGTAGAGGAAGAGGCGTTTGCGGGGTGATTGAGCGAATAAACGGCCGTCCGTGGTCTCCCATCTCTCAAGAGCGAGACTGCCGTTCGACGTTGCTCAGGGCAGGCCTTCGGCTTCGCCCAGAGGCAGGCCTTGGAGCGCCCACTCTGGATGCGGCGCTGGATGTTCTTGCGCGCTCAGTGTACGCCGCGCTCATTGAGCCAAGGGCCATACTCATGGTCCGTCTTCTGGATGTGCTCGGTGAGCCAGTCGCGAAGAAAGTTCATCAGATGCAGGTTGAGCGTGATTTCGCCTTTCTCGAAACGGAGAGTGTATCCCTCGACCTTTTGAATGAGATCGCGGTGCTTGATCTTGTGCTCGGCAAGCCCTGGATAGCGCGCCTCTTCCAGCATTCTTTCTTCGGTTGCGAAGTGGGTATGTGTGTAGTCCACCAGCTTGCGCAGCAGGGAGCCTGTCAGGCTCTGTGCCTGCCCTTTCAGCATAGCGGCATGAAGATCGTTCAGGAGTCCAAATAGAACGGTGTGCTGACTATCCAGGGTCTTCACCCCAACGGAATATCTGCTGTTCCAGGTCAAAAGAGCCATGCGCATCCTCCAGCCGGAGCGTGCCGGCAATGGAGTTATCGGCCAGGGAACAAGGATGATGAGGGCAAATCGCGGACGGAATCCGGGGCGCCGCTGCCCCTATTTCATTGGCTGGCGAATGATCGTTTTCAGTTTCTCCGGCGCTGTGCGGCGCGGATCGCTCAAGTAGATTTCGTGATGCTTGCCGCTCAGCTCCTTTCCGGCAGCATGGATGAAGTTGTGCATACGCTGGATGGTGGGGCCCTCGTCTGAAAACGGACCCAGGTAAAGGATTTGCGCGGATGGGCCTTCCTCGAGCGTCTCAAACCGTACCCGGTCGAGCGCCGCGGGATTTTTCTTTTTGCGCACCTGGTCGAACGCCGCGTCTATCTCCGGCCGGGCGATGAAGTCCGGCTGTAGAATCATCGCCGTCCATTTCCAGGTGGACTTATCAGCCAAGTGAAAGGCGCCCATGTCGTCAGCCCACCACAGGCCCTCCAGAGGCATCACGCCGTAGTCGATGGCGCGTGGACTCTTCTTGAGGGAGAACTTGAGTGTGTAGGAAAGCGAGTAGAGCGCTTCCACGGCCTCCTGAAAACTTTGCGAGGTGTTGGGATCTCCCTGGCCATCCACCATCAGGTAGGTGAGCGGGGGAACGTCCACAGCCACAACGGCACTGGCCGGCGGCTGGTAGAGGTGCTTCCATTGCTTTTTGAGGTCGAGTTTTTCCATGTCATTTCTCCTTGCGGAAAACCAACGGCGGAAGTATAGCGTCAATCCCGCTGCAACCGCTGTGATGACATGAAGAAATTTTCCGTCTAATCGCCGGGCGCCTCTTCCAGTTCCTGGCCCACCTTGTGCAGTTTCATCACCTTCCATTGCAGGCGGTCGAAGAAGAGGTAGACGACCGGGGTGGTGAAGAGGGTGAGCATCTGGGAGACGATGAGGCCGCCGACGATGGTGATGCCCAGCGGCTTGCGCAGCTCGGAGCCTACGCCCATGCCGATGGCCAGCGGCAGTCCGCCGAAGAGCGCAGCCATGGTGGTCATCATGATGGGGCGGAAGCGCAGCAGGCAGGCCTGGTAGATGGCTTCGACCGGCGGCAGCCCCTGGTCGCGCTCGGCTTGCAGGGCAAAGTCGATCATCATGATGGCGTTCTTTTTGACGATGCCGATGAGCAGGATGATGCCAATGAGGGCAATGATGCTGAGCTCGGTTCCTGTGAGCAGCAGGGCGAGGATTGCGCCTACGCCTGCGGGAGGCAGTGAGGAGAGGATGGTCAGGGGGTGGATCAGGCTCTCGTAGAGAATGCCAAGGACGATGTAGACGGCGACGAGCGCAGCGAGGATGAGATAAGGCTCGTTCTTGAGCGAATCCTGAAAGGCCTGCGCGGTTCCCTGGAAGGTGGCGTGAACGCCGCTAGGCATGGCCATCTCTGCCTGCGCCTTTTGAAGCGCGATCACGGCGTCGCCCAGGGCATAGTTGGGCGCCAGGTTGAAACTGAGGGTTACAGCCGGGTACTGCCCCTGATGGTTTACCTGGAGCGCGGTTCGCTGCGGCTGGTATTTGGCAATGGCAGAGAGCGGCACCATCGCGCCAGTCGAGGATTTGATGAAGATGCCGTTGAGGGCGTCGGGGCTGAGCTGGTATTTGGGATCGACCTCCATGACCACAAAGTACTGGTTGAGCGCGGTGTACATGGTGGAGACTTCGCGCTGGCCAAAGGCGTCGTAGAGCACCTGGTCAATGGCGGCGGCCGAGATGCCGAGCCGCGAGGCGGTGTCGCGGTCGATGACCAGGTTGGCGGCGAGGCCCTGGTTCTGCTGGTCGGTGGAGACGTCGCGCAGTTCGGGCATGGTTCTCATGCGAGCCAGCAGCTGCGGCGCCCAGGAGTTCAGCTCATCGAGGTTCTCATCCGAGAGGGTGTACTGGTATTGCGCGTCTGAGCCGCGCCCGCCGATCTGGAACTCCTGCTGGACCTGGAGCACGAGCGCCGCGCCGGGGACGCTGGTGAGCTTCTTGCGCAGGCGGTTCACCACTTCGTCCGCAGTGACGTGCCCTGGGCGCTGGTCGAGGGGCTTGAGGGCGATGAACATGCGCCCCACATTGGAGCTGCCGCCGCCGGGGCCGTTGCCGCCCACAAAGGCGGTCACGGAGGCGATGGCGGAATCGTCGAGCACCATCTGCGCCAGATCTCGCTGCTTGATCTTCATGGCGTCGAAGCTGATGTCCTGCGAGGCCCTGGTCGAACCGCCCATGCGCCCGGTGTCCTGCTGCGGAAAGAAGCCCTTGGGAACGACGATGTAGAGGTAGATGTTCAGCCCGAAGGTGCCAATGAGCACAAGCAGCATCAGCACCTGGTGGCGCAGCACCCAGCGCAGGCCGGTGGCGTATTCGTTATGCAGCCAGTTGAAGACGCTCTCGCTGGCGCGATAGATGCGGCCGTGGCGGCTCTCGTCGCGCGAGTTGAGAAACCGGGCGCAGAGCATGGGCGTGGTGGTGAGCGAGACCAGCAGCGAGACGGCAATCGCGACCGAAAGCGTGACGGCGAACTCGCGGAAGAGCTTGCCGACGATGCCGCCCATGAGCAGGATGGGAATGAAGACGGCGATCAGGGACAAGCTCATCGACAGCACGGTGAAGCCGATTTCCCTGGAGCCCCTCATGGCGGCCTCAAACGGCTTCATGCCCTTCTCGAGATAGCGGGTAATGTTCTCGATGACGACAATCGCGTCGTCCACCACAAAGCCGGTGGAGATGGTGAGCGCCATCAGCGAGAGGTTGTCGATGGTGTAGCCCAGCAGGTACATGACGCCGAAGGTGCCCACCAGCGAGAGCGGCACGGCGATCGACGGAATGATGGTGGCCCATATCTCGCGCAGGAAGAGAAAGACCACCAGGACCACCAGAGCCACGCTGATCATCAGCGAAATCTCGACGTCGCGGACGCTGGAGCGGATGGTTGTGGTGCGGTCCACGGCCACATTGATGGTGATGGTGGGCGGTATGGCGGCCTGCAAGCGCGGCATCTCGGCCAGCACCTTGTCCACGGTGTCGATGACGTTTGCGCCGGGAATCTTGGAGATGATGATCAGGATGGCGTCTTTGAGCTGGCCGGTCGGGCTGCCGGGCATGTTGATGCCCGAGACGCCGGCGGTGCGAATATCGGCGACGCCATCGGTAATGGTTCCCAGGTCGGCGACGCGCACCGGAGCGCCAGTCTGGCGGTTATAGCCGGCAATGATGGAGGAGTAGTCGGCGGCCTTGAAAATCTGGTCGTTGTCGCTGATCTGCCAGCGATTGTCCGCGTCCTGAAATGCGCCTTTGGGGCGGTTGGCGTTGGCGCCGGCCAGCGCGGCGCGCACCGCATCGAGGCCCACTCCGTTCGAACCCAACTGCATGGGGTTCAACTCGACGCGCACGGCGGGGCTTGAGCTGCCGCCCACAAACACCTGGCCCACGCCCTGAATCTGGGAGATCTTCTGCGCCAGAATCGAGTTGGCCAGATCGTAGATCTGCGACTTGGGCACCACGTCGGAGGTCAGATTGAGGATCAGGATCGGCGCTTCGGCGGGGTTGGCCTTGCGGTAGCTGGGATTCTGAGGCAGATAAGAGGGCAACTGGCTGCGCGCCGCATTGATGCTGGCCTGCACGTCGCGGGCGGCTGCGTCGATGTCGCGATTGATGTCGAATTGCAGATTGACAGAGGCAGAGCCGAGCGAACTCGACGAGGTCATCTGGTTGACGCCGGCGATGCGCCCGAACTGGCGTTCGAGCGGGGTTGCGACGGCCGATGCCATGGTCTCTGGGCTGGCGCCGGGCAGGCCCGCGCCGACGCCGATTACCGGCATGTCCACATCGGGCAGCGAAGCCACAGGCAGCAGCGAATAGGCCGCCGAACCGGCCAGCAGCAGGGCCAGACTGAGCAGCGAAGTGGCTACCGGGCGCTGAATAAAGGGTGCGGAAAGATGCATGGAATTCAGCTTTCAGCTTCTAGCTTCCAGCTAGAGGTTGGTTGAAGTTGGATGTCTCCCAAGTCTTAAAATCGAGACTTGGCGTGCCGGCGGCAGGGCAATTCTTAAAGAGCTTTGTATCAGGGCACGACTTCAGTCGTGCAGGAAATGGCTGCAAAAGGAATTTGGGCTTCAGCCCCTGCTCGCTTCTTCTTTGCCAGATAAATGTAGCAATAGGGATATTGCCAGGGAGAATCGACCAGACCGGCTTTCACCGGGTTTTGAGCGATGTACTCCCGATATCGCAAAAAGCTTTCCTCGTCGTCGGCCCGCACCTCGGAGAACCCGCGTTGCCAGACCTCTCCGCCATACTGTAATTCCCGCTTCAGGCGATAGGAGAATCTGCCCTTGATGAGTTGCATGGCTTTTTCAATGGTCATATCTCCATGGACTGTCATAAGCAGATGCAAGTGATCCGGCATGACTACGAAATCGTGGAGAAGGAATTTCCGCGCCACTACATAGGACCGCAAGACGTCGACAAGAAGCATGGCATTTCGCTCGGACTGGAATAGACGTTTTCCCATGCTTGCTTTGGTGGTGGCGAAGAAAACTCGCGACAAACTGAGTATGTTTTCAGGACCAGCGTTGCGGGCGGGTATTGCCATAGCAGGGGCTAAAGCCCGATTCCTCCATTCCTGCTCTTCGGCACGGCTAAAGCCGTGCCCTGATACAAAGCTGCATTTGAATCGCGCAACAGGTACGGTTGAGGTTTGAGGTATCCCACCCTAGCCACAAAAACAAGGACGTGGCGAGGGTGGGGTACCCAGTTAAGTGCTGATGACGGGGGCTGTTTCCTGTTCCCTGACCCCTGATTCCTGATCCCTGAGTTCGCGCGGCTTCAACCGCTGCGCCAGCTTGTCAAAGTAGAGATAGGTGACCGGAACGGTATAGAGCGTGAGCAATTGCGAGAGGATCAATCCGCCGACGATGGTGATGCCTAGCGGCATGCGCAGCTCGGCGCCCACGCCTCCGCCCAGAGCCAGCGGCAGGCCGCCCAGCAGCGCGGCCATGGTGGTCATCAGGATGGGCCTGAAGCGCAGTTGGCAGGCCTGGAAGATGGCATCCTCAGCGGATTTTCCCTCGCTGCGCTCGGCCTGGAGGGCAAAGTCGATCATCATGATGGCGTTCTTCTGCACGATGCCGATGAGCAGGATGATGCCGATGAGCGCAATGACACTGAATTCGGTGCGCGTGATGAGCAGTGCCAGCAGCGCGCCCACGCCGGCCGTGGGCAGCGAGGAGATGATGGTGATGGGGTGGATGTAACTCTCATAGAGCACGCCCAGCACGATGTAGACGGTAACAAGCGCGGCCAGGATCAGGAGAGGCTCATTTGCAAGCGAGGTCTGGAAAGCAGCGGCTGTGCCCTGAAAACTGGCATTGATGGCGGCCGGCATCTGGATGCGCTGCTCGATGCGGTTGACGGCATTGACGGCATCGCCCAGAGCCTTGCCGGGGGCCAGGTTGAAGCTGACCACGGTGGAAGGGAACTGGCCCTGATGGCCGATGGAGAGTTGCGCGCTCGACTGCTCCCAATGGGCCACCATGCCGAGCGGGATCTGGGAGCCGTTGCCTGACTTGACGTAGAGGCTGTTCAGTACCGTGGGATCGGTTTGGAAATTCGGCCCCACTTCCATGACCACGTGGTATTGGTTGAGCTGGGTAAAGATGGTCGATATCTGGCGCTGGCCAAAGGCATCGTAGAGAGTGTTGTCCACATCGGCCATGGCGATGCCCAGGCGGGCGGCGGTGTCGCGGTCGATGACCAGCTTGGCGCCCAGGCCCTGATCCTGGAGGTCGCTGGCCACGTCGGTGACCACGCTCTCCTTGCCCAGCTCGGTCACCATCTGCCGGGTGTATTTGGCCAGCTCCACCGGATCGGGATCTTCCAGGGAGTATTGAAATTCGGTGCGGCTGACGCGGTCTTCCACCGTCAGGTCTTGAAGCGGCTGCAGGAAGAGCTGAATGCCCTCGATGCCGGTGAGCTTGGGCTGGAGGCGGCGGATCACGTCGGTGGCGGAGATTTTGCGCACATCGAGCGGCTTGAGATTGATCTGGATGCGGCCCGAGTTGAGGGTGGTGTTGGTGCCGTCCACGCCGATGAAGGAGGAGATGTTATCGACGGCGGGATCCTGGAGCAGAATGTCCACGAGCTTTTGCTGGCGCTGGGCCATGCTGGCAAAGCTGACGGTCTGCGGCGCCTCGCTGATGCCCAGGATGACACCCGTGTCCTGCACCGGGAAGAAGCCCTTGGGGATCGTGATGAAGAGGAGGATGGTAGCCACCAGCGTGCCAATGGTGACCATCAGGGTTGTGAAGCGGTGGCGCAAAACAACCTGCAAGGTGCGGCCATACCACGCGATGACGTTATTGAAGACCTTCTCCGACCAATGGTAGAAGCGGGTCTGATGGGCGACCGACTTGTCCTTGAGAATGCGCGAGCACATCATGGGGGTGAGCGTCAGCGAAACGAATGCCGAAACCAGAATAGTGATGGCGAGGGTGATGGCGAACTCGCGGAAGAGCCGGCCCACCACATCGCTCATGAAAAGCAAGGGGATCAGCACCGCGATGAGCGAAACGGTGAGCGACATGATGGTGAAGCCGATCTGTTCGCTGCCCTTGAGCGCGGCCTGCATGGGGCTATCGCCTTCTTCAATGAAGCGCGAGATGTTCTCGATCATCACGATGGCGTCGTCCACGACAAACCCAGTGGAGATGGTGAGGGCCATCAGGGTAAGGTTGTTGAGCGAGTAGCCGAGCAGGTACATGACGCCGAAGGTGCCCACAATGGAGAGCGGGACGGCGACCGACGGAATGATGGTGGCGGCCAGGTTACGCAGGAAAAGAAAGATCACCATGACCACCAGGGCGATGGTGAGCATCAGCTCAAACTCGACATCCCTGACAGAGGCGCGAATGGTGGTGGTGCGGTCTGTGAGCACGCGCACCTGCACGGAGGCGGGAAGGCTGGTGCGCAACTGCGGCAGCAGCTTCTGGATGCGGTCAACCACGGCGATGATGTTTGCGCCGGGCTGGCGCTGGATGTTGACGATGACGGCCGGCTGGCGGTCCATCCAGGCAGCTTGCTGGGAGTTTTCCGCGGCATC
>OBLW0100001453.1_pt1 | contig 20076 bp, 17 predicted proteins | sample 1520161 | NCBI WGS metagenome assembly OBLW01 (sample SAMEA3539309, study PRJEB22396) | soil metagenome | biome: tundra; feature: field; material: soil | place: USA | collected 2010-05 | depth 0.15 m | reverse complement strand
GGACCGATGGGGTATCCTTCGAACGGCGTCGGAGTGGGCACCGGCGGCTCGGGCGAGGTCGACACCAACAAGGCCACCGTGCATGTCACGTCCGATGAGCAGGACAACCCGCTGGAAAAAGCCCTCGACGCAAAAATGCTGCCCCGCAAAAAATCCGAGCAGCCCGTCTCCGGCCTGCTCTGCTTCCCGATGGAAAAGCAGAAAATGAAAGACCTGGAGCTGCGCTACGGCAGCAAGGAAAACCGGATAACGCTGCGGTTTAAGTAAAGGCGCCTGGAGCGCCCTTCCTGGCGGATTCGGCGAAGCGCGTCCCAACCTCGACAGGCGTCTCACTGGCACATGCCAGATATGCCAGATCTTATCGGCTGACATTAGATTGAACCTGCGATCGAACTCTTACCGCCTCAATTCCCCTAAGAGCCAGGCGCGGGCCAACTTCCAGTCCCGCATGACTGTTTCGGGGGAAACGCCGACAACCTCGGCCGTCTCCTTCACGTCAAGTCCCGCGAAGAAGCGCAATTCCACGATGCGCGCCTTCCGCGGGTCGATTTCAGCGAGCGCGTTCAGCGCCTCGTCGAGTGCGATGAGTTCCCGCGATTGTTTCGAGGACAGATCGACGGCCTTCTCCAGATCCACCACCTCCGGCATCCGCCCGCGCTTCGCCGCACAACGCCGGCGCGCGCGATCCAGCAGGATTCGCCGCATCATGGTGGCCGAGACGGCAAAGAAATGCGCACGATGCTGCCAATCCAACTGATCGACATCGACGAGGCGCAGATAGACCTCCTGCACAAGGTCCACCGCCTGCAGCGACATTCCCGGACGCTCGTTTTGCAGAAAATGGCCGGCCAGGCGGCATAGTTCGTGGTGCACTCGTGGCACCAGCGCGGTCAAAGCCTGCCGATCGCCGCCGGCCCACGCACGAAGAAGCTCTGTCGTTTCCGGTCGCGGCGGATCCGCCATAAACTCCCCTCCGCCAGATTATATGCCCACGGGAGGAAAGCCGATACCGGGCGCCGCCGGTCCACCAAAAGAAATCTTTTCCTCGATGACAGTTTTTCCCGCCGGATTGCGCCTTTGGAGGTGTACGCAAACGACGAGTCATGAATTTGCAGTTTGCGTTACAGGAGGAGAAATCGTCATGAACGCGAAACGCCGGGTAATCACCACAACTCTAAGCGCAGCGATTGCGGGGATGCTGTTCATTCCCGCGGCAAGCGCGTGCGGCTATCCAACACAGCCGCAAAGTTCCCTCACCACTCAGCAACTGCGGCTGGATCCGCAGAATCCCCTGGAGGCAGTTTCCTCCGCAGGTCTCGCTCGCGACCAGAGCGCCGCATCGCACGGCAGCAGCGTGTCGATCGTAGGGATGTGGAACATCCAGTTTATTTCCATGGGCAACACAATGCACACTCCAGGCATTCCGGACGGAGCCCAGATCGACTTTGGATATGGCCAGTGGCACAGCGACGGAACTGAATTCTTCAATTCAGGCGGCCGCGCCCCGGCCACGCAGAATTTTTGTCTGGGGGTCTGGCAGCAAACCGGGCGCTACACTTACGTGCTCAACCATTTTGCCCTGAGTTACGACGCCACAACGGGACTTTTGAACGGCAAGGTCAACATCACTGAAACCGTTACTCTGTCACCTGGCGGGACCAAGTACAGCGGCACGTTTACGATTACTGTGTTCGATACCAACGGAAACCAGGTCGACCGCCTGATCGGCCAGATTACTGGCGACCGGATCACGGTGGACACGACGACGCCCTGAGACGGGGCAGATCGGACGGGATATACGAATCGCGGCAGGGGCGGCGCGGCGAAAGCCCAACCGCCTTCCGCATCAACGGCGTTATTCCGGAAATCGGCCGGCGCCGCGTTCGCTGGAGCGCGGCGCGTCATAATACGGAGGAGGCGCGGTTACCCGAATGAGCATTACTCCGGAACGCTGGAAGGAAATCGAGGAACTATACCATGCCTCCGTGGACCAAGCGCCGGAGAGACGAGACTCGCTTCTGGCGAAAACGAGTCCCGAAGTTCGCGAGATCGTTCAGCGGTTATTATCACAGGAACATACGGGCATCCTGGACCGGCCGGCCTGGGAGGCCGAAACGGAGTTGCTCACACCATCGCCCGCCATCGGGCCCGGGTCGAGCCTGGGGCCTTATTGCATTGAAGCCAGCGTGGGCACCGGAGGCATGGGAGAGGTTTTCCGCGCGTCGGACACCCGTCTTGCGCGGAAGGTGGCAATCAAGGCCATCCGCGCCGGCCGCTCATCGGCGGGGCTTGAGTTGCGGTTCCTCGGCGAGGCGCGCGCCGCTTCGGCGCTCAACCATCCCAACATTATTACCATTTACGATGTCGGCACTTTGGAAGGACAGCCGTACATTGTTATGGAGTGGATCGAGGGCCAGACGCTGCGCCAGAAGCTGGCGCAGGGCCCTCTATCCATACCGGAGGTTCTCGGGATCGCCTCGCAAATTTTAGACGCACTGGCTGCGGCGCACGAAAGCGGGATCATACACCGGGATCTGAAGCCCGAGAACATTATGGTGAATGCGAGCGGCCGGATCAAGGTACTTGACTTTGGCATCGCCAAGCGCATGGCAATCCCGGAGAATCCAACTCTTGAGTTCATTCCAGGGAATACCTTCGGTTTCGTAGTGGGCACACCTGGGTATATGTCGCCGGAGCAGGCCCGGGGCGAGCAGCTTGATTTTCGCTCCGACCACTTTTCATTCGGCGCGGTGGTCTACGAGCTAGCGGCCGGACGGCGGGCATTCGCGGGTAAATCGAACGCGGAGGCGCAGGCCGCGATTCTCCTGCAGCAGCCCGAACCATTGACGAGCCTGAATCCGCAGGCTCCGGCGCCGCTGCAGTGGGTGGTGGAACGGTGTCTCAAGAAGGCTCCGCGAGATCGCTTCGAAACCACGGAGGAATTGCGGCGCGAGTTCTCCGCAATCGTTACGCGGGCCGGCCAGAGTGCGCCGGCTTCCCCGCCCGTCAACAATATCCCAACGCCGCGATCCGCCTTAATCGGGCGCGAAGCGGAGCTTTCCCGATTGCGCGACCTGGTGGCCGATCCGGATCTCCGCATCCTGACCCTGACCGGAGCGGGAGGAATCGGCAAGACCAGGCTGGCCGTGGAACTCGGGCGTCAGGTTGCGGATCGCTTTACCGGAGGCGCTTGTTTCGTGCAACTCGAAAAGGTGAGCGATGCGAGTCTTGTGCCATCCGAGGTGGCTCTGGCTTTAGGCGTCGCTCAGTGGCCGGGCGCCGACCCGGAAGCGGCCATTGCGAATCATTTAAGGCAGCTCGCGGGGCCGGTGTTGCTGGTGCTGGATAATTTCGAGCACGTGCTGGAAGCCGCCGTTTTCGTGGCTCGTCTGGCTTCGGACCGCCTGAAGGTGGTGGTGACGAGCCGGGCGGCTCTGCGGGTTTCCGGAGAGTACGAGATTGCCGTTCCTGCGCTGAATTCCGGCTATGGCGCGGGGCGCGAGGAGATGGCGCGCTCCCCGGCAGTCAGATTATTTCTCGAACGAGCCACGGGCCTGCGCGGTTCCACGATGGACTCGGAGCAACTGGGAATCGTGTCGGCGATCTGCAACCGGCTGGATGGCCTGCCGCTAGCGATCGAACTGGCGGCGGCCCGCACCAGGCTGTTTCCGCTGAAGACGCTGCAGGCGCGTCTGGACGATCCTCTGGCGGTGCTGGTTGGCGGTCCGCGGGATTTACCGCAGCGGCAGCACACGCTCCGGGCGACGATCGACTGGAGTTACAACCTGCTCGATGCGGAGCATCGGAAGCTGTTTCGCCGCATGGCCGTATTTGTCGGTGGGGCCACAGTCGAGGCCATCGAAGCAGTCTGCGATACCCGTCAGGATTTGAAGGTCAATCTGTGGGACGCGGTTGAACTGCTGGCCGACAACAGCTTAATTCGCCGCATCGACTTCGATGACACGGAGCCGCGATTCGCGTTGCTCGAAACCATGCGGGAGTATGGCCTGGAGCAATTGGCCGCCGCGAATGAAGAGCATTATACGCGCAAAGCGCACGCGGCATATTGCCTGGTCTCCGCGGAAGAGGAGGCCCCTTCTATACGCCGGGAGCGCACCGGAAAGCATCGATTCGACGCGGACCTCGGAAACTTTCGCGCTGCTCTCGATTGGCTCGCGACGAATGGTGAGGTGGAGTGGGGATTGCGGCTGGTGATGGCGTTAGGGGTATACTTCTTCTCGCGCCGTCTCCACACCGAAGGGCTGGACCGCCTCTCGCGGCTGCTCGCACTTCCGGGCGTGGAACGCTTTCCGCGCCTGCGCAACTATGGCAAGTTCTGGCAGGCCGACTTCGCTCTCGAGGGGTTCAATTCCGATCTCAGCGGCTATTTCGAGGCATGGAAGCTCTTCGAAGAAACCAATGACCGGCAGGGCATGTTCCGCGCCGCACATCGTTTGGGTTACACCCTTAGATTCACCGATATGGCGGAATCCCAACGATGGTCGGAGCGAGCCGTGGAACTGGCGCGGGAAACTGGCCATCCGGCCATGCTCGCGGGCGCCCTCAGCAACCTCGCTGACGTCGTGAAGACCGGCGACCGCACGTACGCGCGAGCGCTGTATGTGGAGGCGATGCGTCTATTCGAGTCGTCGGGTGACGAAGAGAATGCGATCTGGTCTCTCAGCCATCAGGCCGATCTCTACCGGGAAGAGGGAAACGAGACTCAGGCCCGTTCGCTCCATCAGGATGCCCTGAGAAGGTTCCGACAACTGGGCCTTTCGCACGGCGTTGCGTCGTGCTTACACGATCTGGCGGCCCTGGATGCCGCCGGCGGGCGGCTCGCGGAGGCGCGGCGTTTATACCAGGAATCCTTGCGCCTTTATGGACCGGAGAACCCGGCCGATCTTCCCCGCGGCCTGGAGTCGCTGGCTGACGTGGCGATCCAATGCGGGCAACCGGAACGCGCGCTGGCGCTGGCCGGAGCGGCAGCCGCGATTCGGAAGCGATTTCACGCCCGCACGACGAATCCGGCGCGGCGCGCCGAGGTTGAAAAGAAGATCGATTTTGCCCGTAAGAACGCCGGAGCGGAAGCCGCCGCGCTCTGGATGAAGGGCTGGAATATGAGCCTCGATGAAATTATCGAGTACGCGGTCGAAGGTGGAGACGATACATGAGCGAATTCTCAAGAGGTATCAGAGGCGCGGTGGTTCGGCCGGAGGATGCGGAATACGAATCTGCGCGCCGCGTGTACAACGCCGATATCGATCGAAGACCTCTGTTGATTGTTCAGTGCGCCGGCGCCGCGGATGTCGTTCACTGCGTGAATTACGCGCGAGAGAACAAGCTCCTCATAGCGGTTCGAGGCGGCGGCCACAGCGCCCCTGGATTCGGCACGTGCGACGGCGGCATCGTCATCGATTTGTCGCGGATGAGAAGCGTTCGAGTGGACCCGGAGCGCCGTACCGCGAAGGTGGAAGGCGGGTGCACCTGGGGCGATGTAGACCGCGCCACCCATCCGTTCGGACTGGCCACTCCCGGCGGCATCATCTCCACCACGGGAGTGGGAGGCCTTACCACCGGCGGCGGATTTGGGTACCTCTCGCGCCGTTACGGACTCGCCTGCGACAACCTGATTTCCGCGGACGTCGTGACGGCAGACGGGCAGATCCGCACGGCGAATGCCGATCGGAACGCAGATCTTTTCTGGGCCATCCGCGGCGGCGGCGGCAACTTCGGAATCGCTGTCTCCCTTGAGTTTCGTCTACACCCGGTTACTCAGCTTTACGCCGGTCCCATTTTGTATCCACTGGAGCAGGCCGCCGGGGTCCTGCGGTTATTCCGCGACTTTATGCGTGACGCTCCGCGCGAGGTGAACGCTTTCTTTGCATTCTTGATTGTGCCTCCCGGCCCACCATTCCCAGAGTCCCTGCATGGGAAGACGGTCTGCGCGATCATGTGCGCGTGCACCGGTGATGTTGGGAAGGCCGAGATTGTCACGAAGCCGTTGCGAGAGTTCGGGCCTCCACTGCTGGCCTTGCCTCATCCGATGCCCTACCCATTTCTCCAGTCGCTTTTCGATGGTCTGCTGCCGCCCGGGCTGCATCACTACTGGAAAGCGGACTTCATGCGCGAATTGACCGATGAAGCCATCGCCGAACACGTCAAATTCGGGCCGCGCATTCCGACCGTCAACTCCGCCGTCCATATTTACGCGATGGATGGCGCCGTCCAGGATGTTGGCGCGAACGAAACCGCGTTCGCTTACCGCGACGTGAGGTTTGTCCACATTATCGCTGCCGTCACTCCCGATCCGGCTACCTTACCCCTCTATCGCGACTGGACGCAGCAGTACTGGGCGGCGCTGCACCCTTATTCGGCGGGAGGCGCTTACGTCAATTTCCTGATGGAAGAGGGCGAGCAGCGCATCGCATCGAGCTATCTGGGAAATCGAGAGCGGCTCGCGGCGATCAAGGCGAAGTACGATCCTCTGAACATCTTCAGAGTGAATCAGAACATTCAGCCAGCGAAGTAATGTCGATCACGTTTCAGCGCTGGCCGGGTCCATCAAGAGTCGGACGGCGGAGACGCGGTTAGCCGGAATTCCGCAGCGCGTGGCGTGCTCCCGAATGATCTCCGCATTCGGCGCCCAATATACGCAATAGACTTTGTTATCTGTTACGTAACTATGGAGCCATTGGATTTCGGGGCCCAAGTCACGAAGAACGCTCAACGATTTCTGCGCGGCGCCCCGAACCTGCTCAGCAGTCATGTCACCCGCCCCCGGGATCTCGCGCTCGATGACGAATTTCGGCATGCGGCTATCGTATCACGCCGGCCTCCCGGCACTCTGACTGCAGATCGCGTCGGGATCGGATTACCCGCCTGCCCGCTACCGGAGGGCGCTGGACGTGAAGATCAGAGAAGGCGGCCAAGAGATGCCTCCAGACAAAGATCTGCACTTCGAAGGATCAAAAGTCGGCGGCTTGTGATACGCTAACCGGAATCCGGGAGTCAAATGGAAATCCCGGCTCAGAATCAATACCGAGGAGGATACATGCCATCCAGACTCACCAACCTATTAAAAGCCCTAACGTGGAACGATTTCCCCCGTGCTAACAGACCGGAACCAGCCCCCAACGCGACGGCGCACGGGGCGCAGATCGGTGTGGAGATTGTAAACCAGGGCCTCGGGCTCGACCATCCGGCAGGCGGAGGAGTCCACATCCGCGACAGTATCCACGTGGATATCCGGTACCGGCGCGACCAGAGTTGGGTCGCCAGTTGGGTTTTCAACCGGCCGCAGCCCTACCAGGACGGGCTGCTGGCGCACGAGCAGGGACATTACAATCTTGTGGCGCTGTTGGGGCGGGATTTTTTTCTAGCGCTGATGCGGCTGAAAGCCACCACTTACCCGAATGCCGCCGCAGCCCAGGCCGATCTGACTGCGGCCTCGACGGCGACGCCCAGCAAAGCCCAGGCTGTGCAAGACCGCTACGACGCTGCAACGCAGAACGGCACCAATGCGACGCAGCAGGCCCGCTGGCTGGGATTCATCACCACGGCATTCACGATGCCCCTGTCTCCGCCGCAAACCGCGGCCGACGGGGTATCGATCAAGGTGCCGATTCTGGCGGTGCTGGCGCAGAATGGAATTGTGATTTAGGAAGCCCCTCGACTTACCGGTTCCGCGAAGTCTTTAGTGACATAATGAGTGTCTCATGGCAGCCAGGAAGCCCTTCACTCCATTAGCTTGGGTCGGCTCCATCACCGCCATCTTCTCGCTAATCGCGGGAATCTACGCGGGTTGGGCCTTCCTCTCCGGCCAACTGGAAAGGCGCCGCGCCACGGATCGCTTGCTTGCCGACGAAGCGCTGCAACTCCATGCTTCCGACTACGAGTCAGCCTGGAGAACTCTCGCACAGGCTGCCACTGTCGGCGGGAGTTCCGCGCGCGTCCAGCAGGCCCAGGAAGACGTTGCCATCGAGTGGCTCGATAACATCCGCATCTCGGGCGACCGGACGTTTGCCTCGATCACCGAAAAGCTCGAACCCGTCCTGATCCGCGGCGCGGCATCGGCGAAGTCGCCCCAGCGCCAGGCCGACTTGCTGGCGCACCTGGGCTGGTCGTATTTTCTGCGCGGCCGCGAATTGTCCGGCCCCGATCCCGAGTCTGCCTATCGCGACGCCCTCCGGAAGGATCCCGCCAACCCCTACGCGCACGCCATGTGGGGCCACTGGATTCTCTGGAATCACCAGGAATTTGCGAAGGCGACTGAACACTTCGCCGCCGCGCTCGCTGCGCCACGGCCCGGCCTGCGCCCTTACATCCGATCCATGCAATTAAGTGCGCTCAATAACGAGGACACCTCCGAGGCCCACGTGGAGTTTATTCGCGTTGTCAACGATATCCGCAAGGAGCACGGCGATCTGGACCCGCATTGGCCCCATGACATCCTGAACATGTACTGGGCGCACATCGTTCCACCTGATGAAGACAAGGCTGCTTTCTTGAGCGCCGTGCCGCCGCTCGATCACCTGGACACCTTTGACTGGCTGCTTCGACGGGCCGGCCCCGGCGAACCGGACGCCCTCACGCACGATTACATTCGCAGCGCTCTGTTGGAAGCCGCGGGCCGTCGCGCCGAAGCTCTCGCCGGCTACCGCGCTGTCCAATCCCGCTTCGGCCCCAACAGCGGCGGCACTCTCGTGGATGGCACCCGTAGAGCCATCGTCCGCCTTACCGCTACCAGATAGTTCGAATGTGGCGGGTGGCGAGACGCGGCAACACATCGGAGATCCGCCTCCCGTAGTCTTCGCGCAGCGCGTGAGCCGGTCGTCGTAGAGCGCAGGCGGGAGGCCGTCCTCATCAAGCTGCGCCGCAGCCGGACGGCCGGGAGGTCGCATTTTGCCCTCGATGAGAATCGGTTACGATAGAGCGCGGAGGCCGAACTAATGGAATTGAATCGCAGGGATTTCATGGTGCTGCCGGGCGTCGCTCTGGCGGCATCGTCCCTGGCGGCTGCGCCGGTGGTACCGTGGCAACGGAAGATCCGCCGCGTCGGCCAGACGAACATGACCGAACACGACCCGGCCGTCCTGAATGTCGAGCAGTGGGCGGACTACTGGGCCAGCCTGAAGGTGGATGCCGTGCTGGTGAGCGTCACCGGTATCCTGGCGTTTTATCAAACCAAGGTGCCATTCCACCGGAAGGGCAAGTTCCTCGGGGAGCGCGATTTCTTCGGCGACTGCTGCGCCGCCGCTAAGAAACGCGGCATACACGTGATCGCGCGTATGAGTCCGGACCTGAATTGGGAAGACGCGGTCCAGGCCCATCCGGAGTGGTTCCAGCGCGATGCCGAAGGCAACGCCGTGCACCACACCGAGGATCCCAGACTCTTCCGCACCTGCATGTTCACCACATATATGACCGATTACATGCCGGCCATCATGCGGGAGATCAACTCGCTGTACGACGTGGATGGTTTGTACACCAATGCATGGCCGCCGCTGGGCGCCTTGCCAGTGTGCTATTGCGATCAGTGCCGTCGCCTGCCGCAGCCGGGGACTCTGGCCTACTGGGACAAATTCAACCAGCGCACGGTCTACTTGTGGAAGCTCTACGATTCCATCGCCAAGGAGAAGAATCCAGCGAGTTTTTACTTCGCTAATCTCGGCGGCGGCATCCGCTCCACGGCCAACCTGGTGCAACTCGGAGAAATCTGCGAGTGGTTTCAGTGCGACAACCAGGGCCGCGGCGGAGACGACACGCCGATCTGGGGATGTGCGCTGCAGGGCCGGGTCTGCAATGCCGTGCAAAAGGGCAAGATGGCGACCAACGTGACAGGCGCGTGGTCCACCGGGCGCCCCCGTTGGCGCAACGTCTACAAGTCGCAGCAGGAAGAACAGATGTGGTTTGACCAGACGCTGGCCTCGGGAATGGTGCCGTATCACCACATCATCGGCGGCGAGAACGGAATGGGCGAGGACCGCCGCTGGCTGGAGCCGGCGCACAAGTATTTCGACTGGATGGCCAGGCACGACGCCCACTTCGTCAACAAACGCTCGATCGCGAATCTGGGCGTGGTGATGGGACAGCGGACGAACCTATTCTATAAGCCGCCGCGTGGGGCGACCATGCCGCAGTATATGGACGGCATGTACTACGCCCTGCTGGAAGGCCGCTTTCTCTTCGATTTCGTGCACGAAGAGAAAATGGCGCCGGAGGATCTGCAAAAGTATTCGGCACTGCTGCTTCCCAACACGGCCCTGCTCAGCGACGGGCAGTGCCGGCAATTGCGCGCTTATGTAGATGGCGGAGGCTCGCTGTTGGCCACCTTCGAGACCAGCATGTTTAACGAGCACAACGAACGCCGCGCCGACTTCGGCCTGGCGGACGTCTTCGGCATCCATAAGGCGGGCGAGATCGTCGGCACCAACGGCAACGCGTACCTGGCGCGCATCGAAAAGCAGCACGCCATTCTCAACGGCTTCACCAATACGCACTGGATCCCGGGCGCGGAAAACCGCGTGCCCCTGGCGCCGGTCCCGGAGCCGATCCTCAGCGTGGTTCCCGGCTTCGTCGCGTACCCGCCGGAGCTATCCTATCCGTTACAAGACCGGACCGACGAACCGGCGGTGGTCGTGCGAGAAAAGGGGAAGAGCCGGCTGATCTACTTCCCGGGCGACATCGAACGGACCATGTGGCAGTCCGGACATACCGACCTGGCGCGGCTCCTGCAAAATTCCATTCGTTGGGTCGCCGGCGCAAATCCGCCGGTGACCATCGAGGGCGAGGGCGTAATCGAAGCGTTCGCCTGGGAAACCGAGGCCGGGTTCGCCGTTCACATCCTGAACTATACGAATCCGGCCATGCACCGCGGCTGGATTCGCAGTTTCTTTCCGATCGGCGAGCAAAGGGTACGCATGGATCTGCCGGCCGGCCGCCGCGTCACACGCGTGGAATTGCTGCGCGCGGAAAAGACCGTGCCTTTCCGCCAGACCGGCGGGACCGTTCAGTTTGCGATTCCCGAAGTGGCGGATTACGAGGTTGCCGCGCTGTACTCGTAGGACGCCAACCCGCCGACATACAATCTGGATATGAACCGCCGCGGCTTTTTCAAGGCTACTGCCGGTAGCGCTCTACTGACAAACCAGGCATCCCCCGCATGGGCTGCCTCCGACATGGGGTCGGAGATACTCGAATACGGAAAACCCGTTTTCAACTTGCACAAGTTCTTCGACGCCCCCGTCAAGATCGCGTCCATCGAATTACTGCAAGCCCACAACCAGTTTTTTCTGCGCACGCGGTCGTCCGATGGCACCGAAGGAGTGATTCAAACCAAAGACATCGTAGACTACATCCAGATTTTGGCCCACCGCGTCATGCCGCACTTCCTCGGCAAGGACGCCCGCGATCTGGAACACCTGGTGGACGAAGTCTATGTGGCAAACTCCAACTATAAGCTGGCCGGGCAGGAGTTCTGGTGCCCGGTGGCATACATCGAGCAAAGCCTGTTCGATTTGATGGGGAAGGCGCTGAAGAAACCCGCGGGCGAGCTGATGGGAGGTGTGCTGCGGAAGGAGATCCCGGTCTATCTTTCGGGATCGGGACGCGACACCACCGCCGAGGAAGAAGTCGAGGTATACGTGCGCGAGGTGGAGCGGACCGGGGCCAAGGCCGTGAAGTTCAAAATCGGGGGCCGTATGAGCGATAACCGCGACGCCTACCCCGAGCGTACCGATAAGTTGTTGGAATTGGCCCATCGAAAACTCGCCGGCAAGGTGACGTTGATGGCCGATGCCAATGGTTCTTACGACGCGAAAAACGCGATCGAGCTCGGCAAACGGTTGCAGGAGATGAAGTACCTGTGGTTTGAAGAGCCGTGCCCCTGGGAGGAACTGAGCGAGACCAAGAAGGTGGCCGACGCTCTGGATATGAAAGTGGCGTTTGGCGAACAGGACTCCAGTCTGTGGCTGTTCCAGTGGATGATCGACAACAAGGTTATGGACGTAGTGCAGCCCGATTTGAACTATAACGGCGGCTTCATCCGCGCGGCCCGGGTGGCGCGGATGGCACGCAAGGTGAACATGTGGATCTGCCCCCATGACACGCAGACGGGCGCCGCTACGGTGAATATCCTCCAATTCGCGGCGACCGCTCCAAATATCGGGCCTTGGATGGAGTACGTGTCGCGCAAGGCCCCCAAAAAGGAATCGTGGTACTCGCCGAACTTCGACATCAAGGACGGCGTGATTCCAGTTCCGCCCGGACCGGGCATGGGACTGGAATTCGACCCGGATTTCCTGAAGAATGCCGCGGTGGTAAAGCTCGCGTAAGGAGGCGTGGGGAGCGTTGTACAATGTGAAAAGTACTTTTAGGAGCAAAGGACAATGTTTCGCAGATCCAGATTCCATCTCCCTTTACGCCGCGATCCAATGGGGGCCGTGACATGACCTCTAAAGTGAGCCTGGGAAGTCCCGCGAGTGGGTTCCTTGGCCCTCTACGCATAGCGGCCCTGCTTGCGTTGCTGGCTGGCGCGGTTGGCTCGGTCGGTTTGATGCTCCATGCAGGTCGTCATAACGATTCCCGATTCCTGCTCGTACTCTTCGCACTCTGGGTGCTCTCCCCGTTCGTGGCCCTCATATTGGCCAACGTGGTTTCGAAGCGCTGGCCGGTTCATACCCGAGTGGCGCTCTATACTGTGATGCTGGTTCTCACGCTGGGCTCTTTGGCCGCCTACGGAGATGTTGCCTTGGGGCCCCCCAGGGCGAAGACCGCTGCCGTATTCGTCGTTGTTCCCCCAGCGTCATGGCTGCTGATTGCAATAGTTGTCCCGATAGCCGCGCTAATATCCAGCAGGCGGTCACGTCGGGTGAAAGATCGATCAGCCTGAACTGCGTGATTTCCGCCCCTCATGATTCCACCGCTCCGTCGATCAAGAAGCGTAAAATAGAGCAAGGACACTGCCATGGACGTCACATTACCAGCGGACTTGAGAAGGCAGATCGAGCAAGAACTCGCTAGCGGCCGCTATCAGGGCCCCGACGAACTGCTCGAACAGGCTGTCAGGCACTTCCTAGACGAGCGTCAGCGTGCCCAACGGCGGCTCGATGCGCTCCGCAGAATAGGCCAGGCGGTCGACCAGGCGGGCCTTTATGAGCGCGCGTCGATTCCCAGCCAGGAATGACTGACGCACCGCTCGTCGTCCTCGACGCTTGCGTCCTCGCCAATTTCTCCTTGTGCGATACGCTCCTGCGTCTGGCGGAACCACCGCGCCTCTTTGAGCCGAAATGGTCGGAGGAGATCATTTGGGAGACCATCCACACCCTGGAGTCGAAGCTTGGATGGCCGGGTCCTCTGGCCGCTCACTTTGAAGCTGAGTTACGAACTCACTTCAGTGAGGCATGGATCAGCGGCTACGACCGGCTGATTCCCCGGATGACGAACGATGAAAAGGATCGCCACGTAGCAGCGGCCGCACTCCACAGCGGAGCGGCGATCATTGTGACCTTCAATCTTCGACACTTCGGGCGAGAGCATCTGGAACCATGGGGCATCGCCGCGTTACACCCGCAGTCGTTTCTGATCGAGGTCTTCCGGCAGGAGCAAGCCCTGGTTATGGCGAAGCTGAATCAGCAGGCTGCCGACCGCGGCCGTAGCATACCTCAACTCCTCGACATCCTCAGAGGGACCGTGCCCGACTTCACCGCGCTCGTTTCCGGCACAATCTCACGGGAATAGCGTCGTCGCATCTTCTCTCCCCACGCCGCACGCTAAAATGATCGCTTCCACCAGGGAGAACTCATGCTCTACAGAAAGGTGCCGAAGACCGGAGACGAGCTCTCCATCCTCGGATTCGGTTGCATGCGCCTGGCGCAGAAGGATGGGCGCATCGACGAAGAGAGGGCGACCCGCCAGATCCGGCACGCGATTGACCGCGGCGTGAATTACATCGACACCGCCTGGCCCTATCACGCCGGCGAAAGCGAGCCCTTTGTCGGGCGCGCCCTGGCGGACGGATACCGCGAGCGGGTGAGACTCGCCACCAAGCTGCCGACCTGGCTGGTCAAGAGTCGCGCCGACATGGACCGCTTTCTCGACGCGCAACTCAAGAGGCTGAACACCTCTCGCATCGATTACTACCTCGTCCACTCGCTCAACGGAGGCTCCTGGGATGGGATCGCGGCGCTCGGCGTGGCCGAGTTTCTCGACCGGGCCCAAGCCGACGGACGCATCGCGAATGCCGGTTTCTCGTATCACGGATTGCGGGAAGATTTCCCGCGCGTTGCCGGCGCCTATCCCTGGACATTTTGCCAGATTCAATATAACTATCTCGACGAGGAGTTGCAGGCCGGCACCGAGGGGCTGCTCGACGCCGCTCGCAAGGGCCTCGCCGTAATCGTCATGGAGCCGCTGCGTGGAGGCACGCTGGCCGCTGCGCCGCCGCCGGCCATCGACGCCCTTTGGCGCGAGGCCGAACTGCGCCGCACCCCTGCCGAATGGGCTCTGCGGTGGGTCTGGAACCACCCGGAAGTGACCGTGGTTTTATCGGGAATGAACGATGAGGCCCAGGTGGAAGAGAACCTGCGGATCGCCGCCGATGCGTTCCCCGGATCGCTCACGCCCGCCGAAGTGGGCCTGGTGGAAAGCGTGGGCCGGAAATATCGCGAAATCATGAAGGTCGGCTGCACCGGCTGCGGCTACTGCCAGCCATGCCCGTCCGGCGTGGACGTCCCCGGCTGCTTCGACGCCTTCAACGCTTTCCACACCTTCGGCAAGACGCGCGAGGCCAGATTCCAGTACGTGCTGCGAGCGAGCGGCATCCTGTCCGGCCACCCCGGCTATGCTTCCCTCTGCTCGCAATGCGGGGACTGCCTGGATAAATGCCCGCAGAGCCTCGCCATTCCCGATCTGCTGGAGCAGGTTGTCGCACAGTTCGAAGGCGACGGGCTGAGAGATGTCGAGGCGATGGTCCGCGGCATGTTCCAGAACTGAGGTTAAGCGAGCACCGGCTGCAAGCTCAATCGCATCGCAGGGCTGTCGCCGGCGTGGCCACGAACTTGCTCGTACTCGTTCGATCCTCCCGGCTCAATCGCTCAACCGCCTCTTTGAGCGAACGCGGCAGCCGCAGGGGATATGTTCGGGTCTCTTTCGTCGTTTGATCCCCGTTATTGATTCTCGTGGGAGTAAAACCTACCCGCCAGCAGCAGCGCCACAATTGTTGCGCCCAGACGCGGTCGGAGAAACGTGGCGGATATGCTCTGCCGCGGCGCCGCTCTACCGGACCTTGCCTCCCTTGTCGAATGAGACGACCACGACAAATTTGACCACTGGTTTTCCGTCAACCGCCAACGGTTGGTATCGCCACTGCTTGACTGCGCTGGTAGCCGCTTCGACAAGCAGGGGATTCCCGTCGATGACGCTGGTCCGCTCAACGGTGCCGTCTTCTTTGAGCGTGACATCCAACACGACGTCGCCCCAGATATGCTCTTCTTTGGCCGAGGGCGGATAGACCGGCGTAACCTCGGAGATCAGCTTGGGAACGACCCGTTTCTTTGGCGGGATCAATAGCGAAGTTCCAGCGGGAATCGCTCCAGGTTTTCCGACTACGTCTCGATTGGCTTCAAATATCCGTATCCACGCTTTCGAATCGCCGTACACCAGCTTTGCGATTCCCTGGAGAGTACCGTGGTCTTTGGCTTCCCCAACGACGTACGTGAAAGGCTTCTGTCTCTCCGCCAGGCTCACCTCCGGCGCCAGTGCGGCGGCGACGTACTCGCAGCATCCGATGTCCCCGATCGCGACGCCCACATCGATACTCACGCGCTCGCCCGCCTTCAGCACGATCCCCGTCCTTACGGTGGTCTTGAAACCTGTCACCTCGGCTTTGAGTGTATAGTGGCCGGCGCCGAGATCGGCCGCCGCGTATTGGCCTTTGTCGTCGCTCGTCAAAGTGCGGACCGCCCCTGTCTCTTCGTTGGTAATGGTGATCTTCGCACCCGGAATTACGGCTCCCGAGGGATCGGTAATGCGACCCGCTAACGAACCCGTGGTTTGCGCCTGGCCGGCGGTGGAGGCAGGCGCGGCCGCTGCTCCCTGCTGAGCGACGGCCTTGTGATCAAGAACCGTGGTCGGTATTCCGATAGCAAGCACGGCCGCGGCTGCTTGTTTGGCCAACCTGGGCCACGGCCGTGAAATCCGGTTGCTCTGGCTTGGGGGGTTGGCGAGGCGCAACGCTGCCAGGCGCGCCCGCAGACTCGCCGCCTCGGAAACAAACTCCCGGCGCGCGGCCGATTCGCGCTCGGCAAGGTCGAGTATGCTGCGCCGAAAGCCGCCAGTCATGCGGCCGCCGGCCGATGCGCTCAGTCCGATCACCTCATCCAGCAAGTCGACGGTGTCGAGGTTGACGGAGCGCAGCCAACCTGCCACGCGACGGGCGAGCACCTCTCCTTGCGGCCCCTGGTAGAAGCGTTTCGCTACCGCGGCTGTGTGGTCGAGGCCGATCGAGTTTTGCATCAGGCTGCCGTTACTCCAGCACCGGGAACGGAACAATTTGAGCGACGTATCGCAGGCGAGGTCGGCTACGGGATCGAGCAGGCTGTAAGCCCTTGCCAGATAGTCTCCCCATGCCCGCCCGGCTTCGATCATTCGCTCTTCCAGCGGAATGCCCGCGTAAATCTCGGTGCGGCCGAAGTTCAAGGGATTACCACAGAAACGCCGCATGAATGCCACGTCGGAACGCAGAGTGTCGAGCGTGGTGTCGGGATTGAAGATCATCAGAGTGAACTGCGCGGAAATGTCCAGGCCGGCACATGTTTCCAGGGCGCGTTCCGAATCCTCCACCGTCTGGTTGCGCTGCAAAACGAAGAGCCCGCGCGCCGTGGAGGACTCGACGCCAAGGAAGACGCGGACAAGCCCAAGCGCTTTCAGGCGTCGAAGGACGCCAGGCCTGGCATCCGCGGGGCGGCACTTGATGACCAGCGCGATGTTCTCCAGCCCTCGCTTGTTGAGTTCCTCCTCAAATGCCGATACTCGGGCATGGTTGATGGCCTCGGAGGGAACCAGGAAGTTGTCATCATGGAAAATGAACTGGCGCGTTCCCCTCTGGTGGTAGAGAGCTGCCATCTCATCGGCGATACGTTCCACTTTCCGCTGGCGAAACCGTTTACCGGGCGCCATGCGGTGGAGAGTCGTGATACAGCAGTAGGCACAGTTTTCATAGCAGCCGCGGCTGCCCATCAGGTAGCTGGTCGGCACGCCGGCGATGGAGTGAACAGGACCGCTCCGGTCGGGACACGGCAGTACATCCAGGTCATCCAACATCGGACGGGGCCGGGTGAAACGCACCTGTTGCCCGCTCCGGAAGGCGATGCCGGGAATCTCGGGCAGGCTTTGCTCCAGATGCGGCATGGCGTCGGCGATCTCAACCAGCGTCCTTTCCCCTTCGTGAATCACGATGATGTCGATTTCCGGATGGTGGGCGAGCAGCGGCTCGGCGGCGCAGGAAGCGTAGTGGCCACCCGCTACGATCAACTTATTGGGATCGCGCGCCTTGATTTGTTGCGCCAGAGCAAGGAACTCCCTTGCTCTGGCTTGAAAACAGATGGATAGCCCCACCAAATTCGCATCTTGGGCCGCATTAGCAACCGCCCCGGTGTCAATCGGCGAATTGAAAGCGGCCAGGACCGGATCGTGCCCGGCACTCAACAGCGAACCTGATAGATAGCGAAGGGAGAGGTTCTCTTCGTAATCGGGCCCCACCAGTAAGATCTTCATGGTTTCGCTCTTTCGGCGGCGTCGACACGCGATGGCTCGCGCCGCCGGAATCGATCCGATCGCGTCGTGGATTCAGCCCGAACTTCCATCCTGCTGTCCGAGCTACACCAGCATACACCGATTTTCAGGTCTGTTCTTCTGAGACTTCTCGAGTTGACGGAGTCCGCATCTTACCGCAGGGTCACGATGGTTGCGCCCCAGCCGCCGGCCTCGGGCGGAGCATCTCTGAAATCGGCCACGAAATCGGTGCGGGCCAGGATGGCGCGAACCGTTTCGCGCTGCACGCCGATGCCTCGGCCATGAATGATGCGCACGAAGCGAAAGCCGCTCTGTCGCGCCTGATAGAGGTACTCTTCGACCACCGGTTTGACGTCGCGCGGCGGCACGCTGTGAAGGTCGAACACGTCAGTGATGGGGATCGGGATGGGCTCGTCGCCGTCCATAAAAACCTGCCGGGAACGTCACCAAATAAAAACGCCCAGCCGGGGATGCCGGCCGGGCGTTGGATTCGCCGTTTTCGCGCGCACCTGATATTAAGCGACCTGCTGTGACCGGTACTGGCTCACGATCGCTTCCATCTGATCCTTTAAACGGAGTTTCAGCTTCTTCAGGCGGCTTTCTTCCAACTGCTCATCGTTGGTGAGATGAGAAAGTGCTTCCAGGTCGTCCAGCTTCCTTGCAAACTCTGAGTGCTGGCTGGCGAGCCTGCGAAACTCGTCGTGCGTATCCATCAGATGCGCTTTCAACTGCTCCAGTGCGTTCCGTTCCATATGGGGCAATTCCTCCCAAGTGATGCCGCGCCGAGTCATGGTGCGGAAAGGCTCGGTGGGTAATCTCTTGCGTGTTGTGGTAAAGGACGGCATACCGTCTACACGCAACCTTAACATGAATGAAACTTCATGACAATAGCCGCTTCGGGGGGGCTTTCATAGTAGCCCGGACGACGCGTAACCTGCTGAAATCCAAGTGACTTATAGCACATTTGGGCGTCCTGATTCGATTCCCGGACTTCCAGGTAAAAAGTACCGTGATAGTCCTGGAACAATACCCTTAGAAGCTCTCGCGCGATTCCCCGGCGGCGAAAATCGGGGACCACGGCGAGGTTCAGGATCTCAAACTCCCGGTCGGCGACCGGCCGTGCCGCGACGAAACCCACCACGCCGGCGCCGGCCGTGGCCACCAGCAGGAGCTGCGCCAGGTAATCTTCCGGCTTCCACTGCGCGGCCTCGGGGCTGGCGGCCTGGATTTCCGCGATGGCGACCAAATCTTCCGCGCGGCCGCGGCGGATTGCTGGCATATTTATGTATTATGCCGTTGATGCGTTGTTTGCATGTGGTTAGGCCATATTTTGCGAACAGTTGTGAACGATTCGCGAACCTTTAAGCGCCTTTTCTGATCGGCACGACGTTGGATAGGCGAGCGTCTAGATCCTCCGTTGCTGCCGCCGCGCGGGCCTCTAGGGGCTTGCGGTACGTGTCCATGGTGAATGCTGCGGAGTGGTGGCCCAGCGTCGCCTGAAGGTCCTTAACGTCGCCCTCAAAAAGCGTGCCAAACGTCGTACGGAGCTGCCGAAAGGTCAGATCGGCAATCCCCGATGCCTTTCGCGCGCGCGCCAGGATCGCTCGCCCATAGAGACGGTCCGCGATAACGCCGCCCCGTGGTGCTGTGAACACCAAGGCGCCGGCCTCCGGCGGCCGCTGTTTGAGCCATGCGTCCAACTCGCCCTTGAGCGATGCGGGAATAGGCGCGCGTCGCGTGCGGCCATTCTTTGGCGGTCCGAATCCGTCGCGGTCCACCGATTGGTCAATCCTGATCGCAGTGCCGGTATAATCGTCCCGCTTCAACGCGAAGGCCTCATTAGGCCTCAGCCCACACAGAACCATGACGCGAAAGACTAGATAGTCCTGCCCGTCGATGGATGCCCAAAGCCGGTGTACTTCGTCCACCGTGAGCGGTCGGGTTTCCTTCGTTGGCTTGCACCGCGGCAATCGCACCTTGCGGCAAGGGTTCCGCATGAGCACGTCATTGTCAACGCATTCCTCAAACATGGCGTGGAGCATCATCAGGACCCGCTGGACAAGTTGCTCGCCGCATCCCGCGCCGGCCAGCTTGAGTAGCAGCTTGTCGATTGTGAGTTTGTTGAACTCCGCCAGGCGAACCGAACCAACGGCGGGCTCGATGTGCACCCTCCAAGTCGAATCGTAGGCGTCCGCGGTATTCCTGCTCCAACGGCTGCCCCGAACGAGCTTGAACTGCTCCCACCATTGCGCCAGACTCATGGACGCATCGGCTTGGACGGCG
>OBLW0100001451.1_pt1 | contig 20090 bp, 21 predicted proteins | sample 1520161 | NCBI WGS metagenome assembly OBLW01 (sample SAMEA3539309, study PRJEB22396) | soil metagenome | biome: tundra; feature: field; material: soil | place: USA | collected 2010-05 | depth 0.15 m | reverse complement strand
CGCGGGCGGACGAGGTCATCTTCGAGGAGTTCAAGGGCACCGGCAACATGGAGCTACGGCTCCGCCGCGAGCTTGCGGACAAGCGGATCTTCCCCGCCATCGACGTGGACGCCTCCGGCACCCGCAAGGAGGAGATCCTGATGACCCCGGAGGAGCTGAAGATCGTCTGGCAGCTTCGCCGGGTGCTGCACGCGCTGGAGCCGCAGCAGGCCCTTGAGGTCCTCATGGAGCGGATGCGGGAGACGAAGAGCAACGCCGAGTTCTTGCTCCAGGTCCAGAAGACGACCGTAAGCTCGTAGCCCGTCGCCGTTCCGGGGGCCGGGGTGCGGGAATTGCCAGGCACCGGAGGATGTTTGATGGTCTGGCACACTAGTAAGCCGAAGCAGTGCGGTACCGGTTCACGCCCGGGCGTGGCATTACACGCCCGCGGCGACCCGGCGACCGCCAGAGGCAGGAGTATTAACGTGAAGCCTGGTATTCACCCTGACTACGTGGTGACCACAGTCACCTGTACCTGCGGGAACACCTTCACCACGCGCAGCACGGCCAAGAATGGCGTCATCCACTCCGAGGTCTGCTCGGAATGCCACCCGTTCTACACCGGCAAGCAGAAGATCCTCGACACGGGCGGCCGGGTCGCCAGGTTCGAGCGCCGGTTCGGCAAGAAGGCAGTCGGCGGCGCGGAGAAGGCGGCCGACGGCGCGGAGAACGCGGCCGACGGCGCGGAGAAGGCCGGCTCCAGCAAGTAGTTCCTCAAGATCGCCGTATCCGGCGGTGTGGCGCAGCCATGCGGTTCGGGTGCGGTGATCTTGGACGTCGACGGGCCTGCAGCCAGCAAGCAGCAGCAAGGAGTGAGCAGCGGTGTTCGACCGGCTCGGTGAGCTGGCGAGTGAGCATGCAGAACTAGAGCGTGTCCTCGCCGATTCCGCCGTGCACGCGGACCCGGATCGAGCCAGGACGCTGTCCAGGCGCTACGGCGAGCTCAGCCATGTTGTGGAGGCCTATCACCAGTGGCAGCAGACCGTCGCCGACGAGGAGACAGCCCGGGAACTCGCTCCGGAGGACCCGTCGTTCGCCGTGGAGGCCGAGCAACTCGGCCGCCGCCGGGCGGAACTCGAGACCCAGATCAACGCGCTCCTGGTGCCGCGCGACCGCAGCGACGGCAAGGACGTCATCCTCCAGGTGAAGGCCGGAGAGGGCGGCGAGGAGTCCGCGCTGTTCGCCGGTGACCTGCTGCGCATGTACCTGCGGTACGCGGAGCGCCGGGGCTGGAAGACCGAGGTCCTCGACGCGACCACGACCGGCCTCGGCGGCTACAAGGACGTGACGGTCGCGGTCAAGTCCGGCGGACGGGCCCCGGCCCCGGCCGGCGTCTGGTCGCGGCTGAAGTACGAGGGCGGCGTGCACCGGGTGCAGCGGGTGCCGGTCACCGAGTCACAGGGCCGCATCCATACCTCGGCCGCGGGCGTGCTGGTCATGCCCGAGGCCGACCCCGTCGAGGTGCACATCGAGCCGAACGACCTGCGGGTGGACGTGTTCCGCTCCTCAGGTCCCGGCGGGCAGAGCGTGAATACCACCGACTCGGCGGTCCGGATCACCCATCTGCCCACCGGGATCGTGGTCTCCTGCCAGAACGAGAAGAGCCAGCTCCAGAACAAGGAACAGGCGCTGCGCATCCTGCGGGCCCGGCTGCTCGCCCAGGCGCAGGCCGACGCGGATGCCGAGGCCGCCGCCGAGCGGCGCAGCCAGGTGGCGACCGTGGACCGTTCGCAGCGGGTCCGGACCTACAACTTCCCGGAGAACCGGATCTCCGATCACCGCGTCGGCTTCAAGGCCTACAACCTGGATCAGGTGATCGACGGGGACCTGGACGCCGTGATCACCGCCCTGGTCGACGCGGATCAGGCAGAGAGAGCGGCGGCGGCCGATGAACCTGCTGCTCGATGAGATCGCGGTGGCGGCGGCCAGGCTGGCCGAGGTGGGCGTGGATTCGCCGCGTGCCGACGCGGAGCTGATCGCCGCACACGTGCACGGCGTGGGCCGCGGCGAGCTGCACCGGGTGCCCGACACCGACTTCGATCCGCGATTCTGGGATGAGATCGCCCGGCGCGAGGCTCGCGAGCCGCTCCAGCACATTACCGGCCACGCCTACTTCCGCTACCTGGATCTCGAGGTGGGGCCGGGCGTTTTCGTGCCCCGCCCGGAAACCGAGGTGATGACCGGCTGGGCGATCACCCGGCTCACCGAGATGGACGTGGCCGAGCCCGTGGTGGCCGACCTGGGCACCGGATCCGCCGCGATCGCCCTCGCCATCGCCCAGGAGGTGCCCCGGGCCCGGGTGCATGCGGTGGAGGTGGACCCCCTCGCACGAACATGGGCGCAACGGAACATCACCCGTTGCTCATCCTCCGCGCCGCACACGGCCGGCCGGGTGACCCTGCACGTCGACGATTTCGCCAGTGCCCTTGACGCCCTGAGCGGATCAGTGGACCTGGTGATCAGCAACCCCCCGTACATCCCGTCCGGCGCATCCGTGCCGCCAGAGGTCGGTGAGTACGATCCGGCGACGGCGCTGTGGGGTGGCCGGGACGGCCTGGATGCCATCAGGGTCGTAGAGCGGGTGGCCGGGCAGTTGCTGCGCCCAGGCGGCCTCGTCGCCGTCGAGCACGGCGCTCCTCAGGGCGCGTCCGTCTACTGGGTGTTCACGGAGGAGCGGGGCTGGCGGGACACCCGCAATCATCGGGACCTGGCGGGCCTGGACCGCTTCGTTACCGCGACCTGGCCCGGCCAGCCGCCCGAGTAGTGGAAAGATGAACGCCCATGAGCGCACGGTTTGACTGTTTGGACGCGGCCGGACGCACCCTCGGCATCGAAGAGGCCGCGGCCGCGTTGCGCAAGGGCGAGCTTGTCGTGGTGCCGACCGACACGGTGTACGGGCTGGCCGCGGATGCCTTCGACCCAGCCGCCGTCGCGTCCCTGCTGGCGGCGAAGGGACGGGGCAGGCAGGCGCCGCCCCCGGTACTCGTCGGGACCGTCCGTGCCGCCGCCGCGCTCGTGGAGGATTTCGGGACCTCGGGCGAGGACCTGATCGACCAGTTCTGGCCAGGTGGGCTCACCCTGGTCTGCCGGGCCAGGCAGTCCCTGGTCTGGGATCTCGGCGACACCAAGGGCACGGTCGCGGTCCGCATGCCGTTGCACCAGGTCACGCTGGACCTGCTCAAGCGGACCGGGCCGCTCGCGGTGAGCAGCGCGAACCACTCGGGCGAGCCGTCGGCCACCACGGCCGCGGAGGCGGAGGCGAAACTCGGTGAATCGGTCGCCGTCTACCTGGACGGAGGGCCATGCCCCGGCGATGTGGCTTCCACGATCGTCGACCTGACCGGGACGGTGCCGCGGCTGCTCCGGGCGGGCGTGGTGCCCATCGAACGGCTTCGTGAGGTGATCGCGCTGGCCGTAACCGGCGATGTGGAAGACGAGAAAGTGTTCAGCGCGGATGAAAGAGCCTCGAGGCTTATCCAGGAAGCGCTCGGGGCGCAAGGGCAGGCGCCAGCCGCGGACGAGGAAGCGTCCAGCGGGTGACGGCAACAGCTGAGCGGACTGGGACACGCCCTCCGGCAGGTGTTCTACAGTGACAGGTAATGCAGATACCGCACGCCGCGCCCATTCGGGCTTGGTGACCCCGTATGCGTGAGTACGGCCTCACGCTGCTGGTGGCGGCTGCCGTCACCTATCTACTGACCCCCCTGGTGCGCCGCTTCGCCATCGCGGTGGGAGCCTTGCACGCGGCCCGCGACCGGGACGTGCATGTCGAGCCGACCCCTCTGCTCGGCGGCATCGCCATGTACGGCGGCCTGGCCGCGGGGCTGCTTGTCGCCGACCAGTTGATGCCCCTGGGTTCGGTGTTCGCCGGGACCAGGGTGGCCAGCGGGCTGCTGCTGGCTGGCGGCCTGCTGGTGACGGTTGGTTTCGTGGATGACCGGTGGGGGATGGGGGCGGTCAGCAAACTTGCCGCGCAGGTGGCGGCCGGAGTGATTCTTGTCTGGAGCGGCACCCTGGTGGCCTGGCTGCCGCTGCCGGGGAGTGGCACCCTGTCGCTCGACTACAACGAGCAGGTAGCGCTGACCATCCTGGTGGTCGTGGTGACCATCAACGCGGTCAACTTCATCGACGGACTGGACGGCCTCGCCGCCGGAGTCGTCGGGATCGGCGCGGCGGCCTTCTTCCTGTTCTACTACACGCTGACCAAGCGCCTGGGCCTGGGCGAACTGACCGGACCCGCGCTGTCGTCGGCCGTGCTGGGCGGTGTGTGCATAGGATTCCTGCCGCACAACTTCTACCCGGCCCGGATCTTCATGGGCGACACCGGGGCGATGCTGCTGGGGCTGCTGCTCGCCTATGCGCCCATCTCCAGCCTGTCGTCGCTCGACCCGGACAGCCTCACCAATACCGCGGCCCACGGCGGGGGAGTGCCCAACCGGTTTCCCGAGGTCCTGCCGCTCCTGCTGCCGGCCGCTATCCTGCTGATCCCCTACACGGACCTGGTGCTCGCCGTGATCCGCCGGATGCGCGCGGGTCAGTCCCCGTTCGCGGCGGACAAGAAGCACCTGCATCACCGGCTGCTCGACACCGGGCACTCGCAGCGGGCCAGCGTGATGATCATGTATCTGTGGGCCGCCCTGTTCTCGGGCACAGTCGTGCTGCTGTCGGTCATGCGGACCCGGCTGCTCGTGCTGGCCGTGGTCACGGTGGTCGCTGTCCTGGTCCTGCTGCTGGCCACGATGCCGAGGCTACGGCCCTGGACCAGGCGCGGCAGGATCCGGGCGCTTTCCCCGGTGATCAGCCGCTCGCAGTCCGCGGCGGTCCTGGGTCACGCGGCGCCGGATCACGCGGTGCCGGATCACCCGGCGAATGGTCGCCTGCCGAATGGCCGCCCGGTGACAGATCGCCCGGTGCCGGAACGCCCGGTGCGGTAACCCGTGATGCGGCTGGCCTGCGGCGTCAGGCGGCCCGTGATGGCCACGGGTGACCTGGTAAAGCAGGCGTCAAAGAGCTTGTGATATCTTTCACGAGCAGCCACTCGAGGACGAGTGAGGGGTACGTGATAGGTTTCGCTCACCCGGCGGCGCGCGAGCGCCGCCCCTGCGGTATCGCGGCCCTGAGCGGCCGGTGCCGCAAGGGGGGCGGTCCGGCGCATCAGCCCGTGATCCGTCCTCCTATCGAGCAGTCCGGAGCCCCGTAGATGCAGGCGAGTTACGGTCCAATCGCCCGGCGGTCTGCCGTGTTCGCGGCGGTCGCAGGGGCGATCATGGTCGCGCTGAGCGGCATCCTGGTCGGCGCGAAGGGGCTGCTCGGAGCTGTTCTCGGGGTGGCGTTGGTCGCCGTGTTCTTCGCCATCAGCGTACTCGCCGTTCGGCGGGCCTCGCGGGTTAGTCCGCAAGCCATGATGCTGACGGCGGTCATCACGTATGTCGTCAAGATCCTCGTCCTGCTGGTCCTGGTGGCCAGGTTTGGCACCACCACCCTCTTCAACGGGCGGAGCTTCGGTCTCACCGCGATCGTTTGCATCCTGGTCTGGAGCGCTGCCCAGGTGATGTGGTCGCTGCGGCTCAAGATGCCGTACGTGGAACCGGACGGGGAACGGTGACGCGTGACGGCAACCCTGCTCACCGGCGGCGGTTCGCGGCCCGCGAACCCGGTCGTTCCCCAGGGCCTGCCCGATGACCTGGGGCGGCATGGGCCGGAGCGGTTCCCGGTCGGCGGCCGGGAACGGCGACCCGGGCCAGGACGGGCGGCCAGGCCGCGGGTCTGGCGGCGAGAACGCGGGCTGGACCCTGTTCAGCTACCTGATCGCCGGCATGATTGTCTACGGCGGTCTCGGATGGCTCGTCGCGCGGTGGACGGGGCACCCGATGATCTTTCCTATCGGCATGCTGATCGGCTTGGCCTTGGGCGTCGCGGGGGTCATCTACCGCTACGGCAGGTCCTGATCGAGGCGGCGGAGGCGGGCCATCCAGCGGTGGCCGGCCAGGCAATGAGTATCTGCGTAACGAGGCTGGCCGGTGTGGCCATGAGCAAGGCTGAAGGAGCATGCGGTGACTGATAGGGCCCACGTGATCGCTGGCGGGGGATGCCATCTCTTCTCCGGCTGCGGGTATCCGGCGCCGTCATACCCGTACGACTTCACCTACGCCCCGATCTTCTCGATTGGCACCTTCCACTTCACCAAGCCGATGCTGCTCGCCATAATCTCCGCTGGGATCGTGATCGCGTTCTTCTGGGCGGCGTTCGCCAAGCCGCGATTGGTCCCTCGCGGTGCGCAGAACCTCGGTGAGCTCGGCATATTCTTCGTCCGGGACCAGATCCTGCGGCCGATGATGGGCAAGAGGGGCGACGGCTACCTGCCGTTCCTGGTATCACTGTTCTTCTTCGTCTGGGTGATGAACCTGATGGAGATCATCCCGCTCGCGCAGTTCCCGGTGACATCCCGGATCGCCTATCCGGTCTCGCTGATGCTTATGGTCTACATCACCTACACGGTGGTGGGCATCAAGCATCAGGGCCTGGGCGGCTACTTCAAGAACATGGTCCCGCCCGGCGCGCCGATACCTATCCTTTTCATCCTGGCCCCGATCGAGGTCCTCCAGTACGTCCTGATCAGGCCGTTTACCCTGGCGATCCGGCTGTTCGGCAACATGTTCGCCGGGCACATCCTGATCCTGGTGTTCACCCTCGCGAGCTGGTACATGTTCAGCCTCAGCATCGGGCTCCTGTTCAGCGCGGGCACGTTCGCCATGGTCATCGTGCTCACCGCCTTCGAGATGTTCATCCAGGGGCTGCAGGCTTTCATCTTCACGATCCTGACCGCGCAGTACATCGGCGGTTCGCTGGAAGCAAGTCACTGACATGACCCGCAACCTGGGCAGGAACGCCGACGACGCTGGCAGGCGCACGGCGGTCACGGCCACACCACCGCCCGGTATCCGCCGGCCTGAACGCAAAGGAATCAATACATGCTTCTCGCACATCTCGTGACTGCTGCCGCAGCCACCACGAAGCTCGACATCAACTTCGGCGCGATCGCCTATGGCCTCGCCGCTATCGGGCCCGGCGTCGGTATCGGCCTCATCTTCGGTCACGGCGTGGAGGCCATGGCCCGGCAGCCCGAAGCGGCCGGGCTGATCCGCACCAACATGTACATCGGGTTCACCCTGGCCGAGGCGCTCGCGCTGATCGGCCTGGTCGTCCCTTACATCTTCCACGCCACGGGCTGACCTTGACGTGAGCGAGAAAGTGATGCTTACCGGAGAGGAAGCCAGACCGTGAAATACCTGGCCGCAGCGAGTGCGCAAAGTCCGCTGCTTCCGAGCCTTACCGAGCTGATCATCGGCACGATCGCGTTCCTGGTCGTTTTCGGCGTCCTCTACAAGATGCTGTTCCCGCGGATCCAGCAGACCCTGGCCGAGCGGACCGAGCAGATCGAGGGCGGCATCCAGCGCGCCGAGGAGGCGCAGGCCGAGGCGAATCAGCGGCTCGAGCAGTACAAGCAGCAACTCGCGGAAGCCCGGCAAGAGTCCGCCCGGCTCCGCGAGAAGGCCAAGGAAGAGGGCGCCCAGATCATCGCCGAGATGCGGGAGCAGGCCCAGGCCGAGGCCCGGCGCCTGGTCGCCGCGGCGCACGCGCAGATCGACGCCGACCGCCAGCTGGCGATCCAGATGCTCCGGGCCGAGGTGGGCACCCTGGCCGTAGACCTGGCCAGCCGGGTCGTGGGTGAGTCGCTGGAGGACGAGGCCAGACAGGGCCGCATCGTGGAGCGCTTCATGGAGGATCTCGAAAATCAGCCCAGCGGCACCGGCGCGAGGACGGGGGCCTGACATGAGGGGCGCCAGCCGCGCCTCCCTGGCCGAGGCCAGGGAGCAGCTCTCCGCGGCCGTGACGTCAGCGGCCGCCGCCAGGACGCTGGGCGACGAGCTTTTCGCCGTCGTCACGCTGCTGGATGCGGAACCCGCACTGCGCCGCGCGCTGGCCGACGGCAGCCGCCCGGTGGAAGCCAGGACCGGCCTGGTCCGCGACCTGCTCGGCGGCCGAGTCAGCGATGCCACCATCGATCTGGTCGCGAGCCTGGCCGCCGGGCAGTGGTCGCGCCCGGCTGAATTGTCCGAAGCGGCCGAGCAACTTGCGGTCCTGTCGATCTCGGCCGCGGCCGAGCGCGGGCGCCATCTTGACGACCTGGAGGACCAGCTGTTCCGGTTCGGCCGGGTGGTCGCGGGTGCGCCGGAGCTGCGCACCGTCCTGTCCAGTCCCGATGTTCCGGCGGAGTACAAGCGCGGCCTGCTTGACTCGCTCCTTGAGGGCAAGGCGACGCCGGACGCACGGTACCTGATCAGCCAGGCGGCCGTGCATCCCAGGGGACGTAGCCTGGACGCAAGCCTGACCGAGTACGCCCGGCTGGCGGCGCAGTGGCGGGAGCGCCTGATCGCAGTGGTCCGGGTGGCCATCGCGCTCAGCGCGGAGCAGCGCGACCGGCTGGCCGCCGTCCTGGCGGCCGCGTACGGGCATGAGATCCACCTCAATGTGATCGTCGATCCGGACCTCGTAGGTGGTATGTCCGTCCGGATCGGGGATGAGTTCATCGATGGCAGCGTGGCGAGCCGCCTGGCCGAGCTACGCCGCCGCCTGGCGGCTTGATGCCGGGGCGCACAGTACTGGCCGGAACCACGGGGACCGGCATAACGACAGACCACCGGCATAACGACAGATCAGCAGTACTGATAACGAGAGAGACGCGAGGACCATGGCGGAGCTGACAATCCGGCCCGACGAGATCCGGGACGCGCTGGCGAGCTTCGTCCAGGCGTACCAGCCGGACGCGGCCTCCAGGGAAGAGGTCGGTACCGTCGCCGAGGCCGGCGACGGCATCGCGCGGGTCGAGGGACTGCCCTCGGCCATGGCCAACGAGCTGCTGGAGTTCCCCGGCGGCATCCGCGGCCTCGCGCTCAACCTGGACGTGCGTGAGATCGGCGTGGTCATCCTCGGCGACTTCAGCAAGATCGACGAAGGCCAGCAGGTCCGCCGCACGGGCGAGGTGCTGTCCGTCCCCGTCGGGGACGGCTTCCTCGGCCGGGTGGTCGATCCGCTCGGTATCCCCCTGGACGGCAAGGGCGAGATCGAGGGGACGCAGCTGCGCGCTCTTGAGGTGCAGGCGCCTTCGGTGGTGCAGCGGCAGAAGGTGAAGGAGCCACTGCAGACCGGGATCAAGGCGATCGACGCGATCACCCCGATCGGCCGCGGCCAGCGCGAACTGATCATCGGTGACCGGCAGACCGGCAAGACGGCCATCGCCATCGACACGATCATCAACCAGCGAGCGAACTGGGAGTCCGGGGACCCGGAGCGGCAGGTCAAGTGCGTCTATGTGGCAATCGGCCAGAAGGGCTCCACCACCGCCCAGGTCAAGCAGTCACTGGAAGACGCGGGCGCGATGGAGTACACCACGATCGTGGCCTCGCCCGCCTCCGACCCGGCCGGCTACAAGTACATCGCCCCCTACACGGGTTCCGCCATCGGCCAGCACTGGATGTACGCGGGCCAGCACGTGCTGATCATCTTCGATGACCTGTCCAAGCAGGCCGAGGCGTACCGCACCGTCTCCCTGCTGCTGCGCCGGCCACCCGGCCGCGAGGCGTACCCGGGCGATGTCTTCTACCTGCACTCCCGGCTGCTGGAGCGGTGCGCGAAGCTCTCCGACGAGATCGGCGGCGGATCGCTGACCGGGCTGCCGATCGTCGAGACCAAGGCCAACGACATCTCCGCCTATATCCCCACCAACGTCATCTCCATCACCGACGGGCAGATCTTCCTGGAGACCGACCTGTTCAACTCCGGCGTCCGCCCGGCCATCAACGTGGGCCGGTCGGTGTCCCGGGTCGGCGGCGACGCCCAGATCAAGGCCATGAAGAAGGTCGCGGGCGGGCTGAAGCTGGCCCTGTCGCAGTACCGCGATCTGGAGGCCTTCGCGTCCTTCGCCTCCGACCTGGACCCGGCGTCCCGCGCTCAGCTGGACCGGGGCGCCCGCCTCGTCGAACTGCTCAAGCAGCCGCAGTACAGCCCGCTCGCGGTGGAACGGCAGGTGGTGGTGGTCTGGGCCGGCACGTCAGGGTTCCTGGACGACGTGCCCGTCGAGGACGTCGCGCGGTTCGAGGAGGAATTCCTCGACTCCGTGCAGCGAAACCATCAAGGCATCTACGACGCGATCAGGGAGACGGGCGAGCTGTCCGACGACACCACGACCGCGCTGAAGGATGCGATAGACGAGTTCCGCCGGGGATTCGAGGTCCGTGGCGGCGAGTCGCTGGTAAAAGACGAGGAGCCGGCCGGGCCCATCGCGGAGAACGAGGAAGGCCGCGACAAGTTGAACAAGTACGTGGAGCCTCAGCCGGAGCAGAAGCCGTCGGCGGAGAAAGAGTAGGGCAGGGGCACGCAGCATGGGAGCACAGCTTCGCGCGGTCAGGCAGCGGATCAGGGGAATCCAGTCCATTGCCAAGATCACGCGTGCCCAGGAGCTCATCGCGGCGTCGCGGATCATCAAGGCGCAGCAGCGGGTGCGTGACGCGCAGCCGTACGCCCGCGCGATCATCGCGGCCCTGGAGGCCGTTGTCAACCGCTCGGCGCAGATCGACCACCCGCTGGTCCGCGAGCCGGAGACGGTGCAGCGGGCCGCGGTGCTCATCCTCACCAGCGACCGCGGGTTCGCCGGCGGCTACAACGCCAACGTGCTGCGCGTGGCCCAGGGCCTGCGGGCAGCACTGTCCGAGCGAAGCGTTGAGCCGGTCACGTATGTGGTGGGGCAGCGGGGCATCTCCTGGCACCGGTTCCGCAGCCGGGAGATCGCCGAGCAGTGGCGCGGGTTCTCGGAGGCTCCGAAGCACGACAACGCCCGCGACATCGCCGCCACGCTGGTCGAGGCGTTCGGCCGCCCGGCCGAAGAGGGCGGGGTGGACGAGATCTACATCGTGTACACGGAGTTCGTGTCCATGCTCACCCAGAACGCCGTGGTGCGCCGGATTCTCCCGCTGGAGATCGCGGAGACGACGGAAGAGCCGGCCAGCGGGCCCGTGCCGCTGTATGAGTTTGAGCCCAGCCCGCAGGCCGTGCTGGATGCTCTCTTGCCTTGGTATGTGGAGAGCAGGATCTATCATGCGCTGCTGGAGAGCGCGGCATCGGAGATCGCGGCGCGGCGCCGGGCGATGAAGTCAGCTACCGACAACGCCAACGACCTGCTCGAGCAGTTCACCCGCGAGGCGAACAAGGCGCGGCAGGCCGAGATCACCCAGGAAATCAGCGAGATCGTCGGGGGCGCCAACGCGCTGGCCGAGACGCTCGCAGGGAAAGAGTGAGCATCATGGCCAAAACAGCAGAAAAGCCGGCTCCCGGCAGCGAGGAAGAGACCAGCGCTGGTACCGGCCGCGTCGTGCGGGTGATCGGTCCCGTCGTCGACGTGGAGTTCCCCGCGGAGGAACTGCCCGGCATCTACAACGCCCTGCACGTGGACGTGACGCTGGACGACGAGGTGCGGATGCTGACCCTGGAGGTGGAACAGGACATCGGTGACAACGTGGTCCGCACCATCTCCATGCAGCAGACCGATGGCCTGGTGCGCGGGGCGCCGGTGGCCGACACCGGGGGCCCGATTTCGGTGCCGGTGGGGGACGTCACCAAGGGCCATGTGTTTAACGTCCTGGGCGACACGCTGGACGTGCCGATCGCGTCCCTCGATGTCACCGAGCGATGGGGGATCCACCGGGACCCGCCGGCGTTCGACCAGCTTGAGCCGAGAACCGAGATGATGGAGACCGGCATCAAGGTGCTCGACCTGCTCACGCCGTACGTCAAGGGCGGGAAGATCGGCCTGTTCGGCGGGGCCGGCGTGGGCAAGACGGTGCTCATCCAGGAGATGATCACCCGGGTGGCCAAGAACTTCGGCGGCGTGTCGGTGTTCGCCGGGGTCGGCGAGCGGACCCGTGAGGGCAACGACCTGTTCATCGAGATGACGGAGTCGAAGGTCATCCAGGACACCGCGCTGGTTTTCGGCCAGATGGACGAGCCGCCGGGCGTCCGGCTGCGGGTCGGGCTGTCCGCGCTGACCATGGCCGAGTACTTCCGCGACGTGAAAGAGCAGGACGTGCTCCTGTTCATCGACAACATCTTCCGGTTCACCCAGGCCGGCTCCGAGGTGTCCACGCTGCTCGGCCGGATGCCGTCGGCCGTCGGGTACCAGCCCACGCTGGCCGACGAGATGGGCCAGCTGCAGGAGCGGATCACCTCCACCAGGGGCCACTCGATCACCTCGATGCAGGCCATCTACGTGCCTGCGGACGACATCACCGACCCGGCGCCGCACACCACGTTCGCGCACCTGGACGCGACGACTGTGCTCTCCCGCGAGATCACCGAGAAGGGCATCTTCCCGGCGGTGGACCCGCTCGACTCCACCTCCCGGATTCTGGATGCCAAGTACATCGGCCAGGAGCACTACGATGTCGCCCGCGAGACCCAGCGAATCCTGCAGCGGTACAAGGAACTGCAGGACATCATCGCCCTGCTGGGCATCGACGAGCTGTCCGAGGAAGACCAGGTCACCGTCAAGCGGGCGCGACGGATCGAGCGGTTCCTGTCCCACCCCATGTTCGTCGCCCAGCAGTTCACCGGCCTGCCCGGGGTGTTCGTCGCGCTGGACGAGACGATCTCCTCGTTCAAGGCAATCTGCGAGGGCAAGTACGACCAGGTCCCTGAGCAGGCGTTCTTCATGTGCGGCGGGATTGAGGACGTGGAGCGGAAGGCTCAGGAGCTGGAGCGCCAGTGAGCCAGCACAGCGAACGGGCCAGCACAGTGAACGGGCCAGCACAGTGAACGGGCCAGCACAGTGAACGGAGTGCCGCGGTGACACTGCGCGTAGAGCTTGTCGTGCCGGACGGCGAGATCTGGTCGGGGAACGCCCGGATGGTGATCGCCAAGACTCTCGACGGCGACATCGGCCTGCAGGCCGGCCATCCTCCCGTGCTCGGCATCCTGGCCGAGGGCAGCCTGGTCCGGATCCTCGATCCCGAGGTCGGCGACGGAGCCCAGGGCGGGGAAGCCCAGGGCGGGGAAGTGGTGGTCGCGGTCAGCAGCGGGTTTCTCGCCATCGCCGACGACCGGGTATCGATCCTGTCCCGGCAGGCCGAGGTCGGCAGGCAGGTGGACCGGGCGGCCGCTCAGGCGCAACTCGACGCCGCGCTGGAGGAGGTCGGTTCGCTGGCTCCAGGGGAGCAGGAGCCGACCGAGGTGAAGTACTCCAGGGCGCTGCTCCGGGCCGCGGGCGAGCGGTCCTGACGAGAGCCAGCGCGGAGGCCCGGAGGTGAGCGGAGCGCTGGCGTTCGATGCCGCATGGCTTTTCGCTGGCTTCCTGATCCTCGCCCTGCTCCTCGCGGCCGGCATCACGGTGCGCAGGATCCTGCTCGACCGGGGCGGCGGCACCGTCGAGTGCGGGCTGCGCCTGCCCGAAGGGAGCTGGCGGCTTGGCGTGGCCGCTTACCAGCAGGACGAGCTGCGCTGGTATCACGTCTTCGGCGTCCTGCTGACGCCTGACGAGGTGTTCGAGCGGCGCACCCTGACCGTGGTCTCCCGGCGCGTCAGTGATCCCGTGGAAGCGGCCAGCCTGGGGGAGGGGACCGTCGTGGTGGAGTGCCACGTGGGGGAGGCGGCCGACACGGTCGAACTCGCCATGGGGGAGTCCGCGCTGACCGGCTTCCTCGCCTGGCTGGAAGCCGCCCCCCCAGGCTCGTACCTGGGCCAGGTCGGCTGACCGCCCCCGTCCTCGGCCCCGACTCCGGCCCCCGACTCCATGATCACGGAGGATTTGCGGCTCTATATGGCGCGGATCATCCGTGATCATGGAATAGCCAGGCGGCGTCCTCGGTGCTGAGGCGTCCGTGCAGTGAGCCGCAGGCGTAACCGTAGCGGCCGAAACCAACCGTAAAGGCGCCTCGGGCCCTACGAGCGGGGACCTGGTCACCCGCCTATGCCAGCCAGCGGCTCACTGTACGGACGCCTAGCGCTCCCCGCCGGGCTTCCAGAGCACGTCGCCGCGGGACTCGTTGGCCCGCCGCGCGAGGATGAACAGGAGGTCGGAGAGCCGGTTGAGGTACTGCGCGGTCAGCGGGTTGACGGACTCACCACCTGCATCGAGAGCCGCCCAGCAGCTGCGCTCAGCCCTCCGGACGACGGTCCGGGCCGTGTGCAGCAGCGCCGCGCCTGGAGTGCCGCCGGGCAGGATGAAACTACGCAGCGCCGGAAGACTCTCGTTATGCGTATCGCAAGCTTTCTCCAGGGCTGTGACATAGTCCCCGGTTATCCGGAGCGGCGGGTAGGGCGGGTTCTCCGTCACGGGATTACAGAGGTCGGCGCCAAGATCGAATAGCTCATTCTGGATGCGGGCGAGCAGCGTCACAACGTCGCCGCCGAGATTTCCCAGTGCGAGCGCCGTCCCTATGGCGCAATTGGCCTCGTCCACGTCGGCGTAAGCGGCGAGCCGGGGGTCAGTCTTGGGCACTCTGCTGGTGTCACCCAGCGCTGTCGTGCCGTCATCGCCGGTTCGGGTGTAGATGCGGGAGAGCACAACAGGCTGCTCCGTGCGGTCGCGGGCCATGCAGTCCACCGTAGCGGGCCCCGGATTCGACGCGAATTTCCCTCGCTGATCAATACCCTGAGCTGGGGTATTCCCAAAATGACCACGATGTGGCATCGTATGAACACGAAGGGTAATTGCAGGCAGGGGCCATCAGCCCTGGGCCTGCACGGTCACCGCTTCACGGAGCCAGGCGGTTCTCGGGGGCCCGCCAGCGCCCGACGGTGGCCACAGGGGAGGAGCGCGCTCCCGGCTTTCAGCCGGGAGCGCGCTTTACTGTCCATTGGGTTCCAGCTAGCACCGGGCGACACCCTACTCGCCCGCTACGCGCGAGTAGGGTGTCGCGTAGAACTGGAAAACTGTGGTCGTGAGGTTGCCGTGTACGACTATGTCATCATCGGCGCGGGTAGCGCCGGATGCGTCCTTGCCTCGCGGCTCACGGAGAACCCGTCCGCGAGCGTCCTGCTCGTTGAGGCCGGCCCGCCCGATGACGCGGACGAGATACGCATCCCCGCGGCGCTGAACCTCCTGTTCCAGAGCGCCTATGACTGGGACTTCCACACAGTCCCGCAGCAGCGCGCGGCTGGCCGGTCCATCTACTGGCCCAGGGGGCGCACCCTCGGTGGATCATCGTCGATCAACGCGATGATCTACATCCGCGGCAGCCGCCACGACTACGACACCTGGCGTGATGAGTACGGCTGTGCCGGATGGGGCTATTGCGACATGCTGCCGTACTTCCGCAGGGCGGAGGACAACTCCCGCGGCGCATCCGCCTATCACGGGGTCTCCGGCCCGCTGAGCGTTCAGGACCTGAAATACAAGTCTGCGCTGACCAAGGCCTTCGTGGCCGCGTCGCAGGAGTGCGGGCTGGCCGCCAACGAGGACTTCAACGGCCCGGCACAGGATGGCAGCGGCTTCTACCAGGTCACCCAGCGCGATGGGCGGCGCTGGTCAGCGGCGGATGCCTATCTCCGTCCCGCCATGTCGCGGCCCAACCTGACGGTGCTGACCGATGCCCGGGTGACCGGGATCATCATCGAGGCCGACCGGGCCGTCGGCGTCCGCTACCTGCTCCGCGGCGAGGAGGAGGAGGCCCGCGTGGAACGCGAGGTCATCCTCTCCGCCGGTGCCATCGGCAGCCCGCAGCTGCTCATGCTGTCCGGCATCGGGCCCGCTGATCACCTGATCGAGCACGGCATCCGGGTTCATGCGGACAGTCCCGGGGTAGGCGCGAACCTGTCCGACCACCCGGCCGTCACCGCCATGTGGCATACGCCTAAGAGCCCCGGCCTGGCGGAAGCGGCCGGCCCCGCGAACCTCGCCCGCTGGCGGTACCTGCACTCGGGCCCGCTGACGTCGAACGTCGCGGAGGCGGGTGGATTCAGCCGCTCCCTTCCGTCGCTGCAGGCGCCCGATCTCCAGTGGCACGTGCTGCCCACCCAGTTCACCCGCAACGGCCTTGGCGACCCGTCCACCAGGGCTGTCTCGCTGCTCGTCACGCTGGTCTCCGTGGGGAGCCGCGGCTTCGTCCGGTTGCGCGGCAGCGACCCGAGGCACAAGCCGGCCATTGATCCGGCCTACCTGTCGGACAACGCCGACATTGACCCGCTCATCAACGGGCTCCGCATGGCCAGGGAGTTCGCCGCCGCCGGGCCGATGGCCAAGCTCTGCTCCGTGGAACTGGCCCCCGGGCCGGGTGTGCGCACCGATTCGGAGTTGCGCGAGTTCATCCGGCGCGACCTCGGGACGCTTTTCCATCCCGTGGGCACCTGCGCGATGGGTGGCGACTCCCGCCTCGCCGCGAGCAAGCTGACCAGCGTGGTGGACCCGGAACTCCGCGTCCGCGGAATCGAGGGCCTGCGCGTGGTGGACGCCTCGGTCATGCCAGCGGTGCCGCGAGGCAACACCAACGCACCGACCATCGCCATCGCCGAGCGGGCGGCCGACCTCATCTCCGGCCGTGCGCCGCTGGAACCGGTGGATCCGGAGATGGTCACCGAGCCCGACACCGCCGACCAGCGTTAGCGCCGGCCGGGGCGAGCGGGGCCTGGCGGCGGGGCGTCGTCAGCGGTAGCGCTTGCCGTGCAGCAGCGTGACCAGGCTGAGCGTCCGGCGCATGTCCTTGTCGGAGCGCGCCAGCGAGGTGAGGTTCGCCAATGGGCGCATCCGCTGCCTGGTGATCGCCTTGGCCTGGGCGAACTCCCGGAGCCCGTCGGCACCGTGAATTCTGCCGAAACCGGAATCACCGCTCCCGCCGAACGGCAAAGCAGGCACTGACGCGAACGCGACGACGGAGTTGATGGCGGTCATCCCGCTGCGCAGTTCCCTCGCGGCCGCCATGGCGAGCTTCTTGTTGCCCGAGAACACCGTGGCGCCCAGGCCGTAGCGGCCGGCGTTCGCCAGACGTACACCCTCCTCCAGGTCAGGAACCTTGGTCACGGTCAGCGTCGGGCCGAAAGTCTCCTCCGTGACCGCCCGGCTCTCCTCCGGGACGTCGGCCAGCACGACCGGGCTGATATACGGCTTGCTGATGCTGGACATGCCGCCGACCACCGGGCGGCCGCCCCGGGCCAGCGCGTCCGCGATATGCCGTTCGACGATCTCGATCTGGCCCGGCATGGTCATCGGGCCATACGACGCCTCCCGGTCATCTCCGGGACGGACCGTGGCGATCCGTTCGGAAAGCTTCTCCATGAACGTGTGATAGACGCCCTCCACGACGTAGACGCGCTCCACGCCCACGCACGTCTGCCCGGCGTTGGACATCGCCCCCCAGGCCGCGGCGTCGGCGGCGGCATCCAGGTCGGCGTCGGCACTGACCAGGAACGCGTCCTTGCCGCCACACTCGGCCACCATCGGAGTCAGGGTTTCCGCGCAGGCGGCCATGACCTTCTTCGCGGTGGCGGCCGAGCCAGTGAAGGCGATCTTGTTGACCGCGCTGCCGGCCAGCGCCTGGCCGGTCTCTGCCGCCCCGGTGATCAACTGCAGCACCGGCTGCTCGGGGACGACGTCGGCGAACGAGCTGACCAGCCAGCCGCCGACCGCGGGGGTGAGCTCGCTGGGCTTGAACACCACCGCGTTGCCCGCCGCGAGGGCGTAGGCGATCGAGCCCATGGGGGTGAACACCGGGTAGTTCCACGGCCCGATGACGCCGATGACGCCCAGCGGCTGGTACTCGACTGTGGAGGCCTGGTTGATGGCGATGAGCCCGCTGCGGACGCGGCGCGCGCCGAGCACCTTGCGGGCGTTCTTAGCCGCCCAGTCGATATGCACGATCGCGAGGATGATCTCCAGCTGGGCATCGGCCAGCGGCTTGCCGGTCTCGGTGTGCACAAGTTCGGCGAGCCGCCCCATGTACCTCGTGATGTGGGACTTCCAGGCCAGAAGCCGGATCCGCCGTTCCTTCCAGTCCAGGCCCGCCCACCAGGAGGCGGCGAATTGGGCGCGCTCGACGGCCGCGGCGACCTCGCTCTCCCGCATCGCCGGGAAGGTAGCGATCACCTCGGACGTCGCGGGGTTGACCGAGTCGAAAGTCTGCGCGGGCCCAGCCTGCCCGCGGGTCCACACCGTGGTGCCCATATCCCTCACCATCGCCTCATCCAGCTTCGACTACGACATCCCCGCGAGACAGTAAACCACCCGCGACAGCAGGCCAGATAGCCTTGGATGGCCATCTGCCGGGAGTTCGCCGGCGCTCCGCGGGAAGGGTCCGTACTACACGAGAAGGGGCGGGCCAGACCGAGGGCCCGTGCTACATCGAAGGGCCCGTGCCAACCGAAGGAACCGTGCCAACCGAAGGAACCGTGCCAACCGAAGGAACCGTGCCAACCGAAGGAACCGTGTCATACGGAAGTGCCCACACTGATCACACGTCCCTATGTTCTGCTCAGCGTCGCCATGTCGGTGGACGGCCATATCGACGGAACCGGCCCGGCCCGGCTGGTGCTCTCCGGCGGCGCGGACCTTGACCGGGTGGACGCGGAGCGCGCCGCGTCCGACGCCGTCATGGTCGGGGCCGGGACCATCCGCCGGGATGACCCACGGCTGCTCATCCGCTCGGCGGAGCGCCGGGCCGCCCGGGCTGGGCGGGGCCTGCCGGAGCACCCCGCGGGGGTGACGATCACCGCGGGCGGTGATCTCGACCCGACGGCGCGCTTCTTTGACCGCGGCTGGTGGAGCGGCGATACGCAGGACAAGGGTGCCGTCCCGCAGCGGCTCGTCTACTGCGCGAGCCCGGCCGTGACGGCCGTCCGCGGCAGGCTCGGCGGGCGGGCCGAGATCGTCGATGCCGGCGATCCGGTTCGGCTGGCGGCGGTCCTCGCCGATCTTGGTAGCCGTGGGGTCCGCCGCCTGATGGTCGAGGGCGGCGCCAGCCTGGGCACCGAGTTCCTGACCGGCGGGCTCGTGGACGAGCTTCAGCTGGTGATCGCGCCGTTCTTCGTGGGCGACCCGGCCGCGCCCCGGTTCGCCGGGCCGGGCCGCTACCCGCATGGGCCGGACCGCCGGATGACCCTCGCCGAGGTCCGTCAGGTCGGTGAGGTGGTGCTGCAGCGCTACCTGCTCGCGGATGCCGCCGGGCCTGAGGGCATGCTGGACCGGGTCAGCGAGGCCGGCGATGGCTGACCGTAGGCCGGGCCCCCCGGGGCCGCAGGGGCCGCCAGCGGGATCACTGGCACCGGGTGACGGGGTCCACGCCACCGCCGCAGACCGGGCCTGGCTGGGCGACGCCATCGAATTGTCCCGGCGCTGCCGCCCGTCGCCGTCCGCCTTCTGCGTCGGCGCGGTGCTGGTCAGCGCCGGCGGGACCGTCATGGCCACCGGTTACTCCCGGGAACGGGACCCGCATGACCATGCCGAGGAGGCTGCGCTCGCCTCCGTGCCGTCAAGCGACCTGCGGCTGGCCTCTGCCACCCTCTACAGCTCGCTGGAGCCCTGCCGGTTCCGCGCATCCAGGCCCCGGCCCTGTGCCGAGCTGATCATCGCGGCCGGCCTTCGCCGCGTGGTCATCGCCTGGCTGGAGCCGCCGGTCTTCGCCGAAGGCGGCGGTGCGGTGCTGCTCAGGGACGCGGGGATCACCGTGGTCGAGATTCCCGAACTGGCCGCCGGGGCCCGCGCCGTCAACGCGAAGGTCCTCGGCGCCTGAGTCTCTGCGGCCAACCGGTAGTGCCGCCTACCCAGCAGGCCTGCTAACCCGGTAGGCCGCGCGCTGAGCCGGTAGGCCTCCTGACCGGCAGGCTGCCCGCTGAGCCGGTAGGCCTCCTGACCGGCAGGCCGCCCGCGGAGCCGGTCAGGCCCGCCAGGCCGGGCAGATCTGCTGATCCGGTCAGGCCCGCTAAGCCGGGCAGATCGGCCGAGCCGGGCATCCCGGCTGCGCCCGGTACCCGTGCCGCGCCCGGTACCCGTGCCGCGCCCGGCGCCCGTGCTG
>OBLW0100001449.1_pt1 | contig 20113 bp, 16 predicted proteins | sample 1520161 | NCBI WGS metagenome assembly OBLW01 (sample SAMEA3539309, study PRJEB22396) | soil metagenome | biome: tundra; feature: field; material: soil | place: USA | collected 2010-05 | depth 0.15 m | reverse complement strand
GGATCGCGCGCGCGTCGTCGATGCTGCCCATCGTCAACCACGACGGGATGTGAATGACGCCGTACTTGTCGAGGATGTCCGGAATCAGGGTGATCCCGAACAGCGCGACTGCGGCGAGCGAGAGCTGCAGCGGGATCCGCCAGAGGTTAATGTCGCGTTGCGAACGGAGCTTGGTAGGGCGCGGGGCGAGCATGCGATGTGAATTTCAAACGCTCTATCTTCCCAAGAGCAATCGTTCCAGTACGGGACCGAGGGCCAAGGCAGGAAGATAGCTCAGGGCCACCATTACTATCAAGCAGGTCGTGAGTAGCACCCCGAACACAAGAGAATGAGTCGGAAGAGTTCCTGACGAAGACGGAGTCTTCCTCTGACGACCGAAGAGAGCAGCAAACGACAATGCAGGAATCGCCAAGCCGAACCTACCCACCATCATCGCCAACGCCGTGGTGAAGTTGTAAAACCGAGTGTTAGCACTCAGACTGGCAAAGCTTTGGCCATTGTTGGCGAAGCAGGAAGTAAAGGCGAAGAGAATCCCCGTAAAACCATGCGGGCCAGTGTTGACCGTAAGCCCGGACAGTCCCAGCCTGGTGCTCACGGCAATCGCGGTGAGTGGCAGAACGACCAGCGGCGCCGCCAACGCGTAGAGCATGATCATTTTGTTCTCCGCAGGCCCTATTTTCTTGCCCAGGTATTCAGGCGTTCGCCCAACCATGAGTCCCGCCAGAAACACGGCAATCGCGGCGGCCATGACCATGCTGTAAAGGCCAGTTCCCAGTCCTCCGAATATGAGCTCTCCCAGCAGCATATTCACGAGCAACACCATGCCGCCGAGCGAGGTGTAGCTGTCGTCCATTGAGTTGTTTGATCCTGTGGCTGTGTTGGAAGTAACGACAGCCGTAAGGGTGGAACCTCCAATGCCGAAGCGCACCTCCTTGCCTTCCATGTTCCCGCCAGACTGGAAGCGACTGTGTCGGGAATTCACGTTTGCGATGGGGGGGAACCCCCGTTGTTCAAAGTGATGGACGAAGACCAGTCCGCAGACGAAGAGAAGCAGCATCACTCCGTAGAGAAGCCATCCTTGTCGAGGCTGCCCAACCATCCTGCCGAAGGTATTGGTGAAGGCTGCAGGCAAGAGTACGATCGCCAACATTTCCAGGAAGTTTGTAAGCGGCGTTGGGTTCTCATAGGGATGTGCCCCATTTGCGTTAAAGAATCCGCCGCCGTTGGTGCCGAGATTCTTGATGATCTCCAGCGCGGCTACAGGACCCTGCGGTATGACCTGTTGCGTACCTTCGACGGTAGTGACGACCGCATAGTGGTGGAAGTTCATCGGAACACCCTGCCAGACCAGCAGCAAGGCGCCGATCAATGCTCCGGGCAACAGTATCCACAGCAGGGCGCGTGTCAGATCAACCCAAAAGTTGCCGAGCGTGTCGGAGAGTTGCCGGGAAAGGCCGCGGATGAAGGCCACGCCCACCGCTAGCCCCGCCGCGCCCGCCAGAAAGTTCTGCGCGCAAAGTCCCACGATCTGGCTGAAATAGCTCATCGTGTTTTCGCCGGCGTAGGCTTGCCAGGTCGTGGTGGTCGAGAAGCTGATTGCCGTATTCAGAGCCAGGTCTGGGGATAACGGCGTCGTGTGGTACTGGGGGAAGAACCAGGGAAGAAACTGCTGCATCCTGAGAATGGCATACAACAGGAGCGTGCCGGCAAAGCCAAAGAGCACAAAACACGTTGCATACTCCTTGCCGGTCATCTCCAGATTAGGATCAACCGCAGTAACGCGATAGATCAGCCGCTCAACAGGAAGACAAAAACGATCAAGTACCGTTCGCTTCCTGGAAAAGACCCGTTCCATGTATCCGCCCAGAGGCCTTACAAGGGCGGTGACGATGGCCACAAACAACACGTATTGAATTGCACTGTAGAAATCCACGATCTATTCAGGAGCGGCCCGACCGAAGCGTTGTCAAAACAACTACCGGGTTGCCGAATGCGCTAGGTCCGCCATCGCCCTGCTTGAAGCATTCTAGTGCCGCGTCGGCGTATTTGTAAGGAAACAAGTTTTACCTAAAGCCCGCCCTAGCGACGGATCGCCTGACAGCGGAATGAATAGCCGACCCCGATGAGATGATCTACTGCAGCCGACGATAGGCCCACGCCGAGATGGAAATCAATCTGGTGCTCTTTGGCGATCTTTAGAGCTGTCCCAAAGTGCAGCAAGTGCCGCGGCCCGCCGACTTCCGGAAAATCACCCGCGTACTCGATAAACGCGTCCCAGGGTTTCGTCAATTGCCGATCTAACAAGAACGTGGACTCGCCGGTCACATTTCGCGTGCGGCCCTGAGTAGGCCAATACACCGAGAACATTCCGGCCGCCGTCCAGTTGGTGGACAACGCGCGCGACCACGGGACTTGCAATCCCGGATCGTACCCGCCGCTGGACACGCCGTTGGCGCCGGTCGGAAAACTGAGGAACAGGATTGCGGATGCGTCGAATTTACCCGGCGTGGGACCAAGCTGTTCTTTCATTCCGACGGCAAAATCGCCGAATCCCGAGCCGGCGCCAGCGCTCAGGTTCTGAAAATAGTCCGGCACCGTGAAACGCAACTCGGTCCTCTTGGCGATACCAAAACGTATTAAGCTCTCCGGGCCGTCTAGGACGCTCTGCCCGTGGCTGCTGGTTTCAAGGAAGCCGTTCTCCACCTGCAGGCTGCCGCCCGGGACCACCACGCTGGAGTTCGTAACTGCTGGCCGATCCGTTGCGATCGTTCCCGCTGCGTCAACGCTCGGGGGCTGATCTTGGCCATGTAATGGCAGCGTTACGGCCAAGATGAATGCCAGCGGAGCGGTGGAAATGCGAGCGAGCATTGGACGAGTGGACAGTCCCGCGTTGTCCTACGAGCGCGGTAGCACACAGCGGTTACTTCCCCACATTTACGGGGTGGCTTACACGCAACTTCGATTGCGCTAGTTCCTCGACGTCCAACTGCCCTTTCTTGTCCTTATCCAGTCTGTCGAACTCCGCTTCCATAAACTTCATCCATTCTTGCTTGGAAATCTTGCCCTTCTCGTCGGTGTCGATGAGCAACAGCAATTGCTTGATCTCGTTCTCTCCGAGTGCGAGTTTATCCTGCGGCTTCGGAACTGCTGCCTTTTGTGCGACCGCGGTTCCTAGTATCGCCCAGGTAGCGACCAGCACTGCAATGACTACGATCGCCCGTATGATGTTCGTTCGTCTTAACATGCTTGCCTCCTGTGCTGAAAGCTCAGTTTCGTAATCGGAAATCTCCACGTTTCAGCGCTGGGATCGCCTCCAGTAAACCCGGCGATCCACTGCTTCCTCGATCCGTAATTAGAAGTCCAACCGGAGTGCCAGCTGTCCGGTACGATTTCCGGCATTCTCCGCAGTTTGCGCAGATTGCAACACTCCGAACGTGCTGGGGTTGCTCACGTTGGTCGCCGGCGGCGCATAATTCGTATGGTTGAGCACGTTGGTAAACGTCGCTTCGAAGCGCAAGTGCATACTCTCGCGGATCGCCATCACCTTCGCCAGCCCGGCACTTACTGCGATGGTTCCGGGAGCTTCCAAACTGCCGACGCCCGCATTTCCGATACGCGCCGCACCTGCGGGCGTAGGCGCGAATGCGTTGAGGTTGAAATAGTTACTCGCTGAGCGATGAGCCGGAATCGGATTGCCCACAATGTCCGGCCGAACGATCGCCCCATCTAACTCAGGGTCGGTATTGGTCTGGTCAAACTGGGGGCTGATCGTCGGAGTCAGGTACGGACCTGTTTCCAACAGCGTTATCGTATTCAGGTTCCACCCGCCGAGCGCTCCGTTCACGAGATGTGACGAACTCGCCCAGCGCCGGCCTTGACCGAAAGGCAGCTCATAGTTCCCAGTGAACAGAAAGCGCTGACGACGCGTTCCGGCGACATTGCCGCGATCCTGACTGACATTGAAGCGGTTCATGACCGCGAGTCCATAAGCGGTTTCGCCGCCAAAACCGATCGGGGCATCGCCTTGGGCATCACTGATGTTATGCGCCCATGTGTAATTGGCCGCGAAATTCAGACCACGGGACATCCGGTGAGTGGCTTCTACCTCCATCCCCTGATAGTTCTGGCCGCCGAGGTTCTCGGTGGAGTAGATCACTCCCCAATTCTGGAACGGTGCTCGTGGGTCGACAAACGGACTCGGAACATAGGGAAGCGCGCTGGGGGCAATCTGATTCAGATTCACGGTTACATTCATCCGATAGGAGTTCATTCCCACGTAACTCACTCGCAGCGCCGTGTCGGAAGTAAGTTCCCGTTCGACCGTGACATTCCACTGGGCCGATTGCGAATCGCGGTAATGGGAATCGGTAGCCTGCTCAAGCGTCCCGCCGCCCAACTGACCGAACTGGCTGGCAGCCATCGTCTGAGGGAACTGAATCAATGGCACACCATTCGACCCAATTGAATTCTGATATGTGTGGACCGCTGCTTGCGGATTGCTTTCGTTGTTATTCTGCAGCTGTCCCAGGCTAGTCACCGTAAAAATGCCAAAGCCTGCGCGGATCACGGTTTTGTTGTCCCCGAACGGACGATAGGCCACACCGACGCGGGGATCGAAATTGCGCATGTAATTCTGCCGCAGCCCCGCTGGCAGACCCTCCTGGCTGTTCAGCACCACATTCGTGCAAGGCAGCGCCATGTCACGATTTGGCAACGTGCAGGCATTAAACGACTGGAGAAATGCGGGCGCTGTTCCAAGTCCATTCGCCAGGATGCTGTTGATGAAGATCGCATTGGTCCGCGGATCGAAGTTCGCCTGAATTCCACGCTTGTCCACGAAGGGAGGGAGAAACTCCCAGCGAAGGCCGGCGTTCACCGTGAGCCGGTTATTGACGTGCCATTCATCCTGTGCATAGACGCCCAGTTGGGGACCGCCCGCGTTGTCTGTCGGACCCGTCACTGCAAAGTATGTAGTATTCGGGAGACCCTCTAAAAGATCGCCAAAGGCATTGCCCGTGAATGCGCCCGTGAACGTGAACAAGCCGTAATCATCGGATGGCGTCTCGATCTCAGGAACTTCAAACCGCACCCAGCGAATATCCGCGCCCGCCCGAAACGTGTGCTTGCCTTTGATATAGGTAACGTTATCGGTAATTTGCTTCGTGCTGGAGAGTGTGGGTCCCACGATATCCCGGCCAATGGGTTGAAAGCCGGTACCGGCGGAGAAATTGATGCTGGGAAAGCCGCCGTCGGTTGGATGGGTTGAAAGATCCACATTCTGCAATCCCAATTGCGCGATCGCCGCCGCGCCTTCGATGGGAAAATTGGGCACCAATAGAGTGCGCGTAAACCCATAGCGGAATTCGTTGAGCAGGTTGGGACGGATCGAGTAATTGTGGGAAATCAAGAAGCTTCTGTCGTGCTCAGTGTCCACATCGTTCAGCAGAAGGGGATTCACTACGTTGGACATCACATTCTTCCAGTTGAATCGCGCATACACTTGCTGTTTCGTGTTGATAATCTGATCAATCCTTCCGTCGAACCCGTTCGTATCGGAAGGAATTGGCTGCAGGGCTTCATAGTTGAAGCTGCAGTTCGGGGTAAGCTGAGTCACACAATTAACATTCGGCAACGGATAGTAGCTGTTTAGCAGGGTTGTCGCTGTTGCATCGATGCTGCTTGAGGGAATGACTGGGCCGCCGATATCGGTAAGATTCCCGTTTCGTTCATTGAGCGTAGGAACAAGGTATTGCTCTGGTTGCGACGTCCTTTTCCGGTTGCCCTCATAGTCGAAGAAGAAGAATGTCCTGTCTTTTCCGTTGTAGAGCTTCGGAATCGATAGCGGGCCGCCTACACTTCCCCCGAATGTATTAAACCGCTTCGGCGCTTTCCGCGTGAAGTTCAAGACGTTAGCATCGAGTGCGTCGTTCTGAAGGTACTCGAACAGGCTTCCATGAAAGTTGTTCGTTCCGCCCTTGGTAGTAAAGGTCACATCGCCTACCTGTGAAAATTCAGCACTGTTGTTGAAGGATGTGACCTTGAGCTCCGCGATCCCCTCGGAAGAAGGATAAGGATTCGAGCCGGCGCTACTCGTCCAGACGTTCGCGGTCGAGATACCGTCCACGGAGTAGCCCACCATGTTTGCGGTTGCGGCGCCCAAGGCAATATTTCCCTGGCTGTCCTGTTGCACGTTCGCCGAGGTCGCCAAGGCCGCCAAGGGACTGGTCGTGACCGCGCGGAAGTTCAACGGTAACTGGCCGATTTGGGCGGTTTCCTTCGAATCGCTGAGAACTGCGTTCTCGGTATTAATCATAACTGCCGTGTCGCTAACTTCCACCATCGTGGATTGAGTCTTGACCCCAAGGGTAACGTCGATTCGTAGTGTCTGCCGGGCAGTTAGTTCCGCGGATGGAACCTGGAAGTCGGCAAAACCTTCGGCCTGAGCGGAAAGGGCATAGTTGCCGGGCTTGAGGTTCACAAACTCAAATGATCCGTTCTGGTCCGATGTGGTTGAGCGACTGCTGTTGTCTTCCAGACTCCGTATCTTGACTGACGCGCCAGGCACGACAGCCTGCGTTGTGTCATGCACCACGCCGACAATACTGCCGAACGTTGACTGGCCTACGGCCGAGCAAACCATCAATACAACTGCGATTGCAGCACCTGCGAACTTCCCACGCATCTTTCTCCTCCGCTAGAGGTCCGTTCGCTATTGGTTTTCGCTGGGACGAACCTCTTCGCATCAACGACTCTATTTGGAGCTGAGTGAGGCAGGCATGAGGGGTCCATAAAATCTTCGTAAAGGCGGATGAGCTGCTTTCAGGATTCAAAATGGAGATGTGTGCAACCCGCGAGATCGGTCGCGGGAGGAGCTTCTTTGTTTTGTAGGCGTGGACGCTACCTGGCAGTCTCTGTATTGGTTATGCGGGCGCTGCAGTTGGATCGAAGCGATATATGACCCAAGGTTCAGTATGAAGGTAGTGCTTCCCATGTCCTGCAGCGTCAAGCTTCTTGCGGAGGAAAATTAAAGTTGTTAAGAACTTGGTTTGTCCAAGCTGATTTGCAGTCGAACTTGTCGCCAACATGGTTTGCGGTATAACTAGGCTTCGCGGGTGGCTAGCCAGGAACACGAGAACATCGAATTCTTCTGAGGTCAGCCGCAAGTCCCGATCGCGCAAAGTCCCGCTCCGCTCGTCCAGGTTGATCTTGAAGTCGCCGAATCGGATCCTCCCCGCCAAGGAAGTCCTTCCCTTCGCCGTGTCTTGCTCCGGTGCTTTATCACACGTCTTGGCAAACAGTTGCCGCAGACTCCATTTCCTATTCATTTGAATTTCTCATCTCGTGGTTCCACTTGCCGCAGATCCCCACTCAGCAGCCCCATTCAGCCTCACCCGGCTTCGCGAAATAGCGCCTTGCGTTTTCTCGCTCTCCGACCGCCGAGGTCAAATCCAGTAATGCCAAACGGGCGACAGCCACCAAACGACTTCTTTCCTGGTGCGGCATTTGTTCCCATGCTTCAGCGTCGGGCTTAGTCGTATGGTTGTGATCCGCCCGAAGGGCCTGGTCATAGTGGTGGAAAAGTTCTGCCAATTGTTCTGCGGATACTTCTTCGATCGACATTGAATCCCTTTCTCCGGACCCTTCGACTAGAAGAGCAGTCCGAATTCAACCCGTTCTCAGGCAGCGCGAGCCATTGGCTCTGGCCGCTCCTGCCGCCCAGCGATCTCCTCTTCGGCGGTATTGAGTCGGAGACGCACCCAGTAGCCGATTCGATGAGGTCTGCACTCCTTGCATAACGCAACCAGGAATCGCACATAAAATGAGACGCCTGCAGTGCAGACTAACGTGATTGCTGCGGTCACAAACATTTCAGCCTCCGAGCTCGAATCTCAACGCCTGAACGATTGCCCGGAATCACTCAGACAGTTCATTGGATACGAAAATCCACAAAGTTCGAATAAGAGGTCCATAAATTGTTTGTAAAGGTGCTTACCCATTACTTGAAGCTTTTATGCATAGAAGACTGGCGTGAACTGGGAGAGAAAATCCTGCTGGAACTTAGCCTTCCAGTTTGAAACGGGTTGATGCGAGGGCGTAAAGCGGTCTCCAGACGAGGCGGTTAATCGTAACTACCATGACCGCCATTGCCACGGTGGCGGCCAGGAGCAGGCGAAAATTTCCGCTGTCGGTCGCTTGGCTAATGATTGCGCCCAGACCTGTAGTCGAGATGGTTTGGCCGCGGAAGTGGAAGTATTCCGCCACGATGCTCGCATTCCATGCCCCGCCCGAGGCGGTGACGAAACCTGTGATCAAGTAAGGAAATATTGCAGGCAGGAATAGTCTTCGCCAGCGCTGGGTCGTGCTCAGTTGGTACGTATTGCAGACTTCCTTCAAATCCGCCGGTATCGCCGTCGCACCAGCAATCACGTTGAACAACATGTACCACTGCGTGCCCAGGAGCAGCAAGACAATCGAGCCGACTCCGAGACCACCACCGGCGCGAATCAGCACGAGGAGAATAATCGGGAACAGCGCCGTCGCCGGTACGGATGCAGCAATCTGCGCAATCGGCTGCGCGATGGCAGACAGCTTAGGCCGCAACCCAATTGCTACTCCGGTGGGAACAGTCCACAGAGCAGCGAGTAGCAGAACAGCTTCTACCCGCAAGAATGTTGCTCCTGCGCCCCAAAGAATATGGCGTAATTCGGCTGACGACATCGTTGCCATGATTGAGAACACCTTCGCCACTGCGTACGCAATCGCCGTCAGCGCAACAACTGCCACCGCGCGGAGAGCCCAGTGCGGTACCCGGTTCTTGCCTCTGGTTAGTGACCGTGTCTCGTGCTCCTTGGCGAAGTGCAAATCCAACCTTTCGCGAAGGGGTAAAACAAGGGAGCGCGTCACGAACGGAAGGAGTTTCGAACTGCGCAACATAGTCAAGATCGGCGATCGAGGAATCTCGGCTGAGCCAACCTGTTCGACCTTGAACTTCTCTGCCCACGCGATCACCGGGCGCCAAACCAGTTGATCGATGAGAATGATGACACCGATCATGGTCATCAAACCCCAGAAGATCGCTCGCGTGTCTCCTGCGTTGGCGGCGGTCTGAAGATAGGAGCCAAGGCCGGGCAGACGAAAATCGCGGTTGCCTAGGACAAACATTTCGCACGCCATCAAGAAGAACCAGCCGCCGGCCACGGACATCATGGAATTCCAAATGAGTCCAATCGCGGCCTGCGGCAACTCCAACTGCCAAAACTGCTGCCACCAGCTCAATCGATACGCCAGCGCCGCTTCCCGCATTTCAGTGGGGATACTCTTCAGTGACGAATAGAAACTGAACGTCATGTTCCACACCTGGCCGGTAAAAATCAACAGGACCGATCCAAGCTCAACTCCCAATTGCCTGCTGGGAAAAAGCGCCGCCATCGAGATCATCACTCCCGGAAGGAAACTGAGCACAGGGATGGACTGCAGCGTGTCGAGCAGCGGAATCATGAAGCGCTCGGCCTTGCGGTTGTAGGCAGCTACGTATCCGTACACCAGCGTGAAGACGAAACTGAATATGTACGCGATGGCCAGCCGCAGAACGGAGAACAACGCATATTTCGGCAGCGCCGCAGGATGAAGGCTGATTTCCGCCTGCGAGCTAACCGGGCCAGACCAATAGCGGGCAAATGTAATGACGCTGTAAAACAGGCCGATTCCGCCCAACACGATCGGCAACTCTTTGGCCAGAGAGGTAGCGCCCGCCGGCACGATACCCCATCCCGCCGGTCGGTTAGAGGCGGTATGAATGGAGGGCGGCATCGGCATCAATGAAGCGGAACAGCTTCGCTGGAATTGGCGGTGCCTGAGCCTTCGTTCAGGAGCAATCGATCAGTCTCCGAGTCGTAGGTGAAAATCTCAGCATATCGCCCCCAATTTAAGGCGGTTTCAATCTGGCGTTGAACGTCGTCGTGGGAGAGGTGCTCGTCCAGTACGTCCCGGAAAAATTCCAAGGGAACCTTGCGATCCGACTTCCGCTCAAGAGCGTTCCGAATCTGTTGAATTAGCGTGACATGACTGAGGATGGCTGTGCGAAAGAGCTGTTTCCGCGTCGCGATATCTGCTTCCGCAAATTCCTTTCCCGACGGAGTGATCTTCACATCGCCTCGCGTCGAATCCGCGAAGCGCAGCATGACCGCCCCGTCCACAATAGGGAAGAGATCGTCCACTTCCATGAGCAATTCTTCGGCGAGGTGATACATGTCTTCCTCGCCCCCACGATCGTTCAGGAACTCAAGCAGTCCCGCCATGCCGCCTGCGGTTGCATGGGGCAGCACCTGGAATGAAGCCTTGCGCAGCGTGGGCAACTCCGTGACCGGGCTGCATTCCAGTTCAGGTTCGGTCATCACTTTGTAGATGTAATCCACGTATACGAGGAACTCAGCGGACTTCCGATCGCGCGGTTGAGGCAGTGAAATGCGGAAATCAGCGCGGATCTTTGCGGGATGTGTTCCAAGAACCACGATTCGATCTGCCAGCAGGACCGCTTCTTCAATGTTGTGCGTGACCAGGAAGATGCTTTTTGTGGGGATCTGATCCTTGAGCCACAACTCCATCAGTTCGCCGCGGAGGTTTTCCGCAGTCAGCACGTCCAACGCTGAGAAGGGCTCGTCCATGAACAATACTTCGGGATTTACTGCGAGGGCACGCGCAAATCCGACTCGTTGTTTCATGCCTCCGGAGAGTTCTTTGGGATAGGCGTTTTCAAAACCTTTGAGCCCCACCATGGCAAGCGCCTGCAAAGCTTGGTGATGTCGATCCGAGTGCGCTAGCCCTCGTGCCACCAGTGGAACCTCAACGTTTTCCAGCACCGTTAACCAGGGAAATAACGCAAAACTCTGGAAGACAATACCAATATTTGGAGCGCAGCAGTCCAGGGGTTGACCATGTACCAGTACCGTGCCACTGGAGGGTGCACTCAACCCCGACAGAATTCTGAGCAAGGTCGATTTCCCGGATCCAGAAGGCCCAAGAAGGGCAAAGATGGTATCGGACTCGACGGACAGGTCCATCGGAGCGATGATCTGCATCTGCCTTCCGTCCGGTTGCTCAAAACGCTTCTCGATTTGAAATGCCTCGATGATCGGTCCCCCCGGCTGCGGAGGCTGCTCTTCCGGCGCGCGCGCCGTTTCTGGTTCATGCTGGCCCGAGGTTCCGGCCGCTACCGCACCCGAGAGTTCGTCCATGAGCCGCTGCCAAGCCTCTTCCGGGAGTTCGTCGAAGAAGCGCAGGCGGTCGTCGGGGTTCATGTTGTCAACCAAAGGCCGCATTTCTCCCACGGGCAGCGAGTGCAGCAGGACGTATTCGTGATAGTAGGGAAACTTAGCGACGACGGCCGCGGCGAGATCCCGCGGCAAGCGGCGGAAGAGGGATTGTTGCTGTTCGAAAGGCAGGCTCCCCAGTGCCGCAGCCGCCTGTACCGCGTCGCAACTCTGCAGCAGAGTCACCGCCTCGTTCCAACGGGCCTGCGAAACCGTGTCTTGAAGCCTCTCAGCAACTGGTGGATTCATTGGAACTTGGGACTCCAGAATCGTGAACTGTCTCTCGGTTCAATTCCCGCGAAGCTAGGGCGGACCCACGACTCGGTCACGAAATCGCTCCGCGATATATCGTATAACGGACATCCCCTAGAAACGGCGAAAGTCCTCCGAGGCTCTGGACGCGCGGGAAGATCCGGTTTCTGGGCAGTTTCGTCGTCATTGAAGACTTCGAGTGCCAAGAGCACAGCACCTCGGCGAGACTATCCTTGACGCGTGTTCAGTTTGTCGGGTGCGTGCTTCAACTCTTCAAGCTTCTGTCCAGCCTCGCCGAGCTTGTCTTCCGCCGTCAGGGAGGGTAGTTAGTAAAGTCTTTGGCAAGCGGGGTTTGTGGGCAAGATACAGTCTTCAGGCAAAGCCAACTGGACCGTTCAACAATGTTACGGTTCCGACAAGGCGCTACTCATAACCTGTGTTGGCTCTCAATCCCCAATGCCCTTAGCGTCTTTGAATCGGTACCCAATGTATGAGTCCGTGAGGATATATTCAGGGTTCGAAGGGTCATCCTCCAGTTTCTTGCGTAGCTGGCGCACGAATGTGCGGAGATACTCGAACTCATTTCCATATTCAGTGCCCCACACAGAGGTGAGCAGGCGTACGTGCGTCTGAGGCTTGCCGGCGTGCAACATGAGACAGCGCAGCAGATCAAATTCCTTCGGTGTTAGATGAACGAGAATGCCGGATTTTCGCACTAGCCGACGCTCGGAGTCGAGTTCGATATCACCGATGGTGATTACCGGGTCCTGATCCTCTTGAGTCGCCTGGGAACGGCGAACCGCGGAGCGAACGCGGGCCATCAACTCGCCCACGTGAAAAGGTTTGGTTACATAGTCGTCCGCTCCGGCGTCCAGCGCGTCAATCTTGTCATCGGGGTTGTCGCGGACTGTCAGCATCAAGATAGGAAGCTGCGGGGACAGTCTACGGATTGCCCGACAAGCTTCGATGCCACCCATTCCAGGCATATTAATGTCGAGGAGCGCCGCATCATACCGTTCAGTACGCACAAACGACACGGCCTGTTCCCCTCCCGACGCTTCCTCAATATCGAAGCCGAGTGTGCTCAATGTGGCGTGAAGTGCTCGACGAATCGAGGACTCATCATCAACAATCAACACTTTACTTTGCGATGGATTCACGTTCCCTCCTTACGATCGCCGGCAGCGAGAGAAGAAATGTAGTGCCCGTCTCTCTCTCACTGCTTACCCAAATATTCCCCTGATGTGCTTCCGCAGTTTTCTTCGCAATTGACAGACCCAATCCGCTGCCCGATGCGCGATGCCTTGTGGCAGAGCTCCGGTAAAAGCGCTCAAAAATGAGCTCACGATCTCCACACTCGATTACAGAACCCTCGTTATGAACAGAAATCAAAAGCCGCTGATCCTTTTCTTGGGCGGAGACGACTATTGGAGAATCAGCATCGGAATACTTTGCGGCGTTCACAACGAGTTCTGTAATAGTCACGGCAAGGAGCTCGCGGTCCCCAGAAACCGCGAGATCTTCGTTCTCCATGCGCACCTGAACCGAGTGCCCACAAAGTTGATCAGAGCACTCATCAAGTATTTCGTGGATCAGCTGAGCGACAACTAGCTCCTCGCGACGTAAGCGTATTTCTGCCGGTTCAAGCCTCGCCATTCGGAGGAGGTGAGTCGTCAGGGCGTTGAGCCGGTTTGAGTGTTGATCGATCATCCCGACCAACTCTGCCTGAGCCGGGTTGAGAGTTTTCATTTCAAAGAGCCCGGAAGTGCAGGTAAGAATAACCGTCAAAGGAGTCTTGAAAGCATGCGCCAGGCCGTCGAGGACAGCCGTCCGAAGTTGCTCCGTCTGACGCGCCGCCTCCGAACGAGTTTCTTTGTCGAACGAACGGGCTCGCTCGAGAGCGGTAGCTGTGAGTGTGGCGATGGAGTCAACGACGAGCGGAGTCAAATCGATTCCACAAAGCACTATCGCGCCAATCGGAGCCGCTCCTAAGCGGAGAACACGTTGCCACTTCTGCGACTCGATATCATCATGGCTCGTGTTGCGAAAATAGGCACTCCGAGCCAAATCTTCATCTTCTTTAGTACACGTTCCAGCGGTATCCAATCGGGCCAAAGAGGGATCGAAAATCGCAACGGCATCGACTCCGATGTTCTTCTTGATCAGATGGGCGATCTGAAGCCCCGGCGGCTCTTGCCGACTGAGGGACAGGATGCTACGGCTGAGCTCGTAGAGTTTCTCGGTATTGCAGCGCTGTAGAACTGCTTGTCGCATGTGACCCTTCACCTGGACGGAAAGGCGACTCACAATCAGCGCAGTGAATTCAAATGACGCTAGGGCCACCCAGTTCTGAGGATCGTCAACATGAAAACTGTGAATGGGCGGAGCAAAGAAATAGTCCAGGCATGCGATGCCCGCCAAGGATGAACCGGTGGCTTCCCAGAATCCGAATCTCAGCGCTGTCAGTACGACAACTAGCAGATCGATGGAACCTGCCGTCGAAAGGTTGAAGTGCAATCGGAATGCACAATAGCATAGAAGCAGCGCTGCTGAAGGTCCCGCTACGGCTCCAGCTACGAGCCGAAGCGTTCTCTTCCTTCTGTCGGAAGTGCTTAATGGGCGTGCTGTATCGAACAACACAAAGTGCCTTCTTGCGTCACTTGCTTGCGTGGAAAGGGGGAACAGAGTCAGCCAGGCTTGTGCAAGATGCCGACATTTGTCACGCACTGCTCCCTAGCATGCACTCTCTTTAGACAACATATCGCCGAACACATAAAGAAGGCGTTAAGACTTCGCAAACGTTCCGTAAAAAACAACGCTCTATTTCTTGAGATGGGATATTTTCGCAGGCCCAATTGACGCAGCGGCCTCTCCTTTTTTCTTTGCAGCCGCGGTCTGACCCACTACACTTGAACGGATAGAACCGTGAGCAAGAGCCTACCGTTGATGCTTCGCCACGCTATGTACAACCTGCGTGGCGGCTTTTTGATTCGCCCGCTCACAATCGCGCTTGCGCTGGGTGGCGCGGGCGCATTCCTGTCGTGGTTGGAAGAGGAGTTTCCGGTCACCAGCGCCTGGGTGCCGACTGTCCTATTCCCTTCGCACGCCGACCCGCAAGTCGCCCAGGTCATTCTGGCGGGCATCGCCGCCTCCATCATGACGGTGGTGTCCATCGTGTTCGCCATCCTGTTGATGACGCTCACCCTGGCATCGATGCAGTTCTCCCCGCGCATCATCGTCAGCTTTTCCCGGGACCGCGTGACGCAATGGACGCTCGGTATCTTCCTCGGCACCTTCTCGTACTGCATGGCGGCGCTTCCGGCAGCGCATTCGCTCCCTCATCCCTTCGCGCCAGTGGCCACCGTCCTGGGCGCTATGGTGCTGGCACTGGTCTGCGTCGGTTTGCTGCTGTTTTTTATTCACCACATCTCGCAGGCCATCAGCGTCAATCACATCGTCGACAGAATTGCGGCAGAAACGGAGTCGATGATCGACGAGATCATGCCCTGGCCGCACCGGCTGAACCGCCACCTGAAGGATGCTGAACCGCTCAGACCCAACCCGAGCGAGGTAGCCGTCTTGAGTGTTGATTCCGGCTATATTCGCTTTGTCGATACGCGACGCCTGGTCGCCCTTGCGAAGCACTATCACGTCACCATCCGCGTTCTGCGCCGGGTCGGCCACTTCGTTCCGGCGGGAATCCCGCTGATGATGGTCTCGAAGGGGAACCGTCTGCCCCCCGAAGGAACCGCCGAGCTGCGTGCCGCGTTCGACTTCGGCCCGACCAGAACGTTGCAGCAGGACGTGGAGTTTGGCGTCCTGCAGATTGTCGATGTTGCGTTGAAGGCGATCTCGCCCGCCGTCAACGACCCCACCACCGCCATCAACTGCGTCGATCAGTTGAGCCGCATTCTGATCCGCTTCGCGTCCCGAGAGCCGCCGGAGGATCTGCTCTACGATCCGCCGGGCATCGTTCGCGCCAGCATTGGATGGATCCACTTCGAGCGCCTGCTGGAGGCAGCCTTTGAGCAGATCCGCATGTATTCGAAGACGGACGTGGCCGTCAGCTTGCGGTTGCTGCGAGCCCTCGGTGACATCGCCGCCTCGACACCCGATCTGGAGTTCCGCCGGATACTCGTCGAGCAAGGAATGCGGACAGTGGCAGGCTGCGCCGAAAAGCTCGGCGAAGAGGAGCTGAGAGAGTTGCGCGCTCGCCAGGCCGCGCTGGAGAGCTTCACTGCGATCTCGCAGCCGTAGATTAGAAGAGAGGGGCACACCGCAACTGAGGCCAATCAGAAGCAGCAGCCGGCTTCAGTCTAACCGATCATCGCCGGGCTCGAAGCGATAGCCCACCCACGGATCAGTCACAATGTAGCGCGGGGAATTTGGCGACGGCTCAAGCTTCTTGCGGAGGTTCGCTACGAAAACGCGCAGGTATTCAACCTGCTCCGTGTTTTCACCACCCCAGACCGCGCCCAGCAAGGCGCGATGCGTCACGACTTTGCCGGCGCGGCGCGCGAGATACGCGAGCAAGTCAAATTCCTTCGGCGTGAGGTGGACGGCGCGGTCCTTTACAAAAACACTGCGGGCTCCGGGATCGATCTTGAAGTCGCCGGTTTCGATCGGCTCCAGTTCCGACGCTTCTGTCCGCGTGCGGCGAAGGTTGGCGCGGACGCGCGCCAGGAGTTCCCTCATGTCGAACGGCTTGGTCACGTAGTCGTCCGCGCCCGCGTCCAAAGCCTCGACCTTGGTCTGCTCCTCACCCCGCACCGAGAGCACGATGATCGGGATCTGCGTCTTCGCCCGCAGTCGCCGGCACAACTCCAGTCCGTCCATGTTGGGCATCGCCAGGTCGGTGATGACCAGATCCGGCGACCAGTCTTTCATGATCTCCAGTGCAGCCTCGCCGTCGTTGGCCACGCGAATGTCATATCCGTGGCTGGAAAGAGACGTCCGCAGAACCCGCGTGATCTGGGATTCGTCGTCCACCACCAAAATATGTTCATGCTCCAACGTTAATGCTCCAGCTGTTATGCGGCAATGGCCTGCATCTCCGGCAGCAGCTTGTTGCATCCTGGTCATCTCCGTGATGCGTCCTCTTATATTTTTTCGCAGCCGTCCAGGAACAGGAAACAGAACACCATTGCTATAATTCCTAGAAAAAACATTGCCGGCAGCCAAATCGCTAGATTCATTTCGCATGTCTCCTTGCATCGGCCTTCTTCAACACAGAATGAAAGACAGAGTCGAAACAAGAATCCGACCGGACGACGTTTATTCGCCCTTCGACTGCTTGGTCCCTGGGAATTGCCTATCCAGTTCGAGGTTCAATTCCAGGACATTAACCCGCGGCTCGCCCAGGAATCCCAGCTGGCGACCTGCGGTATGCTTGGCGACCAACTGGCGCAACGCTTCTTCGTTGATCCCGCGGGCCTTAGCCACGCGCGGTAGTTGGAAGGCAGCCGCAGCTGGCGTGATATCAGAATCAAGGCCGGAAGCAGAGGCTGTCACTAGGTCGATGGGTACCGGTGTGCCTGGATTCTCCGCTTGCGCAGTGGTTACATCGCCCTTTACTCGATCAACAAGTTTCTGATTTGTTGGTCCCAACTGCGATCCGTTGGAGTTTGTAGGGTCATAGCCGACGGCCGACGGACGAGGGTGGAAATAGCCGGGGGCGGTGAACGCCTGCGCGATGATGCGGGATCCGATAATTTTCCCATTCGCCTCAATCAACTGTCCGTTTGCCTTCTTAGGAAACAACACCTGGGCGATTCCAGTCACAACCAACGGGTAAATGATCCCGAGCAGAACTGTCGTCGCTATTGTCATCAGCACCGCTGTAACGAGATTCTTCTTCATGACGGACTCCTTACGCCAGCCCAACATTGGTGATCAGCATGTCGATCAGCTTGATGCCAATGAACGGAACGATGATTCCGCCCACGCCATAGATCCATAGGTTGTTACGTAACAGGACAGCGGCGCCCATGGGCCGATATTTGACACCCCGCAGCGCCAGAGGAATCAAGGCGATGATGATCACGGCGTTGAAAATCACCGCAGAAAGGATGGCCGATTGCGGCGTCTGCAAGTGCATAATGTTAAGCGCGTTCAGCACGGGAAACGTGCCGGCAAACATGGCTGGGATGATCGCGAAATACTTGGCCACGTCATTGGCAATGGAAAACGTCGTCAATGAGCCTCGCGTCATCAGCAACTGTTTCCCGATCTCGACGATCTCAATAAGTTTCGTTGGGTTCGAATCAAGGTCAACCATGTTCCCGGCTTCTTTGGCGGCCTGAGTACCTGTATTCATCGCAACGCCCACATCAGCTTGGGCCAGGGCTGGCGCGTCGTTGGTCCCGTCACCGGTCATCGCGACCAGCTTGCCATCCGCCTGTTCCTTCTTGATCAAGTCCATCTTCTGTTGGGGTGTCGCCTGGGCGAGAAAGTCATCAACGCCTGCCTCTTGCGCAATGGCGGCCGCAGTTAGCGGGTTATCGCCGGTGATCATCACGGTCTTGATGCCCATGGCGCGTAATTTGTCGAAGCGCTCACGGATTCCGCCCTTGACAACGTCCTTAAGTTCAATCACGCCTAAGACGCCACGTGTTTTTTCGGCAACTACAAGAGGCGTGCCCCCGGAACGTGCGATCCGTTCCACTACGGCGTTGACTTCGGCTGATACTTCGCGACCGTGTTCGAGCAGGTACGCCCGAACTGCATCCGCGGCACCTTTACGGATCTCAAATCCATCGAGGTTGACTCCGGACATGCGCGTCTGGGCGGTGAAAGGCACAAAATGGGTCTCGTGTGACGCAAGTTCTCGGCCCCGCAAGCCGTACTTTTCCTTGGCAAGGACCACGATTGAACGGCCCTCCGGAGTCTCATCAGCAAGCGAAGAGAGTTGTGCAGCGTCGGCAAGCTCTTTGTCAGTGACACCTGGCGCAGGGATGAACTGCGATGCCTGACGGTTTCCCAGGGTAATGGTGCCCGTTTTATCGAGTAGCAGAGTGTTGACGTCACCGGCCGCCTCCACTGCCCGTCCCGACATCGCCAGAACATTGTGCTGAACCAGACGATCCATGCCAGCGATCCCGATAGCCGAGAGCAGCCCGCCGATAGTGGTTGGAATCAGACAGACCAGCAGTGAGACCAAGACGAACACTGTCTGAGGAGAACCTGAGTAAATGGCAAACGGCTGCAGGGTCACCACGGCGAGCAGGAAGATAATGGTCAACCCGGCCAGCAGAATGTTGAGCGCAATTTCGTTCGGTGTCTTCTGGCGTTCCGCACCCTCAACCAAGGCGATCATGCGATCGAGGAAGGTCTCCCCGGGATTCGAGGTGATCTTCACCTTGATCTTGTCGGACAAAACGCGTGTCCCGCCGGTCACCGCCGAGCGGTCGCCACCTGCTTCCCGAATTACGGGTGCAGACTCGCCCGTAATTGCTGACTCATCAACCGAGGCGACGCCTTCAATAATCTCACCATCGGATGGAACGTTCTCGCCTGCTGAGACGAAGACGAGGTCGCCCGCGCGTAGGTCGGAGCTCTTAACCTGTTCCACGTGGCCGTTACTTCCCGTCAACCGGCTGGCCATGGTTTCCGAGCGGGCTTTCCGCAGGGTGTCGGCCTGAGCCTTGCCTCGGCCTTCCGCCATGGCTTCCGCGAAGTTGGCAAACAACACCGTGAACCAGAGCCACAGTGTGATCTGCAGGTTGAACTTGAACGCAGTTCCGCCTTTGAACAGCAGCACGGTTGTAATTACACTGCCGATCTCCACCACAAACATGACGGGATTCCCCATCATCTTGCGCGGGTTCAGCTTGAGCAGGGCATCCCACACTGCCCTCCGGATGATTTTCCATTCCCAGACAGCTTTTTTCCTGGGTTTCATGGGCGAGTGTCCGAGGCGAACCCTGTTCGGTTCGGAAGCAGCAGGTGTTTGTGTTGTCATTGCCATAGCAGAATCCTCTAAAAGGTCTTGCCCGCAACCATGAACAGGTGCTCAAGGATTGGGCCAAGGCTCAGTGCCGGGAAAAATGTCAGCGCGCCCACAATCAGAATCACGCTAATCAAAAGCACGGTAAAAAGTGGTGTCGTCACCGGGAAAGTGCCCAGTGAAGGCGGTACATATTTCTTGCGAGCGAGATTTCCCGCGATCGCAAGCATGGGGATGATCATCAAGAACCGCCCTGCCAGCATGGTCAGGCCGGTAGTCACGTCGTACCACAGCGTGTTCGCCGTTAGTCCTCCAAAGGACGACCCGTTATTGGCGGCGGTGGACACAAATGAGTACAGGATTTCGGTGAAACCGTGCGGTCCCGGATTGAGTATGCCGGAAGTCCCAAATCCATTCACACTAGAGAGCGCGGTGAACACCAGAATCACAAGGGGGAAAACCAACACCACGAGCATAGCCATCTTTACGTCATAGGCTTCGATCTTTTTCCCCAGATACTCCGGCGTCCGGCCGACCATTAGGCCAGCGATAAACACCGTAAGCACAACATAGATCAGCATCCCGTACATCCCGGATCCAACTCCGC
>OBLW0100001443.1_pt1 | contig 20161 bp, 16 predicted proteins | sample 1520161 | NCBI WGS metagenome assembly OBLW01 (sample SAMEA3539309, study PRJEB22396) | soil metagenome | biome: tundra; feature: field; material: soil | place: USA | collected 2010-05 | depth 0.15 m | reverse complement strand
TGGTCCGCGCGGCAAAGGGTAGAGTGTGCTCCTTTTTCAAAACTTGACACTTTCAGATACAAGTCAGTTACGTTAGACGTCTAGAGGTGAAGCTAAGATCTTCCTGGTGATCAATTGACCACCGTCGGGCTTCTTGAGCCAACCGAAAGCATAGATGGCCCTGGAGACCGGACGTTCACATCGAACCCCGAATTCTGGGAGGGTCGCGGAGCATTTCACGCGTGAGGAGAACGGTGTAAGGTTCTACTCACCGACTGGGAAGGGAAGCATGATCCAGGGTGGGATCGGCAGCGTACGATTCAAGTCTCTGAAGGTTGAGGATGAGGAGTGCTGACTCTCAACCGCAACGTCCGACGGATACTGCCATTCTGGAGTGCCGCTCGCGATGCCAGATCGCCTCTTGCGCTTGCATGGGTTTCAAACTGGTAACGTGTTCTCAATAACAGGACTGGTTCGGTTCCTGCCAGATTCTCTGGAACCACAGTTTCGCCACTGGATACGAGTCCCCCACATCCTTTTACACGTTGACAAGATCGAGCTGTCGGGACACTCGGACGATCCTGTGCGTGTCATGCCAACGGTCTTTTTCTCTCAAGAGGATGATCCTGCCCACGCTGAAGGCGAAAAAGGAAACGTGACCTATGCTACCTGTCGGGATGATCGTAACGCAGAGATCAGCGAGGCGGCCGACTGGCTGGCTTTGGTACGCAGAGAAGTTTCACGGAGAAATAATCACTAATTTCGACCAGCAGAACCCGATATTTCAGGACGCTCCCTTCAGCCTGCAGAACTTGTGGGCAGGTCGTATTCGAAAGGAAACCCTGGACCGCTTTGGATTTGAAGAAAGTGAAGAACTGGTTGGCGCAGTCATGAGAATAATCAAAAGAAGCACGGGACCCACATACCAGATTTCGGGAGGAACAGTTGCTATTGGCCCCGGCGCACAAGCGATAACAAACACGGCAGGAAAGGATCAAGCTATGACCACGGCATCTTGGGTGTTTGGAAGTGTCCTAGTGCTGTTTCTTATTGCATTCGTTTTTTGGAATCCCGCAACCCTGCCTGGCCCCCAGCAAATGGTAGTAAGGCTCCTGGGGTCTGTGTTCGCTGGCCTGATTTCTGCCTTCTTTGTTGGAACAATGCACCTGCAGGCCACCGTTCGGAAGATCCAAATTGCAGCGGTGGGCGGGTTTGCGGCATTTTGTCTGGTTTTCCTTCTTTGGAAGTAGAAAGACCTCTACGACGTGGGAGACCCACCCTTCGCCGCGACCATCGAGGGACGCATTCTGAGCGTGCTGGGCAGCTTTGTCGGCGAACACCTCCTAGGACCGACCTTGCTCGAGCCGTAAAAACCGCCGCACCGTTGCCGGTCTGCTCGGCCGGCGCGCATCGGTGCGGCGGATCGGCAGGCAGGCTGATACGATCAACTCGTGCTCCCGAAATCTGCACTGCTGTTCCTGGTCCTGTCGGTCGTGGCGGTCGTCGGCGTACGGTTGCGCGCCCAGCCGGCGGTGTCGGCGGTAGCCCCCTACAAGAATCCCTCCCTGCGTGTCGAGCAACGCGTGGAAGATCTGTTGACCCGCATGACTCCCCAGGAGAAGGCGGAGATGCTGAGCGGCTCGGGTTGGATGGAAAGCCAGCCGAATGCGCGGCTGGGCATTCCCGCGATCAAAATGGCGGACGGTCCCATGGGTGTGCGGAACTGGCGTGGCTCTTCCGCTGTCACGAACGCCGCTTCCACCGTACCTGTCACCTCGACCGCGTTTCCAGCCGGCATCGGCATGGCCGCGAGTTGGGATCTCGACCTGGTTGCGCGCGCGGCCGGCGTCATCGCGCAAGAGGTGAAAGCGCTCGGACGCGACATGATTCTCGGACCCACCGTGAATATCAACCGCGTCCCGCTCTGGGGCCGCAACTTCGAGGGCTACGGAGAGGACCCGTATCTGGCCGCGCGCATGGGAGTCGCGTACATCCGGAGCGTGCAAGCCGAAGGAGTGATCCCCTCGGTCAAGCATTTCGCCGCCAATAACGAGGAATACGAGCGCCATCGCATCGACGAGAAGATCGACGAGCGCACGCTGCACGAGATTTATTTCCCGGCGTTCAAAGCGGCGGTCGAGGAAGCGGGCGTGTGGGCAGTGATGTCGGCATACAATAAGGTGAACGGCTTGTGGTGCGCCGAGAATTCTTACCTGCTGACCGACACTCTCCGCAAGCGCTGGGGCTTTCGGGGATTCGTCATCTCCGACTGGGGCAGCACCTACAGCACCGAGGGAACCATCAACGCCGGCATGGACCTGGAGATGCCCGGCGGCGAGCGAATGCGGATCTGGGCCAACAAGCCCGAAACCAAACGCGACGGGAATGGCGCCGGTTGGCTCACCGCGGACAAGGTCCTGGCGGCGGTGTCCGCGGGCCGCGTGACGCAGGAAGCCGTGGACGAGGGCGTGCGCCGCATCTTGCGCGTCATGTTCACCGCTGGGCTGTTCGATCGCACGCACGCGGGCGGCGGCGACGTGGACACTCCCGAGCAGCGCCAGATAGCGCGCACGGCGGCCAACCAGAGCATCGTGCTGCTGCAGAATTCCGGCGGCGTGCTTCCGCTTAGCGCCGAAAGGACGCGCAAGATCGCGGTCATCGGCCCTAATGCGGCGGTCGCGCGGACCGGCGGTGGCGGCAGTTCCCTGGTGCGCCCCAAATACGCGATCACCGCGCTCGATGGGATCAAGGAAGCCGCTGGACCGCGGGCCGATATCGTCCATGCGTTGGGCGCTGTTATGGAAGGAGAGGACGCGGGCAAGCCGCCGCAGGAGTTGCGCGAGGAAGCCGTCGCGGTGGCCCGTCACTCCGACGTTGCCGTCGTCGTTGTGGGCAACTCTCCCAAGCTCGAAGGCGAAGGATTCGATCGCAAATCCATGGACCTGCCGGCCGGGCAGGATGAACTGATCGAAGCCATCGCCGGCGCCAACAGGAACACCATCGTGGTGATCGCCGCCGGCGCGCCCGTGACCATGACCAGGTGGATCGGCCGGGTCTCCGCCGTGGTGTATGCCTGGTATGGCGGGCAGGAGGCCGGGCATGCCATCGGCGACGTACTTTTTGGCGCGGTCAACCCTTCCGGCAAGCTTCCGGTGACCTTTCCGAAAGCGTTGCAGGATTCGCCGGCGTACGGCCACTATCCGGGTGAGAACCTGCATGTGGAATATGCGGAGGGCATCTACGTTGGCTATCGATGGTTCGATAAGCACGATGTCGAGCCGCTCTTTCCGTTCGGTCACGGACTCTCGTACACCACCTTCGATTACGGCCAGCTCAAGATTTCGCCCGGCAGGATCGCGGTGGGCAAGGCCGTCGGCGTCAGCGTGAGCGTGCGCAACAGCGGAACTCGCGCCGGGGCGGAGGTCGCTCAGTTGTATCTTCAGCAGCCGCCATCGCGCGTCGACCGTCCGGTGAAGGAGTTGAAAGGATTCCGACGCGTCATGCTGCAACCGGGGGAGACCCAAACAGTGTCGTTCACGCTCGATAAGGCTGCCATGTCGTTCTACGATTCCGCGGTTCACGATTGGGTCGCCGAGCCAGGCCGATTCACGGTGTTGGTGGGGGCGTCCTCGCGCGACATCCGCGCAAAGGGTGAGTTCGAGCTGGTCAGATAGCCGGGAGAACTGTGATGCGCATCGCCATCGCCTCCGACATCCACGGCAACCTTACCGCGTTCGAGGCAGTCCTGGCGGATCTGCGGCAAACCTCTCCCGACTTGATCCTCCACGGCGGCGACCTGGCTGACGCCGGAGCAAGTCCCGTGGAGATTGTGGATCGCATTCGCGATCTCGGCTGGCAAGGCGTGGTTGGCAATACGGATGAAATGCTTTTTAGCCCCGAGTCGCTGCGGGAGTTTGCCAGCCAATCGCCCAAGCTCCAACCCCTCTTCGCCGCGATCGAGGAGATGGCGGTGGCCACCCGTGAAGCGCTGGGAGAAGAGCGGCTCGCCTGGCTGCGCGGCCTGCCGCGCATTCAGATGCATGGTCCGATGGCGCTCGTGCACGCCAGTCCCGAGAGTCGCTGGCGGGCGCCCGCGCCGGAAGCGAGCGATGCCGAGTTGGAGTCGGTCTACTCGCCGCTCGGCCAGCCGATTGCCGTCTATGGGCACATCCATCGATCGTATATTCGGAGCGTTTCAGGAATGATCGTCGCTAACTCAGGTAGCGTTAGTCTTTCTTACGACGGCGATCGCCGCGCTGCATACCTCTTGCTGGATGAGTCCAGGCCATCGATCCGGCGCGTGGAGTACGACGTGGACAAGGAGCTTAAGGCTCTTTCCTGCTGCGGTCTCCCTCACGCCGATTGGATTGCGAAGATGATCGATAGCGCCAGTCCCCAGATGCCGTAAGCCACACGGAATTCTCGCCACCGTCGTGCTATCCTCATCTCAGGCAGGCATCAGGGAAGAGGTTCCCCTGCACTCGCCGATCGGCGTTCTGCCGGACCACCCGCCGGATCTCGATACTGAATCCCCACGGCCACCAGGATCGCTGCATGCCCGCGATTTGGTTGCAATGCCGAATCGCGTGCACACGCCTAGTGCCGCCCCCGGTGGTTGCCAGACTGGTTGGGGCGTTTGCAGGGGTTCACAGGATACCAGATTGGCCGAGGGTAATCTCCAGGTCTAGATTCGCCGATATGGTGTAATGTGGTGAAGACTACGAGCCTCTCATCATGAAGGGGGAGAAAGGGAGCGGCAAAAAGTACGAAGAACTTAAGCGAGTCGTGGTCGAGGCGGCCATCAAGGATGTTCTGACGGGTGGGAAGGTGAGTTTCAGGGAGTCCAAACGGGCTGAGCGTATCACGGGATTTGACCAGGCACCGGACTTCATCATTCCAGACGAGTTCAATCCGGTCGCGCTTATCGAGGCGAAGCTCGCGGAGGATGACGGCACGGCCCGCGACAAATTGGCCCGTGTTCAGCGGCTGCGGACACTCCGTGACCAGACCGGCCATACTTACGATGTGATCGCCTGCATCGCCGGGCGCGGATTCAAGGTCCGGCGCGAGGACATGCGCCGGTTGCTTCAGGCGACGGACGGCAAGGTGTTCACACTCACGACCATGCACTTGCTCATCGAGCAGACGCGTATCCGCGAGTACAGAACGAGATGACGAGAGGAGATTCCTACCGAACTCCCTGGCCGGACGCCGCTTCACAAAGCCACGATGACGCTACTTCCGATACTCCCACTCCATTGAAAACAAACGTAAAATCGCAGTCGATCACCGAATCCCTGCCGTCGCCGTGCTATCCTCATCTCGGGTAGGAAGGCGCTCTGCACTCGCCCAATCGGCGATGTGCCGGACCACTTGCCGGATCTTCGACAACTGAATAATCCCCTCGGCCACATAAGGAGCGCCGCAGAACTTCCCAAATTCTTGATCGACATGCACAGACTTCACGTAAACAAATGAAACTAAACCACTAAACTCCATTGGCTTTGTTCGGTAGAAAACTCTGGGCAACCTTTCAACCGGCCGGTGCAGCCCAACCGCCCGCAAAACCCGAAGCCATCGGCCCGCGCCAGTGGTAAAGTGGCATTCAGGAGGGATGCATGGCTCAATTTACCAGACGTGACTTTCTGCGCACCGGCGTGGCGGCCTCGGTGCTATCCACCACCGGCGGCTTGGCGCTGGCGAAGCGCGCGAAACGGTCGGCCACCGACTGGGTGATACTCGGCAAGTCGAAAGTGAAGGTGACCCGCCTCGCCTTCGGGACCGGCACGATGGGCGGGCGCTTGCAGCGTGAGCTGGGGCAGGATGAGTTCACCCGGCTGGTCCGCTACGCCTATGATCGCGGCATCCGCTTCTTCGAAACCGCCGAGAGCTATCACGGCATGCCGGAGATGCTGGCGATCGCGCTCAAGGGTCTGCCGCGCGACAGCTACCGCCTGATGACCAAGTACAGCACGCCGGCCGCCGGCGATCCGGCGCCCAAGATCGATCAGTTCCGCAAGCAGCTCAACACGGAGTACGTCGACATCCTGCTGTTGCACTGCCTGCGCCCGCCCACCTGGGCCACCGATTACCAGAGCCTGCAAGACGGATTCTCGCTGGCGCAGCAGAAGGGTATCATCGCAGCCCACGGCGCCTCCATCCACGGCTTGCCGGCACTACGCACCATTCCCGGCAACAAGTGGCTCCAAGTCGCCATGATCCGCATGAACCATAACGGCACGAAGATGGACACGCCCGAAATGCGCGACGTGAACCAGCCGGGCAACGTGGAAGAAGTGGTGGCGCACACCAGGAAGGTTCACCAGCAGGGCATGGGCGTCATCAGCATGAAGCTCGTCGGGGAAGGCCGTTTCACCACCGCGGAAGAGCGCGACGCCGCCATGAAGTTCGCCATGAACCTGGGCTGCGTCGATTCGGTGACCATCGGATTCAAGAATACCGCTGAGATCGACGAAGCGATCGAGCGCATGAACCGCGTAATGAACGCTTGAGGCGGCGCCGGCTTACAGCATTGCTACCGCGTTACCTTGACCGCCGCCGGATTCAACTCGTAGCCGTCGTTCTTAGCGTCTTCGACGGCCAGCGAGACCAGTTCGGCATCGCCCGTGCCCCGGTCCGAATCCGGATGCGGGTATTTGATCACTTCCGACCCGACATAAAGATGCACCGTCCAGCCTTTGTGCTTCTTGTCCTGGTCCTGCCAAACAACCTCTGCACTCCCTGCCGGTGCGAGTTGCGCCGATGTCATAATTTGCGTCACCTCCCGACAGTCTGAAAAGTATCAGACTGGAGGGAGTGAGTCAATCCCCCGGCATGCGCGTTGTGGATTCGAGCGACCGTTCGCTCCTGTTGGTATTCGACGACCAGATCTCGCTCGCGGCGCATCGCGACGTACTGCGCCTCACGCCCCTGCTCGGATCCGTGCGCGGTGTGACGAACGTGCATCCCGCGTACGCTTCGATTCTGATCGATTTCGACCCGCTGAGAATCGGCCGCTTCGAAATGGAGCGCGCCGCGGCGGATCTCTTCGCACAAGCGGCGGCAGCGCCGTGGCCCGAGCCGCGCACAGTGGAGATTCCCGTGGCCTATGGCGGCGAATACGGCCCGGATCTGGAAGCAGTCGCGGCGCTGACCGGACATACGCCCGATGAAGTCGTCGCGCTTCATTCCAGCGCCGAATACCTGGTCTACTTCCTGGGCTTCTCGCCTGGATTCCCATACCTGGGCGGTATGCCGGAATCCATCGCCGCGCCGCGTCTGGAAACGCCCCGCAGACGGGTGCCGGCGGGCAGCGTGGCGATCGGCGGCCGCCAGACGGGCGTCTATCCAGTGGCTTCGCCAGGCGGATGGCGCATCATCGGGCGCACGCCCTTGTGCCTCTTCCAGCCAGCCGCGGATCCGCCCGTTTTGCTGCAGATGGGCGATCATGTAAGGTTCGTGCCGATTGAACAAGCCGCGAAAGGCGCCATCTGAACCACATTCGCGTCATCTCGCCGGGTCTGTTGACCACGGTCCAGGATCTGGGACGGCCCGGTTACGCACACCTGGGCATCTCCACTTCGGGCGCCGCCGATGCGCTCTCGTTGCGCGCGGGAAATCTGCTGGTGGGAAATGCGGAAGGCGCGGCGGCGCTGGAAATGACGCTGGCCGGCGGCACGTTTGAGTTCGAGTCCCGCGCCATAGTCGCGCTCACCGGCGCGGATTTCGAGACGAGCATTCCGATGTGGACCGCCGTCTGGGTGAAACCCGGCCAGCAGGTACGCTGCGGGCACGCGCGGTCGGGCGCGCGATGCTATTTGTGCGTGAATGGCGGGATCGAAGTCCCCCTGGTGCTGGGCAGCGCATCGACCCACCTCCTAACCGGACTGGGCGGCTTTGAAGGCCGCGCACTCAAACGCGGCGACATTTTGCAGACCATGTGGGGCAGGCCCATTGGCCTGCGCGGGACTCTTAGTCCCGCTCCTGCTTCCACCATCATCCACGTAACCGCCCCCACCAACGCCCACGCCCTCTGCAGCGCCGCCTGGGAAGTGCAGGAAGACTCCGACCGTATGGGGCTTCGCCTGCGCGGGCCGGCGCTCGATCGTCACACGGGCCACATGCTCACCGAAGGAGTGCCGCTGGGCGCGGTCCAAGTGCCGCCGGACGGGCAGCCCATCATCCTCTTTGTGGAGCACCAGACCACCGGCGGTTATCCCAAAATCGCGAACGTGATTTCAGCCGATTTTCACGCGGTCGGGCAACTCCGCCCGCGCGACCGGGTGCGTTTCGAGCAGGTCTCCATCGACGCGGCGCTCACGCTCCTCGAGGCGCAGGAGGAGTGGCTCCATTCCCTGGTATAGCTCCATCACGCGCGCGCAATGGACGACGCTGGCCGCGGCGCAATTCGCCTGGATGCTGGACGCCATGGACGTCATGCTGTATGCGTTCGCGCTGACCACCATTCGCGATGAGTTCCATCTCAGTTCCGCGGCGGCCGGCGCGATGGCCTCGGCGACCCTGCTGGCCTCCGCATTCGGCGGCGTGTTGTTCGGCGTGCTGGCCGACCGCATCGGCCGGGCGCGCGCGCTGGTCTATGCGATCCTGATTTACTCGGGCTTCACGGGGCTCACCGCAACCGCCACCGGCGTGGCGACCCTGCTCGTGTGGCGCACGCTGGTCGGCACGGGGATGGGCGGCGTCTGGTCGGCCGGCTCGGTGCTGGTGGCGGAATCGTGGCCGGCGGAGCATCGCGGCAAGGCCGCCGGACTCATGCAATCCGGTTGGGCGATCGGCTACATTCTCGCGGCGCTCCTGGCTGCCGCGCTGATGCCGCGTTGGGGATGGCGGCCGCTGTTCGTGGTAGGGGTGGCGCCGGCGCTGCTGGCCGTGTGGGTACTGGCGCGGGTGGAAGAGCCGCGGCGAGCGCCTTCCTCAGTTCGCCCCTTCGCCCTCTCGCCCGCCCTGTGGCGAAAGGCGGCCATCGCCTCCAGCGTGACTAGTTGTGTGTTGTTCGCCTACTGGGGACTGTTCACCTGGATTCCAAGCTACCTTTCCAGTCCGGTGGCGCGGGGCGGCGCGGGAATGAGCCTGGCTCAGTCCTCCGGCTGGATCGTACCCATGCAGATCGGTTCGTTTTTCGGATACACGCTATTCGGCTTCTTGGCGGACCGCTTCGGCCGGCGGCCCGTGTTTCTGACGTTCGTGCTGGGCGCCGCGGTTCTGGCTCCGGTCTACGGCCAGTGGGGACGGCATCAGACCGCGCTCATGCTGATGGGACCGCTGATCGGGTTCTTCGGGCACGGCTATTTCAGCGTGTTCGGCGCCATGCTGGCCGAGTTGTTTCCCGCCGCGATCCGAGCCACGGCGCAGGGCCTGTGTTACAACGTGGGACGCGCCGCCAGCGCGCTCGCGCCATTTACGATCGGCGCTTTGGCGGACCGTTTCGGCATCGGCAGTGCGCTGGCGTTCACGTCGGTGTTCTTCGCAGCGGGCGGCGCGCTGATCTTTCTCTTGCCCGAAACCAAGGGCGAAGAACTGACCTGAGCCGTCGCCTGGACATTCCAGTGGGGCAGACCCCTGCTCTGCGCCCTGGTCTGCGCGGGTTCCCCTGGACCCGCTCGGCGAGCCATGCGCGCCCTTTCTCGGTCGTGTCCTGTTGAGTACACTGCGCCCGGCCATGTGAAGTCTGTTTGTGATAACTTCGGAAGCATGAGAATCCTTCTCCTAGCTTTGCTCGCCACTGCGGGCGCATTCGCCCAGAAAGTCTCGATCGAATTCGACCCGGCCGCCACCTTCGCCAAGTACCGGACTTTCGCCATCCGCGATGGCCAGTTAAACAGCCGGAACCCCGCGCTGAATAGCGAACTGGTTAAGAAGCGCATAGAAGCCGACATCGCGCGCGACCTCACCGCCAGGCGCTTGGCCATGGTGCCCGGGCCTGGGCCAGCCGACCTCGACGTGCGATACACGTTCGGGGCGGCCCGCGAGATGAAGGCGGAGGCTTATCCTGCCGGATGGCGCGGCTGGGGCACGCGCGTCGTGAGAGTGCCGTACGCCGAGGGCACCCTGGTCGTCGATCTGCTGGACCCCACCACGCATTCCCTGGTCTGGCGCGCCATTGCCAGAGTGGAAAAGAGCGATGCCATGAAGGTCGAAGGTAAGATCGACGACATGGTCGGGAAGTCCTTGAAGAAATATCCGCCAAAACCGTAGCAGGCAGGCAGCGGCCGAGTCTTATGGGGCGGCTTGTGGGATTCGAACCCACGACTTTCGGAACCACAATCCGATCTCGACTCACCGGTGGGCACCAGCAGGTTCAACGTGAAGATCGACGGCCAGGAGGCGCCCGCGTACAAGCTGTACACCCACGTGCTCAATATTGAGCCCGGAAAAACGGGCGAATTGGCGCTCAACAATTTCTATAGCCCGCCGGAGGCAAGAGCCTTCGAAGTCCAGGTGACACTCGTCGAGGCTCAGTGGGTAGAAGTGAAGAAGGAGGGGAGCAGCAGCACGACGACGCCGTCCGGGCCGGTGGCGGGCCTGCCCACTGGAGCCTCCCTGTCGGTGAAAATGTCCCCCTTGAAGAGTTAATTTCTACTGAGGACGTTGGCCGGCATGATGGGGGTGAACTCCTCGCGCCGGTCGGCAGCGACACTCCAAATTCGTTGTCCTCCTGCTCGCCTGCTGCACCCAAGAGGAAAATGCGCCCCGAACGAGGCGGGCCCAACAACCCCAAGACCGGACCCCACGGGTCTGCTAGGACAGGTGGTGTTCCAACTACCCCGGGGGGCCGAATTTCCCAATAGCATCAATAACATAACTTATGGGTTTACGCCCTCAATGCTTGTGCAGCCTGTTCTTAGCCTGTTAGCAGGCTCGGATCCTCAGCGGCAGTCTGGCCTGGTTCCCGGCCCCATGACGGGTGAAGTGTTCCCGGCGGCGGCCGGTCATGCCTTATGGCGAAGGTCAGCGCGCCGCGGGAGGCTCCACAATTGACAAATACCGGTCGACCGGCAAGCCTTCGAGAACCTGCTTCGTGCCGGACGGCCAATCCACTTCCAGGCGGTCGATGCGCTGCGCAGCGCCCAATCCGAAATGCACGGTGCGTTCGCTGGACGATGCATAGCCTACCGCGGTGGTGACGCGGTTCCATTGCTCGCCTTGCGCGGTGACGATGTGCACTCGCGCTCCGATCGCGTCGCGATTGCTTCGCGTGCCTTTTAGATCCAGCGCAATCCAATGTCCGGTGCCCGCGGAGACATTGCGGAGCACCAACGGGGGTTCGTTGAGGCGCGTGACCACCACGTCCAACCGCCCGTCGCGGTCCAGATCGCCGAACGCGGCGCCCCGGTGCAGAGCCTCGCTGCCCAGGACCTCCAGGTCAAATGTGCCGTCGCCCTTGTTCAGAAAAATGCTATTCGGCTGGCGGGAATGGCGGCTGGTGGTCAGCTCGATATTATCCATCACGTGGCTGTTCGCCGTGAAGATGTCTTTGAATCCGTCGTTGTTGAAGTCAAACATGCCCGCGCCCCAGCCGGCCCATGGCAAGCTCTGGGCGCCGATGCGGCTGGAGTACGTCACATCGGTGAAGTGCAGAAGATCCAGATTGCGATAGAGCGAATAGGTCTCGTTCGACAACGCAGTGACGAAAATATCCTCGCGGCCGTCATTGTCATAGTCGCGGAAGTCCACACCCATCGACGAGACCGCCTTTCCATCGTCGTTGTACGCCACGCCGGCCTGCAGTCCGCGCTCGTCGAAGGTGCCGTCCCCATTGTTGTGAAACAGAAAGTTGGGCACGCTGTCGTTGGCCACGAACACATCCGGAAGCCCGTCTCCGTCGTAATCTCCGAAAGCCAGGCCCAGCCCCTTGCCCGCGTGGGCCGCGATTCCCGATTCGCGCGAGACGTCCCGGAAAGTGCCATCGCCCTGGTTGTGATACAGCAGGTTCGGCAATGGCTGATAGTATTTGGGGTGGCAGTAACTGCGATATCCGGGCTGCCGCTCTCCGCAATAGATTTCCGTGGACGGGTCCCATACCACGTAGCGCACCACGAACAGGTCCAGCCGCCCGTCGCGATCGTAGTCGAACCAACCCGCGGATACCGACCAGCCGTGATTCCCGCCCAGCCCTGCGCGATCTGTCACGTCCTCAAAGGTACCGTCGCCCTTGTTCCGGAAGAGCGTGTTGGATCCCACCCCCGCCACGAACAGATCGACAAACCCATCATTGTCGAAATCGCCGGCGGCCACTCCCATCGCATAGCCATGGCCCGCGACGCCCGCCGCTTCCGTTACATCGGTGAACGTGCCGTCCCCGTTGTTGCGGAACAGCCGGTTCCAGAACGACGGATCGGTCTTTTTCCCCGAGGGCAAGGTGGCTCCATTCACCACGTAGATATCGGGCCAACCGTCGTTGTTGTAGTCGAAGATGGCTACGCCTCCGGTCATGGTTTCAGGCAGATATTTCGAGCCGGTGGCGCCGTTCTTCAGAACCATGGGCAGAGTGCTCGCCTGGAAGTTTACCGGCGAAGGCTTGAAGGCGGCGGCATGCGCGGCAGGCTGATGTGCCATGGCTTCCATTACGCGCGCCAACTCCGGTTCCGCGTGAGCCTTGCGGAGCACCGCCACGCTCTCCGAGGTTCGACCCAGCTTGTAAAGGAACATGCCGTAATCCACTTGCGCGCGGGTTTCTCCCTGCCGAATGGCTTCCTGGTAGCAGCGTTCCGCGTCGGCATCCTTGCCCAATGCTTCCCATGCCAGCGCCATGCCGTTCCGGGTGCGCCCGGGCCGGCCGGTGTGCCGCAGGGCGGTTTCAAACGCGTCCAGGGCTTCTTCAAAACGGCTCAGACTGTACCAGGTCCGGCCCAGAAAGTAGCACGCATTGTCCTGCGCCGGGTTGAGCGTGCAGGCCCGGCGTAGCGGATCTTCGGCTGATTTGTAGTCGCCCTGCGCGGCATACGCCATGCCAAGATATGTTTGAACCCGCGCGTCGGAAGGCCGTTCCCGCGCGGCCCGGCCTAGCGCCTGCGCGGCTCCGGCGAAATCTCCACGCTGAAACTTGGCGACGCCTTCTTCCAGTGCGGTGTTGCCCTGCGCGGCGGCCAGCGCCAATGCGATTCCCACACAGAGGATTCCGGCTGTCAAGCGCATCCAGACCATTCTAAACCGGCGCGTCCGCGGACACCCCGGCATGCTTGGCTGATATAGGGCCGGGCTGAGAGGGCCTTGACATCGGTATTGTGGTCATATATAAAGGGAATCAGATCTGGTGGGGTCTTTGGAAAATCGGGATAGATTCAGTTTGTGCCGCCGTGCCTGATTTCCACGCGGATGTCGTGGCTAATTCACGCTGTTACGAAAGGACGAAACGTATGAAGAATCCGTTATTCCGGTTTGCCGTTCTGCCGGCGGTTTTGCTCTGGCTGGCAGCGTCGCTTTTTGCTCAGGGCGAACGCGGCGCGATCACGGGCCTGGTCACGGATGCCAGCGGCGCGGCCGTTCCGCATGTGGACGTTACCGTCACGGAAAAGCAAACCGGAGTCGAATCCAAAGCTGTGACGAACGAATTGGGGCTTTATCGTATTCCGTACCTGCCGCCAGGCACCTATCGCGTCTCGGCAACGGCATCGGGTTTCAAAACGGAAGTGATGGAACCCGTGGATGTACCGGTCGCCACGGTCGTGACCGCGAACCTCAAACTGGAGGTGGGGGCGGTCAGCCAGAGCCTGGAGGTCAGCGCGGAAGCCACGCACCTGGAAACGGCGAGCTCCGAGTTGGGGTACTCCGTTTCGGCCGAGGATTACCACGCTTGGCCCATCGACAGCAATGACGACGGCCAAAGGCAGATCCAGGCTTTCATCTTTAACAGCCTGCCCGGCACCATCGGAGGCTCCTTCCAGGGAAGCATAAACGGGGGGCCTCAGTTTTCGCACGAGGTGCTGATAGAAGGCATGTCGATCGGGCGCGCCGACATCGCCGGCGACACAGCGGAGTTTACGCCCAGCGTGGACGCCATCAGCGAATTCACGCTTCAAACGGGCGCGCTCAGCGCGCAGTACGGCGGCGGCTTGACCGCGGTGGCGAACTTCAATATCAAGTCCGGCACCAACCAGTTTCACGGCACCGCTTACGACTACGTGGTGAACAATGTTCTCAATGCCAATTCCTTCGACAATAACGCCTTTGGGGTTGCCAGCTCGCCATTCAAGCAAAACAGCTTCGGGGCCGACTTCGGAGGCCCGATATTGGTGCCTAAGATATACAACGGCAAGAACAAGACGTTCTTCTTCTTCAGCTATGAAGGCGATCGCAAGCGCAATTATACTCCCGCCGCATTGCGCACGCTTCCCACCACGGCTTTTAAGAACGGCGATTTCTCCGCCTTGCTGGATCCTTCGTTTACCGGCAACTCCAACTCGGGAACGGCCATAACCGACGGCGATGGCAACCCTGCCGTTTTCGGAGCCATTTACGATCCGCACAGTACCACCCAGTTGCCGGACGGCAGCTATACGCGGACTCCGTTTCCAGGGAACATAATCCCGACGTCGGATATCAGCAAAGTTTCCGCGAATATTTTGAAACTGGCCCCGATCCCCAACCCGCTCCTGTCCACTATGCTCCGCAATTATCCTGGCGTCGCCAACCAGCCGTTTTTCGACTTGAACACTTACGGTGGAAAGCTCGATCACGTAATCAACGGCAAAAATCGCATGGCCGTGTTTGTGAACTCCAATGAGCGCCTGAGGTATAACGGGGCGGGCCACGGCTATGAGCCGATTCCGGGAAGCGCTACGGGCTATTTTGCGGTGCAAGATATCCTGGGAACCATGATCCGCGCGACGGAAGACTGGGTGATCGGTCCGACCTTCCTGAATCACTTTGGTTTCGGGTACAACCGCCTGAATAACGCGAACAGTTCGGTTACCTTTGGCCAGGATTGGCCAAGTAAGATCGGCCTGCAGGGCGTGGCCGAGACCACTTTCCCGCTGATCAACTTTACCGGCACCAGTTATCAAGGCGGAACGCTGAATCCGCTGGGCCGCAACAACGCGGGCGTCTCACCGAACGGCAGCTACATCGTGCAGAACGACACCACCTGGATCCATGGCAAGCACAATATCAGGTTCGGAGCCGAGGTCCGCAAATACTACTATCATGAAGACGACCGTGGCGGCACATCGGGCACATTTACTTTCAGTCCGGACCAGACGGCAGACCCGTCGGCGCTCGCCTCCACAGGCAACGCCTTCGCCAGTTTCCTGTTAGGAGCGCCCTATAGCACGGGACTGGGCATAGCCCCGGTAAACCCCACCTCCCACTTCTGGAATCCGGCGCTTTATGTGGCGGACGACTGGAAGGTGAGCCGCCGCCTGACTCTGAACGTCGGATTGCGGTGGGATATCGTGGGCGCCTTGACGGAAGATCAGCACCTCTCCTCGGGGCTGGGCCCTGCCACACCCAATGCTGGAGCGGACGGCTATACCGGCGCACTGGTTTTCCTGAGCAATCTACACCGGAGCTCCTTCCAGAATACCTATTTTGGAGAGCTCGGCCCGCGCTTCGGCTTCGCCTATCAGGTCAACTCGCGGATGGTGCTGCGCGGCGGCTATGGAATCATGTACTCGCCGCCTATCGCTAACGCGTTCGGACTCGCGAGCATCGACGGGTACAACGGCAGCAACGGCTTTCACGCCAGCACGCGCAATCCCGTGATGTACTGGGACAATGGCTATCCGGCCTTCAATTTCACCCTTCCCAATACGGACCCGACCCTTGACAACGGCCAAGGTATCGCATATATACCGAGTAATTCAAACCGGCAGCCGTACTCCCAGAATTACACATTAGGCATCCAGTTCTTATTGCCGAAGAATACGACTCTGATGACGTCGTATGTCGGGAACAAGGGGACCCGGCTGGGCGCATCCGGTTTGAATAATCTCAACCAGCTCAATCCGAAGTATCTCTCGCTCGGCGACGAGCTTTTGGACGATGTCAGCCTGCATCCGAACATACCGCTGCCCTATCCGAGCTTCTCCGGAAGTGTAGCGCAAGCACTACTTCCGTACCCGCAGTACGCTCCTGGCGGCGTGTATTACTTCTTCCCCTATTTTGGAACGTCTCACTATAACGCCGCCCAGGTGGTGGTCAATCACCGAACGGGCAAGGGCCTCAGCTTCCTAGTTAGCTATGCCTTCCAGAAGACCATCAGCTTGACCGACAGTAACCTATACGGATACACCAACGGATCGCAGGATGTTTACAACCGGAAGCTGGAACGGTCAGTAGCCGGCTTCGACCACCCGCAGCAGCTCAAGGTGACCTGGATTTATGAGCTGCCGTTCGGGCGAGGCAGGCAGTTCCTCAACCGGGGCGGTGTTGTGAACCAGATTCTAGGTGGCTGGACTGCGACGGGAATCCAGACCTACCAGTCGGGCGACCCGCTCTCTATAAACTCCGGTATCGATACCAGCGGCTACTTGTTCGATGGAAACGTTCGCGGCAATGTGATTTCCGGCGTGCCGCTGAAGGTACCTTCGGGGTCGTTCGATTATGCGGGAGGCACGGGGCAGGCGTACCTGAACCCCGCGGCCTTCGCCGAGCCGCCCACCACGCCCAACGGTGTGGTGCTGACATTGGGCAATTCGCCGCGATATTTCGGTAACCTGCGCGGCCCCTGGCAACCCATGGAGAATTTCGGGTTCTTCAAACGATTCCCCTTCCGCGAGGGCATGTTCCTGGAGGCCCGCTGCGACCTGATCAATGCCTTTAACCGGGCGGGGCGCGCCGATCCCGACACGACTCTCAGCGACTCGACCTTCGGCCGGATTCTGGACGTCGCCGACGGCCCGCGAGAGGTTCAGCTAGCGCTGCGATTCACATTCTGATGTGGGGCAGGACTCCAGTCCTGCGGCCGCGTCCACGCCGGCCTGTTCGTAATTGCGCGAAGGGCGGGTCCTGGAGGACCCGCGCAGACCTAGAGGTCTGCCCCACAGGCAGTGTCCATGAGAACCTACAGACCTCTTCTATGCTGCGTGTGCGTCGCGGCAGCCGCGCTCCTGGCATCCTGCAAACGATCGGAGAGCAGCGGCGGCGCCGGAACCACGCCGGCGTTGCGTCCTCTGAACCTGGTGGTGGTGACCATCGACACGCTGCGCCCCGATCACCTGCGTTGCTATGGCTATTCGAAAATCGAAACGCCGAACCTGGACGCCATCGCGCGGGACGGGGTCCTGTTCGAGAACGCCGTTACCGAGACGCCGCTGACGCCTCCCTCGCATGCCAGCATCTTCACCGGCCTGAATCCTCCCGCCCATCACGTCCGGGACACGGGCGGATTCGTCCTGCAACCCTCCACGGCCACCCTGGCCACCATTCTGCAGCAGCAGGGCCGGGATACCGCCGCGTTCATCAGTTCCGCGGTTTTGAAGAAGCTCTTCGGATTCAACCGGGGCTTTGCGGTCTACGATGACCAGATGCCCAAGCCCGGCAAAGGACACGAATTCGACGAAGACGCGGAGCGCCGCGCGGGCGAGACGGTGGACCATGCAGTGCGCTGGCTCGAGGCGCAATCCGGCAAACCTTTTTTCCTGTGGGTGCATATCTACGATCCGCACGCCCCTTACCAGCCTCCTTCGCCGTTCCGGGAGAAGTACAAAGATCGTCTCTATGATGGCGAGATCGCGTATGCCGACCATGAACTGGGCCGTTTGTTCGACGCCGTCCGTAAGAAATCGCCCGGCAAAACGCTCATCGCCGTGCTTTCGGATCACGGCGAGAGCCTGGGCGAGCATGGCGAGTACACGCACGGAGTCTTTCTCTACGATGCCACGCTGCGGATCGCGTTCCTGCTGTCGGGTCCCGGAGTTCCAGCCGGCGCACGCATCCGGCCGCAGGCCCGCGCGATCGATTTCCTGCCGACGATCCTGGCTCTGATGGGCGGCCAGGCGCCCGCCGCCGTCCAAGGCGTGAACCTGGCCCCATACTTCGCCGGAAAAGAGTCGCTCGCCACGGTCTCCTATGCCGAGACGCTCTATCCCAAAATCAACATGGGATGGGCGGAACTGCGCGCCCTCCGCACCAACCAGTGGAAATACGTCCGCGCGCCGAAGCCGGAACTCTACGATCTTTCCCAGGACCCGGGCGAAACGCACAACGTGATCCAGGACCATGCGGCGGAAGTCCGCAAATTCGAAGTGAAGCTAAACTCGGTGATCGGGAGCGACGGCGTCGAGAAGGTCCGGACCAGCGTGGTGGACGAGCGCACTCTGAGCCAGTTGAAGTCGCTCGGTTACGTTTCCGGATTTGTGTCGCGCTCTTACGACCTGAACGGGCAGGGGATCGATCCCAAAGACCGCACTGGCGTCCTGAAACTGCTCGAAACGGTGGAAAGCGGCGCCCTTCCCATGCCGCGACGTATCGAGTTGCTGCGGCAGGCGCTCACCGAAGATGCCGCCGATCCGCACATCTACTATGAACTCGGCGCCGCATACGAGAGGGCCGGGCGGCCGGCGGATGCCATGAAGTTGTATCGCAGCGCGATCGCCAGCGGGATTCAGAGCGGGCGGCTGCACTCCCGGCTCGCCGACCTGCTCGTGCGCGCCGGCCAGAAGGACGAGGCCATTCCCGAGTATGAGAAGGCAGCGCAATTCAACCCCTCCGACCTGCAAAGCCAAGCCAACCTTGCCACCGCGTATCTGGAGAAAGGCCTTCTCGGGGATGCCGAGCGCGTCTACAAATGGACGCTCTCTATCGACCCGGGGTACGGCACCGCCTATAACGGCCTGGGTGTGATTGCGATCCAGCGGCGGGACACGCCGACTGCGCGCGGCTATTTCGAAAAGGCGGTGCAACTGGATCCGGAACTGGCCGATGCGGACCTCAACCTGGGACTCATCTATAAAATGGCCGGCGATCGCGCGCGGGCGCGGGAGTGCTTCCAGGCATTCCTGGCGAAGGCCTCGCCCGAGCAATACGGCCAGGTGATCCCGCAGGTGCGCAAGGAACTGATGGAGACGCAATGATAGCCGATTGCCAGCCTCAATGACCTTCAACAACGTCAATAACAATCCCTGGCACTGGTTCTCGGGCCAGCACGAGGTGGGCTTGGAGAACAACTGCGCAGGGCCCCTGACGCTGTTCGACAACAATGATACCCGGATCTCCAAACCGCCGCTGGGGTTGGGCGGCGGCAACAGACGCGGCACGGCCGTCAACGTGGATGAGAGCGTGGTGCAGGTCACCCCGGTGCTGAGCGCGGACCTGGGAGTCTACTCGGCGGCGGGCGGAAGCACCTCAGGCTGCCGCGCGTGGCAGGCGCGGGTCTGTATAGGATTTCGAACACGTAGGATTCATTGGCTGCGAGAGAAATGATACGTTCAATAGGTACGACATTGGAGGAACACGATGAGACGATTTGGAGCCGTGCTGGCTATTCTGGTTCCTGCCGCGGTTCTGTACGCGCAAGACACAGGCTACGTGAAAGCTCGCGGCAAGCCCGCCAGTGCGGCGGTATTCATCGACGGCAAGTATATAGGACCGGCTTCCCGATTCACCGTGCCGGAGAAATATGCCACGCCGGCTGGCGAAGCCGAAGTGACCTTGCGCGAGCCGCGTTATGAAGACTACACCACGAAGGTGACGGTCACGGCGCGCAAGACCGCCAAGATCCATTACAGCTTGAAGAAGCTGCCGGTGCCGGAACCGCCTTTCGGGAGATTCCGGCTGGGCGGCGGTGAGCCGGAGTCGTTTCTGTCGGTGGTTGGAGATACGGGGGCGGTCTACATCAACGACAAGTACTACGGCTATGTGGACGAACTGAACAACGCCGGAGGCGGGTTGTTGCTGAAACCCGGCACGTACGATCTGCATGTGGTCTCGCCGCTGTTCGGCGACTTCAAGCGGCAAATCACGATCGAGGCGAACAAGGCGACGATCGTGCCGCTGCCCGGCAAGGTCAAAGAGTAACAACCGGGCGCCTTCGCTTGCGTCCATCAGCTTGCATCTGTCGAAGGAAACTGGAGCGGTTACGGAGCCTGAGCTATGTCCGGTAACAATTACATCCTCGTCGTCTTCGACAGTTGCCGCTATGACTCGTTCATGCGCGCCCGGCCGAGGATAATGAAGAAGCTCGGCAAGGTGGAGCGCCGCTGGTCGTATGCGTCCTGGACGTCGC
>OBLW0100001442.1_pt1 | contig 20163 bp, 17 predicted proteins | sample 1520161 | NCBI WGS metagenome assembly OBLW01 (sample SAMEA3539309, study PRJEB22396) | soil metagenome | biome: tundra; feature: field; material: soil | place: USA | collected 2010-05 | depth 0.15 m | reverse complement strand
CGCTGCCGGTAGGCAACGGGCACGGCAACGGCCATGGCAATGGGCACGGTGAGCCTGAGCGGGCCGCTGTGACCGCCGGGGACCCGGCCGGGTCTCCTGCCCTGCCCAGCGAGGACGGCCCCGCAGAGACAGGCTGAGCGCGGGCGCAGCGGCCGGGGCGGCCGCTGCGCCCAGCCGTGGACGCCGGTCAACCGTCGTGTCCGCCGGGGCCGGACCCTGGCTGGGAGAAACCCACGAAGGCCCGCTGCTGGTGCGTCAGCGCGCGGTGGTGGCCGCCGCGACAGCACCTGGGGCACTGGCGCGGCGGCCGGCTCGGGCCGCCTCAGCCCGGCAGGCGACAAAGCACCGGTAACGCGGATGCCACGCGCTGCCCGGCCGGGTGGCCACCGAGCGCGACCTCCGACACGGGCACGAATTCACTGCCGAGGCGGTCCGCGACGACCGCGTCCCCGGTAGCGCTCCCGGCCAGCAGCTTGCGCCAGGACAGGAACCAGATCGTCCAGCCGTTGCCCCAGGTCCCCGCCACCGGGCTCCCTACGACCTCGATCGGGTCCCCGAGCACCGAGTGGTCGTAGTACCAGGCGGCGTTGCCCGGCGCCACGTTGACGCAGCCGTGACTGACGTTGACGTACCCCTGCTCCCCCACCGACCAGGGTGCGCTATGCACGTAGTCACCGCTGAAGGTGAACTGCACGGAGTCATACACCCAGATGTTGTAGTAACCGGGGTCGCCGGGCATGACGCCGTAACTGGCCGAGTCCATGTCCACCGGATTGGCCATGGCGAAAGACAGGTACTGGCCGTCCGGCGTGTCGTCGCCAGACTGGCCGGTGCTGATGGGCCAGTCACCCTCGAGCTTGCCGTTCCACCAGACCTTCATGTAATGGGTCGCGGCGCTGGCCACGGCGACCAGCGAATTGCCGATGGTGAAATGCTGCGACAGGTTCCCGCTGCCGTACACGCCCGCGGCGCCCTGCACACCGGAGAGATGGGCGGTGAAGCTCACCTTCGTGTTCGCCGGCCAGTAATCCCTCGGCCGGAACCACACGGTCTCGCTGCTCATCCAGTACCAGGCGCCGACGACGGGCTTGTCAGCGTAGATCGCGAACGATCGCTCGACCGCGGCCTTGTCCGTGATGGGCTGGCTGAAGGTCACCATGATCGGCATGCCCACGCCGACGGTCTCGCCCGGGGTCATGGCCACCGACGCGCTGAAGGTGTGCACCGGAGTCAGCGTGCGGAAGGTCCCGGTGGCCACCGTCCGCTTGCCATCGGAGTTGACCGCCGTCGCGGTGACCCGGTAGGTCTGTGCGGGCGCCAGCGCCCACGCGCTATGCCAGTTACTCGCGCCGCTGGTGAATTCCCCCGCCACGCTCTTGCCTGCTGCGCTGGTAACCGACACGGCGGCCAGCACACCGCGGCGGGCGGTCACGCTGACGCCCAGGCCCGGCTGATCGTCTATCAGCGCGCCCGCGGCAGGCCGGGCCACACCGATGTGGCCGCTCGCCGCCTGGGCCGCCTCGATCGCCTGCTGGCCGCTCTTCGCCGTGCTCGTGAAGCGGAGGTTGCCAGTCGTGATCGTGACCTTCGCCAACGGGTAAACGACCGCGGTCTGCGCCACTGCTCCGCCCTGGCACGCCGCGATGAGCAGCAGGCCGGATACGGCGGCTGCGGACGTTATAGCGCGGCCAGCCCGGGCCAGCCGTCGCCCCGGATGAGAATTGCCAGTGATTGATCCAGAAATAGCATTATTCGCAGTGATACGCGTTAGGACGCTCCGCGACACGTCTGCAACCCCCCTTGCCGCCTTCCGGCAATCAACTCCTTCCCATGGCGGCCCAGGAATACTCGCTCATAGGTAATTTTTAGTTATCTTGTCAATACTCTGCGTAGCCTTTACAGGCAAGACAATATGCCCGTCACTTCCGGGGGGTCTCACGCGGGGGGGGCATACCGGCAGGTCATCCGGCGCCCGCGGGCGCCGGGCGTCTCCAAGCCGCGGCTCACGCCGCGAGATTCTCAGTGCGCGTAATGCCCTCGGTAGTACTCGAAAACGAAACCAATCATCGTCAATAGGAGCGCAAGCACCCCTATCAGGAAAAGCCACCATCCGATCGCGGCACCGATCGCCGCGGTGGCGGCGGCCAGGCCCACGAACAGCGGCCACCAGCTGTGCGGGCTGAAGAAGCCAAGCTCGCCGGTGCCCTGACTGATCTCACCCCGCGGGTCGTCTTCCGGCCGCCGCGGCAGCCGCCGGCCGGTGAAGAGCAGGTAGAACCCGGTCAGGAAGGCGAGTCCGACAGCGAGCGCCAGCGCGGTCGTGCCAGTGGGGTCCTTGGAGGCGTACCAGTACACGAGGTCCACAGCACCGAAGAACACTGCGCAGCCGACGAACAGGGACCCTTCAACCTTCATCTGACACCTCTTCGCGCCGCGCCGTCACCGGTGTGCCTCGATGCGCTCGCTGTGCGTCCGTCCCGACTGGATATGCGGATAGTGCAGGTCGAATGCGGGCCGCTCGGACCGGATACGCGGTATCGAGGTGAAGTTATGCCGTGGCGGTGGGCAGGATGTCGCCCACTCCAGCGAGTTCCCATATCCCCACGGGTCGTCCACGGTCACCTGCTCCCCGAACTTCCATGTCTTGTAGACGTTGTAGAGGAAGAAGAACGTGGACGCGCCCAGGATCCACGCGCCGATGCTCGAGATCTGGTTCAGCGTGGTCACGTTGCCCGGCAGGAAAGGGTAGTTGGCGACGCGGCGCGGCATGCCCTCGACGCCAATCCAGTGCTGGACCAGGAAGGTCATGTTGAACCCGATGAACAGCGTCCAGAAATGCCACTTGCCCAGCGTGTTATCGAGCATCTTCCCGGTGAACTTGGGCCACCAGAAGTAGAACCCGCCGAACATGCAGAACACCACCGTGCCGAACAGCACGTAATGGAAGTGGGCCACGACGAAATACGAGTCGCTGACGTGGAAGTCCAGCGGCGGCGAAGCGAGGATGACCCCGGTGAGCCCGCCGAAGAGGAACGACACCAGGAACCCGATGATAAAGAGCATCGCGGGCTCGAACGTCAGCTGGCCGCGCCACATGGTGCCGACCCAGTTGAAGAACTTCACCCCGGTCGGGACCGCGATGAGGAAGGTCATGAATGAGAAGAACGGCAGCAGAACGGCGCCCGTGGTGAACATGTGGTGCGCCCACACCGTCATGGACAGCCCGGCGATCGCAATGGTCGCGGCCACCAGTCCCTTGTAGCCGAAACACGGCTTGCGGCTGAACACCGGCAGGACTTCGGTGGCGATGCCGAAGAACGGCAGCGCCACGATATAGACCTCGGGATGGCCGAAGAACCAGAACAGGTTCTGCCACATGACCGCGCCGCCGCTGGACGCGCTGAACACCTGGGCGCCGAGCTTGCGGTCGATCTCAAGGACCAGCAGCGCCGCGGCGAGCACCGGGAACGCCAGCAGCACCAGCATGCTGGTGAGCAGGATGTTCCAGGTGAAAATGGGCATCCGGAACATCGTCATGCCCGGGGCGCGCATGCAGATGATCGTGGTGACGAAGTTGACCCCGCCGAGGATCGTGCCGAGCCCGGCGAGTGTCAGGCCCATGATCCACAGGTCACCGCCGATTCCCGGCGAGTACACCGAATTGGTCAGCGGCGAGTAGGCGTACCAGCCGAACGCGGCCGCGCCGCCCGGGGTGAGGAAGCTGACCAGCAGGATCAGCCCGCCGAACAGGAACATGTAGTAGCTCAGCAGGTTGAGCCGCGGGAACGCCACGTCGGGCGCGCCGATCTGCAGCGGCATGATCTCGTTCGCGAACCCGACGAACAGCGGGGTGGCGAACAGCAGCAGCATGATCGTGCCGTGCATGGTGAACAACTCGTTGTACTGCTGGTCAGAAACGACGTGGTTGTTCGGGCCGAACAACTGGATACGCATGATCATGGCCATCAGGCCGGCGATCAGGAAGAACGCGAACGACGTGATCAGGTACAGGTGGCCGATGACCTTGTGGTCAGTGGAGGACAGCCAGTCCGCGAGAATTGACCCCTTGCGGCCGTACGTGGGCTCGGCCGCCGTCTGGACGGGGTGTTCGATCGTGGTCATTGCTATGCGCCCCCTGCCGTTTTCTGCTGTGCCTGCTGCTGCGCGTGGATCCACTGATGGAACTGGGCCGCGGTCACGATCTTCACCGTGAACAGCATCCGGCTGTGGTACACGCCGCACAGCTCGGTGCAGCGGCCGGTGAAGGTCCCGGTCTGGATGGGAGTCACCTCGAAGTGGTTCGGGTGGCCGGGGATGACGTCGCGCTTGAACTCGAACGGGACGATCCAGAACGAGTGGATGACGTCCGTGGAGACGAGGTTGAACCGGACGGTCTCGTTCGTCGGGATCTCAAGCACCGGCAACTGGCCCGGCCAGGGCTCGCCGTTCTCCGCTACCACCCCCAGCGGTGACGCGGGCACCTTGTACTGCGGGTACTGGAACTGCCAGCTCCACTGGTAGCCGACGACGGTGACCACGACGTCCGGGTGCGCGGGCAGCTTGTCGATGTAGTTCTCATCGCGGGCCGTGAAGAAGAACATGACCCCGACCATGATGAACGGCACGACCGTGTACATGATCTCGATCGGCAGGTTGTAGCGCACCTGACGGGGTGGCCGGTCCGTCCGCTTGCGGTGGAAAATCACCGCCCACAGGATCAGTCCCCAGACCAGGAACCCCACCGCGAGAGCCGCGATCCAGGATCCCTGCCACAGGGTGACCACGGCCTTGCCCTGCTGGGTGACAGGCACGGGCATGCCCAGCCGGGTGAACGTCGTGGACTTACAGCCGGCCGTCGCGGCCAGCACGCCGGCCAGCATGACCGCACGCGGCGCCCACTGGCGCAGCCGCCGGGCCTGCCGACGCTCTGGCACCGCTGCCGTCTCCTCGCCGGGCATCTCGCCCGGAACATGCGCGCCCCCATGGCGTGGGGCGCTCGGGGTGGGACTCACAGATTGCCTTCCCAGCGGATGACTCCCGGCTGCACGGGCTGGTCATGGCTCGTCCTACAGGCTGTCGTGGAAAACAGTATCGTGGCCGGATCCCGGGCTGACGGGGGACCCCGGTAGTCCTGCGGCGTGTTTCGGCGCAGCCAACGGGCTGCCGCTGGTCGCGGGGCGGCGCCGCCATGCTTACCCCCGGCAACGTGCGGGTATCGCTTCAGCGTGGCACCATGCAGGAAGGGGTTCCGGGTTCCCAGGCACAGAGTTCCCCAGCACGATGTTTGCCAGCACGGTGCCAGCCAGCACGGTGCCAGCCAGCACAGGGTTAGCCAGCACAGGGTTAGCCAGCACGGCGTTAGTCAGCACAGGGAGGCAGGAGCATGATCCCCCCGACGCGCCCCGCCCCGGCGCTGACGATCGACGCGCTCGGCCGGAAATGCCCGATCCCGATCATCATGCTCGCCGAGCGGATCAGGGAGATCCCGATCGGGGCGACCATCGCGGTGCTCGCCGACGATCCCGCCGCCCGGCCCGACATCCCGGCCTGGTGCATGATGAAATCCCAGGAATTCGTGCTGGAGACGGCGCTCCCGCGCGGCTGGTCCTTCCTGATCAAGCGCACCTACTGAGCCGGGGCGCAGCGAGCGGCCGAGCGAGCGCTCGAACGAGATCAACGGTGAACTCGCCTCAGCGACGACATGGCGCCGGCACGGGGAAGTCGGTTCACTCGTTTCTCGCGACCTCGGGTCCGGTGATGCGTTCCAGCAGCGGGAAGGTGGCCGCGATGATGCCGAGGGACACCAGGATCGCGCCCGCGGTGATGAGGTAGTACGCGGCGCCGGGCGCCACCATCGGGTGCTGCTGTGCCTCGGAGGCGAACATCGCGGCGGCGCCGAAGCCGGTGCCGATCGCGACGGCGGCGACGGCGAGCAGCGGGACGGCGCTTTCCAGCGCGACGACACGGCGCAGCGTGGCGAGCCGGGCGCCGGTGAGCCGCAGCAGGCTGAACGGCCGCTTGCGGTCGGCGAGCCCGCCCGCGATGCCCGCGGCGAGCGTGCAGCCGGCGATCGGCAGGCTGACCAGGATCACGGTGTTCGCGAGCTGCTGGTAGGCGTTGTTGCGGGAATTGTCCCGCGTGATCAAGTCGCCGATGGTGGACGGCCCGTTGACACTGGGATAGGCGTGTGTGTTCTCAAGCACCGTCCTCGCCTGTTCGACCGCTGGCACGGTGCCGTTCGTCGCCACGTTGATGGCGTCCACTGCGAGGCTGTCCAGCCGCGGGGCCGGGACGTTCGCGGCTGGCCAGGTGATCCCGGTGACGTCCTGGTCGAACAGGGGGCCGTCGAACCCGTCTTCCGGGAACGCCGCCGCTGTCGCCCCGGCCGGGCAGCGGCCGAGGGCGGGAACGGCCGCGAGCTGCGCGCACGAGACCACGCCCGCCGGAACCGGAACGGCGCCCGAAGAAGGACTGGCGCCCAAAGAAGGACTGGCGCCGAGCAGTGTCCCGGGGATGGTCAGCTCCGGGTCCGCGCGGACCACGACCACCCCTTGGACGCCGTGAATCCCGCGCAGCCGTGCCGCGAGCGGCGCGGCGGGCGCGGCCGGCCCCGGGCCTGTCATGACCTCAGGTCCTTGGGACGCAGGGCCGAGCGCTTGGTCCGCCAGCTGGTCAGTCACCACGCCCGTGGCCGCGGCGCTGCCCCACCGCGTGAGGTTCTTGGCGTCCTGCGTGGTGATGGCCACCACGGCCGCGGTGGTGATGAACAGGGCGAGCACCAGGCCGCTCACAGCGCGGAAGGCGGCCCTCGGGTCGTCGGCGAGACGACGGGCGGCGATCAGCGCGCCGGGGCGGCTGGTCCACCGGGCCATGACCCGGGCTGCGGCCATGGTGAGCCACGGGCCCGCGATGACCAGGCCGACGATGATGAGCAGGAAGCTGGACGCGAACGCCTGGATCTGCCCGGATATGGATGCCGGGTGGCCGCGCACGACGAAGAAGCCGAGCTCGGCCAGGCCGGCCAGCAGCGGCAGCATCCGCCAGGCCCACGGCGGCCTCGGCGTCTCCCGCCGGACGACGCCGAGCGGGGAGATGTGCACCCGGCGCAGCGCCCGCCGGGCTGCCACGGCGGCGGCCACGGGCACGCCGATCGCGACCGTGAGGATGTCTGGCAGGCTGAGCGCCATGTCGGCGGGGAAGAACGGCTCGCCGAGGAACGGGATGCCCGCGACCGGGCCGCGCAACAGGAAGAAGATCCCGAAGCCGGCCGCCACCCCCGCGGCCCCGGCCACCGTCGATTCCACGGCGGCGAGCAGGGTGACCTGCCTGCGGGTCGCTCCGACCAGGCGCATCGCCGCGAACCGCTCCTCGCGGCGGGCGGCCGACAGCCGGGTCGCGGTGGCGATGAAGATCAGCACCGGGGCCAGCACGGCCAGCGCCACGACGGACAGGATGAGGTCGCTGGTGCTCGCCCCGATTCCCATGTCGGGCGAGCTGTAGCCCAGGCCCTTGGGGTTCACCTGAGTATCACGGCTGCCGGGCACCGTCGTGGCGATCGACGTCACCTGCACGCTGTCGGGCGTGTCCGCCAGCTGCGCCGGGGTGTGCCCGATGATGATGACCAGCGAGTTCGGCGACGGCAGCGCGGCGTCGCCGATCGTGCCGGCCAAGCGGCCGGGGTAGCGGCCGGCCAGCTCGTTCGCCGGGGTGCTGCGCAGCAGCGCGGCGAGCGCGGGCGAGGCGTAGTACTGGCCCGGTCCTGGGTCATGGGTGATGCCCGGCGGCGCCGGTGACGAAGCACCGGTGGCGGCCACGTCGAAGCGGTCGATCTGCTGGCCGTCGAAGGTGTCGCCGCCGGGGTGCCACCACAGCGGGGCGATGCCCGCCGTCGCCGGGCCGGGGGGCACGGACGAGGTGCCGGTCCAGAACCATGCGTGCCGGTTGTTCCATGCGTTGACCGCGTTGGTCGCGGCCACGGCGGCCAGCAGCAGGGCAACGCCGAGGCCGACCGCGGCGGCCAGGACGAGCAGCCGGGTGACGGCCTCGCGGCCGCCGCTGATCACCAGCCGCAGTCCGAGGGGGATCACGCCTCGGCCCCGGTGAGCGTGCTGACCGTGCCGTCCCTGACGACGACCTCGCGGTCGGCGTAGGCGGCGACCCGGGCGTCGTGGGTGACCAGGATGACGGTGGTGCCGTGCTCGCGGGCGGCGTCGGTGAGCAGGTCCATCACCAGTTCCCCGGACACCGAGTCCAGCGACCCGGTCGGCTCGTCGGCGAACAGCACCTCAGGCCCGGCGACCAGGCCGCGGGCCAGCGCGACGCGCTGTGCCTGCCCGCCGGACAGCTCCCCGGACCTGCGGTGCTCAAGCCCGTCCAGGCCGAGCGTGCCGAACCACTTCCTGGCCGCCGTCATCGCCGGGCCGCGGCGGGTGCCGGACAGCAGCAGGGGCAGGGCGACGTTCTCTTCCGCGGTCAGCTCGGGGACAAGCTGACCGGACTGGAACACGAACCCGAACCGGTCCCGGCGCAGCGCGCTGCGCCGGTCGTCGCTCAGGGTGTCCAGCCGCTGCCCGCCGAACCAGACCTGCCCCTCCCCGGGGACCAGGATGCCCGCCAGGCAGTGCAGCAAGGTGGACTTGCCCGATCCGCTCGGCCCCATGACCGCGACGATCTCGCCCTGCCGGACTCCCAGCGAGGCGCCGCGCAGCGCCGGCGTCTCGCCGAACGAAAGGAACAGGTCCCGCGCCTCGATGATCTTCGTAGTTCCGGGGAGGTCTGCGGTCACCGGCGCACCGCTCGCGCGAGCAGGTCCAGCCGGGCCGCGGTGTGGTCGATCCATCGCAGGTCAGCCTCCAGTCGGTAGAGCGCGTGGTCGGCGAGCAGCACGCCGAGCGGATCGCCGCGCCGCTTCAGTTCGGTGAGCTCGCGCATCCGCTGCAGGTGCGCCGCCCGCTGGGCGTCCAGGTAGCTGTCGGCCGGCCGGCCGAGCATCAGGGCGAGCACCACCTTGGCGAATAGTTCGCTCTGCAGGTCCGGCTCCGGCGGGGCCGGCTCGGCCAGCCACCGCTCCACGTCGGCGATGCCCACCTCGGTGATGACGTACCGCCGGCGTTCGGGCCCGGCCTCCTGCTCGATAGGCCCGGCGACCGCCTTTCCGTCCCTGGCCAGCCGGGACAGGGTCGCGTACACCTGGCTGTAGCGCAGCGGCCTGCCTCGGCCGAAGTACGCGTCGTAGTCCCGTTTCAGGTCGTATCCGTGACTTGGCCCCCGCTCAAGCAGGCCAAGCAGTGTCAGCGGAACACTCATAACCGAGAGAATACTCTAAGAGTATTCTCTCGGACAGTAGTTTACCGCCGGCGCCTCAATGAGCTGGTAGCAATCGATGTAGGCGAATGAGGCGCCGGTCATCGGTGAGAGGTCGAGCGTGGCCAGGGCAGGCTCACTGACTTCAAGCGTCCCCGGCTGACCGGAACCGGTCGGCGAAGCGCGGGTCGCTTTCCCACCATGGCTGGCTTCCAGCAGTGGGCTCCCCCGCGTCGGTGGCCGGCCCAGCCCGGGTCTCTGCGGGCTCCGCAGCCAGCGGGGCCGGGGGCGTCCCGGCCCCGGCGGCGTCGGCGGCGTCGGCGGCGTCGGCGGCGTCGAGTTCCGCGTCGATCACCACCGCCTCGGCCTCGTCCTCCCTGATCATCTGGATCAGCTGCGCGGCGAGGAAGGGCAGGCCGACGATGTCACCCAGGATCCAGAGCACCCCGCCGCCGAGTACCTGGTCGGTGCTGAGGCTCGGCCCCCAGGACCGCACGAGGGCGTGGTAATAGCCCCCGGCGATGAGGTTCTGGTCAGCCATGACCGCGAGGCCGAGGACCGCGTCGCCAACGACCTCCGCGCCGGTGACCCACAGAGCCACGAGGTAGGGGTAGGCCTTGGGCACCGGGTCGACCCGCAGCAGCGTCCAGAAGAACACGTACCCGGGCGCCAGCAACGCCAGGTAGGTCACCTCCCGCACCGCGGAACCCTGCAGGCTCGCCGCGTACCAGGGCGAGAAATACAGCACGAACGGCACGAGAACCAGGACCGTCGTGGTGATGGCCGGGAATGTCAGGATGCGGGCCGCCCGGCTGCTGACCGCCGCCTCCAGCCGCGGGCCCAGGCGTGGCAGGGTCGCGACGGCCAGCGACAGCGGGCGCCCGAGCACGAGGAACAGCGGAGCCACCAGCAGCAGCAGGATGGTCTGCATCGACCGGACGTAGAACAGCGTGCCCTGGTAGACGCCGATGACGGACATGGTCGCGATGACCAGCACGCCAAGTCCCCCCGCGCAGAAGGCCGCGGGCCGCCCGGCCGGCCACGACCGCCCGGACCGGCGCGCCCGCCGCGCCCCCGCCAGGTACAGACCGGCCGCCAGCAGGACCGCGATGAGCACCGGCAGGTCGAGCGTCCACGAGGTGAACACCCGTGCCGCCGTCAGCTGCGGGGGCCCGTGGTAGGCGGACGGCCCGTGGTAGGCGGACGGGAGGGCAGCGGCCATGGTGGCCACGCTACCGCCGCGCCGTGGCCCAGCGGCCGCCGCGCCACGGCCACCAGTCACCGCACACGCGCGCCCACCAGCCCATGAAAAGCCAAAGGAAATGCGTAGGGCTACTAAGCGCGCCCCAATTCATTCCGGGCCGCACGTTTGCCTCTGGCACGCGAAGGCGAGAAATCTATGGCACGAGCAGCGGTGGCCGCCACGCGCACCGCACGACTAGCCGTACGGTTATGCGGGCACAGCTCGTGACCTGCCCAGGGACACCGTCGTCGCTGGCGGCCGGATCGTGCTGCGCAAGCGCTGAATCATGCTCGATATTGAAGCTAGTTGCCATATTGCGGCAATTTACGGTGGACACTAGGGCCGCACGATATATCCAGGGGGAAATACCATGCCGCACATCACACGACTGCGCCTGGTTAGCGCCATAATGGCCACGGGAGCACTTCTGGCGGGCGGGCTGGCCATGGCCACCGCCGCGCAGGCGGCCAGCCGACGGTCGGCCATCGCGGACACCCATCCCGCATGGGCGGTCACGTCGACGCGGGTCAACGGCCCGGCCGCGGTCGGCGGCGCGGTGACGGCGCGGGTCTACCTGGCCGGCCGCGACCGGACCGGGCTGGCTGCCTACGCCACCGCGGTCTCCACCCCGGGCAGCGCGCTGTACCGCCATTACCTGACCCCGGCTCAGCTCGGGACCCGGTTCGGCGCCACCAGCGAGCAGGTCGCCGCGATCCGGTCCTGGCTCACCTCCGCCGGGCTGAAGGTCACTACCATCAACGACCAGAACCTCGCGGGCGCCTACGTCGCCGCGCGCGGGCCGGTCGCCGCGGCCAGCAAGGCGTTCGGGGTCACCTTCGCCATGTACCGGGGCCCTGACGGACGCGAAGACCGCGCTCCCAGCCAGGCCGCGACCGTGCCCGCTTCGCTGGCCACCGCGGTACTCGCTGTCGCGGGCCTGGACACGGCCAGCCACCTGATGAAGCCGGACCTGCCGCCGCCCGGGCCGAACTACTGGGTCGCGCCGCCGTGCTCCAGCTACTACGGCCAGAAGATCGCCACTGCTGAGCCGACGGCCTTCGGCAAGCACCAGCCGTGGACGAACTGCGGCTACACGCCCAGCCAGATCCGCGGCGCCTACGGGGTCACCGCCTCCGGCATGACCGGCAAGGGCCAGACCGTGGCGATCGTGGATGCCTACAGCTCGCCAACCATGCTGGCCGACGCCAACCAGTACGCGAGAGTCACCGGCGACCCGCCGTTCGCCGTCGGCCAGTACCAGCAGTTCCAGGCCGGCCCGTTCACTCAGTCCGCCCAGGCGGCGTGCAATCCGCCCGGCTGGTACAGCGAGCAGACCCTCGACGTGGAGTCCGTGCACGGCCAGGCGCCCGGCGCCAACGTCCGGTACGTCGCCGCCGGCAGCTGCCAGGACTCCGACATCCTGGAGGCGGTGGCGTTCGTCGTGAACAAGAACCTCGCCAGCATCGTCACCGACTCCTGGGGCGATCTGGCCCAGTCCGCCACCCTCAACGCCGCATACGACCTGGCCTTCCAGACCGGCGCGGCCGAGGGAATCGGCTTCTTCTTCTCCTCCGGTGACAGCGGCTACGAAAACCCGGGCGAGAACACGGCCTCCACTGGCGACCAGGTCGACTACCCGACGTCGAGCCCGTACGTCACCTCGGTCGGCGGCACCAGCCTGGCCATCGGGAAGACCAGCAACTACGAGTGGGAGACCTCCTGGGGCACCCTGCTCGACCCGCTGTCCGCCGCCGGCGCCTCGTGGCAGTACCCCCCGCCGGGCTCGTTCCCGGCGAACTACGACGGCTCCGGAGGCGGCGGGGTGAGCACGACGTACCCGCAGCCCGCTTACCAGCAGCGCGCCGTGCCAGCCAGCCTGGCCAGGCAGCTGCCCGATGGCAGCACCAGCGCCACGCCCATGCGGGTCGTCCCGGACGTGTCCGCGCTCGCCGACCCGAGCACCGGCTTCCTCCTGGGGCAGACCACCCTCCAGCCGAACGGGACGACCGACGCCTTCTCGCTCAGCAGGATCGGCGGCACCAGTCTCGCCTGCCCGACCTTCGCCGGCATCGAAGCCGACGCCCAGCAGGCCGCGGGATACCGGCTCGGCTTCGCCAACCCGGTGATCTACGCCAGGTACGGCACTGCCGCCTTCAACGACGTGACCGACCACCCGGCCGGGCTGCCCGCCAACCTGGCCGAGGTTCGCAGCAACTACACCGACCCGCACACGGGAACCGGTCCGCTGCTCAGCTACCTGCGGACGCTGGGCGTCAACGGCGAGGGCGCCGCTGCCCTCAAGGCCGTCACCGGCTACGACGACGCGACCGGTGTCGGCTCGCCCCGGGCCTACATCCAGTCCTTCACGCACTAGGGCGGCATGCACAGACAGTCACCACCGCGATCTAATTACGAGAGGTCACGGATCGGTCTTTTAAGATTTTTGCGGACATAGCCCATTCTGTTGGCTGATATCCCTTGCGCGCATGATCTGGGAGGAAGAATCTACCGTGTGTGACCCGCCCGGCGGGTCACCAGCGCCTGATGACCCGATACCCGGGTCACAGCGCCACAGCGCATGGGTCAGTCCATCAGGAAAGGAACGTGCATGCCGCAAGTCACACGGTTGCGTGTGGTCTGTGCCGCGGTGGCCGCCGGAGCACTCACGCTCGGCACACTCGCCTCGGCCACAGCCGCGCAGGCGGCTAACCCGAGATCGGCGATCGCCCACACCCACCCATCATGGGCGGTCGCGGCCCACCGGGTCGGCAGCGAGACCACCACCGGTACGGTAAGCGCCCAGGTGTACCTGGCTCCCCAGGATCAGGCCGGGCTCGCTGCCTACGCCACGGCGGTGTCCACGCCGGGCAGCGCGCTCTACCGGCACTACCTCACGCCCGCACAAGTCGCCGCGCAGTTCGCGCCGGCCGCCGCGGAGGTCGCGGCCGTGCAGTCATGGCTCACCTCCGCAGGCCTCACCGTGACCACGGTCAACGACAAGAGCCCCGCAGGCGCCTACATCGGCGTGCGCGGGTCGGTGGCCGCGGCGAGCACGGCGTTCGGCGTGACTTTCGGCATGTACAAGGGCCCTGCTGGCCAGACGGACCGGGCGCCCGCCCAGGCCGCCAGCGCGCCCGCCGCGATCGCCAGTTCGGTGCTCGCGATCTCCGGCCTGGACACCGCCAAGAGCGAGATCAAGCCGGCGGACACCCTCCCCCCGCCCGGGCCGAACTACTGGGTCGCCCCGCCATGCTCGACCTACTACGGCCAGCTGACCGCTACGACGGAGCCGACCGCCTACGGGACCCACCAGCCGTGGACGAACTGCGGCTACACGCCCCGCCAGATCCGCAGCGCCTACGGTGTCACCGCGTCCGGGGCGACCGGCAAGGGCCAGACCGTGGCCATCGTGGACGCGTACGCCTCGCCCACCATGCTGTCTGACGCCAATCAGTACGCGAAGGTGACTGGCGACCCCGGCTACAGAGCCGGCCAGTACAAGCAGTACCTGCCCGCTACCTTCACCGAGACCGCCGCGGACCTGTGCGACGCAGCGGGGTGGTACGGCGAGGAGAGCCTCGACGTCGAGTCCGTGCACGGCCAGGCGCCCGGCGCCAACGTCCGGTTCGTCGCCGCGGCCAGTTGCGAGGACTCCGACCTGATAGCAGCGGATGCGCAGATCGTGAACCAGCACCTGGCCAGCATCGTCACCAACTCGTTCGGCGAGCCTGCGCAGTACTCGACCCTGAACTCGACGTGGGACCAGGTGTTCGAGATCGGCGCCGTCGAGGGAATTGGCTTCTTCTTCTCCTCAGGGGACAGTGGCTACGAAGGGGTCGGCGAGGATTCCGCGTCCAGCGGCGACCAGGTGGACTACCCGACCTCAAGCCCGTGGGTCACCTCGGTGGGCGGCACCAGCCTGGCCATCGGGAAGACCAGCAACTACGAGTGGGAGACCTCCTGGGGCACGCTGCTCGACCCGCTGGCAACCAGCGGCACGTCGTGGCAGTACACCCCGCCCGGCCTGTATCCGGACTACTACGACGGTTCCGGCGGCGGCGGCGTGAGCACCGTGTACACGCAGCCCTTCTACCAGCGGGGCGTCGTGCCGAGCAGCCTGTCCGAGAACCCGCCAACCGGACCGTCCACGACCAAGTACCGCGTTGTCCCGGATGTGTCCGCGCTCGCCGACCCGAGCACGGGCTTCCTCGTCGGCGAGACCACCCTGCAGCCGAACGGGACGACCTACGCCTTCTCGCTCAGCAGGATCGGCGGCACCAGTGTCGCCAGCCCGACGTTCGCCGGCATCGAGGCGGACGCCCAGCAGGCGTTCGACTCCGCGCATCACAGCACGGCGGTGATCGGGTTCGCGAATCCGCTGATCTACAGCCTGTACGGCACCAGGGCCTACCACGACGTGACCGACCACCCAGCCGGTCAGCCGTTCAACCTGGCCGAGGTGCGCAACAACTACACCGACCCGTACACGAAGACCGGGCCGCTGATCACCTGGCTGCGGACCCTGGGCATCGACGGTGAGGGCGCCGACGCGCTGCCCGCCATCCGTGGCTACGACGACTCGACCGGTGTCGGCTCGCCGAACCAGTACATCCAGTCAATAGCCGCTCTTCGGTAGCGCGGCACGCAGTGATGGAGGGGGCGGCCGCATCAGGGCCGTCCCCTCCGTCAGTTCCAGCGGGAGCGGCGCACGCCAGCCGTTGTGTGCTGTGGTCGTCCGCGGGCTAACGTCAGCTGTAGAAGGTGCCGAGCTCAGCGGCGGCGGCCTCACCGTAGGCAGCGCGGAGGCGCTCCCCCAGCGCGTCCGGCTTCAGCTCGTACTCCTGGGTGCCGACGGTCTCCAGCACGTGCACCGCGAGCATGTTGCCCAGTTGCGCCGCGCGCTCCAGGGACAGGCCCCAGGCCACAGCCGCGAGAAAACCAGCCCGGAAGGCATCTCCGGTGCCGGTTGGGTCCGCCTTGCGGATCTCGGGCACCGCGTCGACGGCCTGGGCGGGCTGGCCGGCCTGCTCCATCCTGGCGCCCCCCGGGCCGAGGGTGGTCACCCGGACGCCGACCCGGTCGAGGATCTGCGTGCTACTCCATCCGCTCTTGTCCTCGATCAGCGCTTCCTCGTACTCATTGCAGAACAGGTAGGCCGCCCCGTGCACCAGGGCACGCACCTCCTGCTCGCCGAGCCGCGGAAGTTGCTGGGACAGGTCGGCGGCGAACGGAATGCCCAGCGCCCGGCACTCCTCGGTGTGCGAGAGCATCGCGCCCGGGTCACTCGCCCCGATGAGGACCAGGTCCAAGCCACCCGCCCGCTCAGCGAGCGGGGCGAGGTCGATATCGGCGTCCTCGCTCATCGCGCCCGGGTAGAACGAGGCGATCTGGTTCCCCTCCAAGTCCGTGGTACAGACAAAACGCGCGGTGTGCCGCAGCGTGGACTCTCGGACGCCGCCGCAGTCCACCCCGTGAGCCACCAGCCAGGTCCGGTAGGGGTCGAAGTCCGCGCCCACCGCGCCGATGAGCAGCGGGCTGAGCCCGAGCACGCCCAAGCCGAACGCGATGTTCGCGGCCACGCCGCCACGCCGGATTTCCAGCCCGTCGACCAGGAAGGACAGCGATACCCGGTCCATCTTCCCCGGTATGAAGTGCTCGACGAACCGGCCGGGGAACGTCATGAGGTGATCGGTGGCGATGGACCCGGTGATAGCTATACGCACAGCCGCACTCTAGGGCATGGCGCTACAAAGCCACGCGTCGCGGCCAGGGACTGTATCGGTCCCGGGCCGCCTCGCCGCGACGCTCCGGCGTTCCCGCTCAGTGGAAGGAGTCGCCGCAGGCGCAGGAGCCCTGCGCGTTCGGGTTGTCGATCGTGAAGCCCTGCTTCTCGATCGTGTCCACGAAGTCGATGGACGCGCCGGACAGGTAGGGAGCGCTCATCTTGTCGGTCACGACATGCACGGCACCGAAAGCCGTGTCGACGTCCCCGTCCATCTCACGCTCGTCGAAGTAGAGCTGGTAGCGCAGTCCCGAGCACCCGCCTGGCTGCACGGCGATGCGCAGCCGCAGGTCGTCGCGGCCCTCCTGCTCCAGCAGGGCACCCACCTTGGCCGCCGCGGCGTCGGTGAGGATGACGCCCTGCGCTGTCGTCTGGTCCTGAACCGTCATATGTGCTAACTCCCGCGTCGGATGTCCGCCGCCTGGGCGGCGCTTGCTGGTCCTCCGGTCACAACTTCTCCAGACACAACCATAAGCGGTCCACGGTCATTCCAGGGCCTGCCGGCCGACCGTAACTTCCTCGGTAGAAGTATGACCCTCCCGGCGAAGGCGGCGCTGCCAGTGCTGCCTCACAGGCCCGGGGCGCCCCAGACCGGAAACCACCGGCCCAGGTCAGGCTCGATCTTCAGGTCCGAACTGAGCTGGCCACGCACCTGGAGTTCGAGTGCGTTGTCCCGGCGCTCCCCGTCCAGCGGCGCGAACGGGTAGAACGTGCCGCGCTTGAAGAGATAGACGATGGCGAGGCGGCGGCCCGCGTCGTCACGGAAGCCGACCAGCGTGCACAGCAACTGCGGGCCGAAGCCACCGTCCACCAGCGACGAGTTCACCGCATGCAGGTCGGTGACGAGCGCCTCGACGTCGTCGGCGGAGTGATGGCAGACCAGCCACGTGTAGGAGTAGGAATCTGTGGTCACCTCGACGGGGGTCGTTCCCGAGCCCATGTCGAGCAACTGCCGGACATCCTTCTCGATGTCGCTGAACGCTTTGCCCTCGGCGGCCCGGAAGCAGACCGAGCCGCTGCCGGTGGGCCGGAACGATGCGGCAGCCTCCAGCGTGATGGCGGCGGACGGCAGCGCGAACAGCGCGTCCAGCTTGGGCTGGACCGGCTTGGTCCGGCCAAGCAGCGTGTCCAGGAATCCCACCAGCTACCTCGCCAGTTGATCGGAGATCTTCGCCAGTTCCTTGAGCCTGCGCTCCAGTGACGGGTGCGTGGAGAACAGCGCGGAGAGGCTGGCGCCAGCGCCGCCCCGGGCGAAGGCCGGGGCGAAGTAGAACGCGTTCAGCGGCTCGGCCGCCCGCAGGTCTTTGGTCGGGATCCTGGCCATCTCGCCGGTCACCTTCTGCAGCGCGCTGGCCAGCGCCGATGGCTGCCCGGTGAGCAGCGCGCCAGACCGGTCGGCGGACAGTTCGCGGTACCGGGAGAGCAGCCGGATCAGCAGGAAGCTGATCGCGTAGACCACGATGCCCACCACCATGACGATCAGGATGACAGGGAGGGCGCCGCCGTTGTTGTTGTTGTTGCCGCCCCGGCCGCGACCGCCGCCACCGCCGAAGAGTTCCGAGTAGAAGGCGAACCTGACCAGCAGGGCCGCGACGATGCCGATGAACGAGGCGATCGTCATGACCGCCACGTCCTTGTGCGCCACGTGCGACAGCTCGTGCGCCAGCACGCCCTCAAGCTCCTGCTCGTTCAGCCGCCCGTCCAGCAGGGCGGTTGTGGCGCAGACCACGGCCGTCTTGCTGTTGCGCCCGGTGGCGAACGCGTTCGGCATCCGGGACGGGGCGATGGCCACCCGGGGCTTGGGCATGTCGGCCAGCGCGCAGATCCGGTCCACCACGCCATGCAACTGGCGCGCGGCCGGGTCCGGGTCCTGCGGGCTGACGAGCCGGGCGCCGGCCGTCCGCAGCGCGATCTTGTCGGACCAGTAGAACGACCCGAAGCCCAGCCCGATGGCCAGCAGGACGGGGAGGATTACGATCCCCGCGCCTGAAGCACGGTGGCTTGCTTCCAGTACCAGGACAAGGGCCAGGATGAAGGCCACGAATACGACGCCTAGCAGGAACATCGTCAGGCCCATCCGAGCGATGAGTCCCCTGTCAGGCGCATAGCGGGTCTTCGCCATCGCGCCGCCTCCGTTCTGTCCGCTGAACTCGGTTCAGCGGGCTTTTCCGGCTTCGCTGTCGGAGCCGTCCCTCCCCCATTATCAGGCAGCGCCGGAGCGGACAAACCGTGCGGCTGGGCCGCCCGGGCCACTCCAGGACACGGCCCGTTGGCCGCCCGGCTCCGGACCAGCCACCCGCCCTGCCCAGGGGGTTCAACAGCAATCGTCGCCGCACAACCTGGGAGTTGGCTGAGGGTTTCCGCTGAGCGGCCGCAAGGCCCGGGGTCAGCCCGGGATGAGGCCCTCGCCGCTGAGCATCTCGCGGACGTTGTCCATGGTCGCCTCGGCGTCCGGCAGGATCAGCGTCGATGGCTCAAGCGTGTCGTCAGGCAACGCGGTGCCGAGCACCCGGATCCTGGACACCAGGGCATCCAGGGCCGCCCGGAACGCCTGTTCATCACTGGCGTTCACGGCCGCCTCAAGCTTGGCGTCGAGGATGTTCAGCTCGCCGCTCGCCGCGTCGTCCACCGCGAACTGGCCCTCGCCGAGAATGCGGACAATCATGATCCGTCACCGGCCTGCGGCTGGTCGGCCGGCTGCCCTGGCCGAGACGCCTGCGCTTGGCCCTGGCTCGCCGCACCACCGGCGGCGGAACCCTCGATCTCACGCGGGGCCTCGCCCTGACTCAGCTCGCCCTTCAGCCGGGCCAATTCCAGATCAACGTCGTGGCCGCCGCCCATCCGGTCCAGTTCGGCCTGGATGTCGTCGTGCGGGGTGCCGGTGACGTCCTCCAGGGCGCCCGACGCCATCAGCTCGTCAATGGCGCCCGCCCGGGCCTGCATCTGCGCAGTCTTGTCCTGAGCCCGCTGGACGGCCATGCCCACGTCGCCCATCTCCTCGGAGATGCCGGAGACGGCCTCGCCAATCCTGCTCTGCGCTTCCGCGGCGGTGTACGTCGCCTTAATGGTTTCCTTCTGCGTGCGGAAGGCCTCCACCTTGGACTGGAGCCGCTGCGACGCCGAGGTCAGCTTCTCCTCATCGGCCTGCAGCGACTGGTACTGCGTCTGCAGGTCCGTCAGCTGGGTCTGCAGCGTCGACTTGCGGGTGAGCGCGTCGCGCGCGAGATCCTCACGCCCCGAGCCAAGGGCCTGCTTGGCCTGGCCCTCGAGCTTGGTCTGCTGCTGCTGGAGCGAGTTCATCTGGAGTTCGACGCGCTTGCGCGAGGTGGCCACGTCCGCGACGCCGCGGCGGACCTGCGTCAGCATCTCCAGCTGCCGCTGGTAGGAATAATCCAGGGTCTCGCGCGGATCTTCATACCTGTCCAGGGCCTTGTTGGCCTTGGCCTTGAAGATCAGCGATACCCGCTTCATCACGCTCATGGGCGCGACCATCCCCTCATCGTGTACACCGCTGCCGCTCTCGCCCACAGCGCCGCGCCGGTCCCCCCGTGATGCTACGGCGGCATCGCCGCGGACTGAATCACCCAAGCCTATGCGGAGATCCGCGCGGCAGTCATTACGAAGGCCCGGCAGCCGGCCAAAGCACGGCGGCCGGCCGAAAGCACAGCCGCCTGGGCGCTGCCCATCCGGTAACGCCATGCTCTTCATCCTGGTAATCCGTGCCCTTCGTCCCGGTAAGCTGGCCTCGTGTTCCGACGACGCAGTACCACCACGACCGACGGCCCCGACGGGGGCGCTGCCAGCGCGCCCGGCGCCGAGCCTGGCAACGGCGCGG
>OBLW0100001440.1_pt1 | contig 20191 bp, 19 predicted proteins | sample 1520161 | NCBI WGS metagenome assembly OBLW01 (sample SAMEA3539309, study PRJEB22396) | soil metagenome | biome: tundra; feature: field; material: soil | place: USA | collected 2010-05 | depth 0.15 m | reverse complement strand
GCACTGCCGGTGTCGTGGGCTGCGCTGCCTGCGAGGACAGCCTCGTTCAGCCGGGTCCGCCGAGGGCATCCTGCTGGCCGCCGAATCCGGGGTGGGGCTAGCCCCCGTGCCCATCCGGGCGCCCACGGCAGGACGCCGGCCGCCTAGCGCCGGCCGTCCGGCGGGCGCAGGCGGATCGCGTAGGCAATGTTGATCGCGGCGATCGCGATCCAGACCACCAGCAGTCCCCAGAACCCGGCGGGGTGCGTCCCGGCGGCGGCAGAGACGGCACTGAGCGGGATGCCGAGCACCATCGAGCCCAGCGCGATCACGGCCGGCTGCCCATGTTTCGGTGGGCGGGCTGATCGCGGCTCCGCCAGTGACCCGGGCGTCCGCAGCCCGGCCGCGACCCGGGCGTCGATCTCGTGGCCCACGCGATCGAGGAACGACTCGATGACTGCGCTCTGATACTCGGGCCCGAGCTCGCGGTGAATCTCCGCGGCAGCGCGGATCTCTTCGGAAGACAGCGATGAGGTATTCACGGGCGACCTCCGTTGGGACGTGGCCTGGGCAGGCCTGACAAGGCAGCTTCCCGGATCGAGCCGCCCGGCCGACATCCTGCAGGCCGCCGAATCCGGGGTGGGGTTAGCCTCCGTGCCGATCCGGGGGCCGGTGGGATGGGCGCCCGCGCCGCCTTTCCTCTAGCGTCATGGGCAGGGTCAGCCCCGCGTCCAGGGGCACGCGGGGAAGGCGGGAGGACCGGATGGCCGAAGGCGGCGCTCGGTCCGGGCACGCGGCTGCGTCCGGGCCGGCCGCAGCGTCGTCCGGGCCCGCCGCGGAGGCGCCGCCGGCCAGTGCGGCGCTGCGGGCCGTCCGCGCGGTCGTGTCCGGGCGCACCTGGCTAGCCGTCATCCACCTGCTGTCCGGGATGTTCATCGGCCTGGTGGCCTTCATAATCAGCCTGACCGGAGCGGTGACTGGCGTCGGCTTGCTGGCGGCCGCCCTCTCGGGGATCCCGGTGCTCGCGGCCACATTCTGGCTGTGCGCGCAGTTCGCCCGCTTCGAGCGGGCCAGGTTCGCCGTCATGCTGGGCGCGCGAATGCCCGCCCCGCCGCGGAATCTCGGTTCGGGTGCCAGCTGGTGGCGGCGCACCTGGCGGTTCATGGTCTCGCCCGCGACGCTGCGGCAGTTCGGGTATGCGCTGCTCCGGTTCCCGCTCAGCCTGGTTCAGTTCGTCATCGTCATCGTCGTGTGGTCGCTGCCCCTGGCCCTGCTCGGGCTGCCCGTCCTGGGCTGGCTGCTGCCCAGGATCTGGGTGGGCGCCGATGTCGGGTCCGTGCTGAGCGACTCCGCGGAGATGGCAGGCGCAGCGTTTCTGGGCCTCATCCTGCTGCTCGCAGCGCCGCAGCTGACCCGGGCTCTGGCGGCCGCCGACATCTCAATCGCCCGTTACCTGATCGGCCCGGGCAGCGGCGCGGACATGACCGCCCGGATCGGCGAGCTTGAGCACAGCCGGGCCCGGGTGGTGGATGCGGCGGAGGCGGAACGCCGCCGGATGGAGCGCGACCTGCACGACGGCGCCCAGCAGCGCCTGGTGGCGCTGGCCATGGACCTGGGGCGGGCCAAGGCCAGGTTCGCCGACGATCCCGAGGGGGCCAAGGCCATCATCGACCAGGCGCACGTGGAGGCCAAGGAGGCCCTGACCGAGCTGCGCAACCTGGTCCGGGGCGTGCATCCACCGGTGCTGACCGACCGTGGCCTGGACGCCGCGCTGTCCGGCCTGGCCGCGCTCTGCCCTGTGCCGGTCAGCATGCGAGCCGAGCTGAACGTCAGGCCGACGGCGTCGGTCGAGGCCATCGCCTACTTCGTCGTCGCGGAGGCGCTCACCAACGTCGCGAAGCACTCCCGCGCGACCCACGCCGAGGTGTCGGCCAGCCGTCACGCAGACGTGCTGAACATCGTGATCCGCGACGACGGGATCGGCGGGGCCGACCCGCGCGGGCAGGGCCTGTCCGGCCTGGCCGACCGGATCTCCGGGGTGGACGGCCGGCTGTCGGTGCGCAGCCCGGCCGGGGGGCCGACCGTGATCGAGGTGGATCTGCCATGCGGATCGTGATCGCCGAGGACTCGGTGCTGCTGCGCGAGGGGCTGACCCGGCTGCTCGCCGAGGCCGGCCACGACGTCGTGGCGGCGGCCGGGGACGGCGAGGAGTTCCTCCGGGCCGTCGGCAAGCACGAGCCGGACGCCGTGGTGGTCGACGTGCGGATGCCGCCGACCTTCACCGACGAGGGGCTGCGCGCCGCCCTGGTGGTGCGCAGCCGCTGGCCCGGCATCGGCGTGCTGGTGCTGTCGCAGTACGTGGAGGAGCGCTACGCCACCGAATTGCTGTCCGGCCGGCCGCACGGGGTCGGCTACCTGCTCAAGGACCGGGTGGCGGATCTCACTGAGTTCCTCGATGCCCTGGACCGGGTGGCCACCGGGGGCAGTGCCCTCGACCCGGAGGTCGTCGCCCAGCTGCTGGCCCGCAGCAGTCACCCGCTGGTCAGCCTCACTCCCCGCGAGCGCGAGGTGCTCGGGCTGATGGCCGAGGGCCGCTCCAACGCGGCCATCGCGGCCGCGCTGGTCATCGGCGGGGGCGCGGTGGAGAAGCACATCAACAGCATCTTCGCCAAGCTCGGCCTGGCGCCCGCCGATCGTGATCACCGGCGGGTCCTGGCGGTCCTGCACTACCTAGGAGCCGGATAAATGACGAGCGCCAGCGCCCCGCTGCCCATGACACCCGCCCGCTGGGCGATCCTCGCCATCGGCGTCCCCATGGCCCTCGCCGTCATCGGGACTGGCGTTGCCGGCTGGGCCAGCGGGGCCATCACCGGCCTCACCCGCCAGGTCAGCTACCAGCGCGCCGTCAGCGTCCCGGCCACCGGCGGCCACGTCAACGTGACCGTTGACAATGCTGACGCCACCCTCGGCGGCAGTACTGGCGACCGGATCTGGGTGCGCGGGACATTCCGCGGCAGCCTGGTCCGGCCCACGTTCAGCTGGCGGTCGACCGCGGCGGGCCTGGCCCTCCATTCCCGCTGCCAGGTGCCGGCCGGGGTCTGCTCGCTGCGGTACGCCATCACCGCCCCGGCCCGGCTGCCTGTCGCTGTCACCGACTCGTCCGGGAACCTGGACGCCCGTGGTTTCCGCGGCGCGGTCACGGTCTCGGACGGCTCGGGTGACCTCGGGGTCGCGGACCTGGCGGGAAACATCCGGCTGGATGACGGCTCCGGCAATATCGCTGCCTCCCGCCTGGCGGGAGGCATCCGGCTGGACGAAGGGTCCGGCGATATCAACGCGTCCGGCCTGTCGGGCGGCATCCGGTTCCAGGACGGTTCAGGCAACGTCGTGATCGATCGCCTGGCCGGGACCGACGTGTCCGGCAGCGACGGGTCCGGCGACATCACCCTGACCTTCACGAAGGTCCCGGAGAGGGTTCAGGTCAGCGACGGCTCCGGGAACGTCGAGGTGGTGCTCCCGCCCGGCCGGACGGCCTACGACGTCATCGCCAGATCTTCTTCGGGGAACACCGCCGTCGCCGTGCCGCGGAGCTCGTCGTCCAAGCACGTGATCATCGTCACTGATCAGTCCGGCGACATCACCATCGCCAACTGACCGGCCGTCGCCAGCTAGCCAACTGACCGGCCGTCGCCAGCTACAGGGTGCTGAAGGCGTCCTCCAGGATGGACAGCCCTTCCTCCAGCAGGTCCTCGCCGATCACCAGCGGGGGCAGGAAGCGCAGCACGTTGCCGAAGGTCCCGCAGGTGAGCACGACCAGTCCCGCCGCGTGGCAGGCCTTCGCGACCGTTGAGGCGGCCGCGGCGTTGGGTTCGATGCCACCTGGCTCGACCAGTTCGATCGCGATCATCGCGCCGCGGCCGCGGACGTCGCCGATGACCGGGTGGGTCTCCGCGAGCTTGTGCAGCCTCGGCAGCATGATCTCGCCGATCCGCAGCGCCCGCCCGGCCAGGTCCTCGGCCGCCATGGTCTCCATGGCCCCGAGTGCCGCCGCACAGGCCACCGGGTTCCCGCCGTAGGTGCCGCCGAGGCCGCCGACGTGCACGGAATCCATGATCTCCGTCCGCCCGGTGACCGCGGCCAGCGGCAGCCCGCCTGCGATCCCCTTCGCGGTGGTGACCAGGTCGGGCACGACCCCCTCGCGGTCGCACGCGAACCAGTCGCCGGTGCGGCAGAACCCGGTCTGGATCTCGTCGGCTATCAGCAGGATGCCGTGGGCGGCGCAGAACTCCGCCAGCCCGGGCAGGAACCCGGCGGGCGGCACGATGAAGCCGCCCTCACCCTGGATCGGCTCGATGATCACCGCGGCGACGTTGCCTTCGCCGACCTGGGTGTGGATCAGCCCGGTGATGACGTCCAGCGCCTCCGCCGCGCACCGCTCCGGGCCCCCCGGCCAGCGCAGCGGGTAGGCCATGGGCATCCGGTAGATCTCCCCGGCGAACGGCCCGAACTTGTCCTTGTAGGGCATGTTCTTGGCGGTCAGCGCCATGGTCAGGTTGGTCCGGCCGTGGTAGGCGTGGTCGAACGCGACGACCGCCTGCCGCCCCGTCGCGTGCCGGGCGATCTTGACGGCATTCTCCACCGCTTCCGCGCCGGAGTTGAACAGCGCTGACCGCTTGTCGTGATCGCCGGGGGTGTGGCGGGCCAGGGCCTCGCACACGGCCACGTACTCCTCGTACGGCGTGACCATGAAGCATGTGTGGGTGAACCGGGTGACCTGCTCGCGGACCCGGTCGGCCACCCGCGGCGCGCTGTTGCCGACGGATGCCACCGCGATCCCCGACCCGAAGTCGATGAGCGAGTTGCCGTCCGCGTCCACCAGCACGCCGCCGCCGGCGGCCGTGATGAACACCGGCAGGACGTGGCTGACCCCCCGGGCCACGCTGGCGTCGCGCCGGGCCAGCAGCGCCCGCGAGGCGGGACCGGGGATCTCGGTGACAATGCGTCGCTCCTGGGGGAGACCAGGGCCGCCAGCTGAGCTTTGTGCGGTCATACCGCTCACGATAAGCCAGAACAACGCAGGCCGGCCAGGCGCTGCATGCCGGCCGGGATCCGGTGCGGGCTATCGTGGAGCCGGTGCGGGCGCCGCTGTCAGCCCGGAGGACCTCTCACTCGCAGCAGGAGGCAGGCGGTGCGCACTCACGAGGGGCTATTCGCTGGCATCTTCGGCCGCGGCGGGGTGGATACCGGGGATCAGGCGTGGCTGCAGGCCTTGCTGGACACCGAGGCCGCGCTGGCCCGGGCACTGGAGAGGGCCGGGCTGGCCGAGCCTGGGGCCGGGGCCACGGTGACCGCCGCCGCGCAGGCGGAGGCGTTCGACACCGCCGAACTCGGCAGGCAGGCCATGCTCACCGGCAACCCCGTGCCGGCGCTGGTCCGCGAGCTGACCAGGATGGTCCCGCCGGACGCCGCCGGTGCCGTGCACAAGGGCGCGACCAGCCAGGACATCATGGACACGGCCGCGATGCTGCTGGCCAGGCAGGCGCTGTCCGCGGTGGCCGCGGACCTGTCCGCGGCCGCGTCCGCCGCCGCGGAACTCGCAGCCGCCCACCGGGACACCCTCATGATCGGCCGCACGCTGCTCCAGCAGGCCGTGCCTGTCACTTTCGGGCTGGTCGCCGCCGGCTGGCTGACCGGCCTGGACGACGCGCGGGAGGCGGTGGCCCGGGTCCGTGCCGGGCGGCTGGCGGTCCAGTTCGGCGGCGCGGCGGGCACCCTCGCCTCGCTCGGCGGCGATGGCCAGCGGGTGGCCGGCCTGCTCGCCGACGAACTCGGGCTGGCCCGGCCGGTGCTGCCCTGGCACACCGACCGGCTGCGGGTGCTCGACGTCGCCGGGGCGGCTGCGGGTGCAGCCGCGATGCTCGGCAAGGCCGCCCGGGACATCACCCTGCTCGCCCAGTCCGAAGTGGCCGAGGTCCGCGAGGGGGACGGCGCCGGCCCGGGCAGTCGAAGCCCGGGCAGTCGAAGCGCGGGCAGTCAAAGCGCGGGCAGCCAAGGGGGGGCCCGGGGCGGCTCGTCCGCGATGCCGCACAAGCGCAACCCGGTCGGCGCGGTCGCCCTGCTCGGCTGCACGCGCCAGGTGCCGGGGCTGCTGGCCACCCTCGCCGCCGCCGCCGAGCAGGAGCATCAGCGCGCCGCCGGCGCCTGGCACGCGGAGTGGGAGCCGTTCAGCGACCTGCTCCGGCTGACCGGCTCGGCCGCGTCCTGGGGGGCGGAACTGCTGGCGGGCCTGGAGGTGGACCCGGCCAGGATGCGCCAGAACCTCGACGATGCCCGCGGCCTGCCGCTGGCCGAGCGCGTTGCCTCGCTGCTCGCGCCGGCGCTTGGCCCGATCGCGGCGCACGATCTGGTGGCCCAGGCGAGCGCGCGGGCCGCCTGCGCCGGCCAGCAGTTGCGGGACAGCCTGCTCGGCACCCCGGACATCAGGCAGCGGCTCGACGAGGCCGGGATCGCGCCGGAACAGGTCGAGTCCGCTCTGGACCCGGCCGGATACCTGGGCTCGGCCGGGGATTTCGTGGACGCGGCCCTCACCGCGCACGCCGCTGTCCACGCCCGGCTGGCTCCCTAACTGTTGATAACGATGCCGATCCGGGCTTCGGGCCGGGTATACCCGGACCGAACTGGGCTTTGGGCCGGTTGGACAGAGCGGCGACCATGGAAGGAAGGCTCGATGGAGGACACCGAACGCGGCGCGCAGGGGATGACTGTCCGGCGCGAGGTGCTGGGCGATGAGCACGTCGACCGGGCCGTGGCTGGCGCCACCCCGTTCACCGCGCCCTTCCAGGACTTCATCACCCGGTACGCCTGGGGTGAGATCTGGTCCCGGCCCGGGCTGTCCCGCGCCGAGCGGAGCATCATCACGCTGACCGCCCTCGCGATCCTCAGGCAGGAGGACGAGCTGGCCATGCACGTGCGCGCGGCGATCCGCAACGGGCTCACCCCCGAGCAGATTCGCGAGGTGCTGCTCCAGGTCGGCGTCTACGCCGGGGTTCCGGCCGCCAACCGGGCCTTCGCTGTCGCCCAGCGTGTGCTGGCCGACAGCATCTGACTGGAGCCATCTGACCGGAGCCGTCGGCGGCGCCCGCTGCCGCTCAGAAACAGCGTGGGAGGATGTCCGGATTACGAACGACTGTACTTATCGCGACCAAATCGTCAATATGGTTTCGTTACCCGCGGCCCCAGGCAGGAGGGGAATGGCCGAGATCGTCTCACTCGCCGACGCTGTCGCGCGGGCCATCCACGATGGCGACGCGGTGGCTATGGAAGGCTTCACACACCTCATCCCGTTCGCCGCCGGGCGTGAGGTGATCAGGCAGCGGCGCCGTGACCTCACCCTCATCAGGATGACCCCGGACGTCATCTACGACCAGCTGATCGGGGCCGGCTGCGCCAGCAAGCTGATCTTCTCCTGGGGCGGCAACCCGGGGGTCGGATCGCTGCACCGGTTCCGCGACGCGGTGGAGAACGCCTGGCCGGGCCCGCTTCAGCTGGAGGAGCACAGCCACGCGGGCATGGCCAACCGCTACGTGGCCGGGGCGTCCGGCGTGCCGTTCGCGGTCCTGCGCGGATACAGCGGCACCGGCCTTGAGGGGCTGCCTGGCCTGGACGGCCATCCGGCGGTCCGCCCGATCGACTGCCCGTTCACCGGGGAGAGGCTGACCGCCGTGGCCGCGCTGCGGCCCGATGTGGCGGTGATCCACGCACAGCGTGCCGACCGGGCCGGGAACGTCCAGCTCTGGGGGATCACCGGCGTGCAGAAGGAGGCCGTGCTGGGCGCCCAGCGGTCGATCGTCACCGTCGAGGAGGTCGTCGATGTCCTCGATTCTCAGCCGGGGGCCATCGTCCTGCCGTCCTGGACAGTTGATTACGTGGCCGAGGCGCCAGGGGGAGCGCATCCGTCCTACGCGCTGGGCTACTCGGCCCGCGACAACGACTTCTACGTGGCGTGGGACGAGATCAGCCGGGACCGGGAGCGATTCCTTCGCTGGCTGGACAGCGATGTGTTCGGAGTGACACCCGGGAGCCTGGCCGGCGCCGGGAGCGGCGAGGGAGGATGTGGGGCATGAACGCCACCGGCCCGGCGGCCGCGGCGCCAGCGGCAGCGCAGCCCGCCGCGTACACGGCCGACGAGATGATGACGGCCTGCGCGGCCCGCGCCCTGCACGACGGCACGGCCTGTTTCGTGGGAATCGGGCTGCCCAGCGCGGCCGCCAACCTGGCCCGGGCCACGCACGCCCCGAACCTCGTCCTCATCTACGAGTCAGGCACCATTGGGGCCAAGCCGGACCGGCTGCCGCTCTCCATCGGCGACGGCATCCTGGCCGAGACCGCGGATGCGGTCGTGAGCGTGCCCGAGATCTTCAACTACTGGCTGCAGCCGGGCCGGATCGGCATCGGGTTCCTCGGCGCCGCGCAGATCGACCGGTTCGGCAACATCAACACCACGGTCATCGGCGCGACCTACGCCCAGCCGAAGGTGCGCCTGCCAGGTGCGGGCGGCGCGCCTGAGATCGCCGCGTCCTGCCGCGAGGTGATCGTGGTGGTCAGGCAGACCCGCCGGTCCTTCGTGCAGCAGGTCGACTTCGTCACGTCCGTCGGTTACGGGGACGGGCCCGGCAGCCGGGGTCGTCTCGGGCTGACCGGGGCCGGGCCGCGGAAGGTCATCACCGACCTCGGCGTCCTTGAGCCGGACCCGGTGACCTGCGAGCTCACCCTGACCGGGGTGTACCCGGGCGTGTCCGTCGCCGACGTCAGGGCCAGGACTGGCTGGGATCTGGCCGTCTCTGGTTCCCTCGAAGTGATCGGGCCGCCGTCGGCGTCCGAACTAACCGCTCTGCGCGGGCTCCAGGCGATCAGCCAAGGCAGTGAAGGAGCAGCTTGATGACCACTCAGACACCGTCGGTCCGGGGGTTCACGCTGCCGTCGTACGAGCGGCCGCGCGGGCTGCACCCGCCGCTGGACTCGCCCGGGTACCGGTCGACTGAGCTGCGGGCGCCACGCCGCCCGCTGGTGGCGCTGCCGCACCGGCTGACCGAGATCACCGGGCCGCTGCTCGGCGAGGAACGGGTGACGCCCGCGGACGCCGACCTGACCACCCAGCACGCGGGGGAGCCGCTCGGGGAGCGGATCATCGTCACCGGCCGGCTGCTCGACGGCGGCGGACGCCCGGTCCCCGGCACGTTGATAGAGGTCTGGCAGGCCAACGCGGCGGGCCGGTACGCGCACCCGGTAGACAACCATCCGGCGCCGCTTGACCCGAACTTCTCCGGGGCCGGCCGGTGCATGACCGACTCCGAGGGCCGGTACCGGTTCGTCACCATCAAGCCGGGCGCCTACCCGTGGCGCAACCACCCGAACGCCTGGCGGCCGGCGCACATCCACTTCTCGATGCTCGGCCGCGCGTTCCCGCAGCGCCTGGTCACTCAGATGTACTTCCCCGGGGATCCGCTGTTCAACCAGGACCCGATCTTCAACTCGATTCCTGACCCGAGGGCCCGTGAGCGGCTGATCGCCCGGTTCGACATCGGGCTCACCCAGCCCGACTGGGCCCTGGGGTTCGAGTGGGACATCGTCCTGCGCGGGCCCGCGGCGAGCGCGATCGAGCGGGCGGAGGACCACCGGTGACCGCGGGGCTGACACCGTCACAGACGGTGGGCCCGTTCCTCGCCATCGGGCTGCCGTGGCTGGACGGCCCGTTCGTGGTGCCCGAGGGCACGCCGGGCGCGATCGAGATCACCGGGCTGCTGCTGGACGGCGCTGGCGTGCCGGTGCCGGACGGCATGATCGAGACCTGGCAGGCTGACCCGGACGGCCGGTTCACCCACCCCGACGATCCGCGCGGTGCGCCGGAGCCGGCCGGGACGCCGTTCCGCGGGTTCGGCCGCTGCGCGACCGGGCCGGACGGCGGCTACCGCATCGTCACGCTGCGGCCCGGCCCGCTGCCCAGCCCCGGCGGCGGCACCGAGGCGCCGCACCTGGACGTGTCCGTGTTCGCGCGGGGCATGCTCGACCGCGTGGTGACCCGGATCTATTTCTCCGACGAGCCCGAGGCGAACGAGTCCGACCCGGTGCTGGCCTCGATCACCGAGGCCGGCCGCAGAGCGACGCTGATCGCCCAGGCGGATCCGGAGCGGGCCGGAGTGTTCCGGTTCGATATCCACCTGCAAGGCGAGCGCGAGACCGTCTTCTTCGATGTCTGAGCTTTCGATGCCGGAGCTTGCGAAATCTGGGCCGCCAGCGGCCGCGGCGAGCCGCCCGGTAAGGCTGGCCGCCTCCCTGGACGGCCCGCGAGACGCCCCCGTGGTCGTGCTCGGCAACTCGATGGGCACCACGCGCGAAGTCTGGGACCCGCAGTTGCTCGCGCTGGGCGAGGGTTTCCGGCTGCTGCGTTACGAGCACCGCGGGCACGGCGGGTCCCCCGCACCTCCCGGCCCATACGCTATCGGCGACCTGGCCGCGGACGTCCTGCGGCTGCTCGACGACTTCGGCGTCGAGCGCGCGTCGTACTGCGGGATCTCACTCGGCGGGATGATCGGCCTGTGGCTGGCGGCGCACGCACCGGACCGGATCGACGTCCTCGGGCTCTGCTGCACATCCGCGTACCTGCCGCCCGCCGAGGCCTGGACCGACCGGGCGGCGCGGGTGCGGAGTGACGGCATGGCAGCGGTCTCGGGGCTGGTCCTGGAGCGCTGGTTCACCCCGGCGTTCCGCACATGCGACCCCGCGACGGTGGCGGCCGCCGCGGCCACGCTGGAGGGCGTGGACCCGGAGGGGTACGCCGGATGCTGCGAGGCGATCGCGGCCATGGACCTGCGCGCGTCGCTGCCCTCGATCACCGCGCCGACCCTGGTGATCGCCGGGGCCGAGGACCCGGTGACGCCACCCTGGCATAGTGCGGTGATCGCGCGGGGGATCGGGAACGCCCAGCTGGCCGTCATCCGCGGCGGCGCGCACCTGGCCAACCTCTCGGCGCCCGGCGAGATCACCGCGGCGCTGCGCGCCCACCTGGTCGCCAGTCAGGACCCCCCCGCGAGCCCCGTTCCGCAACCCACTCGACCGGCTGCCCGGTGACCTCGGCGATCCTGTCGTAGTCCATGTCGTAGTGCAGCGCGGCCGCGCCGCGTTGCTCGGGTACCCCAGCGCCGTCCTCTGGCCTGCCGCCAGGCGCTGGTGCGTCCGGTAATGCGTGCCGGGGCGGCCGGGTCGGCGTGGCCGGTCTGGCCGCCGTGTTCGGCCTGGCCGGTGTATTCAGTCTGGCCGCTGTGTTCGGCCTGGCCGGTGTGTCTGCTGTGTTCGGCCTGGCCGGTCTGGCCGCTGTGCTCGGCCTGGCCGGTGTGTCTGCTGTGGCCGGCCTGGCCGGTGCGGCCGCCGCGTTCGGCCTGGCTGGTGTGTTCGGCTTGGCCGGCCTGGCTGGCGGGGTTGATGTGGCCAGCATCAGGGAGCGGGCCGCGGAGTCGATGGCCCGCTCGGAGAGCAGGACCTCGCTGGCCGCGTCGCCGAGCGGGATGAAGCTGTCCTCGCTGGTTACCCGGGAGACCTGGCCGCGGAATCCGCCATCGGCCAGTGCGGTGATGATCCCCTCGGATACGCCGCCGGTGCGCCGGGTCTCGTCCGCGATCAGCACCCGGCCGGTCGCCCTCGACTCGCGCAGGATGTCGTCAGCCGGCAACGGGGCGATCCAGCGCAGGTCCACGACCCGGCAGCTGATGCCCTGCCTGCGCAGCCGGGCTGCCGCGCGCAGGCTCATCCGCAGCCCGTTGCCGAAGGTGATAATGGTCAGGTCATTGCCGTCCCTCGAATCGTGAGCTCCGTACGTGCGCGAACTGCCGATCGGAATGTGCTGCTCCGCCCACTGCGCCGGCGGGGCATAATCGGCCAGCCATCCGCCGTCTCCCTCCTCGTGCAGGTCCCTTTCGTGATAGAGCGCGATGGGCTCGAGGAACACGCAGACGCTGCCGTCCTCTTTGGCCGCGGCCAGGCAGGTGCGCAGCATCGCAGCGGCGTCGTCCGGCCGGGCCGGAACCGAGACGACCAGGCCGGGGATGTCGCGCAGGGCGGCGAGCCCATTGTCGTTGTGGAAGTGGCCGCCGAAGCCCTTTTGGTAAGCGAGGCCAGCGATCCGCACCACCATCGGATTGCGGTACTGGCCCTGGGAGAAGAAGCTCAGCGTGGCGGCTTCGCCGCGGATCTGGTCCGCCGCATTATGCAGGTAGGCGAGGTACTGGATCTCCGGCACCGGCAGCAGGCCGGCCAGGCCGGTGCCGAGCGCCAGCCCGAGGATGGACTGCTCGTCAAGCAGCGTGTCGAAGACCCGTCCCGCGCCGAACTTCGCCAGCAGCCCCCGGGTCACCCCGTAGATGCCGCCCTTGCGGGCCACGTCCTCGCCGAACACGAGCATGCCGGGCCGTGCGGCGAGGGCGTCGGCCAGGGTGGCATTGATGGCCTGGGCCAGCGTGAGCGGGCCAGCCGATTCCGGCCGCCGGCCGCCGAAGACACGCTGCCTGCGATCCTCCTCGGCCGCCACCCGGACGCCTTCCCGCACAATCTGCGCGCGCCGCGGGGCGAGCGGGGCCATCACCCGGATGGCCGTGGCCAGCCGCGGCGCGCCCTGCACCCCGTAGGCGACCGCCAGCACGGTCGCCCGCGAATTCTCATACCTGGCGAGTACCTCGTCAGCGGTGAGCACCCCAGCCCGGATCAGCAGCCGCGCGGTGCCGACGAGCGGGTCCGCGGCGAGGGCGGCGGCTATCTCGCCAGCGTCGCGGTAAGCGCTCTCGACGTCTGACCCGGCGTGACCGCCAAGTCGTGGCATCGACAGGTGCAGGAACGCGGGCGCGCGCTGGTCTCGCACCCACGTGGTGGCCGCGAGCGCGGTGTCATACGTGTCGGCCAGGTCGGACCCGTCGGCATGGTAGTAGGCGATGGACGGCCGGAGTTCCATGGCCGCGCGGATCCAGCCAGGCGGAGTGCGCACGCTGATGCCGAGCCCGTTGTCCTCGCAGACGATCAGCAGCGGGACCGGCAGCCGCTGGAAGGCCGAGAAGGCGGCCGCGTTGATCGCGCCGGTCGCGGTGGAGTGGTTGACGGACGCGTCACCGAGACTGGCCACGACGATCGCGTCCCGCGGCCAGGGCATCGGCGCCCGGAGCTTGGCGCCCCGGCCAATCGCGAACGCGAGGCCGACCGCGCGCGGCAGGTGGGAAGCGATCGTCGAGGTCTGCGGGATGATATTCAGCGCGAGATTGCCGAACACCTTGTGCCGGCCGCCGGCGATCGGCTCGTCCGCGGCGGCCACGATGCCCAGCAGCACGTCGCGCACGCCATCTCGTGGCGGCGTCGCCTGTTCCGCCCTGGCCAGGTAAAAGGCGCTGGAACGGTAGTGCAGCAGGGCAGGGTCATCGGGCCGGAGCGCGGCGGCGACCGCGGCGTTGCCTTCGTGGCCGGATGAGCCGATGGTGTAGAAGCCGGTTCCGCTGGCCTGCAGCCACCTCGCGGCGATGTCCAGGTGGCGGCTGGCCAGCTGGGCATCGAAAAGATCCAGGCACATGCTCGTGCTCAGCGCCGAGCTCTCGCGGATCGGGACCGCCGGCCCGTCAGTACGCGGCGGCCCTGGCGAGGCCGCCCGCAGTGCGAGGATGGCTTCAGCGAAATGGTGCTCGACCGCGTCGCGGTCCCCCTGCTCCGAGCTCATGGGGTCAACGGTAAAGCCGCAGGCCCAGAACATCACGCGGCGGGACGGCCTGGCCGGGCTGCGCGGGTGGCCGGGCGACTAGCGTTCGGTATGTATTCAAGGCTTCTGATGTCTCCTGAGGAGGTTCCATGTTGCCATGGTCGGCGTCCCTGGCTGGGCGTCTTGACGAGCAGGTAATCACGAGCGAGGTGCTGCGGGGGAACCCGCTGGGCGATCCCTGCGAGCGCCCGTTGTGGGTCTACCTGCCACCCGGCTACGACGACGATCCGGCCCGCCGCTACCCGTCGGTCTACGTGATCCAGGGATATACCGGCCACGTCGCCATGTGGCGGAACAGGTCCCCGTACCGCCAGCCGTTCCCGGAGACCGCGGACGCCGTGTTCGCCACCGGGGAGGCGCCCGGCGCCATCGTGGTCTACGTGGACGCGTGGACCGCCTACGGCGGCAGCCAGTTCGTGGACTCACCCGGCACCGGACGCTATCACTCGTACCTGTGCGACGAGGTCGTCGGCTTCGTGGACGCGAACTACCGGACACTGCCCGCGGCCGCGCACCGGGCCATCATGGGGAAGTCCAGCGGCGGCTTCGGCGCCATGATCACGCCCATGCTGCGCCCCGACCTGTTCGGCGCCCTCGCCACGCATGCCGGGGACTCGCTCTACGAGCTGAGCTACATCCCCGAGTTCGGCAAGTGCGCGCGGCACCTGAGGCAGTACGACGGGGACATCTTCCGCTGGTGGGAGGACTTCCAGTCACGCACCTCCTTCACCAAGGAACCCGACCATGACCTGCTCATGCTGCTCGGCGTGTCGGCCTGCTTCTCGGCGCGCGAGGACGGCGGGGTGGACCTCCCGTTCGACCCGCGCACCGGAGTGCTCAGGCCGGAGGTGTGGCAGCGGTGGCTGGACTGGGACCCGGTCCGGATGGTGCCCCGCCACGTGGGCGAACTCCGGGCGCTGCGGGCCATCTGGATCGATGCGGGCACCCGGGACGAGTGGTTCCTCGACCTCGGGGCCGAGGCCTTCCGGGCGGCACTGGGCGAGATCGGCGTCGCCGGCGAGGTGATCCACTTCGAGCTTTTCGATGCCACGCACATGGGCATCGACTACCGGTATCCGCTGGCCCTCAGCTGGCTGTGCCAGCGCATCTCATAGTGGTTACGACTCGCTTACGAAGGCTCGGTCAGCCACTTCAGGTGAACTAGCGGGGCAAATGGCACGTGTCTTCGTTAAGACCACATTGTCTCGCGAACGGAGAGAATTGATGCGTCACCGAAGGTGGATGCCCGCGGTGTTCGCCGTCTTCGCGATCGCGCTGACGGCATGCGGGAGCAGCTCATCAGGCGGCTCGGGCGCCGCAACGCCCTCGGCCGCCGCGTCCAGCCAGAGCGGCCAGAGTTCGCCCGGATCGACGGCGACGCTGAAGAGCGCGAAGACCAGCCTGGGCACGGTGCTGACCAACTCCAAGGGCTTCACCCTGTACTGGTTTGGCATTGACACGGCGACCAGCTCGAAATGCACCGGCAGCTGCACGACTTACTGGCCGCCAGTGGCCGGTTCCCCGAAGGCGGCCGCAGGTGTCACCCTGCCGGGCAAGCTCGGCACCATCACCAGGTCGGATGGCTCGGTACAGGCCACCTACAACGGCCACCCGCTCTACACCTACTCGGGCGACTCGTCGCCCGGCCAGACCAGCGGGAACAAAGTCAACGGCTCGGGCGGCATGTGGTACGCGGTGACCCTGTCCGGGTCAGCCGGCGCCGGGGCCAGCTCGGCGCCAGCGAGCAGCAGCGGCGGCGGAGGTGGCGGCGGGTACTGACCCGGCTCACCGGGATTCGCCGAACAGATCGCTGTTCACCCGGCCCAGGTGGGTGCGCATCGCCTGCACCGCGCGCTCGGCGTCCCGGGCCCGGAGGGCGGCGACGAGTTCGGTGTGGTCGGCCTGGTACATGACCCGCCGTTCCCGCGAGGCGCTGCGGCGCTTCAGGTCGCCCCAGAAGTGCCCGTGCCGCGCGGTCTCGATGACGGCGTAGAGCCTGGCCAGCAGCGGGCTGTGGCTGGCCGCCATGATGCTGCGGTGCAGGGCCAGGTCCCAGGTCTCGAACTCGTCATAGCTGCCGGCCCGGTCGCCGCCGGACAGGCAGCGATCCATCTCCTTGAAATCGGCCGCTGTCGCCCACGCCACCACCAGCGGCATGGCCAGTGGCTCCAGGAGCCGGCGGATGGTCATCACGTCCGCCGGCGCGAATCCGGCCGCCCCGTCGGGCGGCGCCGGCATGATCCCCGCCGGAGCCGACAGGTCCAGGCCGGCGCCGTCGGCGCCATTGCCGGGGGTCCGGGGCGGAGCGTCCCGGAGGAACGTGCCGCGGCCCACCTCACGGGAGATACGGCCCTCGGCCTGAAGCACGGCCAGGGCATGGCGCACGGACGACCGGGTCGCTCCCATGTCCAGCGCCAGCTGGCGCTCGGTGGGCAGCCGGGAGCCTGGGCCGAGCCCCGCCCGCTGTGAGTCAGCGAGGATGAGGTCGGCCAGCCGGTGCCTGGTCCCGGCCGAGGTCGAGGGCATGTCCCCAGCTGCGTTCCCCATCGTTCTCCACCCTGGCTGTGTTCCATCGACGTCTGGCAACCAATCGTACCAATCGAGACCAGACCGTGACTATAGTTGGGGGTTCTTTTGCTTGAGCACTCTTGACCAGGTATGCATTCGGACCTATGCTCAACCAATCCGACAGGTGCAACCAATCTACCAGCGGGCCAGGTGGTCCGCGACGCACCCTGACCGCCTGCGGGGGCGGCCGGCCTTCCGGGCCGGCCACCGATCGCCAGGTGCCTGTCTTTGCTCCTGCACTGTGCCGTGGCCGCATGTGGCCACGCCCGCGACCGTTACGCACGAAGGAGATCCGCCACGTGAGGCTCGCCACCATAGTCACCCCCGACGGACCGAGGCTGCATGTCCGGGCGCGGTCTGGCTACGTCGATGTTGCCGAGGCGACGGGTGATGCCCGGTTCTCCACGCTCCAGCACGTCCTCGAATCGGGGCCGGCGGCGATGGACACCATCCGGGCGCTCCAGGACTCCGACGGCCGCGAGGTCGAGCCCGCTGACTTCGGGCCCGCGACTCCGGCCCCGCCGCGCGTCCTGTGCCTGGGGCTGAACTACAGCGAGCACGCGCTTGAGGGCGGCCGCGAGGTCCCCAGCTGGCCCGACGCTTTCGTCCGGGGCGCGGACAGCGTCCTCGGCCCGTATGCCGACCTGGTCAAGCCGGCCTTGACCGAGCGCTTCGACTACGAGGCCGAACTCGGCATCGTCATCGGCGCCGGCGGCCGTTACATCACGGCTGACAAGGCTCTCGACGCCATCGCCGGCTTCGTGGTGCTCAATGACGCGTCAGCCCGTGACTGGCAGCGCGCCGGAAGCCAGTGGACGGCCGGCAAGAACTTCGAAGGCAGCATGCCGATAGGCCCGGAGGTGGTCACGACCGACGAGGTCGACGTCAGCGACCTGGCCATCAGTTCGACGCTCAACGGCCAGGTCATGCAGTCGGCCCGGACCTCCCAGATGCTCGTGGATGTCCCCAGTGCCGTCGAGTTCTTCTCCTCGTTCACCCGCCTGGCCCCGGGTGACGTCATCGCTACCGGCACGCCGGGTGGTGTCGGGTTCGCCCGCACCCCACCGGTCTGGATGCACCCCGGTGACGTCATTGAGATCACCGTGGAGGGCATTGGCACCATCCGCAACAGGATCGTCGCCGAGGAAGGTGCTCCCGGCGACTGGAGGTGGCAGCCCGGAGCCCCGCTGAAGAGCGGCTTCTGAACTGGCCTCCGTAACCCCGACCCCTCTCTGGACTCCACCAATTCAGTCAACTCATTGCATCAACGCACCACGGAGGGACAATGACGTTCACGAATCCTGGGCCCGCGGCGCCAGTCGCGGGAGACACCAGACACATGGCGGGCACGAAGGCCAGGCACGGGCAGTTCATCCGCGTCGGGGCGGTGGGGGCGGCGGCCGCACTCGCCGTCGGCCTCGCGGCCTGCAGCAGCAGCAGCAGTTCCGGCAGCAGTTCGGGCAGCAGTTCGGGTAGCTCCTCCAAGTCGGCTCTCACCGTTGCGGACGTCGCTCCCTTCAGTGGCGCCGATGCGGCCCTCGGCCCGACATACCTGGCCTCCTGCTACGGCTCCACATCGGCCATCAACGCCGCGGGCGGTGTGCTCGGCCACACGCTGACCTGCAAGAGCGTGGACACCAGAGGCGACCCCGCGGACGCGGTGCCCGCGGTCAACCAGATGTTCGCCTCGACGTCCAGCCTGGCGCTCGTGATCGGCTGCACCTCCGACGAGGCGGCCGCGGTGGTCCCGATCATCAACAGCCACAAGATGGCCTCGTTCTGCATGACCGGGCAGTCTGAGTTCGACAGCACGCACTTCCAGTACTTCTACCGGCTGGTGCCTCCCGACCTGGAAGAGTCCTACGCCATGGTCGCGATCGCCCAGCAGTTGCACTACAAGAAGATCGCCCTGGCGTTCGGCAACGACATCGGATCGCAGACCTTCATCCAGCCCGCGATCAGCTCGCTCAAGAAGGCCGGGATGACGCTGACGACCAACCAGGCGCTGGACCTGAAGGCCACCACCTTCCGCAGCGAGGCGGAGGCGATCGTCCAGTCGCACCCCGACGCGATCATGACCGAGGCCCTCGGCTCGGCTGACCCCACCCTGTTCTCCGAGATCAAGGCGCTCAACGGCGGCAAGATGATCCCGATCATCGGCACGTCCGCGGCCATCTCCCCGTCGTTCTTCAAGTCGGCGGCGGCGGCCGTCGGCGCCTCGGCGTTCGTGTCCAATTTCCACGCGGACAATCTGGTCGTGGAGACCAGTGGCCCGGCGTACCAGGCGTTCTCCAAGGCGCTGCTATCCCAGCAGGGGAAGGTTCCGGGTGCCACCGGCGACTTCACCACCTACCTGAGCGCCCCGGGCGGCGTGCACCTCTACGACGCGGTCAACCTGTCCGCGCTGGCCATGATCATGTCGAAGAGCACCAGCCCGAGTGTGTACGGGCCGGACATCATCAAGATCGGGAACGGCGTTTCCGGCGCGACGGTGTGCTACTCGTTCGCCCAGTGCGCTCCGCTGGTCAAGGCGGGCAAAGCGGTCAGGTACGAAGGACCTGGCGGGCCCACCAACTTCGACAGTTACCACGACTCGACGGGCATCTTCCAGGTGGATACGTACAGCGCGAATGGCAACGTGAACGTCGTCGGCAACCTGACCGCAGCGCAGTTGCGGGCCGTCGCCGGATGACCACACGCTCCATGTGTCCTGCCGCAGCCCAGGTTTCCCATTCCCCCCCGGGAAGCCTGGGCGCGCGGGGGGCCCGGGCCGAACCGGGGGTGGGCCAGCTGTGACGATCTTCCTCTCCTCCCTGGGGTTCGGGCTGGTGACCGCCTCGGTCCTGGCCATCGCCTCGGTCGGCTTCACCCTGCAGTTCGGGGTCACCGACGTGCTGAACCTGGCCTACGGCGCCATCATGATCGCGGGCGCTTTCGTCGCGTACGTGGTGAACCAGGCCGGGCTGTCGATATGGATCGGCCTGCTGGCCGCGGTGGCCGTGTGCTCGGTCGGATCGGTGCTGCTGAACTCCGGCGTCTACACACCGTTCCAGCGGCGCGGCACGTCCCCGATCACCATGGTGATCGTCTCGCTCGGGATGACCCTCATCATCGAGTTCGGCGTGCAGGCGCTCGCGGGCGGGACAAGCGTTTCCTACACCATGGGCAGCGGGAAGACGCTGCAGGCAGGCGGCCTGGTCCTGACCGTCGTGCAGATCGTGGTCATCGCCTTGAGCATCCTGGTCATGGTCGGCGTGCACGGGCTCTTGCGCTACTCGAAGCTGGGCAAGGCCATGCGGGCCACGGCCGCCAATAAGACGCTAGCCCGCAACTGCGGGATCAGGACCGGCCGCGTCATCACCATCACCTGGGCGCTGACCGGCGCACTGTGCGGGCTGGCGGGTGTGGTCTTCGCCATTGACGCCGGGAGCTTCGACGCCACGAGCACGGACATCTTCCTGGTCCTCATCCTCGCGGCGGTGTTCCTCGGCGGTCCAGGCCAGGCCTACGGCGCCATGCTCGGCGCGGTGGTCATCGGCATCGCCACCGAGGTGAGCGCCGCGTACATCACGGCCGACTACAAGTACGTGATCGCTTTCGTGGCGCTGCTCGTGATGCTCGGCGTGCGCCCGACCGGCCTGCTAGGTGCGAGGCAATGAGCGCCAGACAACTAGGTGCGAGGCAATGAGCGCCAGAGGTAAGGGGCGCCCGGCAATGAGTGTCAGGCGAGGAGCCGGATGAACTTCTACCTCATCAACCTGCTGATCTACGCCGCCGTGGACGCCATGGCCTGCCTCGGCCTGAGCCAGCAGTTCGGGGTCGCGGGCGTCACCAACTTCGGCTTCATCATCTTCCAGG
>OBLW0100001438.1_pt1 | contig 20213 bp, 18 predicted proteins | sample 1520161 | NCBI WGS metagenome assembly OBLW01 (sample SAMEA3539309, study PRJEB22396) | soil metagenome | biome: tundra; feature: field; material: soil | place: USA | collected 2010-05 | depth 0.15 m | reverse complement strand
GCCGCGCCCTTTTTTCTATTTCAGATTCTGAAGGTCCTGCGGGGTGGGCTTCCACCGGTTCAGGAATTCCTGAAAATCTTTGGAACTCATGGCGCGTGCGTTTTCGAACTCGCCATTTTTCTGGCTGTAAACCAGCTTCCCATCGGAATCCAACACGGCCAAGCCCGGTATGCCGCGCTTCATGGGGACTTGATACTTATCCATCAGGTCTTGATTCTTTTCTCCGCGCCCAATGTCGATATGCACGACTTCATAGTTGACAGCGATGATCGGAGCGAGATCCGCGCTATGGAAAGCCTTGTCGAGCACATGACAGTCGTAACACCAGTTTGCTCCAAAAACGACGATCACCCGCTTATGTTCGGCGGTCGCCTTCTGTAGAGCCTCTTGGATTTCAGCGTGCGCATCAGCGCGTTCGTTATAAATGTCTTTCTCTTTCTTCTCCGCCTGGCCCAGGCAAACTCCGCTCGCAATCAACATGGCGACCGCTAGAAAAATCGCTGAACTCAATCGGCAATAACCCGTCCGGTAACTGCTCATCATTGTTCGATCCTCCATGACTCGATACTGCCAAGGTATAGCGCTCGAACTAGACGGACGTTGGACAAGCTCACGCGTACGCAACCTGTCTCCGTCTTCCCACGCACGCGGCCAGCAACAAGGCTGCAGCCATCGCTAAATACAGCGCCGGCGAACTCGAGTTCCGCGATCCGCCGACAAAGTCGAGTGATGGGAGTTGATGCAGTGGCCCTATGTACCACCACACCGTATAGAGCGCCTCAAAGAATTTGCCGGAGCCGCTCCAGACGCCCAATGCGAGCGCCATACTCGGAATGAATAGCGTCGCCGACAGCCATGCAGCGAACATCTGCCAGTTCGCGCTAAACAACAATCGCGCCCCTGCTCCCAAACCAGTCAGCAGCGCAACCATTACTCCTGCGCTCCAGAGAGCGAGCAATTGTCGATAGACCACGTTCTCGGCGGAGAATATAAGCGACTGCGTGGCGTAGCGCGATTCCCGACATCCCATTTGCGACCACACGAGCACGGGCCAAATCCACGCCGCGAGAAGTACTCCTCCACGCGCCGCTTGGGTGGGCGATGCGAACTGCGCTACGAGCAAACCTCCGCCGACCACATACCACCACCAATGCAACCCTTTCGTCATCAGCAACAGTTCGGAGTACACCAGCCGCGCAAACCGATTGTGCTTATGCTGTTGGAGCGCGGTGAGCGAAGTGTGCACATACTTTGAACTGGCGGGCTCGACCGCAAACACTGGACTGTCCACTGAGGCTCTTGCGTATTTTGGTTTTCGTATTCTGATTCGTTCCCGCGCCGGGTCGAAACGATGAAAAAAAACCGACGCCAACAGCGCGAACCCCAATGCAACTGCTACCCATGACAGTCGCCATAGCAGGACCTGCAAAGTCCAGTGAACGCCGGTCCACAGAAACGTTCGTAGGGGATGGTCACCGCCGATGGATAAGCTGAAACGGGTGATCTCGGTGGCGCCTGGCTTCAGTCGTGCGAGCGCCTGCCTAGTGCTGTTCGAGAGAACGTGGATGCCCACCACGTCATCGAGGCGAGTCTCAACTCCAGCGGCAAGGGTGAAGGTCCACACAAAAAAATAAATAACGTTGCCGACACCTCCGCGCAAAACCGGCAGCGTCTCGAAGAGCACGGCAACGCTGGCGGTCACAAACATGGCGGGCAGCGAAATGAATAAGAATGGCGACCAGAGTTGCCACAAAGAAATCGGCCGCGCTTCAGGACGTAACCATTGCATTACCACTGCCGCCGCCATCAACACCAGTACCATGGACGCGAGCACCGCGAAGTTGCTGAGGGTCTTTGCAACCGTGTAGAACTCTTTGCGCATCGGCGTAGCCGCCAGAATCCGACCGACTCGCGTTACAGAATCGCGCTCCACCGAATTCTTCACTACATAAAAGGCGCACAGCGAAAGAAACGTCGAACAACACACGGCCATCAACATGCCGATCCACGCGGAGTTGTAAACGCCGCGATAGCCGTCGCCGACGACGATCGTTACCTTTTCAGCGATCACGCCGTAAGCCAGCCACAAGGCTCCCGCCAAGGTCAGCAGAAAACTATAGCGCCGTACTCGCTCCAGAAAGTCTGCTTTCACCATCTGATAGAGGACTCGCAAAGGATGCTTCATGCGGCCACTCCTGCACGATGTTGTGACAGACAGAAGAGATAAGCGTCTTCCAGCGTCGGAGCAACCTCGCTTGCTCCCGGAGGTGGTTGCGAATTGAGAAGCCGAACGTGCACGCCGTCACTGCGCCGGGTAGTATTGCTGATCAGAAATTGCTGCCTCGCCGCATTCAACTCTGAGCTAGGCACGACCCACTCCCATACTCGTCCCTCCACAGCCCGCAACAGATCCTCAGGTGCAGCATGCGCCACCAGGCGCCCCTGCGAGATCAACGCTATATCGGTGGCTGTAGCTTCGACGTCCGAAACGATATGAGTAGAAAGAATCACAATGCGGTCTCCGGAGAGATCGGAGAGCAGATTGCGGAACCGCACTCGCTCCTCCGGATCCAAGCCCGCAGTAGGCTCATCGACAATTAGCAGTTTCGCATCATTCAACAGGGCTTGCGCAATACCGATCCTCTGCCTCATTCCCCCGGAATAGCCTCCCAACGGGCGTTTTCGCACCTCGGTTAGATTCACGAGATTAAGGAGTTCATCGATGCGGCGTCGCGCCGCCGCAGCATCCAGCCCCTTTATCGCGGCCAGGTATTCCAGAAATTCAACCGCGTTCAGATTGGGATACACACCGAAATCTTGCGGCAGGTATCCCAGCACACTGCGAATCGCATTCGGATTGCTGGCAAGATCGGTTCCATTCCACTGGACAGTCCCGGCGCTCGGCTTGGTGATCGTGGCCAGGATACTCATCAACGTAGTTTTGCCCGCACCATTCGGACCGAGCAGCCCGAGAATGCCCGACCCCAATTCCAAGCTGAAGTCTTGCAGAGCCAGCGCGTTCGAGCCGTAGCGCTTGCTAACGTGATCAATCGTCAGTTTCAAAGAACCCTCCGCATGGGACTGCTACGAGAGTACGGACAAAACGTGGAGAGAGTTCAACTTATTGAAGACTGGGTGGCAACTGAAAATCTAGTTGGCTTTGTGGGAAGGGACCAGCTTGAGGCTGTCGCTCTGCAGAATGCGCTGGATCTGATGTTTAGCGTGCACCGTCCAAGGCCCGGTCGTGTCGAGTTTCACGTAGGTGCGCCAATGCAGCAGGGCTTTGCGCGGCGCGCGCATTTTTTCGTAGGCCAGCGCAATGTTGTAGTGCGCGTCCGCATAAGTAGGCGCGAGTTGAATCGCGATTTTGTAATTGTTGATTGCCTCTTCAACTCTTCCGGTCTCGTCGAGTACGTTGCCAAGGTCGAAGTAGGCCAAGGCGTAACGAGAATCGATCTGAATTGCCGAGCGGTAATGCTTCTCGGCAAGCGGGTATTCCTGGCGGTTGTAATAGAGCGTGCCAACATTGATGTGCGCCGCCGCGTGCATGGGATCGATTTCCAGCACTTTCAGATAAGTGGAAATTGCTTCAGCTTGCGTCGCAGGACTTTCTTCCTGAGCAATTCCACGCGCAAATAAATCGGCAACGTCCGTGACTACTAACTCTGGCCCACTGCGCGCCGGGCCGCTCACCACTCTATTTTCTTCGGATGAAAAGTCGAATACAAATTGTCCCGCAATCGGCTCAACCAGTCGCCCATCATGCCGGAAGGCGACGCGGCGTCCACTGCGATACGCGCTCGCCTCTAGGAGTGGATTCTCCATGCCCGCGACTTGCTTTTGCATGGCTTCTAGCGACTGCCGGATCACTGCCGGACGAACGCGTTGCCCACACAGATCACGTACCTTCTTGATTTGCACCAGATCGAAAAAGGAATATTCTTCTGCAGCGGTCACCAGCCCCGCCTTCTCCCAAGTCTGAAGCTGGCGAGGAACGAGCCGTAGAATACGAAGCAGCTCTGCGCGGCTATAGCGATACACGTCTGTCAACTCTGCCTGATTATCCGCAACTTCAATAGGGGAATGCAAGTAGTAACAAGGTTCAAGGCTGTGGAGAAATGGGCAGAAATAGCAGAAGAGTGGGCTGTGGTTGGTTCCAGCCATGATTGCGTCAGGCGAATCGTAACCAGCCAGGTAACTTTTCCCCCTGTGCCGACTCTAATCAAGTGAGGCTCCACATCAACTATCGAGTCGCTTATAGGAGTTCATCCATGTCTTCGGCCAAGCGCATGTCCGCTGCTCTTTTAACATTGATTCTAGCGACGGCAGTTGCCTGCACAGCCGGTGAACGTGCCGGTGTGACCTTGCCGAATCCCATCGTTGACGACACAGTCGCAACCGCCAAATCCCAGCAAACAGTTGTCATCGCTGGAGGATGCTTCTGGGGCATTCAGGCCGTATTCCAGCATGTGAAGGGCGTCACCAGCGCGACGTCCGGCTATTCTGGCGGAGCAGCGAGTACCGCGGAATACGAGAAGGTAAGCAGCGGTGATACCGGCCACGCGGAGTCGGTGAAGATTACTTACGACCCCTCGCAGATCACTTACGGACAACTTTTGAAAGTCTTTTTCTCCGTAGCGCACGACCCAACAGAACTGAACCGGCAGGGGCCCGATACAGGCACGCAATACCGGTCTTCGATTTTCTATTCCACCGAAGACCAGAAGCGAATCGCCGAAGCCTACATCGCGCAACTCGACAAAGCGAAAGTCTTCTCGCGCCCGATCGTCACGCAGGTTGTTGGGTTGAAGGCCTTCTATCCCGCCGAGGCCTATCATCAGGGTTACGCGACTCTTCATCCCGATAATCCGTACATCGTTTATAACGACGCTCCCAAGGTCGCCCATCTGCAACAAGAATTCCCTGGCCTCTACAAGAACAAATAGCGCGACGCATGAGGAGATGGCGGGCAGCGCTCCTCAATTTTCGCTGTTATATCCTGACAGTTACATGCCCCTCTTCTGCGACGTCGCCTTAGCCGTGCCCCTGGATATGGTTTTTACTTATGCCATTCCTCCAGGCATGGAACCTGTGGTTGGCGGTCGCGTGCTTGTACCGTTTCGCCAGCAGCGCCTGTCGGGCGTAGTTGTCGATTTGCACGATCGTCCGCCACAAGTAAAAACAAAAAAGGTTCTCGAGGCGCTCGATCTCTCGCCCGTTCTCGATGAACACCTGCTAAAGCTCGGGAAATGGATTGCCGACTACTATCTCGCCCCACTCGGTGAAGTCTTTCGCACGATGCTACCCCTGGCGGCAGAATTCAAGCGAACCATTACCTATCGCATCACGGAGGAAGGCCAGCTGGCGCTGCATCTAGCCGGAACGACTGGATCTCCAGCGCGATCGCAGCGAACTCCAGAGCAACAGCAAGTCGAATTTCGCGTGCTCGATTACTTATCGGAGCGCGAAAGCGTAAGAGAAGAAAGTCTGCGCGGCGTAACAAAAGTAGCCAGAACTTTGCTGAGCGGAATGGTGCGAAAAAAGTGGATCGCACGCGACGATGTGTCGGCGGCAAAAGACGCTACCCGCCTGATCAAAGTGGCAGTGCTGCGGGACGTGGAGTCTAGTCCCGCAAAAAAGCTCAACGATAACCAGCGCACGCTAGTTGAAACCCTGCTTGCGGCGGGCGGAAAGGTTCCCGTAGAAACTCTGCGCGGGCTTGATGTTCCTCGCACTACTCTCAGCACTCTGGTGCGCCGCGGGCTGATCGAGTTAGTCGACGAGCCCCAAGCGTTAACCTCGTCCAAGCTCAAGCCGCGTCAATCGCCTTTCGAATTTGAGTTCAGCGCTGCCCAGAAAGAAGCGCTGGCGAAAATTGGCGATGCGGTCGCAGCGCAAAAATTCGGCGGCATACTCCTGCACGGCATCACCGGATCGGGAAAAACAGCCGTCTATCTCGCTTGCATGCGCAAGGTCCTGGATCAGGGCCGATCATCAATTTTGCTAGTTCCTGAAATCGGTCTCACGCCCGCGGTGGCGGCAGATTTGCATCAGGTTTTCGGCGATGAAGTGGCCATCCTGCATTCCGGCCTTTCTGCCGCGGAGCGCGCCGAACAATGGCATCGCATCCGGCGCGGCGAAGCCCGAGTTGTTGCGGGGACGCGCTCAGCCGTATTCGCGCCCGTCAGCGATTTGGCGTTGCTCATTGTCGACGAAGAACAGGATTCGTCTTACAAACAGGAGGAAACTCCGCGCTACCATGCCCGCGATGTAGCCGTGATGCGCGCGAAAATGGCGGGAGCAGTCGTCGTGCTCGGGTCCGCAACGCCGTCGCTCGAGTCGTATTACAACGCGAAGAAAAACAAATACGCGCTGGTCGAGTTGCCCGATCGGGTGGAGATGCGTCCATTGCCCGAGGTCGAGATCGTCGACATGCGTCAGGAATTTCAGGAGACGGGCCAGGAGCAAGTTATCTCACGCAAGTTGGCGAAGGAGATTCGCGAACGGCTGGAAAAAAAAGAGCAGGTCATGGTGCTGCTCAATCGGCGGGGATATTCCCCGGTTGTGCTCTGCCGCGCCTGCGGCAAAGCGTTGCAATGCAAGAATTGCGCCGTCTCAATGACGCACCACAAGCGCGAACACAAAATGGAATGCCACTACTGCGGTCACGTCGAGCGCATCCCCGACAAATGCGCAATTTGCGGAAGTGAATATGTCTATTTCGTTGGAACAGGGTCGGAGAAGCTCGAAGAATTACTGCACGGCATGTTTCCGCAAGCGCGAATCGGCCGATTGGACCGCGACACCGTCCGCGGACGCGAAGATTTCGAGCACGCGCTAAACGCGTTAAATGAAGGCGCGCTAGACATGCTCGTAGGCACGCAGATGATTGCCAAGGGCCACGACATCCACGGCGTCACTCTTGTTGGAGTAGTCGGAGCTGACATGGCGCTAGGGATGCCGGATTTTCGCGCCGCCGAAAGAACGTTCCAATTGCTTACCCAAGTCGCCGGACGCGCCGGACGCGGCCAATCCCCCGGCAAAGTGATTCTGCAAACTTATTTTCAAGATCACTACGCCGTGCGGTTCGCCGCGCACCATGATTTTGCCGGCTTTTACGACAAAGAACTTCAATTCCGTGCCTGGATGCACTATCCGCCCTACAGTGCAATCGCAAATGTATTGATCCGCAGCGAAAAATTGGACGAGGCGCTAACGTGGTCTGGAGAACTGGGCCGCTGGTTCGAAAAAACGCGTCACGAAGGGATTCGTGTTTTAGGCCCTGCCGCAGCACCAATCACACGATTGAAGCGAGAATATCGCTATCACTTCATTCTGAAATCGCCCAGCCGGGAAAAAATAAACACGTTGCTGAGAGCGATGCTCACCGAAGCGGCAGCAAGAAAAATTCCGCGCCCACAAGTGATTGTCGATGTCGATGCCGTGTGGTTGATGTGAAATGGCGCCTTACGATAGTGGTGACGTCAACCCGATCGCCCGGCCGCCGATGCAGCATTTGCTAGTGAGACGGGCCTTGTACACTCCGCTCAAAGTAAAAGGCAATGCTCAACGCAAATATCAAGGCTGCAATCCCCAGGAAGGTCGAGCCCGTCATCTGACTGGGTTCTAGAACAATTACTTTTCGCGCCATGGCGATGAGCGCAACCTCGAGAACGACGCGCACATGAATCACGTCCTTTTTCAGAAACGCTCGCAACGTCTCGAGCAGTTCCACGCCGATCAACACTAGCAGAAAGTCTCCAAAAATCTGGAGCAAGCCTTGCACTTCAATCAGAAACCGAGGCTGTTTCCAGATTTCTTTGCCAATCAACTCGACCAAGTGCGCCGTGGAGAGCAGTACGACAACCACCAGCATTCCAGACAGAACAATAACGACGTATCTCTGAAGTTTCGCAAGCAGCATCTCCAACACGATCACCCCCACTATCGATCGGGGAAGTATATCTCCAAACCGCGCGGCCGAAATTGTCATCTCTCGCGAAGCGCCATCTTGGACGTCAGGCGATTATCGCTCACTATCGCAGCGGTCTGTAGTGTGGGTGGAACCGGAATCATCTCCGATGCAGCACGTGCCGAATCTCATCGCGCAGAAAGTGCATGCCCTGAATGCTCTCGTCGCGAATGCCGGGCCATCTCTCCCGTCCAGAAGCACTTGTGATCGGAGTTGGTGTAAAGGCCAACCCCAACATGACAATCGCGCCAACAGCGACCCACTTTCGTCCAGCAGAAATGTTTGGGCGTTTCGCAACCGCTGGATGATGGCTTGTTAACCAGAGCACCGCGGCCCAAGGCAACCAACCGATCCAACAGTATTTTGCCAGCGGGATAAGCGCAAACACCACAGCCAGCGAAACCCAGCGGTGCATCCTCGGAAAGACGGAAAATAAAATGTGCCCGCCATCAAGTTGTCCACCCGGTAAAAGATTCAGCGCGGTTGCAAACATCCCTACCCACCCGGCGACCGCGATCGGATGCAGGGACAGCGAAGCCAGCGGCACATCCAATCGCAACAGACGCGCCGCGATATGAAAGGCGAGCGGGAATCCTGGCTGACTGTCTAAAGGCGCGCCGCTAAACATCATCGGATGCGATAGCGACAGGCCCGCAAAAACGGCGACGCACGAAGGCAGAAACCCCGCGATCGGTCCGGCAATTCCAATGTCGAATAAGGCCGCGCGATTAGGAATCGGCCCCTTGATGCGGATGAAAGCTCCCAGCGTTCCAATCAAACTAGGGAACGGGATAAAAAACGGGGGTGTCGCAAGCACGCGATAATACCGCGCATACAAATAATGGCCCATCTCATGCGCCAACAAAATAAACATCAGCGTGAGCGAAAAAGACAGCCCATGCATCAACTTTGCCGGAGCCTGCCACAGCCACTCGACAGGAAAAAAAGAAATGTTGTCGTCGTTGAACGAAAAAGCCGGAAGCCGCAGCGCAAAGGCCGCGTAGAGACGCGCACCCACAACCAGTGTGCTAAAGAAAGTTACCGCCAGCAGCAGGAAATGCAACCACCAGCGCGGCTGCGGCGGTCGTACGATCCAAACCGGCTGCTGTGGCTGTTTCCATTCAATGGCTGGCGGAGAAGCTGAAGTTATTTCGGACATACGGTGTCTGGCCTAAATCAAATGTAAACCATTGCGAGAAGAATACGAGGCGCATTGGCCGAGAGAAGCAGCTGTCAATTCGTTGGGAGGGAACGGGGATCGTGTGGTGACGGGGCTTCCCCCGTACGAACCGGGTCGCGACTCAAGCGCGTCCATTAGGCCCGGAATTAGTCGATCGACTGCAATTCTTTGCCTGGCTTAAAGCGCACAGCCTTACCCGGCGGAATTGAAACCTCGGCGCCCGTGCGCGGATTTCGTCCGATGCCAGTCTTTCGCGGACGCACGTTGAACACACCAAAGCCGCGCAGCTCAATCCGGTCGCCCGCCGACAGCGCTTTCTTCATGCTCTCGAAAACCGTTTCCACGGCCAGTTCTGCCTTGGTTTTGGTGATCCCTGTCCGGTTAACCACTTCGTTGATAATATCGAGCTTAATCAAGGTTATCTCCCGTCGCAGGCTTAGCATGCTCAATTAGCATGCCTCAAGTTATTGATGCTAAGGGGGATAGGATGGTTTGTCAACCGGGGCTGTTATCTCGTAAGATGACTGCACCAGCCGCGCAAATTGTAATTGGTGATTTGTAATTTGTGATTGAAAAACCTCATTTCAATCGCAGCCGATTACCAATGACAAATTACCGATCACAAATACTAAAAGGGGTTTCATGAGCATAAAGAGCGACCGCTGGATCCGGCGCATGGCGCAGGAGCACGACATGATCAATCCGTACTCCGAAAAGCAAGTGAGCACTGGAGTAATTTCTTACGGTGTCTCGAGCTACGGATACGATTTGCGCGTGGCCGATGAGTTCAAGATCTTTACCAACGTCAACAGCACCATCGTCGATCCCAAACATTTCGACGAACGCTCGTTCGTAACCGTGAATGCCGACGTCGCCATCGTCCCGCCAAATTCTTTTGCTTTAGCCAGGTCGGTCGAATATTTCAAAATTCCTCGCGATGTGCTGACCATCTGCGTCGGCAAGTCCACCTACGCGCGTTGCGGCATCATTGTAAACGTCACTCCCTTCGAACCCGAGTGGGAAGGTTTCGTAACCCTCGAAATCTCAAATACGACGCCGCTGCCGGCAAAGATCTACGCCAACGAGGGTCTCTGCCAGATCTTGTTCTTCCAGTCTGACGAAGTCTGCGAGACCAGCTACAAAGACCGCAAAGGAAAATATCAGTCACAAAAGGGAATCGTGCTACCGAAGCTATAGCCGGCTCGTCTATCGATGAGGAGGAAGGATGAGACTTAGCAGATGCTGCGCGCTTCTCATCCTGGCCGCTGTGGTTGGCGTAACCGTTAACGTTTCGGCACAAACATCCACTGCTCCCGCTTCTCTTTCCGCCGATCTGCCACGTTACTATTTCAAGACTCCGGAAGGCGAAGTCGTCGCGCGCGCCGAGTTGACTGCGGCCGTTGACCAGCTAAGTCAATTCAAAGGACATCTCGACTCTTCGCATCAACTACTCGCGGCCTTGCGGCAAAATGATGTGGTTCAAAATCTCTTCGCCAAGCATGAAAGCTATCTTCACCTGCTTTGCGCGCAAAACCGCAAAGCCGCCGCGTGCGCCGCGGACAAGCTTCTCGAATCCGACGTAGACGCGAAAACTGCATTTCTCGATTCCGAAATTCTGGCGATTCCCGAAGATCGCCTGAGCGCGTTTCTCAAGGAACAACCGTCCCTAGCCGCATATCGGTTCGCTCTCGACGATATTCGACGCGACCGACCGCACACGCTTTCTGGACCCGAGCAGTCGTTGCTCGACCGGTTTCAGCCGGAGATCGCCGATTGGCAATACGATCTCTACGGCGAGGTTGTAGCGGGAATTAAGTTCGGAACGGTGCAATCCTCCTCTGGCCCGCTCGATGTGGTCCGCCAGCGAAATCTGATTGCCACCGACCCCGACGAACACGTCCGCGAAGAAGGCTTCAAGCGCCGTTACTCCGGATACGCCAGTCAGCGCGATCTGATCGCGTTCGCACTCATTCACACCGTTCAAGCGCAAACGGTGTTAGCCAAAGCGCATCACTTCGAGGATGCTCCGGCCCGAAAGTACGACAGCCTCTATTTCACGCCGGCAGAAACGCGCAGTTTATTGGGCGCAATGGCCGACCACGGAGACCTTCCCAAGCGCTACGAAAAAATTCGGACTCAGGATGCGGCGAGTCATCTTGATCGATCCCCGGACAATGAACAGCCCGCGCACGCGTGGAATACAACTGCTCCCGTGCCAGGCTTTACTCTGCCCATCACTTCGCTCCCAGCAGCGCGTTCCGTCTTCCACGAAGCATTCGCCGGACTTGGCAAGGAATATCAGTCGGAATTCGATGCTTTGCTCGATCCCGCAAACGGCCGCGCCGACATTCTGCCCGGTGGCGCACCCAACCGTTACGGCGGCGGATTTTCTGTCGGCGCCCCCGGCATCCGCAGCATTTTATTTTTCGGACGCTACGACGGGACGTTCAAAGATGTCTCTGTCATAGCGCACGAAGGTGGACACGCCGTCCATCGTCAGCTGATGAGTACGAGCGGAGTTGAGCCGTCCTACGAGCACGGCCCGCATTTCCTCTTCGAATCATTTGCGGCGTTTAACGAATTGCTGCTGGCAGATTTTATGGGGGAACACGCCACTACTCCGCAACTGAAGCGCTACTATCTCGAAGCGTGGATGAGCATCAAGGGTCTAGACGCCTTCTACGGCGCGCAAGACGCATTACTCGAACAGGAAATTTACGACGGAGTGGCTGCTGGCTCGATTCGTAACGCAGACGACCTGGATAGTTCGACTTTAAAAAGCGATGGCAAATTTTCGCAATTCCCCGCATCCACTCCCGAAATGCGCACGCGCTGGGCCATGGTCCCTCTCATGTATGAAGACCCGCTCTACGACGTCAACTACGTATATGGAGGCTTGCTCGCGTTGAAGTATTACGATCTCTACACGAGGCGGCGGGATTGGTTCGTTCCGCGTTACATCGCGCTGCTGAAGAATGGCTTCGACCAACCGCCCGCCGAGTTGCTCGACAAGTTTCTGAGCATCAATCTTTCGAGTACTACGCTCTTGAACGACGGTTTGGGAGTATTGAGTAGACGGCTGGAGCAATTGGAAACAAACACTTCGGCAATCAAAAAATGATAATTTGAAGACCCTAACTGAAGACTATCCTCGCTACTCCTTCGCCTGCTAAACAATAATAGTGCCGAAAATAGTGCCGAAGCAACGAACAAACGTACTTCTCATCGGGCTTTTGCTGCTCGTAGGCACACTGACTCTATACTATCCAGCACTGCAAAACGGATTCGTGAACTACGACGATCCCGCATATGTGACGTCGAATTCCGAGGTGCGGCAGGGTCTGACCCGACACAGCGTGACGTGGGCCGTTACGTCGATTTCGGAAGCCAACTGGCACCCGCTAACCTGGCTTTCGCACATGCTCGATGCTCAGTTATTCGGTGATCGGCCCGCGGGACATCACGCCCAGAGCGTCCTCTGGCACGCTCTTAACGTCGTGTTGCTGTTCGTGCTGTTGTCGAGTGCAACCGGGTTCGTGGGACGCAGCGCTCTGGTAGCAGCGTTGTTTGCCATACACCCGTTGAATGTGGAGTCGGTAGCATGGGTAGCCGAGCGCAAGAACGTCCTCAGCACGTTCTTCCTTTTGCTGGCGTTGGCGGCATATGGCTGGTACGTCAAGAAGCCACGTGTAAATCGTTATCTGCTTGTCGCGCTGCTGTTCGCTCTAGCGCTGATGGCCAAGCCGATGGTGATCACACTCCCTTTTTTGTTGCTTCTTGTTGACTTCTGGCCCCTTCGACGCTTTTCGGGGAAGCAAATTTCTCAGCTTGTACTGGAAAAAATTCCTCTCTTCGCGCTATCGGCGGCCAGTGCGGCAATCACGCTTTACGCGCAGCGAACCGGAGGCGCAGTTGGCTCAACCCGGCTTTTGCCACTGGCCTTGCGGGTGAAAAATGCCATTTACTCCTATTTCATCTATGTGGAGAAGGCTATCTGGCCGTCGCGCCTAGCCGTATTTTATCCTCACCCTGAGAACTCGCTCGCTCTCTGGAAGATAGTAGGCGCAGCGGCCGTGTTAGGAACGACAACGGCAGTTATCTGGCATTTCCGCGAACGCAGGTATTTGCTGGTTGGTTGGCTATGGTTTCTCGCGACGCTGGCGCCCGTGATTGGTATCGTCCAAGTCGGGCGGCAGGCATGGGCAGACCGCTACGCATATCTCCCGCTCTGGGGATTGTTTGTAATTTGCGTGTGGCTGCTTTCTGAAGCCGCCGCGCGGATTTCGCTGAGCCGTGCGACGCAGGTTGCGATTGCGATGGCCGTTCTATTCGGCTATTCCGCGGCCACGCACATCCAGATTGGATACTGGCGGAACAGCTACAGCCTATTTGCCCATGCGATTCAAGTGATGAGCGCGAATCCGATTGCCGAGGAGAATCTGGGATCGGCATTGACGGAAATGGAGCGCCCGGATTTGGCCGTTCCGCACCTGGAGCGGGCGATCCAGTTGGCGCCCACATTGTCGACGGCACACTATGATCTGGGCACGCTGTTGCAGCGGCAGAATGAACTGGACGGGGCACAGCGCGAATATCAACTGGCTCTGAAGTATGGATTGGACGAACGGGAAGCCGCGCAGACGCACAACAATCTGGGCGCGCTGTTCAAGCAACTGGGGCGGCGGGATGAAGCGGCAGCGGAGTTCACAGCGGCGATTGCGCTGAATCCGCATGAACAAAATAGTCTGCTCGGCAGGGGGATGATCGAGCACGATGAAGGTAAGTTCGACGCTGCTTTGCAGGATTTCTCACAAGCTACACAGGTCGCGCCCTCGCCGGTGGCCTTCTACTGGCGGGGACGAATTCTGGAGGATGAGGGGCAGTTCCCAGCCGCCGCCGAGGCCTACCGAAGCGTGCTAAAGATAGCGCCCAATTTTGGCGATACTCAGGCGAGGCTGGGGAATCTTGAGAAAACTGTGAAGTGATGTCCAATAAAACCTGTATCAGAAGGGAAAAATCCTAGGTTGCCGGTCCGCTCGCAGGCGAGGCCGACGACGAGTGCGTCGCGAACCACTCCAAGACTCTCCGGTCGAATTCTTGAGGCGCGGCCTTATGGGCCTGAGTGTGGACGGCGCCTGGCGCCTTCTACACAGTTACCGACGACGGGTTGTTCGCCTGGATCAGGTCGGAATGGTAGGGAGGGATGTTCGTATCTTGCATCCCGTGGATCAGAAGCACCGGAATCTTGGTCCCGATGACTGCCCGTTCTGGCGAGGCGGCTTCCATATTCATGCCGTAATGGAAGCGAACATAAAGAGACCCGACATCGACTGCGGGTCGAAAAAAAGTTCTTCCCACCCACGGACCGGTGTGAAACTGGCGGCCAAACCGAGCGTATGCCACTTCGCGAAATGTGGCGAACGGAGACTCCGCAACGACTGCGCAAAATCGAGATTCCTTCGGTAGCGACTGCAACAGCTGGGCTGCCCCCATCGACTCGCCGAGTCCGAACATGCAGTGGGGATGGTCGGCAGCCTCGATCCAATCTACCCAGCGGTGAATGTCGTCACTCTCTCTTTCAAACCGTAGGTTGCCAACTCGCCGCCGCTGCTGCCATGCGCGCGCGCATCCGGCATCAGAACCGCATAATGATGTTGAACGAGCCATTTCCCGTAACCGTAGGTCCCGATGCGATTGTCCCCAACACCGTGCAGCAGAATAACGGCATCTCCGTTAGGCTGCTCTGGCCGCATAAACCAGGCCCGCAGAACGGCACTATCCGAGGCCGCAATCTCTATATCGCGGAACTCCACTTTGTCTTCCAGTGCCGCGGCTCTCGCATTGCGTTCCTCGCCAGGTGTCACGGGGTGTTTGAACGGATGCAATGCCATCCAGCCGAGGCCGATACCGCAGAGGATGGAACCCGCGACATAAAGGATTACGAACAAGGAAAAGAGACGGCGAACTGCAGAAAGGTGCGGCAGTTTTGGCTTCTCTGAGAGATAAGCCAGCGTAGGCATGCAAGATTATACGGTTGGATCGGCTGAAAGGTTCGGTACTGATGGCTGAGCGCTGACGGCTTATTTCCGGCCGTTCTCGCCTTCTTTGAACATGTACTTAATGGCGGGCTTGTAGATCATCAGGTTGGCGGCGCCGTTGCGGTTTAGCTTGATGCAGTTCTTGTCGTACCACTCGATATAGCCGTGGACCTCTTCGCCATCGCGCAGCACGATGACCATGGGAGTCTTCGACTGCATCTGCTTCTGATAATAAAAATTTTCGGCGTTGGTCTGCTCGCTGGGCGCGACCTTCTTGCCCGGGGGGCCGGAACGATCTCTGTCGCGGTCACGATCTCTGTCTCTTCGCTCCGCAGGCACATGGTTATGGCCGTGACCATTGGGCGCATGGTCGCCACGGTTAAGCGTCGGACGGATCAGCTTGCGGTTGGCAAAGCCTTCCCGGTCCGCCGGTACTTCGGTTGAGATTGAATCGAGTGTATCTTTCATAGCGCACCACCTGCACGCCGGGCGGGCGGGAATAAGCCACAACACTCAAGCCTTAATTTGTGAGTCCAGAGGTGTGATCTGAGGCTTACGGTATCATAGCGGCCACGCGTTGACAATAATTTGTGCAGTGCCTTTTGTGCAGAATGCCTGATCGTACGAACGTATGTACGCAGTGAGCATGGATAGACAAAAGATCAGGAAACGCGGTCCAAGCCAGTGGCGAACGCATCGAGCGACAGCGAGCGCAGCAGATTACGCCGCATCCCGCGTTCGACCTCGCCCAGTCCTTCGGACGCACGCTGCACCCAACCAAAATCTGCCGATTCTGCCATCTTCTTGAGTTCGCCCAAAATATCCGTGTTGCGCACGAGTTGTGGCGTGCTCGATTGCAGAAACATCACGTCTTCTAACAACGAATAGAGCGTGCGGAAAAGGCCCTCGATTTTCGTCCGTCCCTCAGCGCCCGCGCGATAGGTCTCTGTTGTCTTGAACAACTCCGTATGATCGCCGCCGCTGAGCGACGACTTCAGCATGATTAACGCATGGCCGCGAGCGGCGATATAGCTTTCGAGATCAAACGACAGCGCCCGCCCGATTGCGCCGTCACTAAGGCGGGCGACGAGAGCGCGTTGTCGCGGGTTCCAATCTGAACGCAACTCACCGAGTCGGCTTTCGATCTCGGAAACTGGAAGCGCGCCCAGATTGAACGTCATCGATCGCGAACGAATTGTCGGTAGAAATTCTCCCGCATTTTCCGTGAGCAGAAAAATGGTCGCAAACTCTGGAGGCTCTTCCAAAACCTTCAGCAGCGAGTTCGCCGCCTCTTTCATGAACGCAGAACTGGTGAAGATATAAACGCGCTCCCGCGCTTCCCCCGGCCGATAGTAGATGGTTTCAATCACATGCCGAACCTGATCAACCTTGATCATCATTTGCGGAGGGTCGGGCGGGATGATCAGCACATCCGGATGAGTCTGCACGAACAGCCGCGTTTCTTTCTTGTCGGTCTCGCGAAGATTTTCGCGAGCTTCGACCGCCTCGACAAAACGTGCATCCAAATTTGCACTCTGCGCTATACGAATGCAGTTCGAGCAGCGTCCACAAAAATCAGGCAAGCCGTCTGTGGAAGGTTGTTCCAGGCAATTGATCGCCTGCGCCAGCATCAACGCCAGGGTGTATTTGCCGGAGCCCTGCCCACCAGAAAGGATTACTGCATGCGGGAAGCGCTTCCGGCCCATCATCTCGCGCAGGCGATGAATCGTCTCCGGATTGCCGACAAAATCAGAAAAGGGCATAGGAATCGCTATTGGCTCTTAGCTAAAGGCCGGAAGCTAAGAACGTACGTCCTCAGATCTTCAACTTTTTGCGCACTACTTCCATAATAATCGCGTGCGTTTCATCTGGAGTGCCGCGCGCGTCTACCACCTTCACGCGTCCCGGCTCCCGCTGTGCGATCGCCAAATAAGTATTGCGCACTCGTCCGAAGAAAGCCCGGCTCTCCTGCTCAAAGCGGTTCTCATCTTTCTCAACCTTTTTTTCAGACCTGCCGGCAACACGTTTTCGATTTCGCCGTCGCGCTCGCTCGATGCTGAACGACACCTCGTTATCCAGCACAACCGTCAGGTCAGGTTGCAAGTTGCCACATAGAATTTCATGCAACTGCAGCACTGCCTGCGAGCCCAGTTTTCGTCCTCCACCCTGGTACGCCTCGCTCGAATCGGTAAAGCGATCGCAGAGCACAATATTGCCAGCCGCGAGCGCGGGGAGAATGACCTCCTGAATATGCTGTGCGCGTGACGCAAACATCAGCGCCATCTCTGCCATGGGAGCCAGTCCCGCGGTGCCCGAATGAAGCAGCACTTCGCGAATCCTTTCACCCGTGGTGGTGCCTCCAGGTTCCCGCGTTACGGTGACGGACATGCCGTGCCGGCGCAATGAGCGCGCCAGTTTCTCAAGTTGCGTGCTCTTGCCACTGCCGTCAAGGCCTTCGAAGGTTATGAATTTTCCGCGCGCGGGCACGTCGCGATGATAGCAAACGATTGCAAACGAGTTGGCGCCGAATGCCAAACTCAATAGCGCGGGCTGATATATTAACGTTCGTCCACTTGCTGTGGCGGTCTTGCGATATCGGAAGCTGGAAGGGAATCAATGAACTTACGGCCTGTATTGAAACGTATGAGGAAGAGTGGGGCGAAACGACTTTGGGTAGCGGTGATGTGGGGGACGGTGATCTTTTTGGCGTCTTCCATTTCGCTGTTTGCCCAAAAGGCTCCGACCATCACGCTCTTCGTAGACGCCTCCGACGCGCCGCGCAAGATGATCCACGCTCAATTGCACATTCCCGCCAAGCCCGGCTCGCTCATTCTCTACTACCCCAAGTGGCTTCCCGGAGAACACGGCCCCACCGGCCCCATCACCGACTTGACCGGACTCAAATTCACCGCCGGCGGTAAGACCTTGAAGTGGCGTCGCGACCTTCTCGACGGTTTCACTTTTCACGTTGAGGTTCCGAACGGCGAGAACGAAGTCATCGCCAATCTCGATTACGCTTCACCCGCATCCTCCGAGCCCGGCTACAGCGCGAGCATATCCGCCACAGAAAAGCTCTACATCCTAAGCTGGAACGCACTGCTGCTTTATCCCGCCGGATACAGTTCGGATCAACTCACTTACAGCGCGAGCTTGCGCCTGCCTGCGGGTTGGAAGTTCAAAACCTCGCTGCATGTTTCTGCGCAGACAAACAGTGATGCACTTCACTTCGATCCCGTGTCGCTAACGATGCTGGTGGATTCTCCAGTGTTGGCCGGCGAATATCTGAAAGTAATTCCGCTGACTCCGGCAAACGAAAATCCTCCGGCGGAACTCGACCTCGCCGCCGATAGCGCGGCCGCTCTGAATGCTCCCGAAGAACTCTGGGAGCACTATCGCAATCTAGTTAAGCAAGCCGGAATTCTCTTTGGCGCGCACCATTACAACGAGTACCATTTCCTGCTGACGCTTAGCGATCACGTCGCCCATTTCGGATTGGAGCATCACGAGTCGAACGACAGCCGCATCGACGAGCGTTCGCTGATCGAAGAGGACGGACGAAAACTCGCCGCCGGGCTTCTTCCTCACGAATACGTGCATTCGTGGAACGGCAAGTACCGCCGCCCCGCCGACCTCGCCACGCCTGATTACGAACAGCCCATGCAGACCGACCTGCTCTGGGTTTACGAGGGTCTCACTTCATACCTCGGAGATATGCTCACGGCCCGCAGCGGCGAGCGCACGCCTTCATTAGCGCGCGATACTCTAGCGCAAATTGCGGCCGACCTCGATCACCGTTCGGGCCGCGCATGGCGCAACCTGCAGGATACGGCTGATGGAGTCCCTTCGATGCAAGATGCTCCGCGCGCCTGGCAAGACTATCGCCGTGGCCTCGACTATTACGATGAAGACGTCCTCAATTGGTTGTGGGCAGATGTGATCATCCGCCAGCAAACCAAGGGCGCGAAGTCATTGGATGATTTCTGCAAGCTCTTCCACGGCGCGCCTAATACTCCGCCCATGGTAAAGACTTACGTCTTTGATGACATTGTTGGCGCCCTCAATCAAGTCGCTCCCTACGACTGGCGCGGCTTCTGGACCGATCATCTCACCAACCATGGTCCCGGCGCGCCCTTGGGTGGAATCGAAGCCAGCGGCTGGAAGCTCACCTACGACGAATACCCGTCGGACCTCGATCGCGCTGCGGACCGCGACGGAAAGGCGATCGGCGCGCACTATTCCGTAGGCATGCTGATCAACGCAGATGGCGTGGTGCGCGACACGATTGAAGGCATGACCGCCGCCAAAGCCGGCATCGGACCGGGCATGAAAATTCTCGCCGTCAATGGACGAGCTTTCACTCCCGACATTTGGCATGACGCGATTCGAGCCGCCAAAACCAAAACTTCACCGATTGAGTTGATCGTGGAAAATACAGATTATTTTCGAGTCATCAAACTCGACTATCACGGAGGGGAGAAATATCCTCACCTGACAAGAGACGAATCGAAACCGGATCTGCTGACGGAAATCTATCGAGCAAAGTAGCGTAGCCATCAAGAAACTTTGTCATCCTGAGCGAAGCGAAGGACCTGCTTTTACACTACTTCAAGCATTTCCGATGCGGCGTCCTCAGCGCTTTCCTCCAGCATGAAGCCGAGCACCTCTTGTGGAATCGGCGCTCTCCACACCGGAGCAAACGACTGCCGATGCAACGGCGACGGCCCAAACTCGTGCAACGCCGCCAGATGCCGAGCCGTGCAATATCCTTTATTCGACGCCAACCCGTAAGCCGGAAACACGGGATCCCACGCCGAAATCATGCGATCGCGTTCGACTTTCGCAAGAATGGAAGCGGCGGCAATTGAGGCCGACAACGCGTCCCCATGAATGATCGCTTGCTGAGGAATGCCGCAGTCCACCTTCATCGCATCGACAAGAAGATAGTGCGCTGCGGGCATGAGCTGTACCACCGCATGCCGCATCGCGAGGCGCGAGGCATGGTAGATATTGATAGATCGGAAGA
>OBLW0100001436.1_pt1 | contig 20222 bp, 14 predicted proteins | sample 1520161 | NCBI WGS metagenome assembly OBLW01 (sample SAMEA3539309, study PRJEB22396) | soil metagenome | biome: tundra; feature: field; material: soil | place: USA | collected 2010-05 | depth 0.15 m | reverse complement strand
TTCTCGCGCCACGCCTGCTTGTTCTTGCGGGACTGGACGGCGAGTTCGGGATGCTCCTTGACCAGGCGCTCGTCGCGGAAGATGGCGATGCGGGCGATGGCGTGCATGTTCTGCTGGTGCAGGAAGCGGACGAGCTTGGCGACGTCGTGGATGTAAACCTGATGCGGGCCGAGCAGCGGGTGCTCGAAGGGAATGTTGACGCTGCCGTCGGAGTCTTTGATATCGAAGACTACGGCGTTGCCGCCGACTTCACGCCAATGCTTGATGATGCGGAGTCCGTGATCGCTGGCGGCCATGATGCCGGTCAGATAGATGGCACGGACTTCAAAATCTTTGGGGACGGGAATCGTCTTCTCGGTGACGGGCGCGGCGAGGATTCCGGGGATGATGATATTCTCGTTGGCCTTCAGGATGTTGGAGGCGTCGGACTTATGGTTGGTGGAGCGGATGGCGTCGGCTAGCTCGGAAGACGTAAGGTAGCTGGTCTTGCCGAGGTAGCGGCGGGCGATGGTGGGGATGGCTTCTCCGCGCTTGGCGGTATAGATTTCGGTGCCGGGAGCGGCGGTGAGCTTGGGCTCTGGAAGAGTCGCGGGCTTGGCGATGCTCGACGCCGGCGCGCTGACCGTGTGTAACTGCGCTGCGGTCGCCGGCTTGGCCGTTTGGGCTTCAGCGGTGAAGTCGGATGGTGAGTGCGGGCCGACCTGCCATGCGGCGGCGGCGAAGAAGGCACAGGAAATCCCAGTAATGAGGCGAACCGACGAAAGGTGCAAGCGTTCCTCCGCGAAAAGCTATCCGATTGCGATAGTAGCGGCGGGGGGACTCGGTCGCTAGTTACGGGTGGAGTAACACCGTGGGGCAGAACTTGGTTTGCAGCTTTCAGTGCGCCGTCGTGAAGGACCAAAGGCAGGCGTGGACTGTGCCGGGGGCCGCTCGGCTTCGCCCCTTCGACTGCGCTCAGGGCAGGCTATCGCGGGACGGCCGAGGCGGCCGTCGCCACATGAGCCGTGGCCACGCGAGTAGCGTCGGTACAGGTTCCTTCCTTGATGGTGCAAAGTATTTCTCTTTCCTTCTTTGCGGTGCGGGGCTCGGGGTCGGCGAAATGGGATTAGAAGGCTCTAAGCCTTGGCGGATGCAGGGGTTGCGGATCGTGGCGAGGTTGGCTGGGACGTGGCCAGCGGGTTGCTTATTTCAATGGCAACCGGATGCGGCAGAATTCGGGAGGCAAAGTGGGTGCTTCCAGAGAGTAGGCCAGAGACACGGAGTTAGGCCTACGAAGTCCGGTAATAGATAGAGAAGAGCCGAAGAAAACGGCCGAAAGGGAAAAAGTCCGGGAGCCTCGGCAACGGACTTATGAGAACGATCATTATGAGAACAAACCTGGCAACAGTGCTCGATCCGAACCGTCGCAGCAACGATGCTGGAGAGTTTGATTCCGCCCTGCGCCGCCGCATTGTGGGGCAGGATGCAGCCGTCGAAAAGGTCGTCGAAATCTATCAGATGTTTCTCGCGGGGTTGAATGCGCCGGGACGTCCGGTGGGAAACCTGTTGTTTCTGGGGCCCACGGGATCGGGCAAGACGCGCGTGGTCGAGGCCATGGCCGAGGCGTTGTTTGGGGACGCGCGGGCGTGCATCAAGATTGATTGCGCGGAGTTCCAGCATTCGCACGAGATTGCGAAGCTGATTGGTTCGCCTCCGGGATATTTGGGACATCGGGAGACGCATCCCCTGCTGACGCAGGAAGCGTTGAACCAGTGGTACACCGAGAAGCTGAAGCTGTCGATACTGCTGTTTGACGAAATTGAGAAGGCGTCGGATTCGCTGTGGCAGTTGCTGCTGGGGATTCTGGACAAGGCGACGCTGACTTTGGGCGACAACCGGCGCGTGGATCTGTCGCAGTGCATCATCATTATGACGTCGAACCTGGGTGCGTCGGAGATGACGGACCTGGTGGACGGTGGGTTCGGATTTGCGCCGAAAGCGGTTGAAGTGGATCAGTCGTTCGATGACAAGATTCAGCGGACGGCGGTGGAAGCGGCGCGGCGGAAATTTACGCCGGAGTTCATGAACCGGATCGACAAGACAGTGGTGTTCAAGACGCTGCGCGACGAGCATCTGTCGCAGATTCTGGACATCGAACTCGGGATGGTGCAGCAGCGCGTGTTGATGGCTGCGGGTACGAACCAGTTCGTATTCAACTGCACGCAGGCAGTGAAAGACCATTTGCTGAAGGAAGGCACCGATCCGCGATACGGGGCACGGCATTTGAAGCGCGCGATCGAGCGCAACCTGGTTTTCCCGCTGGCGAATCTGGTGGCGACGGCGCAGGTGAAGTTGGGTGATTTCGTCCGCGTGGACATGGCTTCGGAGAACAAGATGATCTTTGTCAAGGAAGCCGAGAACACGATGGCGCCGGTGCTGCTGGAGCGATATGGAGCGGCTGCCGCGAATCAGCCAAGTGCGAGAGCGGCACGGACGGCCGTCAATAATCGCCGCGGGGATTTTGGGACAAGCCCGTCGGTCGCGGAGAGCAAGTAGAGCTACTGGCCAATAGCTAAGCCGAACAATTTTTCCCTTCTCGCTGGAGCGCATCTGGCGAGTCGCATCTCACTCGATGGCGCCGGAGCCCTTCCGGCGCCTATTTTTTGGTGTTTAATTGAATGCTCGGTGGGATCTGCCTTTCGACCACATGTGGGCGAGGGGGCCGAAGCGCCTGACCAAGCGGCGGATTGGGCTGAGGGGAAGCGGGCGGCGCCGGCAGCAGTCCCGAATGACGCGGTGTACGCGCGAAGAGCATAGACCGCAGGGACAGGAATGGCATCTTAGTCGGCGGCGGATTTACCGCTCTTTATGTCGACTACAGATTTTGGCGGATTGACAATTTTCCTTTTCGTATTGCTGGCCGCGGCGCGATTGCTGGGATATTTGTTCACGCGGCTGCGACAGCCGAAGGTTGTGGGCGAAATTCTGGCGGGAGTGTTGCTGGGTCCGGCGCTGTTGGGGCGGTTTGCGCCGACGGTGTCGGCGGCGATTCTTCCGCTGCATGAAGGAGCGGCGGTGAGCGCGCAATACGGCGCGGTATTGTCGTTTCTCTACAATTTTGGCTTACTGCTGCTGATGTTTGCTTCGGGCGCGGAAACCAAAGGATTGTTTAACCGGGAAGACCGGCGGCAGGTGGCATGGCTGGGTGCATTGGGAACGGGCTTACCCTTTCTGGCGGCCCTTTGTGCCGTGTCGTTTATTCCACTGGGGGTGCTCGCGGGGCGGTCGCACGCGAAGGTGCCGCTGATGCTGGTGGTGAGCATTGCGGTGGCAGTTACATCGATTCCTGTGATCTCAAAAATTCTGCACGACCTTAAGATCCTGCATACGCGATTCGCGCGGCTGGTGCTGGGCGTGGCGGTGATCGAGGACATTTTGTTGTGGGCGGTACTGGCGGTAGCCACGGCGCTGGCGGAATCGGGCAACGTGCCGAATCGAAAGATCGCGGAACATGTTGGATTGACGCTGGTCTATTTCGGGATGGGATTGTTGGTCGCGCCGAAGCTGGTTGCGCGGCTGACGCGATCGCGGTGGAATGTGCTGGCCGCGACGTCGCCGATCGCGTATGTGGTGGTCGTGCTGCTGGCGTACGCGGCGGTGGCTTCGCTGTTGGATATCAGTCTGGTATTCGCGGCCTTCCTGGCGGGGTATGCGATTGTCGCCGACCGGGAATTTCTTGGGGAGGCCGTGAGGGCGGTGTCGGAATTTTCGTTTGCGGTGTTCATCCCGATTTATTTCGCGGTGGTTGGGTACAAGCTGGACTTGAGCGGCACGTTTTCGTTAGGGATGCTGGCCGCATTTCTGGTGATTTCCTCGGGAGTGAAACTGGCCTCGGCAGGACTGGGGGCGAGAATGGCCGGATTTGGAGGCCGAGATGCGGTGAACCTGGCGATGGCGCTGAATGCGCGAGGCGGTCCGGGAATCGTGCTGGCCAGCGTGGCGTTCGACGCGGGGATTATCAATGCGACGTTTTATACCACGCTGGTCCTGGTTGCGATTTTGACCAGTCAGGCGGCGGGGGCATGGCTGGCGTACGTGCTGCACAGCGGGCGACCGTTGTTATCGAGCCAGGAATTGCCGCCGGCGACCCGAGGTTATGAAGACATTCCGGCCGCGGCGGCATAACGGGAATCCGCGCGCAGGCCGGGGCGATCGATGATGTCGCCAGACCCGATCCATGGCGTTGAACTCGCTTGATGGCGCTGGAATCCTTCCCGCGCCTTTCTTTTTGTTGGAACAACGTTCCAAAAGGGGTTGTGAGCGTAAATCGGGGGTGCGCCCTTCCTATTTTCCTCTTGGGGGCTTCGTGAGCAGTTTTGCTCAGATTCCTTGGACCCCAGATGGAATAATTCAACCACTCTGGCCAGAGAGAGAAGAACCGTTCGTATCTTCCCCCTACCGCTATGAGGAGGATTTATGTGGGCCCTAACCAAGCAGTCGCGACAAATGGCACTCGAGCATTCCCAGTTGCAATCGGTGCTTTTGCAACGCACCGCCGAACTGCAAATTCTTACGCAGCGCCTTCTAAAAGTGCAGGACGAGGAGAGGCGCAGATTGTCTCGCGACCTGCACGACCACACCGGCCAGACGCTGACGGCATTGAAACTGAGCATTGCGGTGCTGCAGGAAAGCTGCAAGGGAGACGCGCCGCAAATGGCTCTGGTTTCCGAGGTTACGGAATTGGCGGATCACGCAATCGAGGAAATCCGAACCATGTCGTACCTGTTGCATCCTCCCTTACTGGATGAAGTTGGATTCGCATGCGCGGCGGAGTGGTACGTCGAAGGATTTGCCAAGCGCAGCGGATTGAGCGTGAGCCTGGACATTGCGCCCGATGGGGAACGACTGCCGATGAACATGGAGATTGCCCTTTTCCGTGTCCTGCAAGAGAGCTTGACGAATGTACACCGCCACTCGGGAGCTGCCAAGGTGGTGGTCTGCTTCCGGCGCCAACCGGAAAAGGTAGTTCTTGAAATACGGGACAACGGAAGCGGCATAAGCCCGGAGCGCCTGCAGCGACTGCAGGAAGCGAGCGCCGAAACCGGCGTCGGGCTGGCGGGCATGCGAGAGCGAATGCTTGAACTTGACGGTGAACTGGAAATCGGATCGGACGAGCACGGAACAATCTTGCGGGCCACCATTCCGCGTCCTGCAGTAAGTCGATCGGAGCAACAGGGGAACGATGAAGAGCTGACTTTGCCCCTGGTCATGACAGGAATCTCTACGCCGGCCAACCGTCCCGTCGGCCGACCGTCCCGCCGTCCCACGTCCCAAGAACAGGCGAGCTAATCGTCCACGGAGCCAGATCGTGGAGCGGGGATGTCCGGCCTCGGACAGCGCCGCTTAAAGCCGAAACTCACAAGGGTTCGGCTTTTTTCTTATTGTGAGCACTACAGACCAGCTTTGGACGCGCCCCTTGCCCATAATTGATCGTGGCGGCATTTCGTTCGAGAAATCCTTTGCGAAACAAAATTACGAGTGCGAAGAAGAACACCGGGTTTAATCCAGGCACCTTCCTTTCGACCATTGGGAAGGGCAGGAATATGTTGTCGTTTGACAAGAAGAACACGATATTCGCGCAAGGCGAGCCGACGGATGGACTGTTCTTTATTCAAGGTGGGAAAGTGCAGCTCAGCGTCGTATCGGAAGCCGGGAAGGAAGCGACCCTCGGTATTTTGAGCGAAGGAGATTTTTTTGGAGAAGGGGGACTCGCGGGCCAGCTGACCCGCATGTCGTCTGCAACAGCGGTAACGGACTGCGCCCTGCTGCATGTTGAGAGGCAGGCGATGATGCTGGCAATGAGCCGGGAACCCAAGTTGTCGGCCATGTTTGTGAAGTACCTGCTGAAGCGGAACATCCGATACCAGGATGACCTGGTGGATCAACTGTTCAACTCGAGCGAAAAGCGGTTGGCGCGAGTTCTGTTGCTGATGGCGCAGTTCGGCACAGAGAAAGATTCCGAGCGGTTGGTGCCGAGACTGAGTCAGGAGACCCTCGCCGAGATGGTGGGGACGACGCGGTCGCGGGTCAGCTTTTTCATGAACCGGTTCAGGAAGCTCGGCTTTATCAACTACGACGTTGGCGACAATTTACGCGTCCACAGTTCACTCCTGAATATTGTGCTTCACGATGATGACGGAATATCTCTAACTCCGAAAGCCAAGAACGGATCTGCTCTTACGGGTAGGCTTGCAGAACCGCCTCCAGAGCACGGGGGACCACCCGACAAAGAGCGTGCCAAAAGGCCAAACCTGTCGGGTGTTAAAGGGCGGGTGAAGCAAGCCGGTCGCAACCCGAACGGTAGTCTACGAAATCAGGGTTTCGCGGGATAGAGAACCCGTTCGCCTGAGGATGAATGAGCCGTGTCAAATACTCGTTTTATGCCCGAACGCTTCGATTCATTGGAAATCGTCCTGGCGCATCTCGAGGTCATGCGATCGACATTGTTGGGCATGAAACGAGTGCGACAATACATCGACAGGGGGCTTGCGACGGAAATGCTTGATTCGCTGATTCAAGAGGCCGAATCACAGATTTCCGCAACCCAGCGGAGAGTCGTGAACTGAGGAGCGAGTTTCGGTATCGCTCCGCGTAACATTCGCTTTATCCCCATAACAATCGAAGTCCGGCAATTTCGCTCATCGCCAAGGGCGAGAGCAGCGCCATGCCTGTTGCTCGCTTGCACCGAATCCAGGGTGCGCGAGTTCGTCCTTACTGGGCGCGGTAGACCGTCTTGCCTGCGACCATGGTCCACACGACCTTTGTGTCGCGCATTTGTTCCGGAGAGATGGTGAGAACGTCCCGGTCGAGCAGGATCAAGTCTGCGCTCTTGCCGGGAGCGATGGTTCCAATGGAATCGAGGTTCATGGCGCGGGCGGAGTTGCGGGTGTACGCGTAAAACATGGCTTCGCGGGGCATGGCTTGGGAGGCGTCGAGGACGCCTTCGACTCCTTTGCGGGTTTCCGCCTGATAAATCGCGCGGAAGACGTTGGCGGTGGAAACGGGCCAGTCGCTGGCGCCGGAGATGATACCCCCGTTGTCGAGGATGGAGCGGGCGGGATATTGCCACTTGTAGATATCAGGATCGACGTAGGGCTTCAGGATTTCGATGGTGTCGTTGCTGGCTTCGGCCCAGAAGAGCTGCAGGGCGCTGATGACGCCGAGTTCGCGGAAGCGGGGGAAGTCCGAAGGCTGGACGAACTGTTCGTGGGTGAGGGTGTGGGGCAGGTGGGAATCGGGGTTGGCCTTGCGGGCGGCGGCGATGCCGTCGAGCGCGGCGGTGACGGCACCATCGCCGATGGCATGCACGTGAATGATGAGCCCCTGTTTGTCGGCGGCGACACACAATTCTGCAAACGTTTTCGGATCGAAGAGAAGATCCCCGTTGTGGCCGGAGTTTTTGTAGGGCTTGGTGAGATGGGCGGTTTGAGAGGGAAACTCGGCAACGCCATCGGCGAAGATCTTGATGCCGGTTACGTGCAGGTTGGGAACGTTGTAGTAGGCAGCGCGAGTTTTCTGCACGGCGGCGAGCTCGGTTGCGGGATTTTTGGCGAGGACTTGCGGGAATGCCACTATCTGAGAGGTGAGTTCTCCGTGGTCCGCGAGCATCTTGTAGGCGCGCAGCACATCGTCCCCGGCGACGGGATCGAGCCATGCGGTGATGCCGAGGCTGTAGTTGTATTGGAGAGCGGCGCGGGCGGCCGCGAGTAACTGGCCGGGCGTGGGCTTGGGCAGGAGCGGTTCGATTTTCTCGGTGCCCGCGTCGACGAGAAAGCCGTTGGGCTGGCCGCTTTTTTCTTTATCCGTATATATGCCGTAGTAACTGCGCTCGTCCGGAGAAAGCTTCTTCAGAAAATCTGCGGTGATGCCGGCGCGCTGCAAGAGGGCGTGATTGGCCCAGGCGGTGTGGCCATCCATGCCGCGGAGCAGAACGCTTTGATGCTCGCAAGCGCCGGAGCTGAAATCCGCGTTGAGGACGTCGGGGTGCGACCAGAAGGCGAGCGGGAGGCCGAGAATCTCGAGAATGTCACCCCGCATGCCTTTGCCGGTCTTTTTCGCGTCTTCGGCAAAGGGAGGAAGTTGGTCGAGGGAGTCTACTTTTTCTGTGGCGTCGGCGGCGATCAGGCCGAGTCCGCCGTCGATGGAGTGGCTGTGGGAATCGATGAAGCCAGGGAAAAGTGTTCTACCTTCGAGATCGATGCGTTCGGCGTTTGGGGAGACGGACTTCAGCACTTCAGGAAGGTTGCCGACAGCGACGATCTTGTCTCCGTGAATCGCGACTGCGTCCGCGTAAGGGTTCTGGGGGTCGGCGGTGAAGACCTGGGCGTGGAAGAAGACTCGCTCAGCGGCAGCTTCCTGAGCTTGAAGCGCGGAAGTTGAATGAAAAAGGATGAATCCTGTAACCGCGAGAAGAACTGCGTACCGCCCGAATGCTCGTCCCAAGTCGATCACCCTTTCCGAAGGCCCGCGTGGTGCAAGGTTGAAAACCGAAGCCATACTATACACAAAGTTTTTTGTTTCGTCGGAATCAGCTTACACTCCGGTCGTGGTGCAATTTGAAATTCACTGCCGAATCCGGTAGTGGTCTAATGGGCACATTGCTTTTGATTTCTGCACTCATCTTTAGCGAATGCCCAGCAATAGCCTTTCCCGTGTTTCAATTCCAAAATGTCAATAGGGCCTCCTACAGCGTGTTGCCCGTTATCCCACTTAATGGCGTACGCGAGGGAGAGCTTAACCTTCAAAACCAGAGGATGAGACTTTGGATCGGCGGAGATAGCGGCTTCGAGTTCCTTGTTAGCTTCCATGGCCCTAGGGGTCTGGTTCGTGACGAACTCATACCAATACAAAACCGCCTCACTGCCGATGGCGGCTATGCGATTGTGGGGACTATCTCCAAACGGGTGCGGATCAACGGTAACGGTCGGTACCCCACCCCGTACAGTTGGGGGTCTTATGTTTACCTGGACGATATACACGGAAAACCCAACGGCGGTATCCTGAGCGAACACTGCGCTAAGTACTGGTGCGGGTTTGTCCCAATTGCTGATGTCGGGATGGCTTTTGAGCGTCGGCTCAATTCTAGCCTTTATCAGTTTTCCCCAATAGAGCGAGAGTTCCAGAGCGGTACGGCCCTTGCTCTCCGCGAAAGTTTATTTGGCAAGTTCATGGGCGTCGTAGATGACAGTATCCGTCCCTTTCCCCGTGAGCTTCTCCATTCCGACCGTTCCCCCTGCCGTGAAGAACGTGCGCCTTCCCATCGGATTTATCTTGCAGACTTTTTCAGTGAAATCGTTGAGCCCATTTCCCAGCCTTCTTTTGCTGTCAGCAGCAACAAGGATTCTGTCCCCCTCAATCCAAATCACAACAATGGTACCGTGCAAAGGAACGATGTCAGGCTGCGTAAAGGACGAGAGCAAACAGCAGAATGCCGCAAATTGTACGCGATAATTAGTCATGCCAGCCTAGTTGTGCTTTCTGAAGATTTGTCCATCGTTACAAGTGGAAGGGAAGATGTTCGATGTTCGAACCTGCCGTCCTATGCCGCGCTCAGCAGTTCCGCAATCGTCCAAACATGATGATCGTGGTGCAATTTGAGAGGAAGGTTCGTATCAGGGTATGCCTTAAGAGGCTGCGGAAGAACGCATCTCTCGACAAGGAACGACCTCCGGGGCTAAAGCCCGCACTGATTTCACGCGGCTTACGCGGCCCCTTCGACAAGCTCAGGGCAGGCCTTCGCGGGACAGCCGAGGCGGCTGTCGCCACATGTGTAATCTCGTTAGCGGGCGATGGATTGGACCCAGGTGGCGAATGCGTGCCAGGTGCCTGTGTGGGCGATGGGTATCCGAATCTGTTGGACGACGATGAGGAAAGCGCCCGCCCAGATCGTGACGCGATGAACGCTGCGCGTAGACCACAAGTCGTAGGCCACCAGAATGAGCAGGAAGACGTAGGAGCAAAGTGCGGCCGTGAGCGGGTTCCTGTGACTCCAGATTGGCCAGCGGGCGATGGCAGCGATCATCAGAGCTACCGTGCCGACAAAGATGAGGCGCTTGTGGGCCGCGGGATTGGAGCGGCTACGGAAGGCAAAAAAGATCAGGGTGGAGAAGATGAGCATGTCGGTCAGGGGAACGATGTAGAAGGCTTTGGCATCGAGGCCCGGGGGACCGGCATTGCGGACGAGGGAATTGGTGGCGGCTAAAACGCCGAGGATCACCATGAGACACGCCAGGAGGAAACCGGCGACGCCGAGACGGCGATGGATGTCGATGCGTCCGGCGGCTACCAGGGAGGTTTGAGCGACGAGCAGGAGGATCCAGCAGGAGAAGGCTGCTCCGTGGAGGTGAATGATCAAAGCGGGCAACGGCGCGTGGAAGACTCCGGCTAGATAGTAGGTTGCCGCAAAGCCCCAAAACACGGTGGCCAGCATGAGTAACGCCATCGCCGAGAAAAAGAAATGGTCGAAGCGACGGCCGGGAACGACTCCTGCAGGTTTCACCGGAACAGCCGGGCGCATTGCGATTGTGGACATAGTCCTCCCTCACCGAGTCGTTCTGAGTGCAGAGTTTTCTGGAGTTCTCGAAAGGCAGCGAGCATTCTATGCCAAGTCAGCGTAGATTGCTCAACCTATAAAGGCTAAAGGCCGATAAAGGCTAAAGGCCGAGTAACTGCCGCGACGACAGGCTTCCAGAAAAGAGATCAGGATGCTGTGTCGCCGCGCCGGGTGAGGCGAGGGAGCAGGATCAGAATCAGACCGTAGAAGAGGAGCGAGACGACCAGCGATGCGGCATTGCCGAAGCGCAAGTCTTCAAACAGGAGTTTGAGGGTGCCGAAGGCGACGGCGGCGTAGGCCACCCAGCCGAGTTCGACGTGCTTCCAGCGAGAGCCAAGAAATCCCAAGGCGAGAGCGAGGGCGCAGTTCACGATCGTCCGGATCACGGAAAGGCGCGAGGCGGTCAACTCCAAACGGCCAGCGGCCAGCCACACGATCCCAACCACGGCGAGAGCCGCTGCCGCAAAACCCACCAGGACGGCAGGAAGCACCCAGAGGAGGCGGCGTTGTTTGGGTTGGGCTTGTGCCTGCCGCGATCCGAACCCGTAGCAGAGAGCGGACGAGACCGCGAGGATCCAAACATCCGAATCCGGCGCCGCAGGCACCGTCCCAGCCAGCGCGCTGGCCGCCCAATTTGGAAGAGAGGAAACCGTGGCCGCAGCCGCCAAGTAGAACGACGCGTGCATGCCGAGGCTGAGTTTGCCGGTCCGTGCATACAGGAAAACTGCTGCCACTGCGGCCAGGCACAAGAACGGTACCCGCAGGGTTGCGGGGAAAAGTAGGAAGCTCCCGGCCAGGAGGAGTGCGGCAGCGTAGGTGGCATAGACTCTGCGATCGCGAACGTAGGATTCGTCTGTAAATCGCGAGAGCGCACCCCAGTAGCAGACAGCAGCCAGCAGCAAGGAAATGACACCGAGTGCAAGAGCGGCCGCGCCATGACTGGCGCGCATGGCGCCAAAAGCGGCAAGCAGGAAAGCCAGCAGGCCCTGTCCGATTTCAAAGACCGTGATGGGGCGGCGCAAGCCGAAGGTGCGAATTGCGATACTGCCGCCGTAGACGGCAAACAGAATCAGGCACAAGAGGGTGATTATGGCGGGAGCGGCGGGAGGGTAGCCCTCGGGCACTCCTTCGGAGGAGGTCATCACATACACGAGCAACCAGACCGCGAAATCAGCGGCGATGGCGGGGACGGCCCGCAGGCTGAGCCGGTGTTCCAGACAGGCGGCGGCTTCTGTGGCCAGAGCCACGGCGAGCAGAGCGGCGGTTAGGGGTACGAGTTCGTGCGTCGCAATGATGAGCGCCAGGGCCGTGGTTACCGATGCGAGGGTTGCGATCCAGGGGATCAGTTGGAGGTTGTCCTTCCAGGACAAGGCCAAAGCCAGCACCACGAACGCGACGAGAACGACTGCTGTAAAGGCGGGTGACAGGACTTGAAAGCGAACGGTGGACTCCCATAGCAGGGGCGAAAAAATGAGTGCAGCGGTGACGCCATAGGTGACGCTGGCGAAGCGATTGGCGGCGTAAGTACGGACGGCCCAAACCATCCACAGGCCGGCGTATACGATGGCCACGAGGAGTATGGGAAGCTTTGGGAGGGAACTGGATTCGGCGACGGCGCGGAGCAAGTAGGCTCCAGCGATTCCGAGGACCGCTTTGCCGAGCACGGGCACGGCGCCACCGGGGATTTCTGTGGGAGGGAATCCGCGCCAGGTGGCGGGAGGGCGCGGCCGTTGCAGAGCATAGTCGGTCGGCGTGGCTGAGGTGGATTGTTCAGGGTAGCCTTCGAGCGCGGAGATGCGGCGTTCGAGTTCGCGCAGACGTTCATTCAGGCGTTCCAGATCAGACGCGACGATCTCGGTTGCTTGCGCCATATGGTGCTCCGTGTGGCCAGTTATGGCCGAAATCGGAACGTGAAAGAGTGCGTCCCTCAGCGGCTAAACAGTTTGCTGAAAAACTCGGCTCGTCCGCCTCAGGGGCTAAAGCCCTTGGAGAAAGGGAAGTCTTTATCGCAGCGCTTGAAGCGCTGCGCCACCCAAAATCGAGTTTTTCAGCAAACTGTAAAGCCGCAATTTCGGGCGATCCTTACGGCGCGGCTTGAAGACGCGCCCTTCAAAGGAGCAGATGGCTGGCTTATGGAAGCCGCCTTTCAAAAGGAGCAGATAGCCGGGCTTATCAAAGCCGCGCCCTTCCAAAGGAACAGATAACCGGCTTGTTGAATCCGCGTTCTTTCAATGATCCGATCCCTGACTAGCTGGTTCCGCGCGCTGGGGTTGCAACGGAGGCGGAAATGGGAACCGCGTCCGGCCAGGGCGGAAGGAGTTTTACTAGGACGATGAGAAAGATGAAGGGAAGTATGAGGAGGACAATCGCAGTCAGCAGGCCTTCGCGGGTGGCGAAGGCCATTTTATAAGTGGTGTAGCCTAGGAAACTTTTGGAAAAAAGCTGGCCGCCGATGACGACGTTCCAGCGCATGGCAAAGATTCCGATGACGGTGAGGCATCCGGCGAGCGCATAGATGCGTTTGCGAGCGGTGTCGCTCAGCTTCAGAATTTGGGTGAGGCCCAGCAAGGCGATGGGGGTGACCGTGCCGATGAAGATCTGGACAATGACCTGCGAGACCCAGAGGCGAGTGTGCACCATGAAGTCGAGGCTGCGGAAGGATTCGTCGGCTTCGTAGATGCGCTGCAGCAAGTCGAGCATCTCGAGGCTGAAGTCGATGACGAAGATATAGAAGAGATATTGCGCGATCTTGTCGAGGCAGCGAATGTCGATTTCGCGGCCGCGCAGGCGCGTGGAGAGCATGTAGAGCAACATGACAGCGGCGATGCCGGAGACCATGGCGGAGAAAATGAAGACGATGGGCATCAGGGGCGACGACCACCAGGGGTTGGCCTTGATCGATCCGAAGATAAAGCCGACGTATCCGTGAAGCAGGAAGGCGGACGGGATTCCAATTACGGTGATGAAGTAGCCGAGTCTTTCGTCAATGTGCAGCGAGCGTTCGCTGATATTGCTGGAGCCGAGAGTGAGCGCGCGGTAGATGGTGCGGGTGAAGCCGGTGGTGGTCTGCGATTTCAGGACGATGTCGCGGCGGTAGTCGAGCCAGATTTCGAGTAACAGAACGGCCATGAGGTACCAGAGATAGACGAATCCGAACATGGCCATGGCGGAGGAACGGTGCGGGGTCAGATACATCTCCAGGGAACGCTCGGGATGTCCGAGATGCAATTGGAGAGGCAGGGGAGCGACCAGGAGGAAAGCCAGGGCGGTGAGCAGGGCGAGGCGGTAGGTGGGTTTGACGGCCTCGACCTGGAAGACACGCTCCAGGGAAGCGAGAATGAAGGCGCCGGCCACAAGTCCCGTGATGAAGGGATAAAGAACGATGAGGATGCTCCACTGGAGCTCGACTTCGTTGGGATACATGAAGCCTTCGACGGGAATTTGCACGAGCCTCCTTCGCCTTGCGAACCGCCCCGGACGAATGCGTCCGGGGCTACGTGTTCTTACCTGACTGAACCATCCATGCCGTTGTAAAAGACCTTTGCTCCTGTGGCCATGTGGGGTTTGAGAACCTGCACCGTATGTGTCCGCAAGAATTCGTGAATCGGATCTTTGGGATTCTTGAGGTCGGCGAGCTGGCGGGCGCCGGTGGGGCAGACCTCGCAGCAGGCCGTCGTCAGGCCCTTGGTGATGCGGTGATAGCAGAGCGAACACTTTTCCGCGGTATTGGTTTTGGGATTGATGAAGCGGCAGCCGTAGGGACACGCCTGCACGCAATAGCGGCAGCCGAGACAGTAGCTCTTGTCGACGAGCACGACTCCATCGGGCGTGACGAAGGTTGCGCCAACGGGGCAAACCTGGGTGCAGGGAGAATCCTCGCAATGGTTGCAGAGCTTGGGGACGAAGAAATTCTTGCCGCCAATGTCGGGGGCGGGAGGGAAGCCCTGCTTGCCGCCGTCGGGGGATTGCACCTCGGGGCGTTCGATCTTCCAATCGTTGACGTGGTAGCGCTCAATCCAGGTGCGGTAATAGCCTTCCGGGACGTCGTTTTCGTCGGCGCAGGCGCGGACACAACTGCCGCAGCCGATGCACTTGGGGATATCGATGAGCATGCCCCACCAGTGGTCTGTCATTTTGTAATTCGGCGAGGCTTCGGGCGTACCGGCTTGAACGAATTTCCAGGCGACGGCGGCGGCGGGTAACAGCATGAGCAGGCGGCGGCGAGTGAGGTCCATTACTTTTTGGCCTCCGTGGTTTTCGCTGCCGGCTGATCTTCAATTTTGGGGCGGTGGGGCTGGTGACAGGTGTCGCAGGCAATGCCTCCGGAGTGATCGGCGGTTGCAACCTGGGGGAAGGCTTTGGGCTTGGCGCTGTTGGCCTCGTGGCAGCGGGCGCATACGACGGCGGTGTCGAGCTTCGGTGGTTTCACGGATGCGGGATCGTCGGCGTGCCTGGCCTGGGCTCCGTGGCAGGCTTCGCACGGGACGACCACATGCTTGCCTAGCTTTTTCTGATCGACGACGTCGGTGTGACAGGCTTCGCAGACATCGTGGCCGGCGAAGGCCACGGGACGGGCGGCGGTCTCTGCGATGGCCGCGCCACGATAGTGTCCGTACTGGCCGAAACTTTTGGGGACGACAAGGGTGCGCAGGACGACAAAGGCAATCAAGGCGATTGCGATGACGACCGCGAGCCGGACGAGATGTTCAATATCTTTGAACAAGGTTGTGCGCCGAACAGCGGGCGCGAGTTGGGCGGAAAATTGTGCGCTGCTCATGGATAGCTGGGATTGGTGCGGGGAACGATGATTGAAGTCACAGGGGGCTGTGATGAGGGTCACCCGGGATGCGAGGGGCGCGGAGCGGGGATGTCCCTCAGGGGGCTTAAGCCCTTGCAGAAAAGAAACGCCTTATCGCAGCGCTGAAAGCGCTGCGCCACCCAAAAGCGAGTCTTTCAGCAGTCTGTGAGCGGAATGGGCTGCCGGGCTTTGCCCGGCCGGACAGCCGGGGGGCGGCTGTCCCTACGTGAGCTTGGATGGTGACTGCACTCTTGCTTCACGGCGGCGTTTGGCGACTGCGTAGGAGAGGATCAACACGGCGAAGCAGGCGAGGCCGCTCCAGAGGTTGACGCGGGGATAGAGCCAGGTTTGGATGAGGGCAATCGTGACGAGAACGAAGCCGAGGATGGATCCCCATTGTCCGAGGGGCGAGCGGAGGGGTAGAGAGGTGAGTTCCGCGGCGGAGCGGCGGCTGCGGAAACTGATATGCGCGGCGAGGGAGACGAGCCAGGAAAGGATCATTCCGGTGAAGGCGGCGCCGACGAGATAGCGGAATGCGTTTTCGGGAGCCCAGAGAGCGAGAGCGAGGGCGAAGAAGATTCCGAAGGAGGAGATGAGGACGGCGTATTGCGGGGAGCCTTCGTGATTGAGGCGGCCCAAGCGGGCGGGGGCCCATCCGGTGCGGGCGAGGGAGAAGATCATGCGGGAGGCGACGTAGATGGTGGCGTTGGCTCCGGAGAGTGCGGCGGTGAGGACGACGAAGTTCATGACGCCGGAGGCGTGGGGAATCTTCACGGTACGGAAGGTGGTGACGAAGGGGCTTTCGGTGACGCCAGCGTGGTTCCAGGGCATGACGCCGAGCAGGATGATGATGGCGCCGACATAGACAAAGGTGAGAGTGAGAAATGTCATCCATACGGCGCGGGGAGTTTCTTTGGAGGAGCGCGATTCGCCGGAGGTGACAGCGACCATTTCGACTCCGCCGAAACTGTAGACCGCAAAGGTCAAGGCGATGAGGGGAGACCAGAGGCCTTTGGGGAAGAATCCGCCTTGCGCGTTGTATTGCGGGGTGACGCGGCCGCTGGACAGCAACGTTGCGCCGATGACGATGAAGGCGACGATGGTAGCGAGCTTGATCATGGAGAGCCAGAACTCGACGCGGCCGTAAGAGCCGACGCTGCGCAGGTTGATCACGAGGAGGAGCGCGGCAAAAACTAAAATCCACAAATACGAGCGCACGCCGGGGAACCACGTTGCCATGTAGGTGGCGGCGGCGATCATTTCTGCGCCGATAGCGAGGGCGAGGCCGATCCAGTATCCGGCGCGGGCGATGAATCCGGCGAAGGGGTTGAGGTAAATGTCGCCGTAGACACCGAAACTTCCGGCGGCGGGGTGCGCGCAAGCAAGTTCGCCGAGCGCCATGGCGACGGTCCAGTTGATGAAGGCCGCGGCGATGAAACTCAGGATGGCAGCGGGGCCGGCGACTTCCATGGCCGCTCCGGAACCGAGGAGGAGGCCGGTGCCGATGGAGCCTCCGACGGCGACCATGGCCATTTGTCCGGCGGAGAGTTGATGGCGGAGGCCTTCTTCGTGGATGGGCGTGTCCGACGGCATGGAGCACCTTATCAAATTTTTGTGGGATGCCCAAGTTTGGTGAGGGTTGAGAAGCCCCACCCTAAGCCGCAAAAGGTGCGGCTTAGGATGGGCCAGCCGGGGTGGTGCTGCGGACAGACAGCAGGTTCCTCACTTCGTTCGGAATGACAAGGCATTTTGTGGGTTCCTCACTTCGTTCCGAATGACAGAGTTTCTTGTGGGTTCAAACGTTCGGGATGCCAAATCTTTGGTGAGTGATCCGAGAATCGCCTGTGACCTTCGTAATCGGGAGGGGGCGTTACCGCATTGCTGCTCCCGTAGGCGGCTCCTAGAATCGAAGCAGGGTTTACTCCGCCTGATTCCGCATGCCTGAGATCACAAAACGACTGGACCGAGCCGAGCTGGCGAAGCGCGTGGAGCGCGCGGAGAAGCTCTTGCAAAAAGGCAAGACGGCGGAGGCTCTGGAAGAGTATCTGCTGGTTCTTCGGGACGATACCGACAACGATGTGGTGCGGCAACTGGCGGCGGATTTGTGCCTGTCGTTGAGCCGCAACGCGGACGCGGTGAGGCTGCTGGGCGACTTATTTGAGCGGCAGGTAGGGACCGGGGATGCGACGCGGGCCAGCCTGACTTATAAGAAGCTGGCGCGGCATGGAAGTCCGACGTGGCAGCAAAAATACCGGTTTGGGCAGTTGCTGGAAGGGTCCAACAAAAAGCTGGCGGTGGGAACGTACGAAGCGGCACTGCTGGATCTCGGGAAATTAGGGAAGAAGCAGGAAACGGCTGAGGTCCTGGATCGGGTGGTGGCGCTGGAGCCAACGCAGGCGAACTTGCTGCGGGTGGCGGAACTGGCGTCGGAGTTGGGAAATCGGAGAGCAGCGGCATCGTCGTTTCAGCGGATCGCGCAGCTGGCAGCGGCCGAGGGCGGGGATGCGTCACAGTGGTACGAGCGCGCTTACCAGGAGGATGCTTCGGATCAGGGCATCGCGCTGGCCTACGGGAAGAGCCTGCTGGCGCAAGGGCAAGTGGGCGCGGCCATCTTCATTCTCGAACCGCAAATGAATTCCGGACAGGTGACGCCGGCGTTGCGCGAAACGTATGCCGACGCGCTGGTGGCTGCGGGACGGCATGCGGAGGCGGAGCCGCTGGTGTGGGCGCTGTTTGAACAGAATCCGGCGCGGGTGCAACAGGTGATTGCGCTGGTGGGGAATTTGCTGGATAGCGAGCAGGATGACGAGGCCGTCGGGCTGGCGCGCAAGCTGGAACAATTCCAGCGCCGCCGGGGCGAGCGCCGGCAGTTTATTGCCATCATGGAAGACATCACGGCGGCGCACCGGGCATCGCCGCAGATCCTGGAGTTTCTAAGCGAACTTTATAACGCGTCCAATCGCGAGAATGACTACTGCCAGACACTGCTGAAATTGTTTGATCTGTATTGCAGCACGGGCGACTACGCCAAGGCGGCAGAGTGCCTGGACCGGGCCGCGGAAGTGGACCCTTATGAGCCGGGACACTTGAAGCGTCTGGATATGCTCAAGGGAAAGGTGGAGGACGGACGCTTCCGGGCGATTGCGTCGAGATTTTCTTCCGCCAGCAAGGCGCCGGAAGAGCCGGTGCATGCGGAAGGGCCGACGCTGGGTGCGTCGACGCTGCAGGATCTGATGCTGCAGGCGGAAATTCTGGTGCAGTATGGCATGCGCAACAAGGCGGTCGAGCGGCTGCAGAGAATTCAGGAGTTGTTTCCGCGCGAAGAGGAACGGAACGAGGATTTGCAACGGCTTTATTTGTCGGCGGGGGTGACGCCGCGGTATGCGGGGTCGGCAGCTTTGCCTCCGGTGGCGGTGACTCCAGTGGCGGCGGCAGCGACCGTACCTGCGGCTGTGCCGGATCCGGCGACGGATGTTCGCAGCTTCACGCGGGTGGCCGAAATTTCGCGCAAGTTGTATCACCAGGGAACGGCCCCGGCGGTGCTCAGCACGGCGATGCGAGAGATTGGAACCCATTGGGAAGCGACGCGGTGCATTGCGGCGATGGGGAAAGCGGGGTCGCCTCCGACGACGGTGGAGGAGTTTTGCGGTGAGGGAAGCAAGAAGGCGGGCACGCCGGCGATTGCGGAACTGGTGGGGTGCCTTTACACAGCAATCGATGGGCATGAGCCGTTAGCGATCGAGGATGCGCCGAATGCGGCGGCACTCCAGGCCGCGCGCAAGGCGGTGACGGATCTGGGGGCGGCGTCGGTGTTGGCCATTCCGCTCAGTGACGGGGAAGAAATTGTGGGCATGTTGGTGCTGGTGCACAACCGAGCGCGGGTGTGGCAGCAGGGAGATATGGTTGTATTGAAGACTCTGGCCGACCAGATGGTGATCGCGCTGAACAACGCGGGGCTGCGGCGGTTGGTGAAAAATCTGTCGGTGACGGACGAGAAATCGGGGCTGTTAAAACGCGCTTCCTATATTGATCTGCTGCTGGCGGAAAGCAAACGGGCGATTCAGAATGCGTCGGCGCTGTCGGTGCTGTTGCTGCAGTTTGGCAAGAGCGCGGCGATGATCAAGGAATATGGCGAAGCGGACGTGCAGTCGGTGATGCAGAAATCTGGGCAGGTGATCGCGGCGAATATCCGGTCGAACGATCTGGCGTTTCGTTACGATACGACGACGATTGCGATCCTGCTGGGCGAGACGGCGGAAAAAGAAGGCATGCTCGCGATTGAGAAGCTGCGCAAGATTGTTGCCGAGGTAAGGTTCGCGGCCAAAGGTGATGCAGCCCAGGGAGCGGCGGCACAGTTTTCCGCGGGGCTCGTGGAGGCGGTCATCCGCACGGAATACGATCCGGTGGACGTGGTTACAGAAGTGATCAATCGCGCCGAGCATGCGCTGGGGCAGGCGATTGCACAGGGGCCCGGCAAAGTGGTTGCGCTGGGTCCGGCGCTGGCGGCGGGCGCGGTGGCTTGAAGTGACGCCTACTTGTTCCTGTTTTGCGGACTCAATCTGCTCGGCTCTGGCGAAACTTTCACGGCCCCGTTAGGGAACCTCTGAGCAACCATCGATGTTGAAGGCGGCGGGAATTTCAGACCAGCACAGGCCACGAACTCCCCTGTATTGCTCCCAACCTTACCGGAAGCCGCCATACACGCGGCTTTCAGAGACACTACGCCCTCGCCACCGCCAGCCGTTTGCGGTGCAGGTACAGGTTCACCAGGGCAAAGCTGGCGCACAGTCGATGATGGTTCTTCTGAATCCCGCGGTATCGCACCTTCTCGAA